>ENA-OSEO01006331-OSEO01006331.1-sediment-metagenome-genome-assembly--contig:-NODE-6331-length-10693-cov-4.800396_pt1 | contig 10693 bp, 7 predicted proteins | sample MGYA00237883_ERZ534232 | MGnify/ENA metagenome assembly ERZ534232
CGATGGGGATGCGCGCATCCTCCGGCTGGACGAAATTGCAGACGCCCTCTAGCGCGTCGCGGGGCTCGGCGAATTTGGCTCGCATCCCGGCTGCCTGGGCCTTGGCCATGTGGTATTCCAGGTCGTCGGTCTCAAAGGCGATGTGGGAAATGCCTTCGCCGTGGACGTTGACGATCTGGTGCCCCGAAAAGGAAACGGGCAGCTCGAGGCCTTGGGCCGCCTGGGCCTTGCGGTCGGGGTCGGTGTACTCGTTCAGGAAAAAGGTCACACCGGCCACCTCGACGATGCCGATCTTCATCCGATTCTCTCCCAGCCAACAATGTCATTTTCGCAATTCACCCCGTCAACCTATGCCATGGTACCCCCCACCGGGGTTGACAAATTCGAGTAGCTTGCGTCGGTCAGGTTGGAGCGGTGCAACTATGTTGATGATCCGATCGACGAAGGACTCCGGATCGGCATGCGCCTCCTCCAGCTCGACAAGCTGAGCGGTGATGTTTTCAAGATCGGCAGCAAGCGCATCGAGGGCTCTCTGCTCCTTTGCAAAGTAACGGGACACGATGAGGGCCTTGGGCACCAGGTCGCAGGTCCACCCCTTGTCCTTTTCCCGCCCCTTTTTGTCTTTTTCGATAATGCGCACGGGCTCGGCCTTCCAGCCTTCTGCGGCGATGATATAGCCATCGTCCTGCATGGTCTCGGCCCAATAGTCCATGAGGTGCTGATAGACGTCGTAGTGGCTGACGAGCGGTTTGCTCTCGTAATGGGCCAGCAGGTCTTCGGAAAGTGCGGTGATGATCTCCTTGGGATTGAATCCGGGTTGCAGGGCCTTGAGTTTCTTGGCGTTTTTTCTTCGCCAAACAGCAAAGTGGGTGTTCATGCCGGCGGTAAAGTCGGCAAATTCAGGGTGTTCGAAGATGGTGGGTTTGATGCCGGCCGCGTCCACGGCAAGTTCGAGGTAGCCGGGCCGGCAGTTTCTGAACAGAGCTTTCTTAAGCTGGGGGCAGACCGCCCAGTAGCGTTTAAGACCGTCGATATCGGCGGCCGGAATTCCTCCCTTCAAGTGCCCATTGATGTCCTGCACATCCTCGGATTGCCGGTTGTCGATATAGCGCGGCAGGTTGAGGTTGAACTCGTTTTTTTCGATATCCGCAACGGGAACCATCCGCGAAAATTCGGGGAGTTCGACCTGCCGGTTGAAGATGTCCACGATCTTGTGGATGTCTTGTGAACGAAGCCGGTTTTTGGGGCCGTCTTTCATAAAGCCGGCACTGGCATCGATCATGAAAATACCCTTTCGGGCATGGGCGTCCTTCTTATCGATGACGATGATGCACGCCGGGATGCCGGTTCCGAAAAAGAGGTTGGCCGGCAGACCGATGATCCCCTTGATATAGCCTTTTCGGATGAGGTTTTTCCGGATGTCGGCCTCGGCATGGCCCCGGAACAAAACGCCGTGCGGGAGAATGCAGGCGCCGCTTCCGGTGCTTTTTAAGGAGCGGACGATGTGCAGCAGGTAGGCGTAATCCCCCTGTTTGCCGGGTGGTGTACCAAAAGGCTGAAAACGCTCGTAAGGGTCGTTCTGCGGATCGACGCCGTTGATCCATCGCTTGTCGGAAAAGGGCGGATTGGCCACCACATAGTCGAAGGTTTTAAGCGTTTCGCCATCCTTGAACCTGGGGTTGGACAAGGTATTGCCCTGGACGATCAGCGCCGTTGGGTTGTTGTGCAGGATCATGTTCATGCGGGCCAGGCCGCTGGTGGCGGCATCCTTCTCCTGCCCGTAGAGAGTGACCGGGGTTTTGGCTTCATCCGCAACTTTAAGCAACAGGGAGCCCGACCCGCAGGTGGGGTCATATACGGTCGTATGAGCGCTGGTGTGAGCGTCACGGATGCCCAGGACCTGAGCAATGATCCGGCTGACCTCGGCCGGGGTATAAAATTGCCCCTTGCTTTTGCCACTCTGGGTGGCAAAGTGCCTCATCAAATACTCATAGGCATCCCCGAGAATGTCGTCGCCTTCGGCGCGGTTCTTTGAAAAGTCGAGCGCCTTGTTTTCAAAGATGGCGATCAGGTTGGTGAGCCGGTCCACCATCTCCTTGCCGCTGCCCAGTTTGTTGGCGTCGTTGAAGTCCGGCATATCGGAGAGCTTGTTCGCATGGGCCAGCGGGGCGATGATCTTTTTATTGATCTGGTCGCCGATATCGGGCTTTCCTTTGAGGGCGACCATATCCTTGAAACTTGCGCCCTTGGGAACCGTGATCGCCGCATAGGGCTGACCTTCATACTTGTCGCTGACGTATTTGATGAACAGCATGACCAGAACATAGTCTTTATATTGGCTGGCATCCATGCCCCCGCGCAACTCGTCGCAGCTGGACCAGAGGGATGAATATAGTTCGGACTTTTTCAGTGCCATAATAGGTGGCTTTCTATCCTGTTGTCGTGGTTGAATCGGCTGACATACCTTTATAGCCAAAGGCACGGCAGAGATCTACCAGGGTGCGTTTATCGAGGCATGTGAGAACTTGGCGTTTTATACTCGGCATCCGGTCGACCCGATAGGTGAGTTGTTAATGATCGGTAACTTACCAGAAGATCCCGGAATGTCAAGAATTTGGGCTTTTTGAATTGAGGACAGTGGTTCAGGATAAAACAAAAATTCCCATTCGGCCATCATTCCACAAGGGTAAGTCCTGCCCCGGTCTTGATAGTCAATCTCATGCCCGTATTTTGGCAAATAGAATGATTTAAATGCTGTTTTTCGGGGTTTCTATCACGAGGTGGGATACAAACTTTTTAACACCACGAACACCTGCCGCAACGCATCATTAGGCAGGTTCTTGACCATTCCGGCGATCCGCTTTTCGATTTCTTTCCGATTCAAAATTTCCTGATCGATCCGGAACAATTCCGGCAAGTCGACATCAAGAGCATCAGCGATTTGCATAATGCCCCTAAATACGGCAGCGGCGCTTTCCCAACGGCGGTATGCAGTTCAGTTGGTGAGAGAAAAAAGGGAGTTGCTGAGAAAGATTCAGGGGGTGTGACCGATGGTATTAGTTGATGTCCGATCTTAGAGATTTCGCCGATATTTTTGAACATAGAGCAATCTGGAGGACTGTAATATGGCAATCAAACATCAGATTAGGGTTGACGGTAACGAAAAAACCAAGGTCGCAAACTTGACGGCGCGGCAGGTGATCATGGAATTATGCAAAGAGTGTGTCGGATTCAACCGGGATGAAGTCCGACGGTGCACGGACAAGCTGTGCGCACTGTTCCCGTTCCGGACTCACGATACCCCGGAAAACACCGTTTAGACCGGTCTATTCGGTAAGATTTTGGTCGAGGAACGCGGCTACACGGCCAGCGGCTATAAGAAACTCTCGTTTGAATATCTGCGCTATTTCGACGGCCCCATCGTGTCGGGCAGCTTTCACGGTTACAACCATTACGTTGTCTATAAGGGGTCGACCCAGGATGGCAACGTGTGACTGGCCGACCCTGCCTATGGAAACAGAACCCTCAGCGATCATCGCCTCGGTGGTCAGCATCAGTCTGGCGATCGAATCCGCGTTCTGGATGGCGAACCGACCCTCCCGGGTAAGGAAAAGTTACTCTATCTGCATGAAATCGTTATTAGGCTCTTTTTTCGATTTGAAATAGAATTTGTTAATTATGGTACAGCATAATAGGCAACCCCTTCATATGCCCAATTGGGATCGTTGCCGATGATATAATCTTTCTCAAATTCACTTATGGTATAAAAATGCCCTCTAAAAGTGTCACTCCAGAATCGAAATATACCCATTGTACCGTTGATGTCATTGGGATAGGCATAAAAAGCTATTCCTTCGTAATTCCAATCTGGATTACAACAAATTAAATGGTCCCTTTCTGATAGGTTTGCAGTATAGAAATGTCCTCTAAGCATATCGCTCCAGAAACGATAGACAGGAAAACTCGAATCGCCAATGGCAGAAGGATAATCGACATCTTGTCTGCCGGTGTGCTGAGGATCATGTTGGTACATCGGCCACGGGGTCCCTGCTACAGATTGACTTTCAGCATTGATTGCATATAAATAGTGGTCCATTGAAGGCAGAAAAACAACGCCATTTTCAAGCGCTGGATTTCAGTGACCTATGAGCGGAAGTTCGACTACCAACTCCTGTGGAAAATCATCCTCGCCGTGATGCTGATCTTCGCTGCGGTCCTGTATTGGAACCATCGTCTGGCCCGTGAGATCAATCTTCGAAAAAGGATCGAAGGGGAACTGGTGATAGCCAAGGAGTCAGCCGAATCGGCCAACCGCGTGAAAAGCGCCTTCCTGGCCAGCATGTCCCATGAACTGCGCACCCCCCTCAATTCCATCATCGGGTTTACCGGGATCATCCTCAATGAACTGGCCGGTCCGTTGAATCTGGAGCAGAAAAAGCAGTTGAAGATGGTCAAGGGGAGTTCCCACCACCTCCTCAACCTGATCAACGATGTGTTGGATATCTCCAAGATCGAGGCAGGCGAGGTGGAGATTACCAAAAACGACTTCAGCATGCCTCAGGTCATTGACCAGGTGGTGGAATCCCTTCGACCCCTGGCCGAGCAAAAAGGCCTGACCTTATTTGCGCAGATCGACCCTGACGTGGATGCGGTGGTGAGCGACGAGCGCCGCATTCGGCAGATCCTCATCAACCTGGCCAACAACGCGATCAAATTCACCGAAAAGGGCGGGGTCCGAATCGCCTGCCGAAGACGGGATTCAGCTGTTGAAGTCCGCGTGACGGACACCGGCATCGGCATTCGAGAAGAGGATATGGGAAAACTCTTTAAGCCATTCCAGCAGCTCGATATGGGAACTGCCCGCAGGTACGAAGGGACCGGACTGGGGCTGTCCGTATGCAAAAGGATCCTCGATATGCTGGATGGAACGATTCGCGTTGACAGTCAACCGGGGAGGGGCTCGACCTTTGCCTTCACGCTCCCCCTGAAGCCGGAGCAAAGAGATGACGAAGAAAAAGATCCTGATCGTTGAAGACAATGAACAGAATCTCTATCTGAGCACGTTTCTCCTTGAAAAGCAGGGGTATGACGTGATCCAGGCACGGAACGGACAGGAGGGACTGGATACGGCCGCGGTCGCGCGTCCGGATCTCATCCTCCTCGACATCCAGTTGCCGCTCATGGACGGGTATGAGGTGGCCCGGCGCTTGAAGGCGGTCGAGGAAACCCGGTCAATCCCGATCGTGGCGGTGACCTCCTATGCCATGGCCGGGGACCGGGAGGCCGTTCTATCTGCCGGATGCGAGGGATACATTGAAAAGCCGATCGATCCCGACCGCTTTGTCGAACAGGTGAAGAGGTATTTGGAAATCAATCTTCAATAATACTTATTCATTATCAAGGGTAATTATGGATGGTTATAATCCGGTCATGAAGTCGTGCTCTACGCTCCCTGTTCCTTGCTCCTTACTCAAACGGTTCCGTACTCCGCGTTCCGCATGGGGCGTTTTCCTGTCTCTTGTTCTGACGTGTATGCTGGCTGTGCCGTTGGCCGCAATAGCAGAGACCCAGCCGATCCAGAGCGCCTCTGAGATCGACTATCCGCCCTTTTCCATCGTGGATGCGAATGGCCGGGCCGATGGGTTTTCAGTGGGATTGATGCGGGCGGCCCTTGGGGCCATGAACCGCGAGGTCACCTTCCGCACCGGACCGTGGGAGGAGGTCCGCGGGTGGCTGGAACGCGGGGAAGTGCAGGCCCTCCCCCTGGTGGGCCGGACCCCGGAACGGGAACACCTGTTCGACTTCACCTTCGCCTACATGACCCTCCACGGCGCCATCGTGGTCCGGAAGGACAACCAGGATATTCACACCGTGAGTGACCTACGCGGCCGGGAAGTGGCGGTCATGAAAGGCGACAATGCCGAGGAATTTTTGCGAAGGGAAGATCGCGGCGTCGAGATCCACTCCACGACCACCTTTGAGGAGGCCCTGCGAGATCTTTCCAAGGGCCAGTACGACGCCGTGGTCATCCAGCGGCTGGTGGCCCTGCGCCTTCTCCAGGAAATGGGTCTGACGAACCTGAAAGTCCTCGATCGGCCCATAGAGGGATTCCGCCAGGACTTCTGCTTTGCCGTCAGGGAAGGGGACCGGGATACCCTGGCCTTGCTCAACGAGGGACTCTCCATCGTCATGGCGGACGGCACCTACCGCCATCTGCACGCCAAATGGTTTGCGGCCCTCCAGCTTCCGACCGACCGGCGCATCGTGGTCGGCGGAGATCACAATTATCCGCCCTTTGAATACCTGGACGGGAACGGTCGGCCGGCGGGCTACAATGTGGAGCTAACTCGGGCCATCGCGCTGGAAATGGGGCTCGACGTCGAGATTCGGCTCGGTCCCTGGGTGGAAATGGTTCGGGAAATGGAAGATGGAAAGGTCGATGTGATGCAGGGGATGTTTTACCTGCCCGAACGCGACCTGAAGTTCGACTTCACACAGCCGCACATGGTGAGTCATTACGTCAGCGTTGTGCGCAGGGGCGAGGGCGCTCCGCCGGCTGCGCTCGACGATCTGGCAGGGAAACGGATCGTGGTGCAACGCGGGGATGCGGCCTGCGACTTCCTGATGGAGAAGGGGCTGGGGGACCAGATTTCCCTTGCCGAGACCCAGGAGGATGTATTGCGGGAACTGGCGGAAGGAAAACATGATTGCGCGCTTGCGGTACGAATCTCCTCCCTGTACCTGATCGAAAATAGGGGCTGGAAGAATCTTGTTCTCGGCCGGCAGGCATTCCTCCCCCTGGAATACTGCTACGCCGCACCGAATGATCACAAGGCGATCCTGGCCCAGTTCAGCGAAGGGTTGAAGATCCTGGAGAAGAGCGGCGAATACCGCCGCATCTATGAGAAATGGCTGGGCAGCTATAAAGAGAGGCCCCCCTCGCTCATGAACGCCCTCCGCTACTCGGCCATGGTCCTGATTCCCCTGATCGTCATCCTCCTGGCGGTGTTCCTCTGGTCGTGGACCCTGCGCAGGCGGGTGTCGGAAAGGACCCGGGAACTGGGAGAGAGTGAGGAGTTTCAGAGGGCCATGATCGCCTGCTCGCCCGTGGCCCTCTACAGCATTGACCTGGAGGGGAATGTGCTCGCCTGGAATGAATCGGCGGAGAAAATTTTCGGATGGTCGGCTCAAGAGGTTGTGGGCAGACCCCTCCCGGTTGTGCCCAAAGGCAAGGACGAGGAGTTTTCAGCCCTGCGCCAGCGGATCATAGGAGAGGGGGGCGTCTCACACGTGGAGGTAGTCCGGCAACGCAAAGGTGGCAGTCTGTTCGACGGCAGCCTTTCGGCTGCGCCTATCTGCAATCCGCAGGGAGACGCCATCGGGATCATGGCCTCCATGGAAGACATCACCCAGCGAAAACAGGCAGAGGCCGCCCTCAGAAAGAGTGAGATACGATACCGCTCTCTCTTCGACCATTCACTGGACGCCTTTCTCCTGACCTCCCCTGATGGGTCCATCCTCGATGCCAATCCCGCGGCCTGCGAGATGTTTGGCATGACGGCCGAAGAGATCAAAAAGGCCGGTCGCAACGGTCTGGTGGATGCCTCCGATCCCCGTTTAGAGAAAGGGCTTGAAGAACGCGCACGAAAGGGGAAGGCCCACGGTGAGATAACCATGATCCGGGCGGACAATACCCGCTTTCCCGCTGAAATCAGTTCGACGCTCTATACCGATGAAGACGGTCAGCAGCGATCCAGTATGATTATCCGGGACATTACCGAACGGAAGCAGGCCGAGGCGGAGCGCGATTTCTGGCAAAATACCTATGCCGTCCCGGCCACCCGGCGGGGCTTCACCATCGCCAGAAAGGGCGGTAAGCTGCCGCCGCTTTTGGAGTTTTCTGTAATATCCCGGCATCTTTACGACACTGTCCATCACGCTACCCACGCCCTGGCCGTGCGCGATGTTTACAAGTTGATAAATGACCCCCTGGTTAAAAACACCATCGTCGGGGCCGTGGGTGAGGACGCCTACAAGCAGCTCATGCCATGGCTGCAAGAGGTGGCCCGGCCGGATCGCGGGCCGGTGAACATCCTAGAAAACGTGGCCGGCTACGTGCGGGCCGGCTACACCGCCGCGGTCTTGGGTTATGCCATCCAGACCGTGATCCAGCAGCCCTTGGCCCTTTTCAACGCCGTGCCGGAGTTGGGTCTGGGGGCCGTGCTCAAGGGCATGACCAGGCTGGGGCCGGAGGCCTCGGAGTTCATCAAGAATAAAAGCGCCTACATGAGCCAGCGCCGGCAGGCCATGGACCGGGAGATAAAAAGCCGGCTGCAAAGCATCTCCCCCACCGCCAAGACCTACCAGAAGATCACCAGCGAATATGCCTACGCCATGATGGGATTTACCGATCAATTGGCCGCCCAGTCGGTCTGGCTGGCCGCCTACGACCAGGGAATGAAACAGTCTGGCGGGGACGAACCCATGGCCATAGATCATGCCGACGGAGTGGTGCGGCGCACCCAGGGCTCGGCCATGGCCAAGGACCTGCCCGCCATACAAAGGGGCAGCGAGTTCACCAAGGCCGGGACTATGTTCCTGACCTTCTTCAACTCCGTATTCAACCTCATGCAAGAGGCTGGCTATAAATTCCAGTCTGATCACGACTTCTTGGACCTGGCCAAGTCCTATCTTTGGCTGGTGGCGGTTCCGGCGGTGTTGGGTTCCATGGCCATCGAGCGCGAACGCTGGAAGCCCAAGGATGCCCTGCTGGCCTTGATAACCTATCCCATGACCGCGCTGCCCATCCTGCGCGAGGCCAGTAGCCTGGTAAACGCCCTGGCCGGCGACCGGGGCTTTGACTACCGCGGCGGACCCCTGGGCGCGGTGTTCCAGGGCGTGGTGGAGACCGGCCGGGCCATATCCGCCGAGCATCCCAAGGGCCGCAACATCGCTAAAAAAGCCGCGCCCGTGGTGGGCACCCTCACGAAATTGCCCTCCAACCAGGCCATGGTCACCATAGAGGGCATCCTAGACATGCTTGGCGGTGAAACCAAGAACCCGATGCACCTTGTACTGCGGAGGCGAAAGGAGAGGAGATAATGACCGTATCTTCGACCACGAACCTGGTCAGCTATGCGGGCGATGATTTAACCGACGTTTTCGCCTACCCCTGCAAGGTTTTCGCCGAGACAGACCTTCTGGTGGTGCTCAAGGACGACACCACCGGGGTGGAGACCGAGCTTACGCTCACCACGGACTACTCGGTCAGCGACGTGGGCGCGGAGGCCGGCGGCAATGTGACCATGGGCACCGCGCCGGCCACGGGCAAGACCCTGGTGATAAAACGTGTTCTGCCGCTTACCCAGGGCACGGATCTGGTGGCCAACGACGCCCTGCCGGCCGAGACCCTGGAGGAAGGCCTGGACCGCCAAACGATGATCGCCCAGCAGCTGCAGGAGGAGATTGACCGCTGCTTCAAAGGTCAGGTGTCCACCGACTGGAGCGGGATCAGCCTGACCGTGCCCGACCCAGAGGCGGGCAAGGCCCTGGGCTGGAACGCTGCCGGCGATGGCCTGGCTAATTTGAGCGACATGTCCGGAGTAAACGTAAGCTCTTGGGCTGAAACCTTTTTAGCCGCCTTGACGTCAGCGGCTGCCAGGACAACTCTAGCCGTATATTCCCAGGCCGAGGTGGACGCCCTGATAAGCAAGCTCGCAGGATACCGTGATGGCCTGATAATAGCATATAAAGACACCGGAACCATTACCGTGGGTGGCGGCGACCTCATTATTAACGGCAGCATAGCCCGCCTGATTGACGCCACGGACCTGACCATAACCACCACCGCCGGCGCTTTGCATGTCGAACACATATTTGCTGAGGACGATGACGGCGATATAGTTCTTTCTCATTCCCCCACCGCGCCGACCCAGGACCACTCCAAGGGCGGGGGTTGGTATGATGCCACCGGCGATCTGCGGTGCATCGGTGCGATTTTGGTGGATGCGTCTAATCATGTAATCCCGCAATATCGAATCGGCCGCGAGATGGTGCTGATGACGCGCCAAACCTTGGTCTCTGCCTCTTCGGGCAATCCTACCACCATGATCGCCCTGTCTACAGGCGTCCCAAATCTGGACCGCTGTAAAGTGCGGCTACATTGTGGCGTGAGTCATGCCTCGACGGCCTACGTCGTGTTGTACATCGCTGATGGAGACAATGCCGACTCGAAGTCCATCACTCTGGGAGCCGTTGAGCAAAGCGTGGCAAACAACACCGCACCCGTATACGTGGAGGCACACACCAATACCAGCGGTCAAATCAGATGGGCCGCGGAGTCCGCCACGTGCGTGGTTAGCATGATTTTATGCGGATTTACTTTGCCGGAAGGGATTTAAAAAAAATGAGACACGCATATCTGCCGACTGGAGAAATAGGGGCGATATTCGCGGGGCCGAGCCCAGAGATGGTAGCCCATTACGGCGCCCAGGGCTACATGGTGGTGGAGGGCCCAGAAATAAACCGGGAGGACTATTTTTACAAAGACGGCACCCTGACGCCAAAGAGCGTGGTCACCCTTGCCCCGGACAAGGCGGTTATCGTGGCGGACGGCGAGGATCAGGCCGTGGTGGCCGTGGCCGTGGCCGTGGCCGGAGAGTCACCGCCAGCCAGCATCCAAATCCTGGTCGGC
>ENA-OSEO01006334-OSEO01006334.1-sediment-metagenome-genome-assembly--contig:-NODE-6334-length-10690-cov-6.154904_pt1 | contig 10690 bp, 9 predicted proteins | sample MGYA00237883_ERZ534232 | MGnify/ENA metagenome assembly ERZ534232
TCATTGTCTGCTTAATTTTTAAGTCTCGGCTCAAAGATAAATTCTTGAGCCGGGTTTATGAATAGATCTTTAAAATCCAGGTGACCGGGATTAATCAGAAATTTGTGGTTTGAAATGTGTTATCTTCGAAGAGGAAAGATGGATATTTTTTTCCATATTCGATGTTGAAGCTGGTGGTTTTTGCAACCGGCACCTTTGCCTTTTAACTTTCAATAATATCAACAATGCCATGTATTGCCCAAGGCTTCCGCCCATTTGACAAAGATTGAGGTATGATTATGTTCGGCTTAATAGCACAGGATGCAGTCAAAAAGAGTTAAGGAGGAAAGTGAAACATGGCGACTTCAACCGGAAAACAGCTGGCTCAAAACGTTCGACAGAAGATTGAAGACCTGAAGAAAGTATGTGAAGGGGTTGATGAGAATACAGCCTCGCGTTCGCCCGAAGAGCGATGGTCTCCCAAGGAAATCCTATCTCACCTATCGGGGCCCGAAGGCTCGGGCCACCTGCCGATCCTGAAAGCCTTTTTGGCCCAGGAAACGCCCAGGATCGATTTTCAAGTCGGGGACCCCTTTTTTTCTGATAAACGCGCCCAAATGACCTTTGCAGAGCTCTTCTCAGAGGTCGAAAAGGAATACGATCGTATCTCTGAGTTTGCCGCCGGCCTATCCGGGGAACAGCTCGACCGAAAAGCACATATTCCCATACTCAAAGACTCGCCGCTGGGGGAGTACCCGACGCTGGAAGGGCTGATCGGGGGCTTGGGATCGTTTCATGTCCAATTTCATATTGACCATATGCGTGAGATACTGAAAGGTCTGGGGCAAGAGTGACAATATCATCCACCTCAACATCATGAGGTAGGCCTGACAAGCCGCGATGGTTTGGGGTCTTGCCGGTCCCTGAATTAAACAGGCCGGAAGTGGTCTCTGACATTTTCGGTCAATCTTTGTCTGCATAAAGCGGTAGTTTTTTTGGGGCGGATGATGTGTATTTTGGGAATATTTTTAAAGGAAGATCAGCCATGGTATATCCTAAACGCGTCTTCATCACGGAAGTCGGCCCGCGCGACGGGCTGCAAATGGAAAAGCAGGTGCTTTCCACCGATCAAAAAACACGGCTGATTAACGGCCTGGTGAACGCAGGGGTGGGTGCCGTTCAAGTGGCATCCTTTGTCCATCCCGGCAAAGTGCCGCAAATGGCTGATGCCGAAGCTGTAATTGACGCTTTGCCGTCGACGGATACGGTTGAGTTCAGCGCCTTGACCCTCAATCTCAAGGGGATGGAACGCGCCTGTCGTACCCCGATTCGGTGGATCGAAGTGTCGCTTTCTGCCAGTGAAGCGCAAAGCCTGAGCAACAGCGGCATGTCGGTTGACGAGGCCCTGGCGGAAGCAGCCGCCATGATTGAATTAGCCCGGCAGGAAGGCCGCAAAGTACGCGGCAGCATTCAGTGCAGCTTTGGATGTGCGAATGAATGCGAAATCGAAGTGTCTCAAGTGCAGCGCCTGGCAGGGATACTCCTGAACAAAGGCGTGGACCGGCTAATACTGGCGGATACCACGGGGATGGCCACACCACCGGCCGTGCGTCAAAATCTGGCGGCAATTTTGCCCATGGCGGGTGATGTGCCGGTCGGGCTGCACCTGCATGACACCCGTGGTATGGGCCTGGTCAATCTGATGACCGCACTGGAAAAGGGGATTGCATATTTTGACACCTCGCTGGGGGGTCTGGGCGGATGCCCTTTTGTTGCCGGAGCAGCAGGGAATATAGCCACAGAGGATACCATCCATTTGCTAAACAGTCTGAATATTGCCACCGGAATTGATTGTGCCAAGGTAGCTGCAGAGTCGCGCAAGCTGGGCCGCCTGCTGGGGCATGACCTTACAGGCAAGATGTACCGGCTGCTTTGATCTTGAAGGATGTTCACAAAAAGAATTCATTTGGCATGGGGGTCATTCGAACAGCCTGCAGATATTTGCCATAAGATAAAAATATCAACCGCATTTTGGTTTGCCGTTGATGAAGACGTTGACTATGGGAATTTGGAATTTGGGGTCGGGCCACAGTAACCATCTAAAATAACATCTAAAGGAGCCTATAATAGGACCTAAAAAGGTTTTAAACGACTCTTTTTGGCCCCTAAAAGAGCCGTTTAAACTAAATCATATTTCACAAAAATCCTTAGGCCTGCAATTTTGCACCCAAAATGGTATGTTTAAGACCAAAAAGGAGCCTTTTTTAGAACTCATTTTACGAGTTTTCAGCCACTTAGCGTGGCCAGACCCTTAAGTTTTAAAAAATCCCAACCATATCAGTGATCTTTAAGTTCATTTCAACATAACCTATTAATATCTTGACAAATGTTGTGGTGTTTGTGAATATACAGATTCCATCACAAAATCAGGTCTTTCCACAACAATTATTAGCCATACAAGGAAATGATTATGAAATGGTTTCTTTATGCAATTAGCTTGTTCTATACTTCTTTTGGGTGTTGCTCGATTCTTTATACCGATGGAACCCAAAAGTTTGTGAGAAATATATTCAGCAATATGGATCAGAAAGTTCTCTCAGCATTACCATTTATATTTGGTGTCCTTTTTATCCTTTCTGCATCAACCACGCGTATTCCATGGCTTTTTAGATTCTTTGGACTCATGGCTGTTATTGAAGGCGTTGTTTTCTTTGTAATTTCAAAGGGCTTGTATGACAAATTTATGGATTGGTATCTCAATTCATTATCAAATCAAACATACAGGTTATTTGGGATTATTTGCATAATCCTTGGAACCGCAATTTTATCTTGGATATTGTAGATACAGAGGAGCATTTATGACTGATTCTAAGCTACTTGAAATATTTTCTGACTACATTTGACCTTGGTGTTATTTCATTACTGGAAGTATTGAACGGATACAGAAGGAGTTTGAAATTGATATTCGCTGGACTGCATTCCCACTCCATCGGGATACACCAGAGGAAGGTAAAACACTTGAAGAGCTGTTTAAAGGTCGAGGTTTTGATATTGACCAGATGATGGCTGATCTTAAGCAAGTTGCATGCGGATTAGGATTACCTTTTGGTGATCGTAAAATGACATACAACAGTCGTTTGGCTCAGGAGTTAGGTAAATGGGCAGAATCCAGAGGCAAGGGCCACGAATTTCATAACTCCATTTTTAGAGCATACTTTGTAGATGGGCATAATATTGGCAAGGTCAACGTCCTTGTAGGAGTGGCAGAGTCTATCAATCTAAGTGGCAAAGATGCCCTAAAGGCTATACAAGACAGAACCTACAGGGAGGCCGTTGATTTGGATTGGAAACGATCCTACGAATTAAGAGTTACTGCAGTTCCGACCTTTTTATTTAATAATCAACTCTTGGTTGGTGCTCAGAAATACGAGGTATTGGAAAAGCTCTTGCTATCAAATAATGTCAAAAGACGAACTCTCAATACATCAGAGGGCAGCAGCATCAGGGTGACGCTTTTGCGGCGCAGTTCACCGTGAATATACCGGCAATCGAGAGGGATTCTTTTGGCGGAATAATCAATCCGGGAAGATGGGTACAAAAGCTGCTCCAGACGTGCATCATCGATATCTGAAGGAAGCGGCCACCCTAAGTCTGCCGCCTCAAAACGTTTCAAATAATCAAATACCGTTGATCGAAAGATACCGCAGCTGGTTGCTATTTGTCCATAGGTGAGTTTGCAATCGAACTTTAACCGTAAAATTTCTCTGATTTTGCGCATGGTCAACCTCTTTGTCGGCATAGCTCCTCCTCGTTCGTACATGAGATATTAACTTTGCCGACGGTTTATAGGTTACCAGCGCCGCTTTCAATGTATTATATTTTTTTGTTCGGGATGCTCTGGAATGCTGTTCGCGATCAATCGGAATGACTGTTCGGGATGAATCGGAACGCTGTTCGCGATCGATCGGAAACGGTGTTCGCGATCAATCGGAATACGCAGTCGGATGACATATTTCACATAACCGGTGCAATTTGATGTTTATTTACCCCAATAATGATAAGTCTTTTTAATTGCTTTTTGATGTCATTAAGATTTTTTTGAAATACAATTCTGTCAAACGGACGGATGGCTTTCAGGTTATTGGTGTCTACAAATATATTCCCGGAAGCTTTATCATGCTTTTTTAACGTGTTGATCAAATCCTGTGCGGTCCTTCCATCAAAGTCACCGGTCAATTTCAGGTAGAAACTGCCATCAAATTTGTAGGAAATAATTTGGTAATTAGGTGCCAATAACATGCCTCCTTATTTGGAAATTTGTAAGAGTTTAGCCTTTTGAAAATGAATCGATCCAACTAGGATCTTTTAAAACAATTCAGGAGGGTTTGTCTATGGGGTAAAAATCTTATTTATATTGATGAATAAACCCATGCATGGGTAATTATCCCAACTTTAATTTTAAAGCAGTCACTCGCAAAAATTTAACTTTCGTTTCCTTACGTCATAACAAACTCAACCACCTCAATTTACAGTACATATATCTTATTTCTTACAAAATTGCAAACCCTTTAGAACGGATTTGCCCTTATCAAATATGTAAGTCTATCCCTTTTGGTTTGCTATGCATTTTTCTCTAACCATGTATCAATATACGCAGCTATCTTTTTCCATCCGGGCTCCCTAATTATCCAATGGGAATGTCCTCCAAATTCCATGTATGCATAAAAGGGTTTGTACTTCTCTGCTATTTTTTTGACCACTTTTGTAGGAGTAATATTGTCCTCAGATCCTGAAATGATCAATAGGGGTGTGGGTTAAAAGCTGCCGCCGGTACGAAATCCGCCACCCCCAAAACTACCACCGCTGCCAAATCCGCCCCCACCGCCAGATCCGCTGAATCCACCGAAATCGGGAGCGCGGTTCCAGTGCTGGGCGCGCTCGATCCTGCCCCATGCTGTGCCGGAAGACATCCCGCCCTTCAGGATTTCTCCGAGCAGAACGCCCAGTCCGAAGTTGATGGGAAAAGAAGAGTTGTAAGCATCGTAACTGTTTTTCCGGAACCTTCGGCGCAGCTTTGTGAGCTCTTCAAGAGCGTGCTGCTGCTCCTGACGGGTATTTTTGAGAGTAGAAATAGAATCACCGACCCTTTTTTCTTCTTCCTGAAGCTTCTGAAGGCGGACAACGATGACATCGTCTTCGGGACGCGGGGTGGCCCGGGCTTCTCTGTATAAATTGGCAATATCCTCATGTTCGAGCTCGGCCACCAGGAGTTCGATGGCCCTTTTGGTTATTTCGTCCTCACCGGATGTAAAGGCCGTCTGTCGATCAAGCAGCTTCTGATGTCTTTCTTCCTCGGCATTAATGTCATCGTCAATCTGGTGAAGGTGTTTTTCCGCCTTCTCCAGTTCGCTCTGAAGATTGAAGATGCCGTCCTTTTCAGCCGCCTTCTTTTCTATCGCCTGTAGCATTTGCTTCTGTATCTGTGCGTCTTCCTCAGCCTTGGTGGCATGCTCCCTAAGGCGCAAAGGAAGTTCATTGAGCAGGTGAAAGTTATTCCTCGCCTCTTTGAAATTGATCAGTCTTGCCACCCAGTTGTCCAGCCATCGCATAAAGCGGCCTGCGCGATAGTCCGGTGTCATGAAACGTCGTCGCCACAAGTACATGAAAATGGAATCATCCTTGTAAGGTTTCCCTTTGCTGGCCAAATCATCCTCAGACTGGGAGGCTTTCTCACCTGCCCGCTGGGCCACCTGAGCGGCCCGGTCCGCCTTTTCCTTCTGGAGCCGGTAAGATTCCGTCTGTTCAAGATTTGACTTACTTGACTTAATCTGGTGCTGAAGGGTTTCTATGGCCTTGTCGCGAGTATCCTGCTGAACAATCCTTTCCTCTTCGAGTTTCTGCTGTCGGGCGAGGCTTTCCTTCAGTTCATTTTGAAGTTCGCTCAAGGTCCGGGATCTCTCGTCAAGTAATGCCATGACGGCTTGATCCGCACTGTCCAGTCTGGAGATCATTCGGTTTGCGTGCAGTTCATCCAGTCGGAACTTGGCCAGTTGCCGATACTGTTCCGCCACTTCAAAACGCAAGGTGTTGAGCCTGGATAACAGCTCATCCATCTGATGTCCTGACCTCTCAATTTCCGACTGGACCTTTAGGATATGATCGTTAATTTCTTGTAAGGTGTCTCTACCCGTTATCATTGTCTTGGACTCCTACCATTGGGTAATCGCACCACCGGTGGTCGGTATGAGGTACTGGGGTTGAAGGTAGCCGCGTCTTTTAATGCCGAATACGTTGCGACTGATGATACCGTCGTCCTCCTTGTCTCTTTTGATCTGATCGAATACAGAATCTTTCACCCGGAGGCCCCACTGCTTTACGTTGTGGGTCTGTCCATCCTCTTCGCTGGTGATGGGAACCGTAAGACCTCGGCCATCGGAAGTAACGGCCTCAACAATAATGTAGTAGTTTCGCACCTTGGAATTACTTTTTGGGTATCGCCATACACCACTTTGCATTCCCTGGCGAGAAACGATGCGTAACTTATATTCTTGGACCAGCTGATCGTAGAGTTGCTGAAGCGATGCGTACTCTTTCTGCACGGCCTTGACATCTCCCCTCGCTAAAGCCGTCATGGCATCGCTGTAAAGCGCTTGGGCCTGCTGCTTGGCATCATTTTCAAGGGCTACTGATAGTATCCTGTCGCGCTGGTCGGCTAATTTGCCTGGCAGGACCTTCAGCCCACCCAACGAGGTAACCGCCTGATCGGCGTTGTCAAGGTGTATCTTGAGGGCGCTGATCAGCTTCGCCCGCTGGTCAAGGCGTTGGGATACGGAAACGCCGGTTTTTGCCGCCTTATCAGCATCAATACCGGGTTTTAGCGCCAGTTTTTCCAGGGACTGAATCTTACCCTGAGCCGCTGCAATTTCCCGTTCGGCTTCCCCGACAAGCCCCTTGAAGCCTACAGCCGCCTTTTGGGGAACATTCTGCTTTATTTTGCCCAGTGAGTTTGACAGATGTACAATACGCTCCCTGGCCACGCTGATCTGATCCTGCTGCTGGCCAATCCTGAGATTGATCTCTTGTGCGTCCTTTTTCCGGCTTCGATTTTGTGGCACCACATAGGTGAATTGGTAGACCAAATAGACACCAAAAAAGGCCGCTGCCACCAGAGCTCCTCTTTTTGCCCAGCGCCCGCGGTTGACATACAGGTTGGCCAGCATGAGCTGAAAACTTTTTTTAGGGGGAATGTAGGTAAATCGTTCCTCGCGCAGAGCTTTAACACCCATTGCAATGGTCTCGTCGGAAACCTCCAGACCCTGGCCGGCGTAAATATTTCGTACCTTTTCGATCAGTGCCTGGTCGTGATCCTCGGCCTTTAGCTCACGATCGACGAGGGACTTCTGGTGCCTGAGCGTGTCCACCACATCCATGGCCAGCATGACTTCATTGAGCTCAATTTTATCGGATTTTTCGGTTTCACTCATTGGTCAGTAGTTGTCCTGAAGTGGTCAGCTGGACCAGACGGCGTTTGCCGTCCTCTACGGCCTGTCTGATTTCCTTCTCGTTGCGGGTACTCAATTCGCGCATTTCCGCAATCAGCGATCGGGATTTTTCCTGAAAGTTGATCACCGAGTCCAGAAGCTTCTTCACGCTCTCAGCCTTGATGGTGGGGCCGTATCCAGCCCTCAGGGCATCCTCCTGAACCTTGTCGCCCACCTCGGCCAGAGTTTCAAGACTCTTGTTGATGCCTTTTTTCATGGCGTCCAGGGTCTGTGTGCTTTCGTGCAGTCCCTGAAGACTGGTAAAAGAGGCATTTAAGGCCGTAAAGACGGTTTCGTTGGTCCCGAAAAAAGAAACCGCTTGGGAATAAACCCGCTCCTTGACATCTGAGGTCTGGGCCAGGCGAGCCATGACCACTTCGGTGGTGTTATAACTTACGGACAGATTTTCAGCAAGGTCTTTAGAAATCTGGTAACGCTTGTCTTCCTTCTGCAGATCGCGCAGGCGCTCGTCACGGGTCAGCTCCAGCTTGGCGATGAGTTCGCGGTCTTCGCTGGTATTGGTTTCTAGAGCTTTGGAGGCTTCCTCCAATCGGGCTTTGGCCACCTCAACTGCTGTTTCGGCCTTTTTGAGAACCTGGAAGGCAAAGACCTGGGACTCCTTCAAGGCACCTCGAAAGTCCCGGTAAGATTCCAGAATCTGGTGCTCCCGCTCCATCTGGTCTTTGGTATCTGCCGAAACCTCAAGATAAGTCTTTTTGATTTTGCGGAATCGGCTGGGAATATCCCCGCGGGTCACCTTCATCCAGAAATTCGACAGTCGCTCCGTGGTGTTGATCTTGCCGTCGTCAAGCTGCTCAACCATGCTCTTGGCATCATCCCGGATGCTGTCAAAAGCTTCTGTGATCGTCTCGTAACGCTCGCCCACTTTCAGGGCCGTGATCTGCTCGCGGACCACTTCGTTAAAAACCGTTGTATGGCTGAGGGTACGAGCGATGGCCACGGTCTTTTCCTCGTCCAGCTCGCTGATCTTATTGATAAGAGCGATAATTGGCATTTCGTCCGGCTTTTCGGGCATCAAGCCCAGATCGCGCAACCCGTTCAGCGCCTTGTCCAGATAACGTAGTGGAGAAGATAAAACATTTTTGGCATTCATAATTACGGTCCCTTTCTCCCTTTTCGGGTGGTCGAATGTTGATATTAGGGGATTCGCCCCAACCGGGCTCCGGTCCGTAAAGCCTACGCCCCGGAAGGAATAGTGGAATAATGGGTTTGAAGGAGTTTTTTACAATTATAATGTTTTACTTCCGCCTTTATCCCCAATATTCTCTCCAAGCCGTAGCCATTACGAACCGGAGGCTAACATTCCACCATTCCATTCTAATAATGATAAGAACTTTCTTTCAAGCGAAAAAAAATGGAAAAAAATAAGGTTGTGTGCCACGGCAAGCTGAATCCCAATATATAGTACGATCAGATATACACATCAACCAGCATACGTAAAATCCATTCTTAGAATTAATATGACCGATATCAGGCCTTATGTCAAGAAGACTTTTTTTTTCAACCAATTGAAATACCAACAAATTTTGAAATATAAAATCGGTCTTCGCTCTGGGTGGTTCGACCCGAAAAGCCTGTAAGCCGCGTTTTTGGCTGCTAAAAATAGGCTTCGACCGGGTGTTCAGGATCGATCACCTAATCATTCACAGAGAGAGTTGAATATGAACCAGGAAGGAAAGGATGGGTATTCGCTTTATCTCGCAAAATCCAAGATTCTTTAAGGTCTTTTGGATAATATTTTCATCTTCAATAAAGGTGATGACTTTCGTTGTCTCCTGACACTTTGGACGGATCTGTCAAAGTAGGGTAGTTGATCGTGGCTAACTGAAAGAATTTGGGATCTAAAACTGTGTGATTTCTTGCCACGAGCACACAGATTGGTTAAACTGAGATATCAAATGGATTTAACACAGTTTTGACATTTTATCAAACGAGTGATATCTCCAAGAAATCTGTACTTTTTATGATTTCTGATGGAAAGATGAAATGCTTTTGGTTTGTGGAGATTCGCCATCAACTTCCCAGACGCTATTCTGACGCCAAACAAACTGGCAAAGTTGTTCAATAAGTATAAATATCGGAGGCCAATTCAAAATAACATAAAAAAATGAATCGAGGTGTAAGATGAAAAAAATTGTCGAAGTAATATTTTATTTCGCTATTGTTAGCACAGTAGGTTGTGCTGCCACCCTGCCTGACAAAGGTGCTATCCAAAACAATTATTCAATTAATGATGTAAAAACATTCTCCTCCACGCTCAATTGTGAAAACACCAAAGTGACTGAGGTCAGGCCCAATTTTATTCAAGACTACTGCAACGTATTACAAACTAATCTAAATATGGCCTTGAAGAGAGAAAACCCGAACTTCCAATTCGAAGAAAACAGCCCCAATCTCAAAATCAAAGCGATCTTAGAGCAAATCCACGGGGGAAGTGCCGCTGCTAGATTTTGGGTAGGCTTTGGGGCAGGCAGATCGATTACAACTTTATATGTCACGGTCGAAAAAAACGATAAAATTATAGCCGAGCGGCGGTTTACTGAAACTACCACTATGCCTAACATAGTGTCTGGTGTCTATGGTAATGAAGATGCCATTCTTCAAGATGCACCGTTGATTGCCCGTAAGATTGCAGAATTTGTTAAAGATCCAGTTGCTTTCGAGGAAAAACAAAAATAGAATGATGAGCAATGATTACAAATAATGCCGTTATATGGACATGGGCAAATTGGTACTATGGGACGTTCGTGCAGAGCGTGCTTAAGATTCACCTAAGGTCTTTAACTTTTCAGCCTGTGTAATCTTCAGTGAATAACAGCTACGCTCAAACCTTTGATAGGAGATGACCATAGTCATCATACTTTTTGAAATTTGAGATCTATTGCCGATGGACCTTCAAAACGAATATGTTGAAACCCGGGGTTGATAAGGTGTATAAAGATACAATCTTCGGTTACGGCTCAAAAGGGATGAATGCTTATTTTAAAATAGAATAACGTTTTTTCGTAAGAGTTTAGCCTTTTGAAAATGAGTCGCTTCAGGTGTGCTTAAATTTTTTCTGAAAGAACTCGCAGATAACGGCTCGTAATGAAAAAACTGGTTTTAGCTTCTGAGAATGTTTTTGATTTTAAGGTCATATGATCGCATTC
>ENA-OSEO01006335-OSEO01006335.1-sediment-metagenome-genome-assembly--contig:-NODE-6335-length-10686-cov-6.196626_pt1 | contig 10686 bp, 9 predicted proteins | sample MGYA00237883_ERZ534232 | MGnify/ENA metagenome assembly ERZ534232
CCGACCTCGGCCCACATCGGCTTGACACGGAAACCGAAGCGTTGGCGGCGAATGCGCGAATACGCGCTGCCGCCGATCAGGGCGGCGATAGCGACGCCACCCAGGATCCAGCTCCAGGTCGCCCCGATGGAACCGTCGATGCCACCGCCCAGCATCTGATAGGTGGGGTCCATCGGCGCGATGGTGCGGCCCTCGGTCACCAACCAGGCGCCGCCACGGAACATCAGCAGGCCGGCCAGGGTAACGACGAAGGCGGGAACGCCGCGATAGGCGATCCAGTAACCCTGCCAAGCGCCGATCAGGGCGCCGCACAGCAATCCGATGACGATCGTCAGCGGCCAGTTCCAGGCGGCGCCGAGCGGGAACACCTCGACCTGGAGCCAAGCGATGATCATGCCGGTCAATCCCAGCAGGGAGCCGACCGACAGGTCGATGTGACGGGCCACGATGACCAGCACCATCCCCGTCGCCATGATCCCGACGACGGTGCTCTGGACCGTGAGATTGAAGAGGTTGCGCGGGCTGAGAAAGATGCCGTCCGTCATGACGGTAAAGATCAACCAGATGACGAACAAGGCCCCGATCATGGCCAGCATTCGGGTGTCGAGTTCGGTCACCTGGACGAAGCGACGAAAAAGGTTCGCTTCAGGTTCGGCGATCTGGGTCCGGTCAGGCATCGATCCTCCCCCACCTTGGATGAAGAGCCCCGGGCATCGCCCCCGGCAAAACATGATGCACCGAAGGAAGGACGGAGCCTGCCGGCCCTCGCGGCCCGGCACGCTCCATCCAAAAAGGCCCGTCACTTACATGCCGGAGGCACGTTCTTGGTCACGCCCTGGCAGACCACTTCCTTCTTGACCCAGCCGGCCTTGATGACGACGTCGAGGTTGTCCCAACGGATCGGCACCGGCTTGAGCAGGGTGGGAGGATTCTCCTGCTGCGCGACGGCATTCCCTGCCATCAAGACGACCCACAGAGCGACGTGCGTCTGATGCATAGACAACCTCAAAACACAAGAACATGGTGTGCCTGGCACACCCTACGAAACCCGTTTGTAGTGACGCCGTAAGGCGTTATCTTCCTTGCCCGTGAAGATACGCCCTTACGAGCACACTACGAGCTACTTCCCGACGCAGAACCGGCTGAAAATCCGGTCGAGCACCTGCTCATCCAAGTGCTGCTGCTCAATGCCCGAGACCGCTTCGCAGGCGGCGCGGATCATCACGACGGCCACCTCCTCGCGACCGTCTCTGACCTCCACCACGGCTTGGCCGATACTCTCAATGGCATCTGTAATGGCCTGCTGGTGACGCGCGGTCAGCGCCGCGGCGTTCGAGCCCGTTTCCGCGAGGCGCGGAGGCGCGTGCACTGTGTCTTTCATACTCCTGACAAGGCGATCGAGTCCCTGGCCGGTTTTGGCAGAGACGGGGACGAATTCAGTCCCGAAGACAAAAGACAAATCGCCCACAGCCTTCAGGTCCGACTTCGTGGCCACGTCGATCAGGCTCTTCGGCCGAATCAGCGTGCGAATGCTCAGATCTTCGGTCCAGTCCGACTTCGCGGAATCGACACAGAAGAGGACGAGCGTGCAGCGCTGTAGCGCCTCGACGGCAGCCCGCTGTGCTAATTCGTCCAAGATATCATCGGGCGCGGGAATCAAACCGGCGCAATCGAAAAGGACACCGTAGGGGCGGGTCTCAAACCCGCGTGCACCAAACCCGCCCGCATCATACAGCAGGCCGGTCAGGATGTCCCTGGTGGTCTTGGGCTGCGCTGAGACGATGCTGCGCTCCCAGCCCAGCAGGGCGTTGAGCAGACTGCTTTTGCCTGCGTTCGGCGCGCCGGCGATCCCGATGGCAGGCAGGTCCATCAGTCCCTCGTATCGGATGCTTCGGGCGAGCAGGTCTTCCAGGCTTCGCTGGATGTCCGCGAGACGCGCGGTCGTCCGCTCGGCGCTGATGAATTCGATGTCCTCACCGCTGAAGTCGAGTCCGGCCTCGATCAGGCTCAAGAGATCCAGCAGCGACGAGCGGATTCCCTCGGCGGTCTTCGTCAATCGCCCCATCAGAAGCTTCTCGGCGGCGTCCAACTGAAGATCATTCGAACTGCTGATGATTTCATTGACCGCTTCGGCCTGGGCCAGGTCGAGCTTGCCGTTGAGATAGGCGCGAGCGGTGAACTCGCCCGGCCCGGCGACTCGACAGCCGCTCGCCAGCAGTCTCTCAAGCAATGCCTCAATTATGCAGGCCGACGCAAAGACGTGGAGCTCGACCAGGTCCTCGCCGGTGTAAGAGTGCGGGGCAAGGAATGGATAAAGCAGGGCATCCACGGCCAAATCATCCGTGATGTGCACGGCACCCGAGAGGATTGCACGATGTGAAACCTGGCGACCGGGGGCCGGCTCGAAGATCCGCGCGCAGATGGAGAACGTCTGCGGGCCAGTGATGCGAACGATAGAACGAACGCCTCCGGTCGCCGAGCTGACCGCCACGATGGTATCACCCAGATCCTGCATGTCGTCGGAAGCTCCGATGGCACGGACCGACACGAACGAACACAAACCAGCACGGACAGAGCCATCCGTGCCCATCCGTGTCGAGCGCACCGCCGCGATCGAGGGTACGCTACTTGAACCGATAGAAAGGTCTCGGCTTCTTCTTCTTGATCTTGCCGCCGGTCTTGCTGGTCGTCGGGATCAGGCCCTGAGACTCCTGCTCTTCGCGTTCGCGGATATGCTTCTTGATCACGTACTGCTCGATCACGCCGGCGAACGTGCTGGACATGATGTACAGGTTCACGCCGGAGGGAGCATTGTACAGCATCAGCGGGAACATCAGCGGCATCATGATGTTCATAATCTTCTGCTGCTGGGCGACTTGCGGATTCGCCGCCGCCGCCGCCTGCTGCGTGGGCATCAGCTTCTGCTGCATGTAGAAGGCCACGCCCATCAGGATGGGCAGCAGATTGAGCGCCCGCACCTGCCAGCCCAACAACGGGATCGTGAACGGCGTCCACCGGATCAGCATGTCCGGGACCGACAGATCGGTGATCCAGACGGGCAGGAACGCCGCCCCGCGCAGGTCGATGCTCGTGTAGATGGCGCTCCACAAGGCGATCCAGATCGGCATCTGCACGAACATAGGCAGGAATCCCATGATGGGCGAAGCCCCCTGCTCGCGGTAGAGCTCCATCATTCTCTTGTTCATCTCGGCCTTGTTGCTGCCGTACTTCTGCTTGATCTCCTCGGCGCGGGGGGCCAGCTTGCTCATCTTGTGCATCGCGATCTGGCTCTTCTTGGTGATCGGGTGCAAGATGAGCCGCATGATGAAGACCAGGATGATGATGACGATGCCGTAATTGGGGATGACCACGTGCATCCAGTTCATGATCGCCAGGATGCCGAAGGCCAGCGGGTTGATGATGCCGGCCGGGCAGCAGCAGTTCATGAAGTCGATCGTGTGAACGAAGCCGAGTGAGCGATAGAGGGGGACCTTGTCAAAGCGGCTCTTGTCCTTGGGACCCAGGTAAAGCTGGAAGTCATTCGCCATGCGGCTGGCGGCCTCGCCCGCAGGGCTCAAGGTGATCGGTGCGCTGGTGACCACAAAGCCGAGCGACTCGTCGCCACTACTGCGCCTGGGGTCCTGGTCCGGATTGTAGTAGACGCCCCACTTGCCGGCGATCCAGTCGGCGCCCGGCTGGCCTTCGCCGGTCATGGGAACCAGGATGCCCGCGAAATACTTGCTCACGCTGGCGGCCCAGAGGAACTGCGACTCCGCGTTGCGGGGCGTCAACTCGCGTTCCTTGGCCGTGCCGGCCTTGGCCAGGGCCTTCATATTGAGCCCGGAGCTCTGGATCTGGCCCCCAGGGGTCCGGAAGGCGGCGATAACCTTGCGCATATCCATGCGGTAGCCGCTCTCCATGGGCAGCCCGACGGGCCCGTTGAGGCCGTAGTGGACTCTCTGTTCCCGGTCACTAAGGTTCTCGATGCTGACGGCGCCGTCGAGCATGTAGGTGTCCGGATGGATGCGGTAGGTCTTGGTCAGCTTCAGCACGGGCTGGTCGTTCGTGTCCACGACGGTCGCCTCGAAGGTGGCCGAGGCGCCCCCGTCCTCCAGCTTCTCCACCCCCAGAGAGTCCCAGCTCAAGCGGTCGAGATTGAGCCTGCGTCTCTGATCCACGAGCACGAGCTCGCGGTTTGCCAGCGAGAGAACCGCGCCGCCGTTGAGATCGATGGGAGCCAGAAAGGTCAGTGGCTGGGGGTCTTTACGGTCGCGGTCGTCGAACTCGCTGAACGTGGCGGTGCGGATGGCCGCTCCCCGGGAATCGAGTACCAGTTGGTATTTGAACGGACTGGCCTCATCCGTCGAGCCAATGGCAACGTTCGCGTCGGGTCCACCGATGGCGCTGTAGAACTCCCCTGTGGCCGCTTGGAACTGCGGCGGGGCCGGCTCCGGCGCCGCGGCGGGAGTATTCGCATCCGTGGGTGGAGTCGGAACCGCGGTCGTCTGCTGCAGGAGAATACAGCCTCGTGAACCCACCCACGAACACACCGTGCCGAGGAATCCCGATTCCGCGATCAGCCCGGCGCACAACAGGCAAAACCCCGCCAGAGCCACGATCAGTATCTTCTTAACGCTCATATTCTCTTTCACACAGGTAATGACGCATCTCAGGACAGAACCTTCATCCGGCGGTTCTTCGTCCTATCTCCCGTCCCGGAGCCGCTCGGCGTGGAAATTGTCCAGACGGTCGATCGCCAGGATCTTCTTCATCGTCGTCTCGTAGTCGTACTCAAGCCGGACGAAATGCACTTTGTTGTCCTCGACGAAGACGTAGCTGGCCCGGTTGTCTTTGTCGCGCGGCTGGCCGACCGAGCCGATGTTGATGATCGCCTTCTCGTCCTCAATGATGGGATAGACGCCGCCCAGCTCGTCCGGCAGGTAGAAGTCCGGCTCGTCGAGGAACACCCCGGGCATGTGCGTATGGCCGATGAAGCACACGTGCTCGATCCGCTCGAACAGGGTACGGACCTTGACCGGATTGGTGTAGACATCGTCCGGGAAAATGTACTCGTTGATCGGCCGGCGCGGCGAGGCGTGGACGAACTCGATCGTCGTGGGCGTCGGGCCCAACTGGGTCTTGAAGCAGTGCCGCATGGGCAGCTCGCCCAGGAAGCGCCAACGCCGGTCGCTCTTGGGCCCCGGCTCTTCCATTTCCATCACGTCGCGGGTCCAAAAGCTCGCTTGTTCGGCCCCGTAGTTGAAGTTCGTCGGCTCGTAGAAGACCGCATAGTCATGGTTGCCCAGCACGCACCACTCGGACTTCTCGATGATCAGATCGAGGCACTCGATGGGATTGGGGCCATACCCGACGACGTCGCCCAGGCAGTAGATCGTCTTGATGCCCCGCTGCTCGATGTCCGCCAGGACGGTGCTCAGGGCCTCGATGTTCGAGTGGATATCGCTGACAATCGCAAACATAAACTCTTGAGTAATAGACAGTAACGAATCGACACCTGCGACAAAGCGATCTTTCATAGCATAAAACCCGCCGCATTGCCAGAGCAATTTGAGGCACCCCCGTTCGTAGGGTGCCCGTAAGGGCATATCTTCCAGGCGTGAGTGCCCGCGAAGATAGAGAAGATAACGCTATACGGCGTCACTACGAACCGGGGCCAAATGCGGGTTGCCCGGCCGGGCAGGGCCGCTATAATGCGGGTTTGCAGTGGATTCTGGCATAGACGAGGTGCGTCTTGGTAGGCATCACCCTTCTGGAAACACGGGATTTGATCAAGCGATACTCCGGCCGGGTCGTCGTGAACGAGGTCTCGGTCACGATCGAACAGCGCAGCATCGTGGGCCTGCTCGGCCGCAACGGGGCCGGCAAGACCACCACGTTCCGCATGATTATGGGCATGGTCACTCCCAATCAGGGCAAAGTCATCTTCGAGGACCGCGATATCACGAAGCTGCCCATGTTCAAGCGGGCCCGCCTGGGCATCGGCTACCTCTCGCAGGAGCCGAGCATCTTCCAGCGGATGAGCGTCCGCGACAACCTCCTGGCGATCCTGGAGACGATGTCGCTGACGCGCAAGGAGCGCCGCCAGAAGGCCGACGCGCTGATCGAGCGGTTCGGCCTGAAGGAGGTGGCCAAGAGCCACGGCCGCTTCCTCTCCGGCGGCGAGCGGCGCAAGCTCGAAATCGCCCGCGCGATGGTGACGGACCCTTCGCTGATCCTGCTCGACGAGCCGTTTAGCGGCGTCGATCCGATCGCGGTGGAGGACCTCCAGCAGGAGATCCGCCGCCTGGTCGCCTCCGGCGTGAGCATCCTGATCACCGACCACAACGTCGAGCGGACGCTGGAGGTCGCGGACAAGGCCTATATCATCGACCACGGCAAGGTGATCGCCGCCGGCCCGCCCGCGGAGATCGTCCGCAACGAATTGGTGCGCAAGAGCTACCTCGGCAACACCTTCGCCGGCCACGAGTTCGACGACCCCGGAACCGCGAACGCAGGAGGTCAAGCGTGAGAAGCGACGGCAGAATCCAGTAGTATGGGACAGGACATGTGAGATGATTGACGTCGACAAATGCAAGATGACGCGGTACCCGGCTTCGGTGCTCAAGGGGCCGGCGGCGCCAGTGGAGAAGATCGATGACTCGATCCGCAAGCTGGTAGAGAAGATGACCGATCTCATGATCGAGCACAAGGGAGTCGGGTTCGCGGCCCCGCAGGCCGGCGTGGGGCTGCGGCTGTTCATCGTCTCTCTCACCGGCACGCGGGACAACGTCCGGGCCTACATCAACCCGACCGTGACCGCGCAGGGCGAGCTCGAAGAGGCGGAAGAAGGCTGCCTGTCCGTGCCGGGCGTGTGGGCGAAGATCCGACGCTACAAGAAGGCGACCGTCACCGCCACCGACTTGGACGGCAACCCGTTCACCGAGGAGGCGGAAGGGCTCCATGCCCGCGCCCTGCAGCACGAATACGACCACATCGAGGGCACGGTGATCGTCAACCGGATGAGCCAGACCGCCCGGATCGCCCATCGGCGGCAACTCAAGAAGCTGCTCGAAGGACAGCAAGAGTAATGAAAGTGTGATGGTTGATGTTTGATTGTTGATTGCCTCGATGCTCGGACCTCTTCAATCAACAATCAAACATCACAAATCAGAAATCTATGAACCTCGTCTATCTCGGTAGTGGTGAGTTCGGGTTGCCTTGCCTGGATGCCCTTCAGGCGTCCCGGCATCACCTCGCGCTGGTGGCGACCCAGCCGGCCTGTCCCGCCGGTCGTGGTCGCAAGTTGTGCCCGACGCCGGTGGCGCACTGGGCCGAGATGCACGCGGTACCCTTTGCGGAGAGCGAGAACATCAATGCGCCCGAGATGATCCGGCGGGTCGCCGAGTGCCGGCCGGATGTGATCGTCGCCATCGCCTGCGGGCAGAAGATCGGCCGGGAACTGATCGAGATGCCCACGAAGCTCGCGATCAACGTGCACTCCTCTCTGCTGCCCAAGTACCGCGGGGCCGCTCCGATCAACTGGGCGATCGTTCGCGGCGAGAGCGAGACGGGCGTCAGCATCATCACCCTGGCGGATCGCATGGACGCCGGCGATATCCTCGGCCAGGTGCGGACTCCTATCGGGGTATACGAGACCGCCGGCGAACTGCACGACCGGCTGGCGCAATTGGCCGCTCCCCTGCTGCTGGAGACGCTCGACAAGATCGAGAGCGACGCCGTGACCTATACCCGCCAGAACGAATTCGAGGCCTCGAAGGCGCCGAAGCTCAGGAAATCGCATGGCTTCCTGGACTTCAGCGAGCCCGCGTATGTGCTGGCCGACAAGATCCGTGGTTTCTGGCCGTGGCCGGGGGCCGCGGCCTGCTTCGTGTCGATGGCGACACGGAAGACCGCGAGGGTGACGCTGGCCCTGGCCGAGGTGATCTGGGGCCCGATCGCGCCGGGGGCGGTGCCCGGAGCCTTCGACGAGGACCTCAACGTCATCTGCGGCGACGGCAAGCTGGCCATTCGCAAGATCAAACCCGCCGGCTCCGGCCTGATGGACTTCAAGGCCTTCATCAACGGCTGGCGCGTCCAGCCCGGTGACCGGCTGACGAAGATCGAGGAAGAGCGGGAGTGCACGGACGAACACGGACCCGGGCGTCCGTGAGGGTCGGTGAGCGTCCGGGCGGATCCGTGTCGCCTTGCAGGGGATAGAGCATGGCCGGGCATAGCCTCAAATCGGCAAGAGCGATCGCGGCGGAAGTCCTGCACAGCTTCGACCCGGCCCGCGACTACGCCGGTCGGAAGCTCGAACCCCTGCTCGAACAGACCCAGGAGAGACAGCGAGCGACAGACCTCGTCCACGGCACGATCCGAAATCGCTGCGCCATCGACGTGGTGGTCGCACAGTTCTCCGGCCGGCCTGTATCGCGGATCGACGCGAGGCTGCTGAGCATCCTGTGCATCGCGGTCTACGAGCTTGTCTACAATCCCGCTACGCCAGCTTATTCCATCGTCGATGAAGCGGTGAAAACCGCCGGCAGAGGGGCCGGCAAGAAGCAGAGCGGCTTCGTCAACGCCGTCCTGCGCCAGATTGAACGGCACATCACGAATCGACAAGCCGACCTTGCCCTCGCGAACCCGCGCCGGACGCTTGTACAGACGCCGGAGGCAGGTTGCGAGTTCGACACGGATCTCTTGCCCGATTCGAAGGCGGATGCTGCCGCGTATCTGGGCCTGTGCTTCTCGCTGCCCTCCTGGCTGATGAGCGAGTGGCTCGACGAGTTCGGACGCGAGCAGACACGCGAGATTTGCCTCGCCTGCAATCGCAGGCCCAGCCTGTACCTCCGCGTCAATCCCCTGCGAACGACGACCGAGGACCTCCTGGTGAGGCTTCGCCAGGCGAATGTCCAGGCGGAACCTGTTTGTAGTGACGCCGTCAGGCGTTATCCGGATGTGCCCTTACGGGCACACTACGAACAAGCTGATGCCGACCGACCGACAGGTGTAATCCGGATTGTCGGACCCAATGCGGTGACACAGCTCCCCGGCTTCGCCGAGGGCCTGTTCACCGTGCAGGACCTCTCGGCTTCAATGCCGGTACGACTCCTGGACCCCAGGCCGGGCTGGTCCATCCTCGACCTATGCTCCGCGCCGGGCACCAAGACGATGCAAATCGCCGAGATGGCGAGGGACGAAGCGAGCATTACAGCGACGGACATCGATCCCGCACGCTTGGAACGGGTGCAGGAGAACGTCGCCCGTCTCGGATTCAGGAGCGTAACGATCGTCCCGCACGCGCAACTGGAAGAAGGAACGCTTGGGCCGTTCGATGCGATCCTGCTCGACGCCCCCTGCTCGAACACGGGCGTCCTGGCCCGTCGGGTCGAGGCGCGGTTCCGCGTTACGGCCCAGGCGGTCCAAGACATCGCCGCGATCCAGAAGGGCCTGCTGGCGAAGGCAGCCAGCCTTGTGAGACCCGGCGGGCGGATCTGCTACAGCACATGCAGCATCCAGCGACGGGAGAATCAGGACGCGGTCCGTGAGTTCCTGGCCAATCACGGCGGGCTTGAACTGACGGAAGAATCGCTCCTGCTGCCTGCCACCGGCCCGTTCGACCACGACGGAAGTTACGCCGCTCTGCTGACGCGAAAGTCGTGACTTGTAGGGTGCGTATCACGCACCATTTCAGCGCATGGTGTACGCCCGCCAGAAAGGAGGCACAAGGCCATGCCGATTACCGCCTGCTTCACGTGCATCGCATCTATCGCCATACTCCTGCTGATCCCCATCGTGCCGCTTTCGCTGATCCTGCTGGACCGCTCGAAGAAGCGTGCGGCATTCACGCTCATGGGCATTCCGGTAGCCATGCTCGGTCTGTCCGTGCTGTCCACCATTGTTGTGTTTGTCCTGATGTGGCAGTATGGGATTCGCATGTCGCGGAATCCCGACCGTCTCTTCGAGGACACTTTCGGCTTCCGGCCGTCGGCGGAAACCGAAGTAGTGGAAGCCGATTGCGAGTTAGGCATGGACTGGGAGTACAGGGCCATGAAGTTTCGCGCTCCGTTGGCGGTGATCGAGAAGATCTGCGCCGGTACTTTCACGTCCACCGACCGGAAAACCTTCGTCTCGGCCTGCCGCGGTGATGACCTGCCGGATCGGGTTACATCGTGGTTCTTGCCGGCCGTTGAGCAGGCCGACAATTTCTACATCGCTAGGCCGTTCGACAAGTCCTTCAGCACATGGAATCAGGCGGTCCTCTGCTACAACGAAAAGACCGGCATCGCGTGTTTTCACTGGCTGGGTGTGGATTGAGGTTGAGCGGTGCGTGGTACGTACTCTACAAGACTCTGTGAGGCCTCGTTTGTAGTGACGCCGTGAGGCGTTATCTTCTGTGTCATCGTAGAAAGGTATGCCCTTACGGGCACACTACAAACGAGACTGCCTCTGTCGGATATGTGTCACTAGGACTCATCTTTGGCCAAGGCGGCCAGAAGCCGGCTGGCCACCTCGGGGGAGAGTCGCCCGGGAGCCGGGACCGTTGGAGCGGGCTCGGGATGGGCGCTCTCGGGCGACTTGGGGCCGGCATCGTGGAGACCAAGGATGTCCAGACAGGCCTTGCGGGCGGTCTCCTCCTTCTGGCATTTGGTCAACTCAATCAGCGTTCGCGCCGCAGCCGAGGCA
>ENA-OSEO01006336-OSEO01006336.1-sediment-metagenome-genome-assembly--contig:-NODE-6336-length-10686-cov-5.771609_pt1 | contig 10686 bp, 7 predicted proteins | sample MGYA00237883_ERZ534232 | MGnify/ENA metagenome assembly ERZ534232
CGGGGAAGAAGCGCCGATGCTACGGAGACGGGCTACGAATTCTGCTCGATACAGGAGCTGCTCCACAGTTATCTCACGCTTCTCGAGACGACGGGCGATCTCCGCTGGGCCGACAGGGCCGAATGGCTTTACTACAACGCGGCGCACGGGGCCGTGAATCCCCGCAAAAGCCAGATAGCTTACTGCAAGAGCGACAACTCGTACGCCATGAACGGTCATGTCGGCGGAATGGGAAGCGAGAACGATCTGCGCTATAAATACTCTCCCGTTCATCAGGATGTGGCCGTTTGCTGTGCGCCTAACGCCGGCAGGGTACTTCCCTATTTCACAGGCTCGATGTACATGAAGAGTCGGCACGGTCTTCTCGTGGCGCTGTATGGACCTTCGAGAGTCGAGACGTCGATCGACGGAATCGATATCGCCCTTGAACAGATTACATCTTACCCTTTCGACTTGAATATCGAACTCCGGGTCACCACCGCCGTGCGGAGCGGTTTTACGATCCTTCTTAAAAAACCCTCCTGGGTCGAAAAGATGAAAGTGGAAGCCAACGGTTCGAAGGTCGAGGATTGTGTTGATTCGATCGCGGTTTCGAAAGACTGGAAAGACGACAGGATACTCATAGAGTTCACAGGCAGAATAACAGAGCGACTCGATCTGAAGGGCGACGTCTATTATTCTTACGGACCGCTCCTTTACGCGATGGAGATCGAATCGGCAGAAAAGCCCGGGCGTCTGTACGGTAAGGGCTTTGAAGACAGCCTCTTCCTGCCGGAAGACCGTTCCTTCCTCGAACTTTGCGCAACGGAAAAGACGCTCGAAAACCTAACCATCAGAGATAAACATTCCGGGGATTTCACAGATCCGCCCCTCATGAGAGGAAAGTTTCTGGATAGAAGCTCCGGTGAAGAAAAGACAGTATTCCTGAAGCCGATAGGCTCGACGATACTCAGAAAGACAACCTTCCAAAAAAATGTGCGTCTGTGAGGCGGGAAGATCCGTCCAGCGTCCGTCGTCCCAGAGCATGGACCCGTACTTCGAAAGAGCAGAGGAGGAGAGAGAAGAGAGAAAAAGAGAGAGATTGAAGATATGTGAGAATTCTCGCCTTCTCGTGAGCGGAGCGAACTCTCGACGCTCTTTCTCTCGTGTTTTGCCAACGCACAACCCACCACGCTCCTTTTTCTATCATCTGACTTCATGATTTCTCGAGATACGGACTCGCTTAATAACGATATTTCGCAATATCCCTCCGTCATTCTTCCAGGCCGTCTCCAGAGGGCCGTAATGGCCGGATGAAATTCACGTCCATGATGCTACAATTATAGTAGTAATGACTATTACTACTAAGTGATTCCGATTGGTGGTGGCTTATGAACGAGCTGAAGATACTTAGAGAACTGGGTTTCTCGCTCAACGAGGCCAAATGTTATATCGCACTCCACAAGAGCAGTCCCATGACCGGTTACGAGGTCGCTAAAAAGGCCAAGATAACCCGGACCATGGTCTACGATATCTTACAGAGACTGGAGAGGAAGGGCAGCGTCAACGTGATCGAGGGTAACCCGAAGCTGTACTCGGCCGTGAGCTACAAAAAACTCATAGCCTCTCTCAGAAAGGATTACACGGAAAAACTCGACGATCTCGAGAGTTCTCTGGAAAAGATCACGCGCGAGGTGGATGCCGACAACTATATACTGAACCTCTCCAACCATGCGGAGATGCTAAACCTCATCGCGAACGCCATAAAGGAGGCGAAACGGGAGATCTATCTCTCTCTCTGGGATTCCGAGGCGGCGCTCTTCGAAAACGAACTGAGAGAGGCCGACGGGAGGGGAGTGAAGATATATATCTTCTCCTTCTGCAAGATGCCCTTCGATTTCGGCGTCCAGTTCACCTACAAGATGAAGAACGCGAACATGAACTTTCCAAGGCGCAGGATAATAGGCGTGTTCGATAGGGAGTTCATGGTCATGGGCGAGGGGAATTCCAGCATAAACGAGATAGGTATAACCACACGAAACATCATGCTGATGGAGATGTCTATCGACCAGATGCTCCTGGACATTATACTTCTCTCCACCTTGAGGAACGGAGGGTACATCTGGGACGGGATCGATGTCGGGGAGTACTACGACAACGTCCAGAAGTTTTTCAGATCAATAGAGTTGCCGACCGATCTGCCTTTGAGGGTCGATGAGTGATAAGGAGTGAATGAGGTGTTCAGAGAACTGGATAGTTACAAACCCGATATCGAAAAAACGATAGCGATGATGGGAAAGACTTACGAAGACGCGCTGAACCACAGGGGAGGCAACGTCACGATAAGGGCTCTCCCGAAGTGCGACGTGGAACATTATTCCAGACTCGACCTCACCCGCTACAATTACAGGGCCGATATCGACCGGTACGCGCGAGATCTTTGCGGTCTAATGAGCGAATCTTTCGAGAAGCGCAGATCCATTGACGACAACATGATCCCTTCGGTTTCACCGGTTCTGGGGATCGGAGATTATTCGGCCTTCGTGTACGGGGATATAGAGTTTCAAAAGGATACGAGCTGGTCCAAACCGGTTCTGGGAGAGATAAGGGATTTCCGGAGTCTGCCCGAAATCGGAACTTCCTTCTGGTACGGGAACTTTCTGGATATCTGCGAGGAGATACTGAAACTCTCCTCCGGCGCCGGTATTCCCTTCATGAAGGGCTTCTTCTCTCCGCTCGATCTGGCGGCCGCCCTCAGGGGAGAGGCGATCTACACCGATTTCTACGAGTCTCCAGGGGAGCTGCACGAACTCCTCGATTACTGCGCCGATGCGACGATAAAATTCGCCGAAGACGTCTACGCGCTGGCCAGGAGGTACCTTGGTGGCAGCAAGTACGGAACGTGGCTGATTGACGAATGCATATATATGTCGGAAGATATCGCCTGCATGATATCTCCCAAGCTGTACAGGAAGTTCTGCGCGCCACACACCCAGAGGGTGATCGATCACTTCGGAACAGGTCATATGCACTGTCATTCAAGGGCGCTTTACTTGGTGAAGGAGATCTGTTCGCTCGAGAAGGTGGCCAGCCTCTGGATAGCCACCGATCCCAACCAGCCGAGGCCGATAGAGAACATAGGGCGACTGGTGGAGGATTCGCGCGGCGTCTGTCTCGCCATCGACTGTGATTCATTCGACGAGATAGTGGCGAACATGGAGGCGATGAGAAAGGGAAACGTCTCGATCTGCCTCCCGGTAGAGGGAGTGGATGAGGCGGTGAGGGTTACCGAAGAGTTCAAGACGCTCTGAAGATCGCGTACGGGGGGATAGATCTGTGAGAGGGTTCAGGTTCGTAGTCATTGTTCAGGTGGCCCTACTGCTGGGCGCGAGGCTTTTCGCGGCTCCGGACGGCGGTGATTCGACCATACGTATCTGGTTCAGCCATATCGAACCGGAAAATCTTGCCATGGCCGCGATCGCCGGGGAGTTCACCTCCCTCACCGGGATCGAGGTCGAAGTAGTGGGCCGACGCTCCATATTCGACGCACCGAGGGATCTGGCCAACAACGCGGAGCTCGACGATCGGCCGGACATAATCCTGATGCAGGCCCCGGATATCGGCAACATGGTCGCTTCCGGGTTGATCGTGCCTTTAGAGATAGACGACGATCTCAGGAAGCGTTATCTCGATGCGACCTTCGAAGCCTTCACCTACAACAACAAATGCTACGGTATAGGTTATTCACTAGATACTTCCGGTCTCATATACAACAGGGATCTCATAAGCGAGTCGGAGCTGCCAGAAACCTGGGACGACTTTTTCAGGATCGCCGAGGCTCTCACTCTTAGAAACGAAGACGGGAAGATAGTCCAGTACGGTACACTACTCAACCCCAAGGATATGTGGTTCAACTACCCCATAATAAAAGACCACGGGGGCTACTACTACGGCAAGGCGCCCAACGGCGATTACAACCCCTACGACGTCGGTCTGGACAACGATTGCATGCTAGATTACGTGAACAGGATGAAGGAGTTGCAGAAGAAGGGATTGACGCTGGCCAACGAAAACGGTACCGAAAGCCATATATCGGCCGAATTCGCCAACGGCAGGGCCGCCATGATACTCTACGGCCTCTGGAATGCCTCGATCTACCAGAGCATGTGTGTCGACTACGGAATCGCCCCTCTGCCTAAAGGACGCAACGGGGAGGTTTCCAGGCCGCTGGCCACGGTTCAGGGCTTTGTGGTGAACAGGTTCACCAGAAACATGGAGGCCGTGGAGAGCTTTCTGGAGTTCATCCTCAGGGACGAGAACCAGCAAAAGCTGATCGAGGCCGGTAACAGGGCCGAAAAGAGGACCGGCGAGAGGAACCCCTGCAACATCTCTGTCATCGAGAGCGATTACGTGAGCAAGGACCCGGTACTTTCGTCTTTGAGTTCCATAGGCTTCAACTGCGAGCCTTTCCCGAATATACCCGAAGGAACGATCTGGTACAACTACACCTCGACGGCCTTCAGGACTATCTTCTACGGAGACAAGTCGGGAAACCCGGTAGATGCGAAAGAGAAGCTGACCGAGCTCGCCAACAAGATCAGGGGCGATGTGGCCGTTATGAACAAAGTCCCGGAGAAGATCGAGATACCTACCGGCTATCTCGTCTTTTTCGTTTTGCTCGCCGCGGCTGTCTTAGCTTTTTTGCCCGTCTGGCGAAGGAGATCCGCCGCGCCGGGTGTGATAGGGGAGCGCTACGGCAGGAAGGAGAGCATCGTGGCCTGGCTGATGCTGGCGCCGCTCTTCTTCCTCCTTTCGATGTTCTACATCTTCCCCGTCTTTCACAACATATACCTCTCGCTGACCAATTACAGCGGCGTCAATCTGAGAGATTACGGGATCGTCGGGCTGTCGAACTACGCAGAGATCTTCTCGACGGGTATCAACGGACTGGTATCGATGATAATCTGGACCGTCGCCTTCGCGGCCGCGGTCGTTGGTCTCTCCTTCCTGGCCGGGACGGTGCTGGCGGTGGTCCTGGATAAAGTCAAGGTGAGGATCGCGAAGATCTACAAGATCGTTTTCATACTCCCCTGGGTAGTGCCAAGCGTTATAACGCTGCTGATGTGGCGCGGAATGCTGGAGAGCGACGGACTGGTGAACCGTCTGCTCGGTATAATGGGCATGCCGCCCGTTCCGTGGCTCACGAGTTCCTTCGTCGCGAAGTTGAGCTGTATATTCGTCATGAGCTGGTTTTCCTTTCCCTACTTCATGGTTGTCTCGTCGGGCGTGCTGAAATCGATACCGAGGGACTACTACGAAGTGGCTAAAATAGCCGGAGCGGGCAACGCCTTCATATTTTTCAAGATCACCGTGCCGCTTGTGTTCAAGGCGCTTTTTCCGATGATGATCATGTCGTTCATAATGCAGTTCAACCAGTTCGGAGTCTATCTACTGACCCAGGGAGGTCCCCCTGGCGATGTTCTCGGCTCTCCCGGATCGACCGATCTACTGATAACTTATGTTTTCAATACGGCCTTCAACACCAAGAGATACTCGCTGGCGGCTGCCTATTCGGTGATAATCTTCTGTTTCGTCGGGTTGTTCGCCTTCGTATCTCTGAGGATAGGAAAGAGAAAGATCTACGAGTAATCCCCGAGCGAGGTGGTGAGACGGTGGGCTGGACAAAGGCGAAGATCGGCAGGGTATTTATCCATCTATTTCTGGCCTTGCTGGCCGTTATTACAGTGATACCCTTTTTCTACGTTGTGATTATATCCTTCGGCAAGAACGTCATAGATACCGGCGCCTTCGCGATCACGGAGCTGACACTGGACAACTATACGAGGCTCTTCAGCGAGACGCGCTTTATGAGCTGGATATTGAACTCGCTCCTTCTGGCCGCGGTCACGATGGTTGTGGCAGTCTTGGTCGTCTCGATCTGTGTTTACGCCTTCTCGAGGCTGAGATTCTACGGTAGAGTCGGGCTGTTCAACTTCATACTGCTGGTTCAAATCTTTCCGCTGACGCTGTCGATGGTCTCGATCTTCAAGATCTTCGTGGCGCTCGGCCTTCTGAACAAACTGGAAGGACTGATTCTGGCCGATTCGGCCTTCGCTTCGGCCGGTCTCGTGATCCTGGCCAAAGGGTACTTCGACACGATCCCTTACTCGCTAGACGAAGCTGCGATGATCGACGGAGCCGGCAAATTCAAGATTCTGACCAGAATCACGTTGCCTCTGGCCAAACCGATGATAGCCATCGTGGCCATACAGAGTTTCGTAATCGCGTACAACGAATACGTCATCGCCAGCACGGTGATGACTCAAAAGCTCGAGGCTATGCCCCTGGCGGTTGGGTTGCAGAGCATGATAGTCGGCCAGTTCGGGATCAACTGGAGCGTTTACTGCGCCGGCGCGGTGCTCGGGAGCATACCCATGCTCGTGCTGTTCTACTCGCTTCAGAAGTACTTTATAGGCGGGTTGACCGAAGGAAGCGTGAAGGCATAGAAGGAGACAGAGATGGAGAGAGCCGCGATCTACCACATATCCGAACATAACTACGCCTACGCCGTCGACGGCGATACCCTGGCCGTGAGGTTGAGGGCGAAGAAGAACGATCTGGAGAGAGTCGTGGTTCATTACAAGAACCTCTATGACCACACTTCCCGGCCGGAAGAGCTCTCCATGGAGAAGATACTATCCGACGGGACTTCGGATCTGTACGAGGCGAGAATAAGGGTGAAGGAGAAGAGGTTCAAATATTACTTCGAGCTTTTTTCCTCGTGGAAGAGGGTCTTTTATACATCCGACGGCTTTCTCGAGTCCGTCGATGAGAAGAACTGCTTCTTCTACCCTTACATAAACGACGACGATATCTTCAGACCGCCTTCCTGGGCCGAGGGGGAGATTATATACCAGATATTCGTCGATAGATTCTACGACGGAGACCCTTCCAACAACCCCCCCGGCACGATCCCGCTAGGTACGCCTCCGGGCAGAGAGAGCTACTACGGCGGAGATCTAGAGGGGGTTATCCTCAAACTAGATTACGTGGCCGGTCTGGGAGCCAAGATCATCTATCTAAACCCGATCTTTCTCTCGAACTCTTACCACAAGTACGACATAATCGATTATTACAGCATAGACGGTGCCTTCGGAAGGACCGAAGACCTCGCGCGACTGGTGGAAGGGGCACACGAAAGGGGTATGAGGGTGGTTCTCGACGGAGTCTTCAACCATTGCAGCTCGTCCAACCCTCTTTTTATGGATGTCCTCGAAAGGCAGTCGGAATCGAGATACAGAGACTGGTTCTGCATAAAGCGCTTCCCGATAGACACGACGGGAAAGAATTACGATACTTTCGCCGGGTTCGTTCCCGGGATGCCGCGGTTGAACACTTGCAACCCCGAGGTTATACGTTACATAACCGATGTCGCGATCCACTGGACGAAGCTCCTCAAACTCGACGGCTGGCGCCTAGACGTCGCCGACGAGGTATCGCACGCTCTCTGGATCAATCTCAGGAGAGAGCTGAAAGCCCTCTCTCCTGAGATTATCCTGATCGGGGAGATATGGAACCACTCCTCCCGGTGGCTCCAGGGGAGAGAGATGGACACCGCCACCAACTACAAGTTCATGAGGGCGCTGCACGAATTCGTCGCGGACAAGATAGAGGCGCGCTCCTTCTGGGAAAGGGTGAGCGCCAACAAGATGCTTTACAGGTCCTGCCTGTACAACTATCTGGTCAATCTGGTGGGCAGCCACGACACGACCAGGTGTAGAACGATCCTGGGAAACGATGAACTCCATGTCCTGGCGATGGCCGTCAACCTGACCTTCGAGGGCATGCCGCTGGTATATTACGGAGACGAAGTCTGCATGGAGGGCGGTTTCGATCCGGATAACCGCAGGGCGATGAAATGGGAAGACGTGGAAAGCCGGTGCGCGAGAAAGATAAGAGAGCTTTCACGCTTCAGGGCCGGGAGCGAGATACTGAAGAAAGGTTCGTTGATTCCTATAGAGGCCGGCCGTAGGGTCTTGGCCTTCTACAGGGAGTTCGAGGGGGAGCGGCTTTACTTCCTGGCCAATTTCGATGTGAGAGCGAGCGTTCTCGAAGGCCCCTGGAGAGACGCGCAGGTGATACTGGGGGAGGGTTCTCTCGAAGGCGGGAGACTCGCCCTCGAGAGCGGGAGATATGTCTTACTGGGCGATAAATGACATCCGGTCAATCCGACAGGGTGACAACAGAACTCGAAGGAACTCAAAAGGGAGGCAGGGAAAATGGGAAGAAAGTTACTGAGAATCTTTGGACTGGCTGTGGTCTTGTGTATGCTGCTGGGTTCATCGACCTTGCTGTCGCAGAGCTATTACCTCGGCACGAGCGCCAACGGTTACCAGGTGCCGCGCGACGGCGGCCTTAAACTCGAGCCGATACCTGGCAAGGAGAACTGGTACGCGATAACGATCGATTTCAACGAGGACAACAGGGATCCGATGTACGACGGACATTACTACAAAGTAACCGACGGGACGTGGAACGCCGACGGCTGTTGGGGAGTGGACAACTACGCCTTTCAGCCGGCGCCGGTGAAGAAGTTGAAGGACGGCACGGTGGTCGGCCTGGGTTCGATCTATATCCAGGAGAACTGCAAGCTCCAGATACTGTTCGACGCCAACACCAAAACCATCTACGACGATTACCTCCAGAGATTCCCGACTCCGAGGATCTACGGAGACTTCAACGAAGCGATGGGCAGAGGCGCCAACTGGAGCATGACCGACGAAAGCGCTCTGGTGCTGACCGATCCGAACGCCGACGGTGTATTCAACGGCTTCTACAAGCTGCCGGCCTACACAGGAAGCGGAGACGGTTACATGATGGTAACGGTTCTATCCACCAGGTTCAACACGCAGTATTACTTCTTCGGGGCCGTCGAACAGTACAAGTTCGACGGGACGCCGGCCGGGATGGGAATGGCGAGTTACCTGAAGCCTCTGACCGATACGATCTACGAATTCCAGTACGACGGCTCGACTCACGTGACGACCTTTGCGGAATGCGTGACAGATCAGATAGTGCAGCTTCCCTCGCCTGTCGTATACGGGGATTTCAACGGCTGGAACATAGAAGGGCCCAGGGCCGTCACCCTCGCGAAAGACGGGGAGAACACGTATTCGACAGTCCTGAAACTTCCGGCCTACACCGGAAGCGGAGACGGTTACATGATGCTGGTGTGCCTCTCCAAGAAGTTCTACAACGACCAGTGGGGAATGAGATGGGGAGCGGAAGAGCAGTACATATTCGACGGAACCCGGGCCGGCATGGGTCAGGTCAGCTATCTAAAACCTGCCGCGGAGACTTCTTACAAATTAACCTATAACTCCTTGACTCACGTAACCACGCTCGAAGAAGCGAAGTAGAAAAATCCGAAATCTTACAGGTCCGGCCGGAAAAACCGCCCGGGCCTTTTTTTTTCGCAAAGACCGGCTTGACAACACAGAGCGGCCGTGTGAGAATATATTGCAAATGATTTGCGCTAACAAATGGCAAGGATGGTGTTGGTTTTGAAAAGGCTGACTACTCTCAGGAAGAGCGTCCTGGATATAATAGACAGCTCGAGCGCCCCGCTGAGCGCCGATAACATACACGGCAAGTTACAGGCCAGACCCGATCTTTCGAGTGTTTACAGGAGTCTCTCCTTCCTCGAGGAGAGGGGATTGATCAGATCGGTCTCCTTCGAATGCGACACACGGTATTATTTCGGGGCCGGGAAGGAACCGGTCCACTTCATACACTGCAAGAGGTGCCACAGGACCGAGTCCTTTCGCGGATGTTTCGCCGCGGAGCTGGAGGAGTCGATCAGGGACGATCACGATTTTACGATCACCGATCATGTTTTCTATTTCATAGGCATCTGCGGTGATTGCAAGAGAAAGATGATAGAAGAACTGGAAGGAGGAAAACTGTGAGAAGATTTATAGCGTTCTTCGTGTTGATTCTTCTCGTCGCGACTTCTGCTATCGCTTTGAAAGTCACGGCGACCATAAATCCTTATTACATGATAGTGCGGGACATAGTCGGGGACAGGGCCGAGGTGAGTCTCCTGATCGGACCGGGGCAGAACCCCCACGTCTTTTCTCCGAAGATATCGGATGTGAAGAGGCTCAACGAGGCCGATCTGGTGGTGGCGAACGGACTGGAGCTGGAGGCCTTTCTCGAAAGCACGCTCGAAGAGCTTTCCAGAAAGGGCAAGAGGGTCCTTCTGGCCGGAGAGTCTGTCCCTCCGTCGCTTCTGAGCGAGGAGGAGGACGGCCACGGCGAAACCGATACGCTCGAGCACAGCCATTCGATCAACCCGCACGTCTGGCTCGATCCGCTCTTGCTGGTCGACCACATAATCCCCGCAATCGTCGAGGCTCTGACCGAAATAGATCCTGAGAGCGGCTCATACTACGGTGAAAACGCCGAAAAAATCTCCGGAAGGTTGATGTATTTCTACGGAGAGGCCGGAATGTATCTGGAGCGGTTCAGGGGTGGCGTGGTCATAGTGGCCCATCCCAGTTTCTCTTACTTTTTCGACCGTTTCGGGATAGTGCTCGAACCGGTTCTCGAAGGAGTGGGCGACGAACCGTCGATACAGGAATTGAAGAGGCTCGTCGATTTCGCCAGATCCGAGAAAGTGATAGGCATCTTCTCGGAGTACCAGCA
>ENA-OSEO01006337-OSEO01006337.1-sediment-metagenome-genome-assembly--contig:-NODE-6337-length-10681-cov-3.512825_pt1 | contig 10681 bp, 8 predicted proteins | sample MGYA00237883_ERZ534232 | MGnify/ENA metagenome assembly ERZ534232
TTCGTCCACGATATCCATGGGAATATCCTGAAAAGTACGTTCCAGGGTAAGGGCCGCATTATAGGCGGGCATGACCACCAGCACTTTCTTTCCTGCCAACAAGTTCTTTCCCCCTGTTCTTCCCTCTGTTATATTACCGAAATATCCTTTGCACTAAACTTGTACAAGAGTTCCCGATAAAATGCAACACCGCGGAACCCGCCCGGCAGCGGAGCCCGGACCGGTCCCGGCCCGGTAAGAAGCAGACCTCCGGAGCTTCCCTTCTCCCGGCCGGATTTTGCTAGGCCAGACCGCAGGCGGTTTAATTATCCATAATTTAATAATTATTGGAATTTAGCCGAATAGTGAAAAACAGCGACCGACGTCATTCATGAGATTTACACCAGCCAGCCCCCGGGGTCTTTATCTGGGTTTGCTAGCCTTGCTATTCCTGGCGCTGCCGGTGGCCGTGTTTTGGCGTCCAGGCTCCTTTTTTTTCATAGAGGATGATTGGGATATTCTGTCCCGGATGGTGAGCCTGCCTTTCTGGCGCTTCCTGGCCCAGCCGGATGGAGAAGTGTGGATGCCCCTTTCCCGGGCAGTCTATTACGGTATGACGCGCACCTTCGGGGAGCGCTACGATATGCTGCTTTTGATCAATTGCCTGGCTGGAGGCCTGCTGGCCTTCTGGTTTTATCTATTTTTACGGCAACATCTACCTTCCCTGACGGCCCTGGTATTGGGGCTGTTTTATGGAGGGGCTGCGGCTTTGAGCAGCCTGACCCAGGTGGCTTTTTATAATAACGCCCTTTTATGTTACAATTTTTTCCTTCTGGGTTTGCTGCTGACGCATCATTATCTCCAGACCGGGTCCCGGGCCAGCCTGGCGGGGATCGCCTTCTGCGTCTGGCTTTCGTTAATCTCTTGGAACTTCACCCTCCTGGCCGTCTGGGCTCTGCCTCTGTATATCGCCGTCCTGGGAGGGAAAGGGGAACGGCGCAAGTTTTATGCGGTGAGCGCGGCGGTGGCTCTCCCTTTCCTGGTCTTTGTCCTGGGGTATTTTACCTTTGCGGGTTTCAGCGCCGCTGCCAGCCATAACCGGGGGATCGTCAGCGGCTTGCCCGGCCCTGCTTATCTGCTGCACTGGCTTCTAGGAGCTTGCCTTTCTCCGTTTTTTTATCTATTTTGGGGGCATTATCATTATCCGGTGTGGGCTTACGTGTTGGGCGGGGCAACCCTGGCAGGCTGCCTGGCCCTGCTCTGGCGCTGGGGGGATCTCCAGGAGAAGCGTCTGTGCTTATGGGCCTTAATCCTCAACGGCTTACCCTTTTTCCTGGTCTCCCTGGCCCGCTACCAGAGAGGGGTCAATCAGGCCTATGCCCCCCGCTACGCGGTCTACACCCTGATGGGGGCCTTGATCCTGCTGGGTACGGCTTGGGTTATCGCCAAACGGCATTGGCGCCTTGGCCCGGCAATCCGGCTCTTGCCTCTGGTGGCCTTGGCCCTGATGATTGGCGGCCAGATTGGCGGTCTCTCAGGGTGGGAAAAACTTTATGGCGGGATGAGCCGGGCCTCCAAAAAATTTTACCTGGCTTTAGATGTTTCCGGCCAGGGGCTGCCGGGAGCCCCTGGAGACTTGGTCCCCCCGCAGTTTTGGTATCCGGAGCGCATCCACTTGACCTGGGGGGAGGCGGTGAACATCCGGCGGTTTCTGAGCGGAGCCCCGGGAAGAAACAAACCTCCCAGGACGTAAGTTTTTTATTGCTATCTAAGGTAGTTGGACATCGGTTGCCATCAATGGGAGACGTCCAGAAGAGGGGCAAAAGTAAAATTAAGAAAAAAATTTCCCTTTTCAGCCCTTTTTATTCTGGTATAACTCCGCATTATCACTTAATATGTTGTAGACTGGATTAAGGGGGGGTCGATAAGCAGAGACCATAATCCAGTCTGCTAATAATACTGTTAATCTAAATAGTTATGTGAAAAGATCTTAATCCCTGCCATGCTTCAGGGGCGGGGGACAGGTTTTTTGCCGAGGATACGTTGATCGCCTTAATCCTTGTGATTAAATACGGTTGACTTTTTCCTAAGATACCATTAAAAAGGTATAGACATACGGGGGAGGAGCAGAATCTTAATATGCCTCTAAAAACTCGCTGCCAACCATTTGCCCGCTACGTGCAATCCGCCAAAGCAGCAGGTTATTACCCCTATTTCCGCCCTTTATCCCAATCCTGGGGCACTGAGGTGGAAGTAGAAGGGCGGCGGTTAATCATGATCGGCTCCAATGATTACTTGGGGTTAAGTCATGATCCGAGGGTAATGGAAGCATCCGAAAAGGCCATGCGCCGGTGGGGAACGGGCGCGGGGGGGTCTCGTTTCCTGTGTGGCAATTTGGTCCTCCACGAAGCTTTAGAAGAGCGCCTGGCGGCTTTTGTCCAGAAGAAAAAAGCGGTGGTGCATGTTACCGGCTTCAGTACGAACCTGGGGGCTATTGCCTGTTTGCTGACTCCCCAGGACACCATACTGTGCGACCGGGAAAACCATGCCAGCATCTTCGAGGGGTGCCAGGCCTCACGAGCCCGGCTGGTCCCTTTTGCCCATAACGATGTGGAGGCTGCGGCCCAAAAGTTGACCGACATTCGCAAGAAAAACGCCCATGGCGTGATCTTGTTGGTCACCGAAGGGGTGTTCAGCATGTCGGGAGATTTGTCCCCTCTCCCGGAACTGGTGCAATTAAAAAGGGAATTTCCGGACCTGCTCGTTTACCTGGATGACGCCCACGGTCTGGGAGTTATGGGGCCCGGCGGGCATGGAACTGTGGCCCACTTCGGGGTCACCAACCAGGTGGACTTCATTATGGGCACTTTCAGCAAGGCCCTGGCTTCCGTGGGGGGGTTCATTGCTGCGGATGATGAAGACGTGCTGGAATATTTGCGTCATCACTCCCGGCCCTTGATATTCTCTGCGGCTTTGCCTGCCAGCAATGCAGCCACGGTTTTAGGTTGTCTGGATGTGCTGGAAAAGGAACCGGAACGGGTGGCCCGGCTCTGGGAGATCACCCACAGAGTGCATGCTGGATATAGGGAGATTGGCCTGATTACCGGCGACTCCAAAACCCCCATCATACCCATCCATATCGGGGACGACCAGAAGGCTTCCATTATTGCCCGGGATCTGTTTGACCAAGGAGTATTTGCCCTGCCAGCTATCTTCCCGGCAGTGCCTCGAGGGCAAGCAGTAATCCGCACGGCCTTCATGAGCACCCACGAAGATCGGCAAATTGATTTCGTTCTGGAGGTCCTCTCCCGACTGGCCAAGAAATACCGGATTCGGGCTGAGGATTTGACCGGACGAGAGCAATTTCTTGCCAAGGGTGGTTTTTCGTCCCAGAGTCTTAGTATTTAACTTGAGAAATCAGCCAGGTAAGCCGAATTATAAGGGTGGGAGAGGAATTCACCTTTGAGGTTCAGCGACCTAATACGGGTTAGTATTCGCCAATTGGTGCGACATCGGCGGCGCTATTGGGGGGTGATGCTGGCTATCGCCCTGGGGACCGCCGGTTTTATCACCATTATCACCATGGGTCGGGATCTCAAGCAGAATTTCAACCGGGACCTGGAACTTTTGGGCCGGGCCACCCTCGTCAAAGTCTACTTCGAGAGACTACCTGCCTATTTCCACCAAAATTTCACCAGCGCCACGGTGCAGGCCTTGCGCAAGATGCAAGGGGTGCGAGACGCCAGCCTGGCGGTTTGCACCTATATGGCTCAAAGCAGCAATAATGGCGTGGCCCATAATTTTTCCCTATTTGGCGTAGATAATGCCTTCTGGGATGTCTGCGGGTTTACCACCCAGGATGGTAGACTCACCAGCCTGGCGGACAATGATTTACGGCAACGGGTAGTCGTTTTAGGCCCGGAATTGGCCCAAACTCTCTTCGGCCGCAAAGACGTGGTGGGAAAAAAGCTGGAAATTCAGCAGGATATTTACACGGTCGTTGGGGTCTTAAAAAATGTGGGTTTGGGGGACTTGTCACATTTTGCCTTCATGCCTTTCACCACGGCCCAGGACCGCATTCTCAGGATCAGCCCGGCGAACCGCATCTACTTGCGCACCCTCACCTGGGACGACGTGGATAAGGTGGCGCCTCTAATTCCCCAGGTGATCCAGTCGGTCCAATATGCTCCTGGTCTTAAGGTGGAAGTGGCCTGGGATCAGGTGAAGCGGGTGAAGGCCGTGGCTTTTTGGGTCCAGCTTTTCATCTATAGTTCCATTGTCGCTACCCTGATTTTAGGGGGCGTGGGCATCTGGACGGTGATGATGGCCGCGGTCCGTACCCGGACCAGGGAGATCGGCTTGAAAAAGGCCATGGGCGCCGAGGATCAGGCCATCATGGCCCAGTTCCTGGCCGAAGCAGTGTGCCTGAGCTTTACCGCCTCCCTGGCAGGCAGCTTTGTGGGGTTGTTGACCGTGGAGGTTACCAGCCATCTCATTAGCAGCCATCCTCCCCAGGGACTCTTTCTATTTTGCGTCATTTTAGGTCTTGTGGTGGCCGTGGGCCTGGGAGTGGCTGCGGGCCTTTATCCCTCACTCCAGGCCAGCCGCATGGAAGTGGTTTCGGCGATACGTTATGAATGAGTTGTATCCTCACCCCCGGATTAATGGCCCCATAATTCAGGTGACCCGCTTGTCCAAGCATTACAGCAACGGCCATGGGGTCATCCCGGTGCTTAGGGGAGTCAATCTGGAGATCCACCCCGGCGAGATGGTGGCGGTCATGGGGCCGTCCGGGTCCGGCAAGTCCACGCTCCTCTTTATTTTGGGCCTGCTGCTGCCGGCTTCCTCGGGAAATTATCAATTCCTGGGTCAGGACGTGCTCAACCTGAGCCGGACTGACCAGGCGGATTTCCGCCGCCGGCGGGTGGGCTTTGTTTTTCAGAATTGCGATCTCTTCGAAAATTCCACGGTTTATGAAAACCTGGAGTTTCCTTTAGTCTATGCCCAAGTCGAGCGCCATGAACGTCCGGCCCGCATCGTTGCGGCCCTGGAGAGGGTGAATCTGGCTCACCGCCTGCGCCATCCCGCCAACCGCCTCTCCGGGGGAGAGCGGCAGCGGGTGGCCGTGGCCCGGGCTTTAGTCAATCAACCCCAAGTTATCCTGGCGGATGAACCCACCGGCCAGCTTGACCGGCAGAACGGCCATATGATCATGGAAAATTTTAAGCATATTATGGCCCAGGGAGACACCTCCTTGGTCATCGTTACCCACGATACCCAGGTGGCCGAATGCTGCCACCGCACATTTTCCCTGGAAGACGGCGTCCTTTATGAGAGTTAATCCCCGAAGGGCGTCTGCCGGGAGCCGGACAAGGCTGCGCTCAAGAGGGAAAAACGGGGGGCCGGATGCAAAAATTCTCTTCACCCTGATTATCCTGCTGCTGGCTGCCACCTGGGGGCCCGGGACAGATAGGGCTTTAGGAGCCGAGACTCCCCCAAACACCACCCTCAAAGAAGCCGAGACAGTCATCGGGCCGGTGAACTATGACCGGGCGGTCCGGCTGGCTCTAGTCCGCTCTCCTTTTTTCACCAGGAGTTCCCTGGAAATCCAGGTCAAACGGCTGGATGAAACAGACAGCAAGTTTGATATGGCCCCATCCATAACTTTTCGCACCCAGTATTATGTGAACCGCCCGGAGACTATCTATGGCACTTCGAATAAGCCTTATACTCTAAGTTTTAGCAGCAGCAACTATAATCCCTTAGAAGCTTATTTTTCCCTGCAAGCCAAGAAGCTATTTACGCAAATCGCCATCCTGGCCCATATGCATGCCATTAACCAAGGTATCGCCAAGCTGGGCAACATGTTTCTGGAAATGGACTCTTTAGGCCAGGCCGCCACCCGCCAGGAGACCCTGATTTCGCTAACCCGGAAGAATTTGGAATACTCCCAGAAGCGCCTGAGCATCGGCACCGGCACCTCCCTGGAGCTGAGGGTGGCGAAACGGGAGTTGGCCGCGGCCCAGGCCGAAAAAGACCGCATCGCCGCTTCCCGGAATCGTCTCCAGGCAAGAATCAAAGCCTTAATAGGGTTGAAAACCGACCAACCCCTGGAATTGGATTACAAAGATGCCCGGCGCCAGGTAATGGGGAACTTCGATCCGGCTGCGGCTACGGTGGAACAGGCCTGCAACCGTTCTTACCTGCTGAAGATTGCGGAACTGAAAAAGCAGTTGCAAGAATACAATATCATGCTGGCCAAGGCCAGATTACTGCCTTCCGTGTTTATGGGCGCAGCCACCCCGGATCCCTTAAGCGGGCTTACCTCCAGGCAGCTATTCTTTTCTTTGGGCCTGCAAGTGCCGGTATGGGACGGGTTTCAAAGGGTCAGAAACATTTCCCGGCAAAAAATCGTCTTGAGGCAATACGGGGCGGATAAGGACCAAAAGACCCTGGAAGTGAGCGATAAGTGGTTTGAAGCCCAGGAGAACCTGCGGGTGGCGGATGTTAACCTTAAAGCGGCTCTGGACCTGGAGGAATTGGCGCGACTCAAAGAGCGGCAAGGCGACATCCGTTATCATTCCGGAGGCGAGCCTTTGTCCGTCTATTTGGAAGGGCGTAAAAATCTGGCGGATGCCCAGAGAAATACTTTGCAGAAAAATTTGGACTACAATCTGGCGTTACTGGGGCTACGTAATCTTTCCGGAGACTTGGGTGCGAGTTATGTGGATGAGAAATCCTGGCAACAATAAGCGGGCCGCCGCTGTCCTGGTGGGGGCCCTGGCCTTGGTCTGTCTGGCTGGACTAGGACTGACGGCCTGGGGCAAGGACACGAAGCCAGCCGATGACCAGGCCAAAGCCCCGGCTCCGGCCCCGGTTGCCCCCCAGGTTCAGGAGATATCCTTTATCGGTAAATTCTCCTGCCCTGTCAAACGGGTGGTGATTCTGCCTTTCCAAGGCATCATCACTTCCCTGGAGGCCCAGGCGGGACAGAAGGTAACTAAGGGAGAAGTCCTGGCCCATTATCGCCTTTCCCCGGAGGCCACCCTGCAGTTGCGGCAGCGTCTGTCTGCGCCCCAGGTCAAAGACCTGGAAGTGAGATTGGCCCAATTGGAACGGACCCTGAACATGGCCGCTATCAAACGCCGGGAGATCAAGGAATTGGCGGCCCAAAAACTGGCCTCCAAAGAGGCCCTGGCCCAGGCTGATAAAGACTGGCTGCTGTTGGCCAGACAGAAAGGCACCATTCAGCAGCAATTGCGCCAGGCCAAGGACATATCTTCCGTGGACCTCCAGGTCTTGAAGGAGCAAATGGGAGAATCCGTGGTTGGCGGTAAATTTTCCTCGGCCGCCACCTTGAAAGCCCCCATAGACGGTTATGTGCTCTTTGTGCACCCGGATCTGCGGGTGGGCGCCGAACTGCCCCCCAAAACCGTGGCCTTCCAGGTGGGGGTAATGGATCCCATGGTGGTCAAGGCCCAGGTGCATGAAATGGAGTCTCTGAAAATAAAGGTGGGGGACCGGGTCGAAATTTTGCCGGAATCTCTTCCCGGCCAGAAGTTTGCAGCCAGGATCAGCCGCCTTTCTTGGGCCTCCTTGAAACCCGGCCTGGAAAATCCCACATACTATGAAGCGGAATTCGAGGTGCCCAATCCCAAGCTGATCCTCAAAGACGGCATGAAAGTGCGTATTGTGCTGCGAAAGTCCCAATAACGCTTTTTTGAACAAGAAATCTGAGGCCCCCCGGGGCGCATCGCCGCCTGCCCCCATCCCCCGAACTGATCCGGTTCTGGTGGTCTTCCTCTCCAGCGTCATTTTTTTCCTGGCCCATTTCCAGGCCCTGATCCGCTATTGGGTCATCAATGACGATGTGCGCCAACAGATTTTTTGGATGCAGCACTGGCGCGACAGCCGGCTTTTTCCCGGGGATTTGCTCACCGACTACGCCCGGGCCTACGTCTCCTGGGGGGTAAAGGGCCTTTACCGTCTGGCTTCTTTGGCGCTGGACCCCATCACCTTTTCCAAGTGGCTGCCCGGATTGCTGTTCGTCTTTCTGGGTTGGTGTCTCTTTCGCCTCGGCTGCCGCCTGGGCTCCCGGCGCCTGGGTTGGTTTACCCTGGGGGTTTACTGGCTGATGCCCTTTTTCCTGGATAACCTCTCCGGGGGTTTGGCCCGGGCCTTTGCCGCGCCCCTGCTGGCTTTTTTTTGCCTCGCCTGGATGGCGGCCAACCCCTGGGGCCTGGGATTGGCCTTATTGCTTCAGGCCCTCTTCATTCCTTATATTTTCCTGGTGGGAGCCGGGGCTACGGTCCTGGCCTGGCTGGCGGGACGCAGCGGCCGCGTCTCCGCGCCGGCCTGGATCACCTGGGGCCATTTGCTCATGGTGGTGCTGGGCGCTGGTCTGGTGCTGTTGATGCAGCAGCAGTTCAACGCCGCCGGCTTCGGTCCCCTGGTGAGCGTCGCGGACCTGGCCGGGCGGCTGGAATTCACCGCCCGGGGCCGCTTTGCCATCCTGCCCGTCCCCTCTTTTTTCTGGGAGTTGGTGCAACCCTGGGAGTATCTCGCCCCTTTCCGGGAAGGGGGGACTCTGGGCGGCGCTCTGGGTGTCGCAGTAATTTTAGGGGCCGCGGTTTGGGGGGGCAGAAGGATCGATTGGCAGAGCCTGAAACCCCGGCTGCAACCCTTTGGGTATCTGCTTCTCGCCTCCTTACTCCTCTATCTTCTGGCCCGGATATTTCTGCTGAAGCTTTTCGTTCCTGACCGCTACCTGATGTACACCCTGAACCTCTGCTACTGCCTGGGCCTGGCCCTGTGCCTGGAGGCAGGGATGCGCCAATGGCCTGGTTCCCGGGCCCTGGCCGGGGCCGCGGTGGCGCTGGTGGCAGTTCTGGCGGTCTGGCGCCTGCAAGGAGTGGGGTTGTACGATTATTCCATGTACCGGCCTCTCTACGCGGCCTTGGCTAAAACCCCCCCGGCGGCCCGCATCGCCGGGCATCCCAACCTGATGGACAACGCCCTTACTTTCGGCCAACGTCCGGCTCTGGCCACCTTTGAACTGGCCCATCCCTGGAGTCAAGGTTACTGGCGGCGGCTCCGTCCCCGGCTGACCGACCTTTTTACCGCTTATTACGCGGAAGACCCCCAGGTAGTCCGGGATTTCTGCCGCAAATACGGCATCTCCTACCTGGTGGTGGACGACCGCCACTTTACCCCCGGGTTCCTGGCCGGGGGCCGTTTCCTGGCGCCTTTCAATCAACCCTTGGATAAGGAAAAAAAGAGGCTGGCGGAATGGGTATTCTGTCCTTTCTTCGCACCCTTTGATGCCCAAATCCAAGGTTTGGTCCGGGACCGGCGGCGTTTTGTGCTGCTGAACCGGAACCTCTTTCCCGGCCAGGTAATAGATGCGCACCAGCGGCTTCTGGATATGCGGCCCTGTCTTCAGGAAAAGGGGGCATCCTCAGTATTATCCACCAGGAATAAATAATGAAAGCATTACTGATAAATTTACCCTTCTCCCTTATCTGCTCGAGTTTCGACCGGCCTGGAGTATGAAAGCTATGCGGGCCTTATTGGTATGTCCGGAATTTCCCCTTTCCTTCTGGAATTTCCAACAATCCATCGGCCTTAAAGGCGCCGAGACTATTGTATCGCCGTTGGGTCTCCTCACTGTAGCTTGCGTGTTGCCTGCAGGAGGGGAATTGCGCCTCGTTGATCTTAACACCGGAAACTTGACAGTAAAGGACTGGCAGTGGGCGGATTTGATTTTACTGTCGGCCATGTACATTCAGAAGGATGGCTTCTTAGCCCTGGTAAGGGAAGCAAGCAACGGGGAAAAACCGTGGTGGCCGGAGGTCCGTACCCCGCTTCAGTGCCGGAGGGGAAAAATTAAAGAAAAAGAGGGAGTATAACCGATACTCTAATTGACTAATCCTTGATCCATTGCTTGACTATGTTTTGGCAATAAGGCATAATGTATAAATCTAATTAATAGTAAGACCTATTATTGGCTAACTTATTTATTTTACATCATAAATTAATTAATAAATTGTAATCTTATTTTTCGCAACATATGAATTCAAATCCAAGGCATCGGCACGATGGTTACTATCAGCCTTACTCTTTTCACGACTTGCAATCTCTTATTATCTTGCATCTCTCCCATTACCATTTTGTTTCCCCCAGAAGAGTAGAATATTTAATGGCCTTGCACAGTCCAGGGCCTTTAAACTCGGGGCGGTTTACAGCAGGACGGTATTATTTAGAAATCCCCGGGGGCTCTCTAACAGATAAGGAAACTAGAGGCTAGGCCTTGAAGAGGCAGGCATGGATATCCGCATTATCTTAAAAATTTCCATCGTCTTGCAATTACTGGTGGCGCTACTGGCTCTGGGTCTTATTCCCGTTATCCGCAAGCGGCTGGCCTGGATCGTGTTCTCCGTGGCTCTCCTCCTCATGGCCGCCCGGCGGATCATCACCTTATGGCAGCCGGAAACCTTTGGCTTATTGGACGCCGGGGACCTGGCCGCGGAACTGGTGGCTCTCTTTACCTCGGCCTTGTTGTTGGTGGGCATAGCCTGGATTGCCCCTTTGTTCCGCTCCATCCAACGCACCAAGGACGCCCTGGCTCAGAGTGAAGCCAAGTACCGGGAACTGGTGGAAAACGCCAACAGTATCATTTTGCGCCTGGACCCCCAGGGACGCA
>ENA-OSEO01006342-OSEO01006342.1-sediment-metagenome-genome-assembly--contig:-NODE-6342-length-10675-cov-6.242404_pt1 | contig 10675 bp, 10 predicted proteins | sample MGYA00237883_ERZ534232 | MGnify/ENA metagenome assembly ERZ534232
GACAAGTGGTACTGTAACAGTGGTTTTAGAAAGGTAGGCAACGGATGTGTCAGTATCAATCCACCAGCTAATTCATGGGTTACCGGTGACAAGTGGTACTGCAACAGCGGTTTCAAAAAGGTGGGAGATAAATGCATTTCTGTTTATTAAGTAAGGAACTGAATTAAACCTTTTGAGACTGAACGATATTAAAAAGGTACATACAAGGATGGACATAGATAAATATCAGAAATCGAAGCTAGCTTTTGAATACAGGCCTGAGGTGATGAGCGCGTTTTTATCTATAAATCATTATCCAGATAAATTTATATTAATGTTTTTAGAAATACTGGAAAACGATCCTAAAATTGACATAGAAGTACTGCTTGAAAATGTTAACAAAGAGTATAACAAATGGCTAATGCCCTACGATAATGAAGAGCTGAACCTAGCCATCAATGAAGCGAGAAAGCTTGGTACTGAAGCAGAGGCAGAATACATAAAAGTAATAGAAGTTTTAGGCAATTCTGTTCAACTAGAGGTATTGATAGAAAAATTAAAAGGAAAATATGCTGGAACAAAACATAACGATTCAGATAATTCAAAAGATAAAGATGTTAAGTATTTTTTAAAAAAATATAATTCTTCTCTTGTTGATTTAATGGAAAAACTTAATATTAAATATAATAAAAGCACGAATACCTATACTTTCAATGATGAATGTTTTGAAACATTATTACCTGCTATTGTAAAGGCTGATATGTTTGAATCTGGGGTCACAGAAAAGGACATCACAGGACACCCCAATATAGATAGTTTTCTTTTACACTTATCTCGTAAATCAGAACATGTTGATGAAGAATCAAATCAGGGACTTGTCAAGAGTCGTCGCGCAAAGAATAATGCTGAAAATATAAAAACATCGACTAAAATAAATCGAGGGTTTTCTGGAATATCTAGTTTAACATCTGAACCCCATTCAGATGATTAATCAACAAAGCTACCAGCAGGCTGCCGTATTTGGCGTCCGGCAACAGGTGTCTTTTCTTTATTTGAGCTCTTCTTGGCATCTATCTTCTCCCGCCCTATGCAGCCTTCTTGGGTCGCTTGGCGCCGTATTTGCTTCTTCCCTGTTTGCGGTTGTTTACCCCGCTGGCATCCAGCGCGCCGCGTACAATATGATACCTGACACCGGGCAGATCCGGTACACGCCCTCCCCGTATCAGTACTACCGAGTGCTCCTGGAGATTATGGCCTTCGCCGGGAATATAAGCGGTGACTTCAATCTGATTGGTGAGCCTTACCCTGGCAATTTTGCGCAGCGCCGAGTTGGGTTTTTTGGGTGTAGTCGTTTTAACCTGTACACACACGCCCCGTTTCTGAGGCGAACCTTTGCGGCCTTTACTTGTCCGGTTTTTTAAGGCATTGAAAGTATACCGGAGCGCCGGCGTTTTGGTTTTTTCAGTAACCTTTTCACGCCCTTTTCTGACTAGTTGATTTACCGTGGGCAAATTTCTCCCCCTTAAAATACAGGCAATTTGAAAAATCCAAAGGATGAGGCAAGCCCATCCTTTGCACTATAAAGGACTAACTTATCGTTAGCCCTTTATTCTAACCGCCCTAGTGATAAGCAACAGCCTATAAGAATAGCACAGCCAATTTATCAGTGTCAAGCATAATTTGCCTTGCTTACGTTGCCAAAAACCGGGAAATCATAACACAACCCGGGTTTAATTGACAAGCTGGAAAGGCGGTGTTACAATTCTGCCGGTTTGAACAGCGAAAAAATAGCAATGAACACAACATACAAACCTGAAAGCTGGTTTTGGGGCTGCTATTATTTTATCCCTGCACTCTACGGGAGGGCCGGTTTGTAGTTACTGTTACCCGGGTAAAATTATCCACAGACAACCCTCCCTGAGCGGAGGGTTTTTTATTATAATGGTGTCGTCAAATATCAGGAGGCGTGAAAATGATAATAATGCGCAAAGGGGCATCGCGGGAAGAAATTGCCGGTGTGGTCAACGACCTCAAGATGCACGGGCTGGGAGCGGATGTTTCCACCGGTGAAATCAGAACCGTCATCGGTATCATAGGGGATGAAACCAAGATTTCGGCAACTCACCTGGAAACCCTCCCCGGCGTCAAAGAAGTAAGGTTGATCGAAACGCCCTATAAACTGATCAACCGTGAATACTCCACCCTTTTCGACGGCAAGGCCGAAAGCCGGGTTGTAAAAATCGGCAAGGTCGAAATCGGCGCCGCCCGGCCGGTTTTCATGGCCGGGCCATGTGCCATCGAAAGTAAAAACCAGCTCATGACCATTGCCGAAGGTGTGAAATCGGCCGGTGCCCACATGCTGCGCGGCGGGGTATTCAAGCCCCGCAGTTCCGTCCACTCCTTCCAGGGCCTGGGTTCTACCGACGAAAGCGCCAGGGAAGCTCTCGGCTGGCTTAGAGAAGCAGGGGATAAGTACGATATGCCGGTGGTGACCGAAATCAGGGGGGAGTCCCAGGTAAAAATTGTAAGCGAATATGCCGATGTCCTTCAGATCGGGTCACGTAATATGTACAACCAGGACCTGCTTATACAGGCGGCCCGGAGCGGCAAACCGGTACTTTTGAAACGTCATTTCGGTGCCAGCATCGAAGAATTCCTTTCCTTTGCCGAATACATTGCCGCCTCCGGAAACAAGGACATTATCCTGTGCGAGAGAGGAATTGTACCGGTAGGCCGGGGGAAAAGCTTTACCCGCTATACTCTTGACCTGCAGGCGGTACCGGTGGTACAAAAGGAAACGTACTTGCCTATTATTGTCGACCCGTCACATGCTGCCGGGCGAAAGGACCTGGTAATGACCATGAGCCTTGCGGCCATTGCCGTCGGCGCTTCCGGCCTTGAAATCGAAGTGCACAACAATGCCAAGGAAGCCAGGTGCGACGGCCAGCAAATGATCACTCCGGATGAAATGGCCCGCCTGATAGAAGCCTGCCGGCACCTGAGTGAAAGCCTCCAACCCTTCCGGATGGCCGGCACGGGAGATACATGCGCGAGCTAAAACTTGACATCCATTCCCGCCACCGGTGCCGCATTGACATAGGGCGGGGCTCGCTTAAAGGCTGCGGCCGGCTGTTCAGGCAAGCCGGCACTCTTAAAAGAGTGGTGATAATCACCGATTCCAACGTCGGTCCGCTGTATGGAGATGCCCTGATGCAGGAAATAGCCGACGCCGGACTGCAGGCGGATATCATCACCTTCCCTGCCGGGGAAGAACATAAAAACCTTCAGACCGCTGCGGGGATATACCGGCAGCTCGGTTCACTCTATGCCGACCGCTCGACCGCTATTGCCGCCCTGGGAGGCGGTGTGGTGGGAGACCTTGCGGGATTTGCATCAGCAACGTACCTGAGAGGGCTGCCGCTTATACAGGTGCCCACTTCCCTGCTGGCCCAGGTTGATTCCAGTATCGGCGGTAAAACAGCCGTCAATCACGACCGGCTGAAAAACCAGGTAGGGGCATTTCACCAGCCGGTGCTCATATTAAGCGACTCCGCTACCCTGGATTCTCTGCCGGACAGTGAATATATAAATGGTATGGCGGAAGTGATCAAAAGCGCCGCCATCGGTGACGCCGGGTTGTTCAGTTTGCTGGAGAACAACTCTGCCGAGGTGGCCGGGCGGCAGCCGGAACTGGTCGACGAGGTCATATTTCGCTCCGCCAGGGTCAAGGTTGCGGTAGTATCGGCAGATGAAAAGGACACCGCAGCCAGGCAACTGCTTAACTTCGGTCATACCATCGGGCATGCCATCGAAACATGCTCCGGTTTCTCCTTCAGCCACGGGCAGGCAATTGCCATCGGCATGGTCAAGGCTGCCCGCCTGTCCTGCTCCCTCGGGTTGCTCGGTTTGCCTGATTTTCAAAGGCTTAAGAACCTGATCGAAACTTTCGGCCTGCCAGCCGAACTGCCGGGGATTGACCCTGCCCGGCTTATCGAAGCCATGCGCCACGATAAAAAGATCAGCGACGGGAAATTAAAATTTGTGCTGCTCCGTCAACCGGGCGAAGCCCTGGTAAGCGGGGATGTCGATTTCAGCGACATTGAAAAGGTTCTGGCTGCCGGCGATGAATAAACCACGCATCTGTACCGTGCTCACTACCGCCGACACCGGTATGCTGCATGAAACCGGCGGCATTACCGACCTGTTTGAATTACGCCTTGACCTGATCGGCCAAGACTGGCCGCGGCTGGCCAGTCTTGTAGACAAACCGTGGATAGCTACCTGCCGGCCGGCCGGTGAGGGAGGGGCATGGAAAGGAAACGAACAGGAACGCGGCGATGAACTTGTGCAGGCCTGCCGGGCCGGCGCTGCCATGGCTGATGTCGAGTTATCCTCGCCCATGCTCTGTCAGCTGGCACCTCAAGTAAAAAAAACCTCCCGGCTGATTGTATCCTATCACAATTTCGAACACACGCCCCCGATCGAAGAACTTGCCCGGATAGCCAGGCAGGCATTCCGCTGCGGGGCTGATATTGCCAAAATCGCCACCACGGCCCGCTGTCTTGAAGACAACCTCACCGTACTCGGGCTGGCCCGGGGGTTTAAAAACCGGCAGTTAGTCAGCCTGGCAATGGGCGAAACCGGCATATGTTCCCGTATACTCGGGCCATTGGCAGGCAATGCCTTCACCTATGCCGCCGCCGGACAAGGCTGCGAATCGGCCTCCGGCCAGCTTACCATCGCTCAGCTCAGAAAAATATATAAGATGTTTGAACTCGGGTGAAAACCATGCAGCAGATATGCGCACTTCTGGGCAACCCCGTGGAACACAGCCTTTCGCCGGTAATGCACAACAGCGCATTCCGTGACAAGGGGCTCAATTATACATATCTGGCCTTCAAAGTTTCCCGGAATCAGCTTAAAACCGCTATCGAAGGAGTGAGAGCCCTGGGGTTCAAGGGCCTTAATATCACTATACCTCACAAGGTGAGCGTGATTCCCATGCTGGACGAACTGGACCCCCTGAGCCAGCGTATCGGCGCGGTAAATACCGTCCTAAATATTAACGGTAAACTGAAAGGTTACAATACCGATGCTGCCGGATTCATGCGCGCCCTTGAGGATAAGGGCATCGACCCGTCGGGTAAAAATACGGTTATTCTGGGTGCAGGGGGAGCCGCCATGGCGGTAGCTTACGCCCTGGCTGAAGCGGGTGCCGCCATAACTGTTTTAAACCGTCTGGCCAGGCTCAATGAAGCTGTGCGCCTGACGGGTAACCTGCCTTCGAGGGCCAGCAGTCCGGCCCGTGCCCTTGCCCTGAATCCGGAAAACCTTGCCGGCAGCCTGGAAACCGCCGATATACTGGTAAACGCCACCAGCGCCGGCATGCACCCGAATATTGAAGAAAACCTGGTGCCACAAGGCCTCATACGGCCTGACATGACGGTATTTGACCTGGTGTACAACCCGCTCCAGACCCGGTTGATGTCAGAAGCTGCCAGCTCGGGTGCCAGAACCATAAACGGCCTTGAAATGCTGGTCTGGCAGGGAGCACTGGCCTTTGAACTCTGGACCGGCCTGGCGGCCCCGGTCGGAGTCATGCGTTCTCAGGCCTTGAAAGCCCTGGGCGGAGAACCCGAGAATCCCGTCCGCCGGCGGGTACCGTCGGGTGCCGCTGCTTTGCCAGGCAGCATTGCCCTGATCGGCTTTATGGGCTCGGGCAAGACGACGGTCGGAAAGATACTGGCCGAAAAAACCGGTAAGCGGCTGGTTGAACTGGACAAGGTAGTTGAAATCAATGCCGGAGCTTCGATCCCTGAAATATTCGCCCGAAAGGGAGAAACCGGTTTTCGGGAAATTGAAATCGACTCGGTCAAGGAAATTGCATCCGGGCGCAACCAGGTGATTTCATGCGGTGGCGGAACAGTTCTGAATAAAATCAACATGGACCGGCTGAAGGAATCTGCCGTTGTCTGCTACCTGGAAGTGAGCCCCGAAGTTATAATGTCCAGAATGCAGAGCCAGGACGCGGTAAAACCCGTACTTGCAGACCCCGCCGACAGGGAAGAAGTAGCCCGGTTGATCCGCTTCCGGGAGCCATTTTACCGGGCTTATGCCGATATCGTTGTAAACAGCACCGGGCTTTCGGCGGAAGATACCGCCGGGCAAATAATTGAAAGGCTGGCCACGCATGCGCGCCCTGATTGAAAAAAGCCGGATCGAAGGAAGAGTAGCGGCTCCTGGTTCCAAGAGTTACACCATAAGAGCTCTGGTCGGTGCCGGCATCGCCGGGGGCACTTCCTGCATATCGGACGCCCTTGAATCAGATGATACCGGGGCGGCAGTGGAAATCCTGAAAAACCTGGGTGCCGGAGTGCTCCGGGAAGACGGAAACCTGTTCGTATCCGGTGGCAATCTCGCTCCGCCAAAAGCAGAGCTTGACTGCGGCGAATCAGCCGCATCGTTACGCTTTTTTACCGCGGTTTGCGCTACCCTGCCGGGCAAATCGGTTCTGGTTTCCAGGCCCGGGCTGGCCCGCAGGCCGGTTGAACCGCTCCTCGAAATTCTCAGAAGAATGGGAGCTGCCTGCATCGTCGAAGAAAACCGTATAACCGTCGACGGCGGCTGCCTGCGCGGCGGTGTCTACAACCTCGAGGGTGACATCAGTTCTCAGTTCATTTCAGCTTTACTGCTGGCGGCGCCGCGTATCTGCCAGGGTGTTACATATCTGCTGGACAGCCCGCCCCGGTCACGCCCCTACATAGATATGACCCTGGAAACCCTGAGGCGATTTGGCATCGGCGTCAATGCCTCACCGGACTACACCTGTTTCAGTGTTGCCCCGCAAACCTGCAGGCCGGCCAGCTTCCCGGTCGAAGGAGACTGGTCTTCTGCTTCTTACCTGCTGGCCATGGGGGCAGTTAACGGCGAGGTAAGCGTGGAAGGCCTTAATCTGCTCAGCCTGCAGGCGGATAAGGCCGTGCTTGTACTGCTGCACAAAATGGGAGCCGGCATACTGCCCGACGCCGGCTCCGTTACCACAAGGGTATCGAGGTTGAGTTCCATCGATGCCGATATGAGCCAGTGCATTGACCTGCTGCCTACCATGGCATGCTGCCTGGCTATGGCTGACGGCAAAAGCTGCCTGCGGGGTGTCTCCCGCGCGCGCCTCAAGGAATCCAACCGCATCGAAGCGCTGCGACGCGGGCTGGAAAAAATGGGGATAAAAACTTGCGAGGATGAAGACAGCCTGACCATATGGGGCGGCCGTCCTCGAGGGGCTGTAATCGACAGTTGCAACGACCACCGTATAGCCATGGCTTTCGCTGTTGCGGGACTGTATGCCGGCCATACGGTTATTGAAGGAGCGGAATGCGTATCCAAGACCTACCCGCGATTCTGGCATGACCTGATTCGGCTGGGGGGAAAGGTGAGACTGCAAAATGAGTAATACCATTGGCAAAATGTTCAGTGTAACCAGTTTCGGAGAGAGCCACGGCCAGCTGATCGGGGTGGTCGTAGACGGTTGTCCTGCCGGCTTGAAGATCGATACCGGCGATATGGAATTTATGCTGCGGCGGCGGCGCCCTTCGGGCGAAGGTGATACGGCGCGGCGAGAACCGGACAGGCCGGAAATTCTTTCGGGGACGTTGAACGGGATTACCACCGGCGCTCCGGTTGCGATGGTTGTAGCCAACGAGGACGTAGATTCTTCGCCCTACGGCCGCGCCATGCGTATTCCCCGGCCCGGTCATGCCGATCTGGCAGCCGGATTGAAATACGGCGGTTTTGCCGACCACCGTGGCGGCGGCCGTTTTTCGGGCAGAATCACAGCCGGATTCGTGCTGGCCGGTTCACTGGCCAAACAACTGCTCGCCGGCTGCGGTATCGAGGTTCTGGCTCATACCGTTGAGATCGGAGGTATCAAAGCCGCATCTTCGAGCCTGGAGCAGATACGCAACGCCCCCCGGCAAAACGAACTGTCCTGTGCCGACGGCGATGCTGTGACAAACATGCTCCGGCTTATCCGCCAGGCCAAACAGGAAGGAGATTCCATAGGCGGCATTATCGAGGTTATCGGCCTGGGTTTGCCCGCTGGCCTTGGTGAACCGGTGTTTGATACTCTTGACGGAGATATTGCCAAGGCGTTGTTTGCCGTACCTGCAGTTAAGGGCATCGAGTTCGGCGCCGGATTCGATGCTGCCAGGCTAAGGGGTTCCGTCAACAACGATCCTTATTTCCTGACGGAGGAGAACCTGGTAAAGACTGCAACCAACAACGCGGGAGGTGTCGCCGGCGGCATGAGTAACGGCATGCCCCTTATGGCCAGGGTCGCCATAAAGCCCACTCCCTCGATTTCAAAAATTCAGGACTCGATAGACTTGGAAACCCGCCGGCCAACAAAACTGGAAGTTGCCGGCCGGCATGATACCTGCATCGTGCCCCGTGCCGTTGTCGTGATCGAGTCCATGGCAGCCGTCACGATTGCTGATTTTGCCAGAAGAGCTCAAATAATTCCCGGAGTACTCAAATGAAAATGGACCAGTTCAGACAACAAATAGATTGCGTCGACCAGCAGATCGTGGCCCTTCTCGGGCGCCGGCTGGCAATTTGCCGGGATCTGGGTACGGTAAAAAACCGGCAGGGATTGTCGATACAGGATAAATCAAGGGAGTCGCGGGTGCTCGAGAGCATTCGCGCAATGGCCCGAACAGAGGGGATCGACGCTGAAGAGGTATCCAATATATACCGGCACATCATTGCTGCCTGCAAAAACATACAGGGCCTGACCGTAGCTTTCCAGGGCGAATTCGGAGCATTTTCCGAAATCGCCGCCAGGGCTTTTTTCGGGCCATCCATCGAAGCCGTCCCCTTTGAAACCCTGGAAGGCGTGTTCAATGCCGCCGGACAGGGTGAAGTCCATTACGGGATAATCCCGGTAGAAAATTCCCTGGAAGGAAGCATCGATACATCCTATGACCTACTGCTGGAATCGGACCTCAAGGTGTATGGCGAACTGGAACTGAAGGTATCCCACTGCCTGATAGCCAACCGTGAAGCCAACCTGGCAACTATTAACAAAATATATTCCCACCCGCAGGCTCTCGGCCAGTGCCAGGCCTTTATCAAGCATTTGAACTGCCGGCTCATCCCTACATATGATACCGCCGGCAGTGTCAAATACATCAAGGATAACGGCATTAAAGACGGAGCGGCTATAGCCAGTTCCCGGGCTGCCGAAATCTATGACATGGCCATTCTTGCCGGAGATATCCAGGATAATCCGGACAACTACACACGGTTTTTCATACTGGCCAAGGAAGCCGCATCCGCTACCGGAGGCGATAAAACCTCGGTCGTGTTTGCTGTAAAGCATAAACCCGGGACCCTCTCCGGTATTTTAAGCGCTTTTGCCGCGGAAAAAATCAATCTGACCAAGCTTGAATCCAGGCCTACCCGCCGGAAACCCTGGGAATACAATTTCTATATGGACTTCGAAGGCCACCATCTGGAACCCGGACCTGCCAGAGCCCTGCAGGCGGCAGAGGAGTTTGCCATATATATCAAAGTGCTGGGTTCATATCCCAGGTCCAGAGAAAGGTTTCAGGCCACAGTATGAAGACAGCTGTTATCGGGGGTACCGGCCAGATGGGGCGGTGGTTCGCCCGGTTTCTGCATGCGGAGGGAAAGGAAATAATCCTGATCGACCGGGATCAGGCAGTAGTTGAAAAGGTAAGCCGTGAAATAGGCTGCCTGCCTGGTAAAGGCATGGCATCGGCACAGGGTTCAGATGCAATAATCGTATCGGTCGGTATTGACGCTTTCGAGGAAGTAATACGTGAACTGGCGCCTTTTACCCATGAAGGGCAGATGATTTTCGACGTTACTTCGGTCAAGGTAATGCCGGTGGAAATCATGCACCGTCATATCCGGCAGGGCACTATCCTGGGTACCCACCCTGTTTTCGGGCCCGGAGCCAGAAATGCATGCGGGCACAATTTCGTGCTTACTCCCACCAGCCCCGAAGAAGAACATCTGGCGGACCGGGTGGCAGCTTTTCTTGGCGAACGCGGCGGTTGTGTACGAATCATGAGCCCGGAAGAACATGACCGGCTGATGGCGATAATTCTGGGCCTGGCGCATTTTATTTCCATTGTTTCAGCCAATACCCTTGTCGACTATGGCAATCTGGGCGAGATGGCCGGGGTTCAGGGTGTTACCTACCGGGCTCTTCTCACCCTGGTGGAAAGCGTCCTGTCCGAGTCTCCTGAACTGTATGCCTCCCTGCAGATGAATTTGCCTCATCTCAGGCAGGCCCAGGAAATATTTATCGACAATGCCAGGCTTTGGACCGACATCGTAAGCCGGAATGACCGCCAGGCTTTTATCTCCAGGATGAAACAACTGCGGCAGACTTTTGAAGCCAACAATCCCGATTTCGGCAAATCGTACGACAACTTGTACCGCCTGTCCGGCCGTTAGGCCCGGCGCGGGTTCAAATACAAACAGGCCGGTTATGCACCGGCCTGTTATCGGCTGTTGGAAGGTTAAATAACCGTTAGGACCTCATGCGGCTAAAGCATTCACTGCAATAAACCGGCTTGCCCTGGCGCGGCTCGAACGGGACCTCTGTTTCCTTGCCACACTGTGCGCAGACTACGGAAAACATCTGGCGGCGTCCGCCACCTTCGCCACG
>ENA-OSEO01006344-OSEO01006344.1-sediment-metagenome-genome-assembly--contig:-NODE-6344-length-10673-cov-5.366742_pt1 | contig 10673 bp, 6 predicted proteins | sample MGYA00237883_ERZ534232 | MGnify/ENA metagenome assembly ERZ534232
ATCTTGACGCAGAACAGCGATTCGGGGGGAATGATCTGCAGAGGATCCCCGGCCGCCGGTTGGGCCGCGCCGACGGCGCCAACCATGCAACCCACAATCAAGAGCGCCGATACGCCCGCGGCGATGGTCCAACGATTTGCTCGTGCCATTTCTCTACCTCCCAACATCGATTATCTACCATTCACGACTTGCCGGTTTCTTTGTCCGTCACCGCCCGCGAGAAGACGATCCCTTACCCCGCGTGCGGACATTGCATCTTCAACCGCAAATCGGAAATAGTCAACAGTAAACTGGCCTTCTCAGCAGCCGCGGGTGCGTCGTCTGGCGTAACGCCCCATGAGCTGGCCTTTGGCAAGGATGTGGTTTCCCATGGCCTTGAGCAGAAGGGCCTTGCTCGCACGCGGCGCCAGATCGAGGCCCATATCGAGGGCATAGAGTGTGAAGTAATACCGATGCGTGCCGCTCGGCGGACAGGGGCCGCTGTAGCCAACCTTGCCGAAGTCGTTGACGCCTTGGCGGGCTCCGTTGGGCAGGATCTCGTCGCGGGGCACGTTCTTCGTCAGTCCACGCTGGTCGATAGGCAGATTGTAGAGTACCCAGTGGACAAATGTCCCGGAGGGGGCGTCCGGATCGTCCATGATCAGGGCCAAGCTCCGGGTCCCGCCCGGAAACGCTGCCCACCGCAGCTCCGGCGAGATATCATGGCCGTCACAGGTGTTCTCCACAGGGATCATCTGCCCCTCTTCAAACCCCGGGCTGGTGAGCTCGATTACCGCTGCCTGATTGCTGGTCGTCGTCCTGTCCATGTCGGCTTCTCCGTTCCTTCGCGAAATGAGGATGGGGCCGGGAACACAGCAGGGCGCAACCGCATCCCCGTCCGTGCACTCCCTGACGGCTCTGTCTCGCAGCGTACCGCGTGCGCACCTGCGGCGGCAAGCAGCAATTGTGGCGAACGTACAAGGGTTTTCCCGATCGCGGGTGGAACCCATGAGGTCTGCGACCGGGGCAAGAGTTCCTCCCGGAAACACATCGTCTCCGACACTCCCGAAAACCGGATTCCGGCCACGGATCCGTTGGATCCCCCTCGGGTCACGGTAGTGAACGACCGAATCCGATGTCATCGATGAACACCGTGCCGGTTCCGCCGGTCGCCGGGGCGGCCTTGTTGCCCACCCCGACCACCAAAGCCTTGACGGCGGCTACCTTCACGCCCACGGCGGTGAACTCGCTCAGCGGGATCTTCCACTGCTGCCAGGTTGCCACCGTCGTGGCCGCAGCGTTCGGGTGTACAATCGTCCCGGACTTACCGGAATTGTCCTTTACCGTCAGATACAGGCCCTCAGCGGAGTTGCCCGCCGACGCCGCGGCACCCTGGAAGTACACGCACAGCGTGTCGGCCCCGTGGGCGGTCCAGTCCTGGGGAGAAGCGAACGTACGCTCGGCCTCCGAGTAGAACGGCGACGCCGTGTTGTCATATCGCAGGGGCATCGACTGCAGGCCGCCATGGACGACGCCTTGCTCGGCAAATGGCGAAACGTCATAGCCCACCTGGGACCCGCTGGCGCCGGTGGTCAAGCCATCCTTCCAGGTCTGCCAGATCGTTCGCTCGGCGTCGACGTCGTCCGTGTAGCCCTCGAAGTCATCGATGGGGGCGAATTCCGCGGTCGTGAAGCTCCAGACGATACCTGGGTAGGTGCCCGTCTCGCCGGTTTCATCCACCTTCCAGAAATACTCGGTCGCCAAAACCAGGTCTGAGGGACGGTAGCCATGACCGGTTACTACCTCGCTGGGAGCAGAGCCAGCCGCCACGGCAGCTTCATCGACACTGACATACACGGTGTGCGAAGTCGCCTCCCGGCCGGGCCGCCAGTCCAGCGTGACGTCGACACTAACCTCTGTGGCGCCGTCCTGGGGCTGGGGCAGGAACGCTTGGACAGGGACATGGAAGAACCGCACCTCGCTCAGGCCGGTTTGCGGTGCGGTGCCGCCCCAGTTGCCGTCGATCGTCAGCCGGACCCATTTCGCCATGACACCACCGAGATCGACGGTGGTGTTGGCGGTGTAGGTGGGCATGCCGGTCGCCTTGTTGAAGGCCGGCACTCCCTCCACTGATTCCCAGGTTTGCCCGTCGACAGAGCACTCGATCGTGACGTCTTTGGCACCGAAACCAAGGAAACCCTCCACCAACTGATTCGAATTCCAAACCCACATCTCGGAGAGCTTGTAGACGTTGTCGAACTCATACTGAATCCACGCGGGTTGGGCGCCGGTGCTCATCCACATATCGGTCGACTGGGTCGAGTGCTGATCCAGGCTGTCCAGCCCGGAGCTATTGACCGTGTTCTCCGGTCCCATGCCGGTCTGAGAACTGGAGGCCGTGGCCACGATGATCTCCACAGGATAAGCATAGGGTTCCGTGGTGAACCGCCATACTTCTCCCCGATGCACGGCGTAGTCAGGCGCCGCGTTGACCTCATCCACACGCCAGTAGTAGGTCGTCTCGTATTCCAGACCGGGGTCCGGCACATAGCGACTGGCATCCTGCGCCACACCGCCGGTCGCGTCATTGACGTCGTCAAAGTCTCTCCCGAAGTAGACAATGTGCCCGCCCGATGACGGGGTGAAGACACCCGGAGTCCAACTCAGCACCACGTCCCGGGGCACGTCCCGGGCGTCATCCGCCGGTTGCGGCTCCGAGGCCCTTCTCGTGCCCTGCGCGATGACCGTCGTCTTGCCGGGGTTTCGCACGTTGTAGTCCACTTGGAGGCGACCGTCTCCGCTGTAGGCGATGATCTGTCCGCTGTCGATCAGACCCTTGATCTGGTCCACGTGATCGCCTTCCAGAATCAGGGTGCCCGCCCCGATGTCGATGAGACCGACACGGGTCATACTGAGACCGCCGTTGCCTACGTTGCACGTACCGCCGTAGAGGTAGAGAGTGCCATAGGCGCCCGTGGCCGTGGGGATCACCAGTTCCTGGGCATTGATGGTGCCGCCGGTCATGTGCCAGACACCGCCGCCACCGCCCCATCCCAGCTCGAATTCCTGCCCGGTAGTGATGGTGCCGCCGCTCATGTAGAAGGTGCCGAAGCAATTGGGGCCGTCGCCCCACCAGATGTACCCGGAGATGGACAGGGTTCCTCCGGTCATGGTCATGGTGGGTCTGCCGGTCACTTCGCAGACCAAGCCGCTGATCCGGGCCTCCACACCGGGCTGAAGGATCGGCCCGTGGGGCGCCAGTGCGGCCGGCACATCCACAAAGACCACGTCGGAGGGGCCCGGTAGCTGATGGGAACTCCAATTGGTCGGATTGCTCCACAATCGGTCGCCGGCCGAACCCGTCCAGTCCACGTCCGCCGCATAACTCACGGAACACAGCAGCAAGCCCGCGGCCATCAAACACGCCAGTCTCTTGCACATAACCAACCTCCTTCAGAGAAGGTGCCGCTGCAGCAGCGACGTGGCAGATGCAGCAGCACGGTCAGAACAACACTGGTCACCCGCATGGCGGTTGTCAGTCCGCGTTCCCGGCGCCCTCCGCAGAACCCCTCTCGCCGGACTCCAACGTTATCATAGTCCGTTCTTCTCCCAAGGTCAACTGCGCGTTTGCCGAACAGACCTCGCATGGACGCATTCCAGCGGCGCATGGCCATCATCCGGAAGAGGGGGCACCGCTGGTCTTATCGATACATGTGCGGTGTGGCCGTTTCTACTCCTGTTTCAGCGACACGTTATCCAGATAGACGTCCACAGGGGAGAGCCCGGCATTGACCACAAGCTGAGCGTCGGTGTCGGTCGGCGCTGTCATCGTGAACTCGAGGCTGTAGTGCTTCTTCTGAGGCGAGACGGCCGTGTACCCGATGCGACTGTAGTTGGCATAAGGGGGCTGGGTCTGCTTGACCTCGATTTCCACCACACGGGTTCCATCGCCCCAGAGGTCAAATGCCAGAGCATAACGGCGCCCCTGGGACAGAGAGATGCCCGTCTGACGCAATTGGACTGCATCGAACGTCGTTCCCCCGTCGGCAATGGCGACCGCACTGACGCCATTGCTGACCGTCCACTCGGCCAGCGCTCCCTTCAGACTCCAGGTCCACCCTTCCTGCCCTTGCGAGAAGTCGCCGTTACGGATGAGTTCCGCGCCAGGCTGGCTCTGGAAGTTCACGAGCACGCTGTCCTCGTTGGAGAATGCACTTTCGGCGCCGTGGGCGTCCAATGCCGTGACCCGGAAGTAGTACCGCTTCTGATTCTGCAGGCCGGCCAGGCGGACCAATGTAAACGGGGTTTCCACCAGGGCCTTCGTCGGTTGCGGGGACGTGCCTCCGTAGACACGGTAGCGGACCACGCCGCGGTCCCCGAACTTGTTGAACAGCAGAACCAGGTGATCCGGCCCGGGTTCAACGATCAGATAGGGTGCCTGGGCCATTCCCTCCCAGGGAGCGCGCCATACGCGGTAACAATGGGCCGGTCGTACGAAGTCCATCTCGAAGACCTTCTCCCCATTCGGATTGACCTCGGTCAGCTTGGGGTGATCGCGATGGGCCCAGTTAATGAGGGAGTTGCCGTTGGGCAGACGCTGGACGTTTCCCATGAAGTAACTGTACCGATCGGGCGTATCGCGGAATTCCCAGACCAAGGTGGCCATCATGTCATTGACATCCAACTCATATTCAACCGCCCGGGACACAGGAGGATCGTGGGAATTGCCGTTGTCAAAGAGGGTATAGCGGTGGTTGCCTACGGCACGGAAGTCATGCTGTCCGCTGAAGCCATCCAGAGGATCGTTGACGAACGTGAACTGATTCTGCGCCCCGCCGAGACGCCAGAGGATCCTCCCGGTCCGACGGTGGATCTTCGTCACCTCGTTGATCTGCCGACTGGACAGCAGGATATGACCGTCCCCATCGATATCGATCGAGTTCATATGGGGGAACTCGAAGTAAGTGTCGTCGAGGTCGTCCAGGAGGGTATCGCAGATCTCAAGATTGTCCCAGGCGCGCCACTGGAAGATCAAATCATCCGCCGCCGTGTACTCCTGAATCACAGTCTCACGGACCGTCGCCAGGGGTGCGCCTCCCACAACGTAGTAGCCCATGTCCACCAGCAGCGGCCGGCTCAACCCCAGGAGTAGATAGCCGCCGTCAGGCAACACTTGCAGTTCGTGCTCATCCGTCACATACCCGTTCGTCGCATGGAAGGTCCGCACCTCCCGATAGTTGGAGTCCAGGCCGATGTACCCTTCCCCGAAGGCATAGCCCTCGCGTACCAGCATGGTCAGCAAACCGTTGTCCTGGACCCGCAGGTCGTGCCGATCATCCGGCGACCGCTGATACCAGACGGGGTCCCCGTTGTTGTCCAGGATCAGGCTGTAATAGGGGCTCTCCCGATGGTTGAGAAAGATGTAGCCCGGACTCGGCGCTACAGACGTGGTCACGGACACATGGGGAAAATCACTGGGCACGGAAACCCCGTTGCGCATGATCATGGCCGTCTGCAGATCGTTTGCATCCGAATCCTCGGCCGCCGCTGGTGTGGCTGGTCTCGTCGTCTCGCCGTCCCCCAGGTCTTGCGCCGGAACCGGCGTGGCCGGTTCCATGTTCCGCCGCTCGACGAAGAAACGGTACTGCAAGGGCTGCCCTTTGTCCGGCCCGGAGGATTCGGCCTGGGGGATCAGGGTCACGTAGACGATCTCGCCCGATTGGAACTTGCCCAGGGGTCGAAAGTGAATCGTCTGCCCATCGGAGGCTACCGAGGTCACGCCCGTTCGTTCTCCGCTGATGGATCCTTCCACACGTACGAAGGTGGCGGGATTCTCCAGCTCGTCGGGCGCGATGCCAGCGAATCGGACCAGTATCCCCGTCTCGGCAGACACATATCCCGCCTCCGGGCGGGGCGAGACGTATTCGTATCCCCTGTCCCCGATCTCACCGTAGTCGGACACCCAAATAGCAGACAGGGACGCACCCGCAGACATGGCAGCGGCTGCCCACCAGAGCCATCCGATCAGGCATCGGGGCACCCATTCTCGAGCACGCGCCATACGGCTGCCCATCAATTGGTCACGTGTGCCATGAGCCAGTCGATGATCTGTCCGGCAATCATGTCATTATTGTCGTCCTGCATCATCAGGTGTGTGTTGCCGGAGATTCCCTGTGCCGGCAGGTCGATGAACCCGGCTACACCACCCTGTGCCGCAATGGCATCCGTGATGGCCTGAGAGAGTTCCTTGCGGGCGGTCTGGCCTCGTTCCGCGATGTAGTCGGCATAGACCGACAGGAATGGCCTGTTGCCGACCAGGGCTGCGAACGCGCTGACCGTCGCCGGTTCGCTGTCGGCCGCGATGAAGGCCTGCTCCAGATTGATCAGCGCCTTGAAGAGATCGGGACGCGCCTGGAGCAGAGGCTGGAAGTAGGCGGCCGAGGCGGAGTGAATCATGAGAATCACCGGTCGGCCGATCTTCTCACACAGGGGCACGAGGGCTTCCGCTTCCACGTCACCGGTGACGGGGGCACGGTCCTCGACCAGCAGGTCCTGGTAGCGCAGCGGGAAGTGCTTCTCCAACTGCTCCATGTGCGCCACCGGGTAGCGGACCTCCGGATACGGCGCGTCGGTCGTGTCCCCGAAGCCCCAACTACTCCAGATGTTCTTGTTGGTGGAGTTCGTACTCCAATAGGCATAAGTCGGCGGCAATTCCGGGCACTGAACCGTCGTCTTCCTGCCCTTGCCTTTGCCGGTCGTGGTGATCTCCAGTCCATTCGGGTCAAGCGGATAGTACAGAGTCGCCACGGGATTGAGCAGATCGTTGATGTCGATCACGATGGCGTCGACGAAGTCGTTGCATTTGTTCACGTCGAAGCCGCCCGAGGTGGAATACTCCGGGATGTCATAGACATAGACCGGGTGCCCGGCCTCGGCGAAGATCTGCGCCCAACCCTTGCGGCCGTCGGGCGTGCCCAGGTAGATGTAGCCGCCCAGGCCCATGCCGGGAACCATGATGATCGGGTCACCCGTGATGGTGTCGGGGATAAGAGTATGGACCATCGCCTGCTCGACCCACACGGTGTCTCCCGGTTTGTTCGTCCGCTCGATCTCGCGGCCGCCGGCATAATACACGCCGAGAGTGATGCCGGCCGGGGCACTGGGAGCCAACAGAACAGCCGCAAGACCAACCAGCCACAGTAGTTTCTTCATACGTGCACGCATCATACCCTGTCTCCTTTCCCTGCGAATCAAGGTGGGACCACGCCGACCTCGGCCTGCGCTGCGGTCGGTTCTGAGCCTGCTTATCACTTGATCGTGAAAACGTCGTCACTCCCGTCGGCGAGCGCGCCGTCGACGGAACTCGTGATCCTGATCGAATAACCGGCGCCGGGCGGGATGTTCAGCGGGACCTGCCAGTTGTAGGCGCCGGTGCTTGGGACCGTGGCCAGGAGTCTCGTCAAGACGGCGCCATCGTACAACTCGATGACAACGTCCTCCTCGATGTTGTCCTCCCACTGGATGAAGTAGCTCCTGCCTCGCTGCCACGGCTCGCCCCCGTTGGGAACGGTGACCTTCACCATGGGCGGGACGGTCGCGAAGGAACCGGTCGACCAATCGCTCGTGCCGCCCTCATTGGTCGTGCTCACACGCCAATGGTAGGTCGTATCCGGCTCGGCCGCGAGCCGGTAGACCGCCGCCGTCAAGTAGGGCTCATCCACAGCCAAGTCACGGAAATCCGCGTCCTTGGCGATCTGCAGCGCATACCAGCGGGCGAAACCTTTCGGCGTCCACTCGAGTCGAACCGGCAGGTCCTGATTGACTGTACCGCCATCGACGGGCGTCAGGAGCTTCGGTGCAAAAGGAATGTCTTCGAGGTCCGGGTACCCAAAGATGAACTCGCCGAAGCGGTCCATCGTCGCCGTCAACTGCTTCGTCACCCAGTTGTATTGAGTGGGCAGAGAAATGAACAGGCCGCGGTCCGGGTACGGGCGCTGGTAGACCGTCAGGCGGTTGGGATCCTTGAAACCGAATGCGTCGGCGTCGAAACGGATTTCGGCGGTGATACTTTCGATGGCGTACTGATCGATCTTCACGCGAAGCGGGAGCACACGGGGCGATTTGCCCAGGAAAGAGGGGTACACCGGCGCGTACGGCTCACGCTGAACCGTCATCTCGTTATAACCGTCACCGATCCGGTCGATGACTTTGATCGTCACCCCCGTATCCGCCTGAGCGTCGGCAAACCGATACGTATTGCCAGCGGCCAACTCGAAGTCCATCACCTCGACCGTCTGTAGTCGCGACGGGAAGACAAAACGAAATGCCCGATAGCTCTCCGCCCTGCGATTATCGAAGTGCAGTTCCCAGACCTTCCTTCCTTCCGGCGTGACCTCCGTGGCGGCGGGAATGTCCTTGCCGCTGGCGCCGCCCCACCCGATGAAGGTGTTGCCGTTCGGCAGCCGCTGGGCACTGCCCCGATGCCAGGCGGGGATCTTCCCCTCGGGAACGTAGGCCCAGACGTGCGTGGCGACCTTGTTCACCTCGTCCAGGGCGTACTCGTGGACCTGGGAGGGCCGCTTGCCCTGGCGGTCGCCGTTATCATAGACCAGAATGTTACCATTCTCGAGGCGATGGAAGGTATGGCCCCCCATATGGCTCGCATCCGCACCGTCACCGGCGAAGGTGAACTCGTTGTCGGCACCGCCCAGATGCCAGAGAACCTCTCCGGTCTGGCGGTTGATCTTCTTGACCTCGACCGGCGTCCCGAAGACAATGTGGCCGTCGGTGTCCTGGAAGATCGAGTTGAGGTGCCACGCGGCCGTGACGGCGGCGCCCGAAGGCTCAAAAGGGAAGTGATCCCACGTCCGCCACTGAAAAACGACATTGCGGTCGCAATCCAACTCCTGAATGACCGCGCCCGATACCTGGGCGTTGGGATAGCCGCCCGGCACAAGCTGGCTCATGTCTACTTGGGTCAAGTAGTAACAGAATAGCAGAGCATGACCATTGGGCAGGAGCCGGAAATCGTGGCCTTCTCCGACGTACCCACTACCCGGCGTGATCTGCTCCACAACATTGAACTCCTCATCCATGATCGTGTGAATCACGTCGCCGCCGCCGGTGTAGGAGTGGCCCTCGATGAAGGGGGCATAGTGGAGCAGGCCGTTCGGCAGCACTTTGAAATCGTAGATCTCGTCGTCGGCCGCTTCTCGATACCAGATGGGCGTGCCATCGTTGTCCAAAATCATCAGGTAGTGGCCGACCCCGGAAACCTCGGCCGCCACGGCCAGGAAGACATAGCCTGCCCCGATGGCGTCCGCGTCGTAGACATGTGCAGTCAGCGCAGGAAAGTCGGCCGGCAGGGGTGCGGCATTGTCGTTCTCGCCCCCGTGGGCTCGGCACCAGAGGCCAGACAGCACAATCGCTACAGAGAATGCCGCGCGCACATTCATCATCACCCCTCTCTTCCACAGATGACGGGATCCTGATGCCTGCTTCCACGCCCTGAGCCCACCCGCGCGGGTCGCTGCGCAGGAGCCTACCGTGGATGTGCTCAGGGTACGTCAGGTCTGCGACGATTCCAGGTCTGCCCCGATTGCTCTCCCCGGCAGTGACGGCGAAGCCTGCCTTCTCCGGGAAAGCACCGTGTCGCGAACCTGCGACAGAAACCAAGCGCTTCAGAGACGGTCGCAGGCAACACAGAACTGATATCCTGCCAATATGATGGATCTAATTCCTGTCGATTATACCCCGTGGTACTGGGCGAGTCAAGTCTTTCGGTCCCAGGGTCATCCCCTTCTTGGGTGAGGATTTCTTATCAGAAACCGTGGCGGACTCGTCGTATGGCGGGCAGAGATCAATGTCGTACGGTTCTGCCAACGGTGAAGAGACTGCACGGTCCCGTTCGATGGGAATCTCGCTCCTTGCCTCCAGAACGCCGTTTGGACGCAGAAAATGAAGGCGGCGCTGGGATTCGAACCCAGGAATAACGGTTTTGCAAACCGCTACCGCAAAACCGCAAGTTCCCGAAAACACACGTACTTACAATCCCGCCGAACCGCCGTTGACACCCCAGTTGACACCTAAGGGGCTCAAATCCAGCGGAATCGATACCTCTACCATGCCCAGCGACTTGGCTCAGATCGTGCACATTTGGCCGGAGCTGCCGGAGGATATCAAGGCGGCAATCAAGACTCTCGTGCGGAGTGCCGCCAAGCAAGGTTAGGAGACCTCAGAAATGACGGCAACAGCGATTGAGGAAGCCGATAGCATGACCTCTACAGACAAAGTTGAGATTGAGGAGGTCGGGCCCGGCAGGGGGGAACAGAAGCGCCAATTCGTGGTCCTGCGGGCTAAGGGGTACAGCTATGCCCGGATCGCGCGGGAATTGGGCGTGTCCAAGGGGACTTTGACCGCTTGGAACACCGAACTTGAGGCAGAGATCGCCAAAGTACGGGCGATGGAGTTGGAGGCCCTTCAGGAGGAGTTCTTCCTGCTCAAGGAGGGTCGAATCCGTCTGATCGGGGAGCAACTCAAGGCTATCCAAGCCGAGATCGGTAGGCGGGACCTGTCCCAGGTCAATACCGACAAGCTCCTGGAACTTCAGCTTCGCTACTTTGGCGAACTCAAGGGCGAGTACGTGGAGACCGGGCAAAGGACCAAAACTGAGCCAAAACTGAACAGCAGCGAGA
>ENA-OSEO01006345-OSEO01006345.1-sediment-metagenome-genome-assembly--contig:-NODE-6345-length-10672-cov-6.877017_pt1 | contig 10672 bp, 6 predicted proteins | sample MGYA00237883_ERZ534232 | MGnify/ENA metagenome assembly ERZ534232
CCCAGGGGGACATATCTGCGCTACCCGGAGACGAGCTGGAGTTGCTGATCGATCTCAACGATGTGGTCCGTAGTCTGCCCTACGACAAGACGATCAGTGATATTGAGGACGCCATTGCGCGAGGGCAGTACGCCGACGCCGTGCAGGCCATACTGGCGTACAAAGCACTGGCGAAGACCAATGCGCATGTCAACTGGCTGGACAGGCTCTACACCCTGACTACGTATAAACGGCTTCTTGCGGAGATTCAGCCGGAAATCGGGGAACTCAGAAACAAGCTGGCGGATCTGACGCGCGAGGAGGACAAGATCGCACTGCTGCGCGACGGCATCCGGATGGACGTCGATGACAAGGTGTCGATGGCGTGCAGCTATCTTCTCAGAGAATCTGCCGCGCCGGAGGCATTTGAGGCGCTCCTGGACAAGCGCGCCCAGTTGATTGACTACGGAGCCAACCGTGAGCCGAGAATCCCCTACCTCCAGAACAGCCTGGCGCAATTCATGGACGGTCTCTTTCACGAAGACGAGACGTATGTGGCGGCGCTATGTGAGCGGTTCCAGAAGAAACAGGATTTCGGTGCGAAAAACGGCTACTCCAAGGATATCGTCAATGTCGTACTGCTATCGAGAACGCGCAGCCCCGAGGCGCAGGAGGTGCTTGGCGGTATCGCCTTCGACAAGAAAGGCACGCGTTTCAAGCGGACTTATGCCCTCCTGGGGTTGGCATGGATGCATAATGAGAGTTCGACACGGGCCATCGGTGAATTCCTGCGAAAAGGGATGGCAGAAGGGGAATCAGAGGAAGTCCTAGCTGCCGGCGCGGTGGCCCTGCAACGGTCCTATGATCGTGCGGTCCTGGACATCAGCCAGGAGCTTGTGCCCCTTGCGAAGCCGGGCAGCTACCTGCGCAAACGACTGATGGTGGCGTTCATGGATTGCGTGCACGCGCATGATGGGGATCTTGACGCCGGTCAAAAGAAAGCACTGAACGAGTTCTATCGAGCCTATCGGAGCGACCTGATGGCCAGAGTCAACGGTGCGTCCCCCCTGAGGCCCCCCTGGGAATAGAGGCGGCGGCGATGAACCTGACGCTGATTGCCACGACAGACTGCAACTGCTCCTGCGAGTACTGTCGCGTGGCGGGGTATCGTCACGGCGATGAGATGCCGATCGAGATCGGCTTGCGGGCCCTGGCGCTGGCGGCAAAGGATATTGAATCGTATGGCCTGCCCAACTTCATCTGCTTGTCGTTGACCGGTGGGGAACCGTTGCTGGCCTGGTGTGGCCTGACCGCATGGATAGAACGGGCGTCCGTATCCTTTGCACGTCCGCTGATTTACGTGACGACCAATGGTTTCGGCTTGGATGAGGAGAAGCTCACGTTTCTGCGGGAGCACGGGGTACGCGTCTGTCTGAGCATCGACGGCGACCGGGATGTCTATCTCCAGCACCGGAGAATCCACGGGAGCGAATACTCATTCGAGACGGTGTTGGACAAAGCGCGACTGCTGCTCGGGCAGATGCCCTACGCCAGGGTGCGGATGACGGTCACTCCCCGCACCGTGTCGAGACTACCGGAGAGTTTTGAATTTGTGCGGCAGCTTGGCTTCAGCTATATACGTCTGTCTCCCGACGAACTCAACTCGCGCTGGAACGACGATGCGATCCGTCAGTACCGTGAGGGACTGGCATGGATTCAGCAGAGAATCCGTCAGCTCGAGACGATGGATGTCCCGAGGGTGCATTTTCCCATCCTGCACAGCAGGAGGCGGGTCATGCTGCGCACCATGGAGCACCGGAAACGGCGACTTCAATGCGGCTTCATGGGTCATCAAGTGCTCCCGGATGGGAGGGTCTATCCGTGTCCCCTTCTGGTTTCTCGGCGGGAGTTTGACATGGGACACATTCTTCAGATGGATTCGCTGGTGGATGCCCGTCGAACGTTGAAGTGCCTCGAGCCGTACTGCAACGAGATCCCTCCGGGCTGCCGCGACTGCGAACACGTCTGCTACTGCGAAAACGTGAAGTGCCTGGCCAAGCACTTCGTCACTACCGGGAACTTCCTGACACCTGCAGACTCCCTGTGCGCCCTGGAGAAGGCCAATCTGGAGGTGGTCAAAGAAGGTCTTGATGGACATCATGACCACGGAAGAATACGAGCAACTGAAGCCTTATTTGGCTGATGACGTGCGGCTCCTGGGGAACGAGGACCGGCGGCTGTTTGTCAGCACCCGTCGTCGAATGGCGATTCGGTGTCGTGGGCAGGAGGTCCGCGACCTGGCCGCGGACCTACGGCAAGGAAGAGCAATCGCAGAGAGCGGACGTGCCCTGCTGGCATCCCTGCAGGAACAGGGCCTGTGGAAAGCCGGAGGGGACAGCGCTGTTCCCGAGAGCTGGCTGCGGTATCATGTCGATCTGAACGTGACGCAAAGGTGCAATCTGTCCTGCTGGTTCTGCTGCGCGGACAGCAAGGCGGAATCGGCCCCTGAGTTGTGGGACCCAGCCGGGCTTCTGGCGGTGGTCGATGCTGTCTTGGCGAAGGTCAAGCTGCACTCCCTTCGCATCACCGGAGGAGAGCCCTTTCTGCGCGAGGACCTTCTTCGGCTGATCCGGAGGGTCCGCTCCATCCACGATGGGCCTCTGGTCATCGCCACAAATGGTACGCGGATCGGCGACGAGAGGGTCTGTCGGGAGCTGGCCGAGCTTGACTGTGCGGTCGATATCAGCCTTGACGGACATTGCGCAGCGGTATGCGACGCCATGCGAGGTGCAGGCGTGTTCGACGCTGCCGTCGGTGCCATACAGCGATTGCAGAAGGCCGGCGTGAGTGAGATTGTGGTGTCCTGCATAGCGACAAGAGAGAACTATCCGCGTTATCGCGAGCAATTCAGATCGCTGTGTCGAGAGCTGGGCGTGGGGGGGCATGTCTTCCGCACACTGATCCCGCGGGGGAGAGCTGCAAAGAACTTCGCCCGCTACAGACAACTCGTCGTCCCGCGTCCGTCGAAAAGCGAGCTCGTGCTGCGGCAACTGAGGGCGAGATTGTCTTGTGGTGCGATCAAGAGACAGATCTATGTGCTGGGAAATGGAGATGTGTATCCGTGCCAGAGTCTGAGACTTGACCGCATGCGACTCGGCAATGCTCTGGATCCCGACTGGTCCGTGGAGACCACGTCGAATCCTGTGGCGCGTCAGGTGCAACAATGGACGGTTGACACCGCCGAGACCTGTTCCTCGTGCAATGTGCGCTATTTCTGCGCCAACGGCTGCTTCGCGCGGAATCTGGAGACGGGTGGAGTACTCTGCGCACGCCGCAGCGACTGCACACAAGTGAAGCAGGCTTTGGAGAAAATCGTCTGGGGCTGACCTTATGGAGGACCTTCATTGCGGATTGTAACAGACCCTGTTCGGTGCAAGACCCGTAACAAGGGCAGATTCGCTGTCGTGTTGTCGTGGCGGCGGGGTCGAGTCCCTGTTCCGGCAACAACGAAGACGCACCGTGATGAAGGGGCCTCTTGTACAGAACCTTAAGACCTGGGAACGAGGCAATCCGTTCCCGTTCCCTTGCGAGAAGGAGTTTTGCGTGGGCAAACGGGTGGATCTACTCCTGGTGTATGCTGATCCCAAGGTGGGAGCAAGCTGTCCGCCTCTGGGGGCCGGGTGCATAGCGGCAGCGCTCAAGCGTGAGGGGATTCACGTGGATTTCTGGGATATGTCAGTGATGGCACCCTCCATACGAGCACTGGTGCGGGCGATACGGGATCTGGACCCTCCCGTGGTGGGTCTGTCCTGTTACCCGTGGAATTACGAGTACGTGATGCAGTTGTCCAAGATGCTGGATGCGGCTTTGCCGGATGCGACTTTGATCCTGGGGGGAGTGCACGCGGGATACATTCCCGAGCAGGTGTTTGCCGATACGCAGGCTGTCGATATCATCGTGAAGGGGGAGGCAGAGACGCGCATTGGCGATCTTGTGAAGAGACTCTTGGGAAACGAGGACTATACGACGGTCGCGGGCATCGCCTATCGACAAGAAGGAAGCGTGGTACAGACCGATATGCCGTCATCTGCTCCTTCGATGGACGACCTGCCCTCGCCGTACCTTGAGGAAGTGTTCGATCTGGAACGGTACAACTATGTTACTCTCTCCCTGGCGCGTGGCTGCCCCATGTCCTGCATCTTCTGCTCCTGGGGCTCTCCGGCGATCGAGGGGAAACTGCGGGGCTTCTCGATGGATCGCATCGAAGCGGAGCTGGACTTCCTCCATCACTCCGGGGTGAAACGCATCCTGTCCAGCGATGCGACGTTCAACGCACGACCGAAGGTGCTGGTCGAACTGGCTACCCTGCACCAGCGCAAGGGATACCGCTTCGACTGGATCGATCTGGACATGCGTGCGGATCTGTGTTCGGAGCCGCAGTTGGACATGCTCGTGGAGATGGGGGCCAAGTCTGTTGGATTTGGCTATGAGTCGTGCCACGAGAAGACACTGCGCCTCATCAACAAGCATATCGATCCTGCCACGGTGGCGGAGATGTCGCGCGCGGCGAGAAAACGTGGTCTGAAGGTCCACTGCGGTGTGATCGTGGGACTCCCGGGGGAGGATGAGAACGACGTGGCGGAATCCGTCCGATTTGCAGTGGAACAGGTCCAGCCGACAGAGCTGGGGATATTCCCTCTGCGCGTGCAACCCGGCACCGTGCTCTATCACCATAGCGCCGCCTATGGGATCCAGGTAGGGTCCATGGCGCCGAATCACACGTATATCGCCCAGACGAAGGAGCTGTCTTATCAGAAGATTATCGAGTTGGTGGAGACACACTCGCTGTCCGTCAGAGAGCTCAATCGTGTCGATCAGGAGCACGTGGAGGAACACGTGCGACGCGGCGTGCTGGCGGCAGTGAACTAAGGGAGGGCATGGGATGCTCATGGAAACGTTGCCGGCCATCAGACCACTTCGGCGGGTAGTCGGAACCAATCCGCCTTACATCCTCACTCAGGACCTGGATGTCTTTGCTCTCTCCGACGAGAGAGAAATCGATCGGATGGAGAGATTCCTGGCCGACCCGGAGATGCCGCTCCTCAGTCAGGAGGACCTGGCCTTTCTGAGCCAGTGCTACCCCCCGTCCCAAGGAACGACGTCGGAACGGGCATTTCTGCTTCCGCGGAACCTATGGGATGACATGCTCTCGGGCATCTACGTAGATACGCTCGATGACGGCAGCCACGAGGGAATGGACCGTCTCTTACAGCTCTCAGAAGACGGATTCTGGAAGGCTGCATTTCGGTCTTCCGCGTACCATACGATTATTACCCTGCATGTATACCCGTCTTCGGACATTTCACGCCTGTCGCAGTTACTGCAGAGAATCTACCACGATGCAGAGTGGGCCCACCTTGGTCCTATTCTGGTATTCCGCACGGCTGATCTGACGTGGGTGCAAAAGTGCAAGTCTCTGCCGCTGAATGACAAGACGACGTTCTACAAGTACGAAGTGAGCGGAGATCAGGTAGGCCACGAAGAAGTACATATCGAGAACACCCAAACCGGCGTGCTCATCCGATGCGCAGACTACGACGTCGAGACGACACGGGGGCTCCTTCGTAACCTGAGGCGTCCAGGGAATCCGGTGGAAGTCGGTATCACCATCGATGTCGAACGGGCGCGATGCGATCCGGAGCGTTTCGCCCGCTTCATCCTGGAAATGTCGATTGAGGAGGGAGTATTCATGGATGATTGCTGGTTGGCCCGGACCCTGCGGCATCTGAAACGTAAGAACAGGCGTACCTGGAAGAAATGTGGAGGTCTGATCAACCGACTTGCCCTTTCCGGCCAGGGTGTTCTGGCTCCATGCAGGGCACTGCTTCGCATGGGCCGACACGCACCCGTCCCACAGGGCAGGCCGGCTTGGTATGAATGGTTCGCTGGCCGGCACGAGTGCGAGTTGCGACAGCAGATAACAACCAGGATGACACAGTGTCTGGCCACCTGCGCCCTTGCACACATCTGTGGCGGATGCCCTGTTATGCCGAACGTGGTCGTTCAGGCGGTCGTCGATGAGCAGGTAAAGCGGTTCTACCCTCAGGGGAATGTCCCCCCGTGCCTAGATTCGTCCGTCCGCTCCTCGGAACCTGCCGGTCGGGGGGCGGTAGCCGGGCCCGCTTCGAGTTAGCGTGTTCTGGTGTCTGACGATGCGCGATGCCGACGTTCCTATCTGCGTTGGTTTGTGCGATACCGGCACGGGTCTACCGTGCGTCAAGGACACGAGAGACTTTCTGACCGACGGCGAACAAGGCATCAGTCGGCACGGCGAGGTGTGTGCCCGGCACATTCTCTCCTACTGTCCCACTGTGCAATTCCGAGTAGCCAGAGTGTTTGACGGTAGGAAGAGAACGGATCTGGCCAGTGTCATGCATGGCGTCAACTGGCTGCTCAGCCAGCCGGTTGAGGTGATTCTGCTCAGTCTGGGAAGCTATGCCAGATGCCCGCCGGATGGTCTGTCGTCCCTTAGAGCCATGGCACGCAGGCGGGGCGTCGTGATCGTGTGTCCTCAACGAATGAATGACGGTCGAGAGAATTCACTCGCCCGGTTTATTGGTACCGTCATGATAGAGAAGCACCATAGGGTACCCGACCGGTGTTACATGGCCGAGCGTCAGGGGGAGTACATCACGTGTACCTTACCGGACGTCAACGCATTTCAGGACGATACGGGACGTAGACACCATTTTCACGGATACAGTAGCGCTGCGGCCGCTTTTGCCGGAGCCCTGGCAGCATTGCTGCAGGACAAACACAGGAGCATGCTTTGTACCGCGGACGTTGAGGGGCTCATCTTTGACAATGCGTACGCGGTGGGCGCGCAGGCACGCGCGCTGCTGCAGGCGGGCAATCGGCTGGCCGAGGAGTGAGACATGCATCAAGTCCGTCGATTCGGCCCCACGCTTCCGCCAGTGCACCGCCAAGGCATCGCATCGACCGTGGACATCGGAGATGACAAGACACACGCCCCCCCTTTGCCCACGTGATGGTGGACGCCCATGTACGAACGACATTTCCTCCGGTGCCATGAAGCCGTACGGAGAACACGAGCCGGCCTGAATCGGTTTGCCGTCACATGGCGGATCCTGCCCTTTGCCGTGGCCACCGTCGGCCGGTTCGGTGGTGTTCTGCTGTTGACCGTCATTGCGGCGACGACCGTGCTGAGCGGCATTCTCCCCACCGTGAATGTCTACCTGCACAAGCTCGTGATTGACGCGGTCGCCGGTACGCTCGATTCGGCCGCGCGTTCCGGCACGTTCCGAATCGCGGTGCTGTACATTGCCTTGCAGTCGGCCGTCATGATCTTCATGCGGATCGCGAGCCAGGCGGAGACGCTTTTGAACCAGCTTCTGGCACAGCGCCTGTCTCTGCGCATCAACACGGAGATCATGGAGCGCTCCTTTCAGGTCAGTTACGCCTGTTTCGATGACCCCCACTTTTACAATACGATCAAACGTGCTTCTGCGGAATCCAGCCGTCGTCTCAGTGACCTGCTTCCCCTGGTTACCGGGGGACTGCAGGCGTGTATCACTCTGGCGGCCATGGCGCTGCTCCTTGCGCGTTTCAGTCTGTGGCTGCCGTTTCTGTTGTTGGGGGTGTGCTTGCCGCTGGTGGTGGTGCAGGGCACGTATGGTGAGCGACAGTACCATCTGGAGGTGAGCCGGACAGAAGACAAACGGATGGCCGAGTACCTGCGCAATCTGCTGCTGGATCGGGTCTCCCTGCCGGAGATTCTCAGTTATGGAATATGGGGGCATTTGTTCCACAAGTGGAAGGCGCTCAATGTGCGTTTCTTCCAGCAGGACCTCCGTCTGCGCCTGCGGCAAACCATCGCTCAGACTCTGGCGATGGGCACGATGGCGATGAGCACCGCCATTGCGATGGGTTATATTGTCTACCGGGGCACGGTACATCCGGAATCCGTGAGCATCGGAGACATTCTGATGTACATGACTGCCTTCACCAGTGGACTGGCGAGTAGTCGCAGCGCGTTTCAGAGCATTGGGCGCATGTATGAGAACATGCTGTTTCTGCACGACTACCGCACATTTCGCGACCTGACGGCGGCGACGAGGAGTGTCGGGGCAGGGGAGCGGGTACCCGAGCAGATTCGGTCCATTGAGTTGCGTCATGTCAGCTTCAAGTATCCCGGCAGCAGTCAGTATGTCCTGCGGGATGTCAACCTCCTGTTTGAACCCTCGGAGAAGGTCCTTATTGTCGGGCCCAATGGGGCGGGCAAGACGACTCTGGTGCGACTGCTGCTGAGGCTCTACGAGCCTACCCAAGGGGAGATCCTCCTGAACGGAAGAGACCTGCGGAACTATGATATTGAATCGTTGCGAAGAAACATCGGCGTGGTGTTCCAGGACTTCCTGCATTATGTGGGAACGATAAGAGAAAACATTGTGTACGGAGATCTCCAGGGGATAGACGACGGCGAGAAGATCGTGCGGGTCGCTGCGCGCGCCAATGTCGATTCATTCGTCTCTCGGCTCCCGCAGGGCTATGACACGATGTTGTGCAAGCAGTTTGCCAACGGTCAGGAATTGTCCCAGGGGCAGTGGCAAAGAATTGCCATGGCGCGATTCTTCATGAAGAACGCGTCTGTGTGTCTCTACGATGAACCCACCGCCAGTCTCGACATTGAGACGGAATGGCGTCTGTTGTCCGAGTTGTCCGGGATGGCCTCGGATCGCATCTGTATACTGATTACGCACCGGCTCTCAGGCAGTGGCATCGCCGATAGGATTGTCCTGCTGCGGGACGGCCGAGTGCAGGAGAGCGGGACGTATGAGAGTCTCATGGCGGAGGGAGGCAACTTCACGACGCTGGCCGATCTATACAAGGCGTGCCATAGCCTCCGATAAGCAGAGCCAGCAGATTTCCGCCGGCGTGAGTCAGTTGCGGCGGCCCTGGCCGTCCGGCCGTGCACTCACCTGTCCCTGAGAATCCACAGGAGTCTCCGGGGTGGGTCATTGCCGCGAGGATACACACGTGCGCTGCGGTCTGAAGAAGGGTTTGGCGATGGGCAGGCGACCCCTGTTGCGCAGAAGGCGCCATTCGAGGTCCATCGGCGGGCTCTTCGGCGTGAGCGCGCGGCGCCGAACGTGGAAAAAATGAGAGAATCGCCGGAATTCTCTTGATGCTTGGGCGAGATCTCCCATTACAGAGAGAGAGCGTCGGGGGTTTCCGCACCGACTGGCGATTTGTGGTCGGACGGTGGGGGGGCCGCGACGGACGCGAAGGTCAAGTGCATGAGATGCAGGAAAGCAAGACAACTGATATCCTTGTACGTGGCGCCGGGTGGATCCCGATTGGGCCCGGAGGACCGCCGAGCACTGGAATGGCACATGGCATCCTGTGAGGCGTGTCGCCGGGACAGCCAGGAGAGCCGGGTTGCGCTGTCCATCCTGCGCGAATGCTGGCAGATCAGCGAGGATACCGCGGCCCTTTTGCAGAGTGATCGCAAGTGGAAGCGGAGTGGAGTCTCCGGCCGGTCCGTCAGACTCCCAAGGGCATCCCGCCGAGTGGCAGTCTGGGCCGCGGCCGCTTGCCTGACTGTGGCCCTCTTGGAGCAATGGGTCGTCTTGCACAGGAGGGGCATGCCGGCCAGTGGGGAAGGCTCGATTCCTCTGAAGAGCGTGGAAGCGCCGGTTGCAACCGGGATGATGGACGGCAGCCCTATGGACTCCGACCGTACGGTCCTGACGTCCGTGGGCGAAGCAAGACGTGTGATACTTGACCGCCGGCACAAGATCGTGATGAACGCCAGCACCCGTTTGTCTATCCGGCTGCTTGAACGGGCGGGCGGAATGGGGTATCTGGTGGATCTTGCTCAAGGTGAAATCTGCGTGGATGTGGAGCATGACGGCCGTCCTTTTGTGGTTCGGACGATTCACGGACGGGCGGTGATCACGGGCACGACATTCGATGTGAAGGTCACCGACGCCGGTACGACTCTGGTAGTGGCCGAGGGTTGCGTTCGGTTCGAGTCCGACGCCGGTGCGGTCTACGTGACCGCCGGACGGCGATCCATTCTCGGAGCAGCAGCGGTCCTGCCAAGCCTTCCTGAATCCTGTGACGCAACGGTCTTGACTGCCTGGGCCCGCGTGGGCCAGAGCGCGACGGAGGTGGCTCAGGACGTCGGGCCGGATGGCTTGGTCGAGAGCGGTCTGCCCCTTCTCCTCTCGCTACGGACGAAGGTTCGGACGGATCCCGAGAGCATCGACGCAACGCAGTGGATGGAGCAGGAGACCGGCTGGTTCAAACGGCAGTTTCCCTGGGTATTCAAACTCAAGGCGGCGCTGGCCACGGACGGGATCGAGGTCAGCTACACCGACCTGCTTTTGAAATCATCGGTCGTATGGCATTTCGCCTGGCCGCCGGCGGGCAAGGAGCACCTGCTGTGGCCTGATGACGCGATGGTGGTCGAGCCGGCGAAGTGCCACGGTAAGGACCGGCGATGGCTTGCAGCCCGGAACCTGTTACCGTACCAGACGCCAGATGCTGTTGTCGAACAGACCCGCGGCCCGGAAGCATTCGCGGCTTGGCAGAAGGAGATTGCCGCCATCCTGAAGGCCGGCGGGGCCGTCCCGGCGGAAGTCCTCCTCGCATCGGTGCAGGCCTGCGA
>ENA-OSEO01006346-OSEO01006346.1-sediment-metagenome-genome-assembly--contig:-NODE-6346-length-10672-cov-4.367909_pt1 | contig 10672 bp, 8 predicted proteins | sample MGYA00237883_ERZ534232 | MGnify/ENA metagenome assembly ERZ534232
CCGCAGCCGACGTGATCCCCCCCTATACGGCCTACGTCACAGAGAACATTCACCTCCCCCGGCCCCTTCGTCTGGGGGTGGACGCCGGAAACGGGACCGCCGGGGTCGTTGCCGTTCCGATCATGAGGCAGCTCGACTGCGAGGTGCACGACATTTACTGCGACATGGACGGGACCTTCCCGAACCATGAGGCCGACCCCACGGTGCTGGAAAACATGAGGGACCTGATCGCGCTGGTAAGGGACAAGGCGCTGGACGTCGGCATCGGCTACGACGGGGACGGCGACCGGATCGGGGTGGTGGATCGAAACGGAAAGATCGTCTTCGGAGACAAGCTGATCATCCTGTTTGCCCGGGAAATTCTCTCGCGAAACCCCGGGGCCACCTTTATCTCCGAGGTCAAGTGCTCCCAGACCATGTACGATGATATCGAAAAGCACGGGGGCAGGGCCATCATGTGGAAAACCGGGCATTCCCTGATCAAGCAGAAAATGAAGGAAGAAAAGGCGGCGCTCGCCGGTGAGATGAGCGGGCACATCTTCTTTGCGGACCGATACTTCGGTTATGACGACGCCATTTATGCCTCCTGCCGGCTGCTGGAAATTCTTTCGAACACCGGCAAGGATATCGCGGATCTGTTGTCCGATGTCCCCCGGACGTTTTCCACCCCGGAAATCCGTGTCGAGTGTCCGGACGAAGTCAAGTTCGATGTGGTTAAAAAAGTAACCGAGCACTACCGGAAAGACTACCCGGTCATCGATATCGATGGGGCGCGGATCCTTTTTAAAGACGGCTGGGGGCTGGTTCGTGCCTCAAATACGCAACCGGCATTGGTTCTGCGGTTTGAGGCGCTGAGCGAAAAACGGCTCGCGGAAATCCGCAGTCATGTCGAATCGGCCCTTGAAGAAGTGAAGAAAGGGGTTTGACGGCCCTTTAAAAATCCTCCCCGGTTCGTAGCCCGCCCACAGGGGGTGGGTCCGGAGCCGGGCGGATGGGACAGGCCAACGATGGTTCGCAGCACTATGCGCAAGTTTCGTTCACCACCAGCCTGTCCCACAGCCCGTCCTCCCGGTCGTTCCAATTGTCGGACTTGTCGTGGGTGTCCGGAACCCCCAGGATTTCTTCAAGGTCTCCGCTGGTATCAAAGGTAAAGGTAAGCCCGGTTTTCGAGCTGACAAACTTATCGACGTACAACATACCATCGCCTCCCCGTTGGATGCATGATGCGTTTTATACTCATATATCGGACGGTTTCAAAAAAACCTTAATCGTATTTGCGCATCGTTGCTCCGGGGTGGAACCGGGGGGCGGGTTCGGCAGGATGAAAACCATTCGGGGCCGGGCCCGGTGCATCGGCCCCCTGCCCAACGCCGGCGCGAACCCGGTTTTCAACCGAGCCGGCCGACCAGTCCGGAAAGCCGGTGTTGGGGTTTGTCGTTGCCGACGGCCAGGTTCAGGGCCTTGCGGGTGCCGATCAGGACCACCGCTTTTTTCCCCCTGGAGATGGCCGTATAGAGCAGATTCCGCTGCAGCATCGGGTAGTGCTGAAGGGTCAGGGGGACAATGACGGCCGGGTATTCCGACCCCTGGGATTTGTGAACGGATATGGCATAGGCCAGGGCAATCTCGTCCCGTTCGCTGAGATCGTATGACACCCGGCGCCCCTCATACGCCACCCACAGGGTTTCCCCCGATCCTTCAAGCGACACCACCCTTCCGATATCCCCGTTGAAGACCTCCTTTTCATAGTTGTTTTTCAGATGCATGACCTTGTCCCCGATATTCAGGGGTCCGCCCCCCCGGAGGGTCTTGTCCACCGCAGGGTTTAACACCCCCTGGAGGACCTGGTTCAGATTCAGGGTGCCCAACCGCCCGCGGTGCATCGGGGTGAGGACCTGGATATCGTTGATGGGATCCATCTCGAATTGATCCGGGAGCCGGTGCGTGCACAGATCGATGATCGTCCGGACGATCGCTTCCGGGTTCGCCTCTTCGATAAAGCAGCATTCGGAAAGCCGCCGGTCGGCGGGGGTAAAGTCCGGTATCCTGCCTGCGCGCACCTGGTGCGCACAGCCCACGATGGGGCTCTGGCGGGCCTGCCGGAACACCTCGGTGAGTTCAAAGGTCCGGACGGTGCCCGATGCAATCAAATCCGCCAGAACGCTTCCCGCTCCCACCGGGGGCAACTGGAATGCATCCCCCACCAAAATCAGCCGGCACTCCAGGTGAAGGGCCCGCAGCAGGTGGGCCATCAGAACGATATCGACCATAGAGGCCTCGTCGATGATGATCGCATCCGCGGTCAGGGGATGGTCGGGCGTTTTTTCGAAGGCACCGGTCTGGGGGCTGTATCCCAGCATCTTGTGGAGGGTTTCCGCCCGGCGGCCGGTCACCTCACTGAGCCGCCTGGCTGCGCGGCCGGTGGGTGCGGCCAGCAGGATCACGCTGCCCATACGCTCGAACACCGCAGTCAATGAGCGGATCAATGTGGTTTTGCCGGTGCCGGGCCCCCCGGTGATCACGGCGACCCGCCGGGACAACACCGCGGTGAGCACCGCGGTCTGGGTTTCGGACAGCGCGACGGCCAGTTTGCCCACCACCGCATCGAGGATGTCTGCGGTATCGATCTGCAGGGGGACATCGCCGAGGCTCAGCATGGCCAGAAGCTTTTGGGCGACGGTGGACTCCGCCTCCCACAGCACGATGGGATAGACCGCACGGGCTTGCCGGGCCTCGCCCAGGGGCCGGACCACGATCTGCCGTTGCTCGACCAGCCGGTCGATCGCCTCTTCGGACCGTTCGGCCGAAATGTCGAACAGTTCCCGGCACCGGGCCTGCAGCCGGTCGGTGGTGGCAAACACATGCCCCGCGTCGGTTTCCTGCTGGAGAAGGTATAAGAGGCATGCCGTCGCCCTTTCCACCCCGTCCAGGGCCGCACCGCAATACCGGGCGGCAGCATCGGCGATGAGAAAGCCGGCTCCGGGCAGATCCGCGGCCAGTCGGTAAGGGTCGGCCTTGAGGACCTCAAGGGCCTCGGTACCGTAACGTTGAAAGATCTTGGCGCCGTGGGATGTCCGAACCCCGCACGCCTGCAGAAACTGCATGATGCCCCGCAGCGCATGGTGGGTCTTCCACGCCCCGTGGATGTTCGCCGCATGGGTCTTTCCGATGCCCTTGACCTCGCAGAGACGGTGGGGGCTGTTTTCGATCACATCGAGGGTCCCCTCTCCAAAGTGCTGGATGAGCCGGGCCGCGGTTTTGGGGCCGATGCCCCCGATCGCACCGGATTCCAGGTACTTTCGGATGCCATCGACGGTGGCCGGCAGCACAACCGCCGCCGAATGGATCCGCAGCTGCTCTCCGTATCGGGGGTGGATTTCCCAGCTGCCGGTGATCTTCAGGGTTTCGCCCAGGTTCGGATGGGGCAGGGTTCCGATAACGGTGATGAGGGCATCGGTCCGGTGGTCTTTGAGTTTCGCAATGGTAAAATGGGTCTCTTCATCGGTGTAGGTCACCCGCTCCAGGTGCCCTTCAACGGTGGATGTGTGGCGATCGGTGTCCATAAAATAGGTGCTATCGATGCTGGGCGATGATCCATCCGGCGGCATCCAGAAGGTCCTGGGCCACGTAATCGACCGGCAATTTGCGCTCGGCCAGGATCGGCTCGGTCGCACGGCCGTTTCCGGTGCGGACCAGAACCGCATGCCCGCACCCGGCGTTTCGGGCGCACGCGATGTCTTTGGCGCTATCCCCCACCATCCAGCTGCCTGCAAGATCGATCCGATGTTTTCTTTGGGCGCTGTGGATAAGGCCCGGTTGGGGTTTGCGACAGGTGCATCCTTCATCCGGCCGGTGGGGGCAGAAGAAAATGTCGTGGATGGATCCTCCGTGCGCCGCGATCAGGCGTTTCATGTTCCGGTGGATCTCCTCCAGTGTGGAAAGAGAAATCATGTTCCGGTTGACCGCCGACTGGTTGGTGATGATGATGCTCGTAAAGCCGTTTATGCGGAGCAGTTTCAGGGCGTCCAGGCTGCCGGGGATAAACGCAAATTCCGCCCACCGCTTGATATAGTCCGCAGAATCCTGGTTGATGACCCCGTCCCGGTCCAGAAAAACGACTTTCCCCAAAACCCCGCGCCTCACGCCACCCCCTTATTCTGCAACGGCAAAGGCATCGGAAAATCCCCGGTTGATCAGCAGGGTTTCATTTTCTTCCGCTTTTTTCAGATCGGTATACTTTCCCACCCGCACCCGGTAGAAGATTCCCGATCCGCTGTCGAAGGGGGTGATGGAAACCGGTTCGAAGGTCCGGCCCAGCAGCGCCCGGAGCCTTTCGGCATTGGTGCGCTGGGAAAACGCCCCGACCTGTACCGTGAAGTTTCCCGTGTAAAGATCCACCGGGGGGTACCCCCCCACCGGCGCGGGTTTTCCCCCCTCCGGCACCGGTACCCCCAGGGCCACGACCTCCACGGGGGCCGTCCCCGGTCCGACCATCTCCATCTGTTTTGCCGCTGCATAGGAAAGGTCGATGATGCGGCCCCGCACAAAGGGACCCCGGTCGTTGACCCTGACCTCGACCTCGCGGTTTGTGGAAAGGTTCCGGACCCGGACATAGGTGCCCAGCGGAAGGGTCTTGTGGGCCGCTGTCATGGCATGCATGTCGTAGATTTCCCCGCTTGAGGTTTTCCGGCCGTGGAAATCCTTGCCGTACCAGGAAGCGATCCCTTCCTGCCGAAACCCCTTGGCATCCGGGATCGGCTGGTACCATGTCCCGAAAACGCGGTAGGGTTTGGGATACTGCGCAGGCCGCGGCGGGGGGGCCTGCCGGGCGCAGGTCCAGACAGCCATCGCCAGCAGCAAGCCCCAGACCACCCGTTGGGATCGGCGGGCAAGCGTAAAAAGGATACCAAAGTCCATTGGGCCGTTACGCGGGAAGCGCGATTTTCAAGACCTCCATCATCTTTTCGACATGGTGAAACTGGATGTCCTTGAGGACCTTTTTGGGTATCTCTTCCAGATCCTTTTCATTCTCCTTGGGCAGAATCACGGTTTTGATACCCGCCCGATGGGCCGCCAGTATCTTTTCCTTGATACCCCCCACCGGCAGCACCTGGCCCCGCAAGGTGATCTCACCGGTCATGGCAAGATCCTTCTGGATGGGTTTGTGCTTGAGCATCGAAATCATCGCCGTCATCATGGTCACCCCCGCAGATGGCCCGTCTTTGGGGATGGCCCCGGCCGGCACGTGGATATGGATGTCATGGGTTTCAAAAAAGTCCTCGGCCACCCCGAGGGTCTTGGCGTGGGTCCGGATAAAGCTCAGCGCCGCCGAGGCGGATTCCTTCATGACCTCCCCAAGCTGCCCGGTCAGGGTCAATCCTTTTTTCCCTTTCATGGCGGTGGCTTCGACAAACAGCAGGTCCCCGCCCACCGGCGTCCAGGCCAGCCCCATGGCGACCCCCGGGGTGGCCACACGGGTCTTGGCTTCGAAGGTGAACCGGACGGGCCCCAGGTACTTTGAAGCGTTTGCGGCCTTGATCGTCACGTGCGCGGTTTCCCCTTCGGCGATCTTGCTTGCAACCCCCCGGCAGATGTTGGCGATCTCCCTTTCCAGGTTTCTCAACCCGGCTTCCCGGGTATATCCGGAGATGATCCGCTTGACCGCCCCCCGGGTGAAGTCGATCTGATCGGCCTTCAGACCGTGGGCTTTTCGCTGGCGGGGGATGAGATATCGATTGGCGATCTTTATCTTCTCGTCTTCGGTATACCCCAAAAGCTCCAGCACTTCCATCCGGTCCCGAAGCGCGGGGGGAATGGTGTCGAGGATGTTGGCGGTGGTGATGAACATCACCTTGGACAGATCGAAGGCCACATCCAGATAATGGTCCGAAAAGGTGTGGTTCTGCTCGGGGTCCAGCACTTCCAGCAGGGCCGAGGAGGGATCCCCCCGAAAATCGCTTCCCACCTTGTCGATCTCGTCCAGCATGAAGACCGGGTTGTTGGATCCGGCGCGGCGGAGCCCCTGGATGATCCGTCCGGGGAGTGCGCCGACATAGGTGCGGCGATGCCCCCGGATTTCCGCCTCGTCCCGCACACCCCCCAGCGAGATGCGCACAAACTTCCTTCCCAGCGCCCGGGCGATGGACTGGCCCAGCGAGGTCTTTCCGGTTCCCGGGGGACCGGCAAAGCAAAGAATCGGCCCTTTGGAATCGGGTTTGAGTTTTCGGACGGCTAGAAACTCGATGATCCGCCGTTTGGGTTTATCCAGGCCGTAATGATCTTCATCCAAAACCTTTCGGGCCTTTTTGATATCCAGGGTATCTTCCGAACTCTCGTTCCAGGGAAGCTCGGTCAGCCAGTCGAGGTAGGTCAACGCCACGGTGTATTCCGCGGAAGACGGATGCATTCGGGACAGCCGGTTGAGTTCTCTTTCCGCCTCTTTCCGGGCTTCTTCGGGAAGATCCTTATCCTTGATTTTGGCGCGCAGATCCTCCAGCTCGACCCCGCTCTCGTCTTTTTCACCCAGTTCGTCCTTGATCGCCTCCAGTTGCTGGCGCAGATAATACTCCCGCTGGCGCTTGTCCATATCGCCCTTGACCTGGGACTGGATCTTGTGGCCCAGCTCGAGGATTTCCAGCTGATAGTTGACCAGCCGGGTCACCTCTTTCAACCGGGTGTTGACATCATCGATCTCCAGCACCTTCTGCTTTTCTTCCTGGGAGGCGTTGATGGTCGAAGCGATCATGTTGGCCAGAATCCCCCCGTCCTGGATGGTCCGGGCCATGGATCCGATTTCCTGGGGAAGCGCCGGGGACAGTTCGACCACCTTGACAAAGAGCATCAGAAGGTTGGACACCAGGGCCTCGGTCTCCTTGTCTTTCTTTTCGATGTCTTCAAGATGGGTGACCCGCGCCTGGAGGTAGGGCTTTCCGTCGACAAACGCATCCGCCTTGAACCGGCCCAGCCCCTGCACCAGCAGCTGCGCCTTGTTCTCTTCGGCCTTTGCCATCTTGAGGATCAGAGCGGAAGTGCCCACCGGGTAAAGATCTTTCTTCGGATCGGTTTTCGGCGCTTCGGCCGCTTGGCCGGGGGGCTGCTCCCCAGGCTGCTTGGCCGGGGTTTCGTCGGCCTTCACCGTGGATTTTTTCGACACCAGAAGACCGATGATCCGGTTCCGGTTCATCGCTTCATCCACCAGCTTGATGGAATCCGCCTGCATGACGACCAGGGGCAGCACCATCTTGGGAAAGAGAACCGCATCAAACAGCGGCAGGATGGGAAGCACGTCGGGTAGCTTTTCTTTTTCGATCTCCAGAGTGGATTTCGGGTCTGCCATGGATAACCTCGCTAAATCTGCTGGTCGAGTCGTCTGTTCAGGTCCATCAACCGCCGGAAATGGGGATCTTGTAGGTTTTGTCCTTGGGCAACTTGGTGAGACGGATCTCCAGAAAACCGTTCTCATAGGAGGTGGCGACCCGGTCCGCATCGATGGGGCACGGCAGATAGAGGATGCGTTCGAATCTGCCGTACTGAATCTCGGCCAGCCGGTAGGTGGCATCCTCCACGCAGGGGGGTTCCGTGCGCCCCCCGTATATTTTGAGCGCCTTGCTGCTGATTTCCACCTCAAGGTTTTCTTTGTCGACCCCGGCGATTTCGGCCCGGACAACGATCTCGTCAGGGGTTTCATAAATGTCCATCTGGGGGGTCCAGGTCCGTTTCGCCAGGGAAACCATTGGGTTGATCGTCCGGAATACGCTCTCGATGGTTTTGTCCAGATGATCGAAATCATCGCCAAATCGAATCTTGATATAGTCCATTTCCCAACTCCTGAAAGTTTAGGGTACCGGGGCGTGCCGCCGATCCGTTCCCGCCGACTGTAGCATCCGCCCATTGATTTGTAAAGAACCGATTCTATTCGATTTGTCGGAAAAACGGATCACATGAATTCGAAACCCATGCCCGGTCAGTCATTCCCCAGGGGGAATAGCAGGCAACGCAGCCAGTGGATCAGGCCGTTTCCCCGCAGCATCATCCGATCCATCCGGTCGATGGCTTGCCCAAGCCCGGCAGGATCGGCAAACCATTGGTCTCTTCCGGTAACGGTCCTGCCCGGATCCAGGTCCCTGACCACGGTGGCCGGATTGCCGGCAGCGATCACATTGGGGGGAATCGGTTTGGTCACCACCGCACCGGCCCCGATGATGCTGTTCTTTCCGATGGCCGCCCCCTTGCAAACAATGGCGCTGTCACCGATCCAGACGTTGTCCTCGATGCGGACCGGCCGTGTTTTGCCCATGGCGAGCCGGTTGTAGGTATCGTGCCAGTCCGAATCGGTGATATACACATTGCTCGCCATCATGCAGCCCTGGCCGATGGTGATCTCGTCGGCCGAGCTGATCCGAACCCCGGGGCATATCAGGCTGTAGGCGCCGATCCGGATGGCGCCTTTTCCTTTTTGATGGGACCAGACGGAAAACCGCACCCGACGGTCGGGTGCGGCAATCACATGGGCAAAGTCGGCCAATTCGACCGGCTGTCCGAAAACCTCCACGTACCAGGGCTTGACAAAGCTCGCCCCTTTTCCAAGAGACTCGAACTGCGGGCGCAGGAAATGATCCGCATAGAATCGCTGGAAAAACCCGTAGCCTTTCTTGATATAATAGGGTCGGTGATCTCTTCTCAAAACGATCCCCTCATCCGCATGAGATCATGGATACGGCGCCGCTTGGCCGTCCTGCCAGAATCGATGGTGGAACAGCCGCCCCGCCGGGGTCATCTGGTAGAGGGCATCGGCGGCGATCAGCACGGCCGCATCGGTCCAGGTCAGCCGATCCTCCGGCCACACCGCCATGTCGGGTATCGTATACCCGCACCAGTAGGCGCCGTCGTCGTAACGCTTGTCCGAAGTCCAGTTGAACACGATCTGCGAAAGCCCCCGTTTTCCCATGGCGGAAAGCGCCAAAGAAAGTTCACAGGTCTCTGCAACGGTCACCCACGGACGGTCCGACACGCATCGAACCCCGTGGCCGTTGATGACGAACTTTTTCCAATACCGGTTCATCCGCCGCTGGGCGTCCGTGCCGGATACGGCCCCGCAGAGAACGGGGTAATACCAATCCATGGCATACCGGGATTTGGTCATGTTGAACAGATGGGGCTTTTGCCGGATGGCCTCCCCCAGCCGGCAAAGCGCGGTGCGCCATGCCGCCCCGGGGTGACCGAGACAACGGGCCAGCGCCAGCGCGCACTTGAGGCTCATGAAGATGGAAGACGAGCCGGTAAGCAATGCCATGGGATCGACCGCCCCCGTGGGGCTGATCGCCCAGAATATCTCACCCCCCGGCGCCTGGTGCTTCAGCGCAAACTCGATACCCTTCCGGACCGTCTCCCATATGCGTTTGACCCACCCGATATCCCGGGTGATCAGGTAGTGGTGATATACCCCCACGGCCAGGTAGGTCGACAGGTTGGTATCCCGGGTGGCGTCCTGGGTCTCCCCGTTGCGATACGCGGCATACCAGCTTCCGTCCGGAAGCTGGTGTTGCGCCATCCATTCAAATGCCCGGCGGGCCGCAACCCGGTATCCCCCGATGCTCAACCCCATGGCCGCTTCGACAAGATCCCACGGGTCGGTCCGCCCCCCCGGACTCCAGGGGATCTCCCCGTCGGGCTTCTGGACCCCGGCGATCCGGGCCGCAACGGAATCGACCTCCATGGCCCGGTCGGATTTTGCAGCGGAAATTATCGGCTTCATGGTACAGGCAACGGCTCAGGTATGCTTCCTGACATACTTTGGAATCCGAAGACATGCAAGAAAAATGTCCGGGACCGATTTGCCAAAACCCCCGTTTTCAACTATGGAGAAATCGCATGGAATTGATTTCCGGGAGGAGCGATCGGTGGGGAGGGCGCGGATCATGAAAAAAGTGGCACTCCTGACGGGCCTGTGGATGTGCGGCCTGATTATTTGCGGATTCGATCTGAAACGCGAATGGGTCATCACCGGCAAAACCATGGGCACCACCTATGCCGTCAAGGTGGTCACCGATGATTCCCGGCAATCCTCCCGGCTGCCGGATGCCATTGAAAAAAGGCTTCATGAAATCAACCAGAGCATGTCGACCTATGTGCAAACCAGTGAAATCAGCCGTTTCAATGCAATCGGGGAGACCCGCACCCGCCTTCCGATTTCAAACGACTTTCGCAGCGTCATGACAGTTGCCGAACAATTGTACCGTCTCACGGGGGGGGCCTGGGACGGGACGGTCTATCCGCTGGTCAAGCTCTGGGGCTTTGCCGGCGGCGAAACGCGAGGCGATGTCCCCCCAAGGGAGACCATCGACCGGCTCCGAAAGACCATCGGGTTTGACGCCATCGAGATATCCCAAGACGGGTACCTCAGAAAAAAGAACCCGGGGGTGACCCTGGATCTGGCTTCCATTGCAAAGGGGTATGCCGTGGATCAGATCGCCGGGGTGGTGCGATCCGCAGGCTTTGCCCGGTTCCTGGTGGAAATCGGAGGCGAGGTGGCGGCCTCCGGCACGCGGAAAGACGGCGGGCCCTGGCGCATCGGCATCAACGCACCGATCCCGGGCGCTCCGGTAAACCAGGTCTACCGGGTCGTCTCCCTGCAGGACCGGGCCCTTGCCACCAGCGGGGATTACCGGAATTT
>ENA-OSEO01006347-OSEO01006347.1-sediment-metagenome-genome-assembly--contig:-NODE-6347-length-10671-cov-3.802058_pt1 | contig 10671 bp, 9 predicted proteins | sample MGYA00237883_ERZ534232 | MGnify/ENA metagenome assembly ERZ534232
TACAAAATCAGCCCTTTTCCCCTCCTCCAGGGTGCCTATCGATTTTTCAAGCCTCAATAATTCTGCGCCACTTCTGGTGCCTGCTACCAGGGCTTCCATGGGGGAACATCCCGCTGTTACTAGGGCGTATAATTCTTTTAAAGAATATTTTCCAAAGGGAGTTAAATCATTACTAAAGGAATCACAACCCAGGGCATATTTTACTCCTAAATCCTTGGCAGCCTTGAAATTATTTTTTATCCTGTTTATCTCCTTTTCCGCATTGGTACTGCCTTCATAAGCTGCAAGCTCCGGCCTTGGCGGCACCTCATAGGTGCTGAACCATTCAAAAAAGAGACCCAGGGTAGGAACAAGAAAGATATTCTTCCTTTTCATTCCCTCCAAACACTCTTCGTCCAGCTCCTCTCCATGCTCAATGCTTGCCACCCCCGCCTTAATGGAATCCTTGGCTCCCTTTAAGCTTTCGCAATGGGCACACACAGGTAGACCTAGATAATTAGCTTCCTCCACCACTGTTTTGATTTCTTCCAAGGAGTAATGCTGGTCCGTTTCCCTCTCCTTCTCCCATAAGCCCCCACCGGTAGCCCAGATTTTTATCCAGTCGCTGTTCATTCTTATCAGTTTACGGACCGTCTTTCTTATCTCCTCGGGCCCGTCACAGATCAGTGCCCAGGGGTGGGATCTTTCAACCAATTCTATAGGAACTTCATGGGCATCCCCATGTCCGCCGGTTCTGGAAAGACCAGGCCCGCAGGCAATGATATTTGGTCCCTGGATAATTTCGTCTCGGATAAGGGGTTTCAGGTGTAGGCCGTTTCTTGATATATCCCTTACAGTGGTAATACCGTGGTTTAAGAGTTCCCTTACCTGCTGTACAGAAACAATCGCTTGCTGAGTATCATTTTCCAAAACCCAATCCTTAGCCTTATCACTTATAGCTCCGCCTAAATGCACATGGCAGTCTATGAGACCCGGAGTAATAAAATGATCGGAAAGATCAATCACTTCGTCAGATTCCTTCAGCCTTTGATCTTTTTTATCTCCGGCATATTTTATTATGCTTCCTTCCGTAAGGATCAATGAATTAGGCAAGACCTCCCTTCCTGTCCCGTCTATCAACAAACCATTTACATAAGCTGTAGTTTTCATTGCATAATCTCCTTATCATTATTTAAAAACAGATCAATCTTACCTGCCTGCAGTTCTCCCTCTTTGATTACGGCAACAATGTTTTCCTTTTCCAGAACCTGAATATCGTCCACAGGATTTCTTTTTAATATAACAAAGTCGGCAATATAATCCTCTTTTATCAATCCAATTTTCCTGCCAGGGAATATCAATTCTGCAGCCTTGACTGTAGCTGCTTCCAACGCTTCGTAAGGCTCTAATCCGCACTCTGTCATGGTTTTTATCTCTTCTAGAGAGAATTGTCCGAAGGGAGTTATCTCCTTGCAGAAGGTATCGCTTCCCATGACTACATTTACCCCCAAATCCAAGGCTTCCTGAAAATTCTTTTTAACAATTTCCCTCTCCCTCTCTATTTCACCTGCACAAAACCCAGGATCCATCCTTACCCTTTTTGGCGGTGTACCCCCATATTTTGCATACCATTCCAGGGTAAGATTTAAGGTAGGAACCAAAGAGATCCCCTTACTTACCATCCCCTTCATACAGTCCTCATCCAGTTCCTCACCATGGATAATACCATCAACCCCGGCTTCTACCGCTGCTCTGGTCCCGTAAAGGCTTTCGCAATGTACAAAAACCTTGCTATTCAGATACCTGGCTTCCTCAAGGATAAGGTCTAACTCTTTCTGGGAATAGTATTGATCCCTGTCCCCTTCCCTGTAGGAGAGCCCAAGACCGGTGGCCCAGGTTTTTATGTGATCAGAGCCTTGCCTAAAGGAGTTCCGCAGACCTCTGCGGATCTCCTCTTCTCCGTCTGCAAAAACCGCCCAGGGATGGTTTTCCCTGTTCATGGCCTCTGGAATATGGGCTGGATCCAGGAATCCTCCTGTTCTTACCAACCCGGGCCCACAGGGGGAGATCCTTGGCCCCTTTATTAACCCGGAATTGATCATTTTCTTTAAAAAAACACCATTTTTAGAGACATCACAAACCGAGGTTATCCCATGTTCAATCAGATCCTCCGCCTGCTTTACAGAGATCATGGATCTTTTAAGCAGCTCCTCCTGTACCCAGGAATCGGGGTCTGCATTCAAGAGACCGCAGAGATGCAGATGGCAATCAATAATACCTGGGATGATGTAACAATCCTTAAGGTAATAATGTTTTGCCGGTTCCTTTACCAGTTCTTTTTTAAATACTCCCGCATAAAGGATTTTATCCTTCCTGGTGATAAGGAGAGAATTCTTAATAATCTTATTCTTTTCACCTATAACAAGATTTCCACCCAGATATATAGTTTTATCTGTATCCAAAAACCAATCTCCTTCATTCCAAATACAAAGCGCCTTAATAAAAAAGGCTTTTGGTAAAAAAACCGGGAATAGTTCCCCTATTATATAAAGCCAAAGGATAAGCATTGTTTCAGCGAACTGAAACTATCCTATCCTTTATGCACCTTGTTCAGGTCTATAACTACTCCGGTTTATCCCCCTATTTGAGTAAAAAGGATTTTTCCCGGATGTAAAAATAGAGCAGGAATATTGGAACAATCAGCGACACAACGCTGCAGATATAGAGTACAACTTCCCAGAATACTATATTGTTAAGAAACATATTAAGCCTCCTTTACCTCTTTAACCTTTGCCAGGGAAGAGATTATATGGACCAGGAAATAGATGATTATTACAAGTGGCAGAATAATAAAGATGTTATACTCCTGCCACAAAATCACTTCCTTGCCAAAAATAGTAATATCAAGTTTAAAAGTTCCCCAAGCCTCATCATAGTAACCTGCATTACCTACAACAAAATAGTAGATCAATGTACCAGCCAATCCCACCAGAGAACTAAGTTCTCCCGCAAGCCGGTACTTCTTTTTTAGGTAGAAAGCTGTGTAAAGGGGTACTATGGTGGTGTTAACCAGCATGCTGCTAACAAAAACCCAGGCACCCATTACCCTTCCAAAATAGAAGGATAGAACAATACTGATTATACTGGCTGCCACAATACTGATCCGGGTCACCTTTATCAATTTTTCTTGACTGATGTTCTTATTAAAAAAGGGCCTGTAAAGGTCATCGGCAATATTATTCCCGGCTACCAAGAGCATGGAATCCATAGTGGACATTCCCCCGGCTAGGAAGGCGGCAAGGAAAAGGCCAAAAATACCAACCGGCAGCACCTTTGAAGCCACCGCAACAAGAGACTGGGAAGATACTGTATCTGTGGGAAGGTTACCCAATCCTACTTCCGCTGCTGCAAGGCTTCCTATAAGTACAGAAATAACTGCAAAGGCGAAATAGATAAAAGCAGAGATGAGAATTGCTTTCTTTACCGTAGACTCTTTATTTGCGGCAAAGATCCTTTGGAATAGGGTCGGTTCGCACAGAACAGAAATTGCCGTTATTGAATAGGTAAAGAAAAGACCCGTGGTCATCCAGCCTCCGCTGGGCTGAAAATAGAAAGAGGGATCGTCCCCTACAAAGGCTCTTAGACCTTCCAGGATCTTATCATTGCCCAGCTTGGACCAACCTATTAAACCGATTAAACCAAGACCAATGGCAATAATAAAGAACTGAATAACATCGGTAAAGGCAACGGCTTTCATACCGCCAAAAAAGGTATAGAGTGTGGCAATTACTGCGGATAAAACAACTCCCTGCCAAAAGGGAATTCCTACCACAAAGCTGATCATGAAACCCATACCCATTATATTCACCACGGGGATTACATAACAGAGACTTCCTATAGCAGAACTTATTCTGCTTAAGGGTCCGTAGGTTACTCCAAGCAGGTCTACGGGGGATTTATAAGGTCCCGATTTATCTCTTATTTTCTTGCCAAAGAAAGCCAGCAGGATCATGAATAAGAAGGCAACAAAGCAATAGGAAAAAAAACCCGAAATTCCCATGGAGAAACCCATTTCGGAGTTTCCAACAAGGGAATCAACACCGAAATAGGAAGACACAAGAGTGCCTACCATTACCGGTGTTGTAAGTGTACGCCCTGCCAAGTAATAATCCTCGTAGGTGCTGAATTTTTTCCGGGCGAAATAGATGGCAATGCCAATCATTCCCAAAACATATAAGATAACAATAATAAAATCTAAAACTGTACCCTGCATCTTTCCCTCCCTCCTCCAAATATTATAAGATCCATTTCCGTTCATATAAACGGAACAAAACCCAAGGGAATAATATTAATGTTTCGTTATTTTTATTAGATTATTTATAACATTTCGATATTAATAATTGAAGATGGTTTACATTGTAAAGTATGAACATAGAGGCGTCAAGATTTTTATTTTCTAGTAATTGTTCGTGTTTCAACACTTATACAATCGTAATAGCGCAAAATGCGACTCCACCCTTAAGTCAGTTTTTTAGGCTTTCCTAACCCTTTCAATCTTCTCCACCGGCAGCCAGTCATCCATGTTTCCGAAACCACTTTTATCTATACTGAAAGGCACGATGCTTTCAACTTCCCTTAATTCAATTAAAACCAGGTATCTTTTTCCAGCCCATTTATTGAACTGCTTTTCGGATAGCTTAAGCTTATTCTGGTTCTTCTCTACCAGAGCGATGGACTCCTCCTCCGTCATTTTATCCGAATTAAAAACCGAGGATACCACGGCCCTGGCTTTTACCTCGCCTTCGGCATTATTGTTTATAAAATAGAGAAGGTCTCCAGGATTAACCCTTCCGTGGGGTAATTTTCTGCCCGCAGCTCCCCGGATTATCATGATTTTTTCCATACTAAGGATCTTTTCCAATTCCTCAGCCTTTGCATCTAAATAAACAACATGATCCACTTCTAGTCTCCTTAAAGATATTTTATTATTCTATTTCTTGTGTTATTAAACCGCAATTTAAGGGTAATAGAAGCCCCGCAGGCCGAGACCTACGGGGCATAATTAAAAGTTCTATTGATTTTTTTCGGATTTCTTTAAATTTCTAGCCCAGGTAATTGTTTTTATCAGGATATAGATACTGATAACAGAGAGACCCAAAGCAAGCAGATAGAAAACTGCGTCGGTCAGGAATCCGCCGGCACCGGAGAGAGGCGGCCAAGCTTTTTTAACCTGGGAAGAGGATTTTACCAGAATGGCGATCAGGATCAGGACCACAGCTCCGCCAATGACAAAGAGGTCCGTATTAGGAACCTTGATCGGCTTTTTCTTGCTGTCAAAGATCTCCCGGAAAACCGGCCCAACACTCTCTGCCTTGTAGGGCTGTAATAGGCTCATAACCAGGTAGATTACAAAACCGATGGCAAGGCCGATGAAAATTGCCGGAATGCTTCCGATTCCTGCGCCGTAGAATACCGCTGTTCCGCCTCCGGAGTAGAACACCAATGCCAGGGTAACCACACCGCTTATAAGACAGCCCCAAAAAGCTGCAGCTTCGGTCATCCTCTTCCAATAGGTGGAAAGCAAAATAAGGGGAGTTACGGCAGCACAAAGAACTATCTGAGCAGTAATTGCCGTGGCAAAAACACCAGCATTCCGAACCGATGGGGCAAAGCTTATGGCTGCCAAAGCTACAATGGGGATCATTATCCGGACAAATTTTACCATCTGCTTATCGTCTGCGTCCTTTTTAATGAACCTCTTATAGATATTCTTGGTAAGAATTGCTGCAGTGGCATTAAGATAGGTGGAAACAGTACTCATAACAGCTGCTGTTATAGCGGTTACGAATATGGCAACACCAATACCCGGCATGGCAGCGTTGGCCACAAGTAGAATTACAGAATCCGTTACCTTAACCCCGGGGAAGATCTGACCGGCCATAACACCCATTCCAACCATTATGCATGCCCAAAGTGTTACAATTACCAGGAAGCCCAGTCCAGCCCTGCGGCCTTCCTTGGGATCCTTTGCTGCGAGCATTCTCTGCATAAAACCGAGGTCTATAGGAATCCAGAGGGATCCTGCAAGCCCCATGGCAATCAGGGCTATTGGCGTAACCCCGGCAAAGGTGGGCAAGGCAAAGAGGTCCGTATATCCAGGCCACACCTTGGCAGCCTCAACAGGAGCATAACCGGAGTTTCCAAGAAGAGCGCTGAAGAAATTCGAAAAGGTACCGAATTTTATAAAAACCGATGGAACCAGGAAGGCTGTTCCAAAGATTATTACAAGCCATTGAATTGTGTCGGTGAATACAACACCGTTTAAGCCGCCCATCATGCAGTAAAAAACGGTGATTACTCCCACGATCAGTATGGCAAGCCACATCTCTACGCCGAATACAGTTTCAATTACCAAAGCGCCGCCAAAAAAACAGATGGCTGTGGAAACAACCCCCCAGGCAATCTGCCAAACAGCAAGAAGAACCGTATTCCTTCCGGAGTTTGGATACCTAGCTTCTGCCAGATCGACAATGGTGTCAAAATTCAGATACCGGTAGCGTGACCCGAGCCTGACAAGAAGGGGGTAGATAAAGATATTAACAAGAACAAAGAACCAGATCATCGGAGATAACCCTAAAGCATAACTAGTTCCGGCAATACCCAGGGTCTGTTGGGCATTGGCAAGAGTAGCCAGCATGGTCATAGCGATGACAAACCATGGAATACCGCGGTTCCCAAGAATGAAGTCTCCAAAACTATTAACTCTATTTTTAAAATAAAAACCAAGGTAGAGCATAAAGATGAAGTACGCTGAAAGAACAACAAGCACCAAGGTAGAGTTAAATTCCATGATCTCTCCTCCTATAAATAGTATTATTTTTATGTTATAGCATTTATCAAATAACCTGACAATTAAATATTTTTTATCCGAAAAGAAACAGGTATTACTATCTTATTTCCGATTTATTATCCTGAAAGAGCTCAAGTAGAATGCGTTCAATCAGGAGTATAAGAATTCCTGAATACTTTTTCCCGCTCTTATAAACTGACGAAGTGCTACCTCTTCCTCCTCATCCTTGAGTGCTGTATCTAAAAGTTTATCAAATTCAAAAGGCCTTAAGCAAAGAACCCCGTTTCCATTAGCCAATATAATATCCCCTGGGTGAACTACCACTCCACCACAGGATATATCCATATTAACCTCTCCGCCGGATCCTAAAAATTTTGTTGTTAAATTACTTGTGCCGGTTCCATAAACAGGGATATCAATTTCCCGAATCTCCTCAAGATCCGTAATTGGACCATCCACAATAATAGCTGCAACCTTTCTAACCGATGCGGTAAGGGCGACAACCTCCCCTACACAGGCATGGATTGTGTCATTACTCCGGTCGATAACCAGAATGTCTCCCTCTTTTACAGTATCGAGAGCCTGATAAACCGCTTCTGAATCCTGGGGAGGAATTCGGACGGTTACTGCATTACCTGCAATTTTTGCCGGTTTAACAAGGCAATGGATTCTGGGATGCATGAATCCGAATTCCGTGTAATGACCTATGGTAGCAGGTTCAACCTGCATCAGCTTTTTTACCTTATCTGCTGGGATGTTACAGACACGTTCTTTTATATAAATATTCTTAAAAATCCTCATTTCCTTTCCTCGTATAAAAAGTTTACTCTGTTTTTCAGGGAAGGTATTTTTCCCCTCACCTTATCTGTAAAAGATAAGTCAATTTCCACCAGGGTGCAGCACACTTCCTCTCTGGCTCGGGAAATTACTGTCCCCCAGGGATCAATAACCATGCTGTTACCATAGGAATAATGTCCTTGATCATAGGGACCGAACTGACACACTGCAATTACATAAACCTGATTCTCGATTGCCCTTGCTCTTAGAAGAGGTTCCCAGTGGTCCTTCCCTGTATACAGGGTAAAGGCAGCAGGAACAAAGATAAGTTTTACGTTCTTTTCTACTATTTTCCTGTACAACTCCGGGAACCTAAGATCATAGCAGATAGAAAAACCAAAACAACAGAATTCAGTGTCGGCAGTTACTACTTTATCACCAGCTTTTATTGTTGCCGATTCTCTAACATCCACAATCCCAGGCAGATATACATCAAAAAGATGTATCTTTCTGTAAAAGGAAACGATCTCCCCGTTCCGGTCAAACAGAACCGAGGTGTTATATACCTTCTCCTCCCCCTCAATTTTTTCTATAAAACTTCCATTATGTAAGTATATTTTATTCCTTCTTGCTAATTCACGGAATCTGTTAATAATCGGGCCATCGAAAGATTCTCCCTGGGCTATAACATTAAAATCAGATAAATAGGAGGAGTATTCCGGAAAGACAGCCATATCCGCCCCGCCCTCTGCACATTTTTTTACCATCTCTTCAATAGAAGACAAATTTGTTTTAATATCATTCTGCGAGTTTATCTGACATAATCCTACTTTAAAGTTCTGCATATCCTTGTTCCCTTTATTCAGAATAAAAGATTTGGTAAAAACATTGTTAAACCAGGTATAAAAGTTATGAGTATCAGGGCGATCATTAAGGGGATAAAGAAGGGCAAGAAAGCCTTTGTAACTTGTGGAATAGTTAGATCTGTAATTGAACTCATAACAAAAAGGCCTACTCCCACCGGTGGTGTTGCATACCCGATAAGTCCAACAAGATTTTCAACTACCCCGAATTGAAGTCTGTCCATTCCTATGGCATCAATGATGGGAAGAAGAATGGGAACCATAATCAATGTTATTGTTACACCATCAATTACCATTCCTAGGAGTAGGAGGAAAACGAGAATTATAATTATCAAAATTGTCCCGCTGGAGGTAAGAGAAAAGAGAAAGTCAAAGGCAAGGATGGTAAGTCTTTCAGAGGTAATAATCCATCCCACTATCTTGCCTACCCCGATAAGGAACATTATCAGAGCAGAGGAAAAGATAGTGGATTTTAAGGCTTCAAGAAAACTTTTCCAGGTTAATTCCTTATAGATCAGACCAACAAACAGGCAGTATACTACCGCAAGAATGCCGGCTTCTGTAGCTGTAACAAAGCCGGTCATAATTCCACCGATCAGAACAATCGGTGCTAAAAGTGCAAAAAAACCGTCCTTAAAGGTTTTTATTAACCTTTTCATACTAAAAGGTATCGGTTCCGGCATCTTTATCTTTCCACGGGCAGCAAAGTAATAGTTAGTTATTATTAAGGCTAAACCAACTAGTATTCCAGGGATTAGGCCTGCTATAAAAAGTTTTGCCACAGAAACATTTGCCAGCATGGCAAATACAAGAAAAGGCACGCTTGGCGGTATTATAGGGCCGATTACTGAAGAGGCCAGTGTTACAGCCACAGAAAAGGGTTTATCATAACCTTCATCAGTCATCGCCTTAATTTCGACGATTCCCAATCCTGCAGCATCTGAAACCGCAGTACCTGATATTCCTGCAAAAATCATACTGGAGACAACATTTACCTGTGCTAATCCTCCCTTCAGATGTCCCGACAAGGCGCTTGCGAAATTGAATATCCTTTTAGTAATTCCCGCGGAATTCATCAAGTTTCCCGCAAGGATAAAATAAGGTATCGCGATCAGGGTGTAATTTGATGTTCCTCTAATAATCATCAAAGGTAAAACTTCTACCGGATAATTCCCAATAATAAGGGCAAAAAGGGAGGCTATTCCCATGCTGATTGTAATGGGGAGTCCAAAGGCAATAAGGAAAAGAAAACCTAAAAGAAGAAGCAAACCGATAGCCATCTCTACCCCCTTTTGCCTTTTATAAAATAAAGAAGTGTATTTAATAAATCCTGAAAATTAATAATAAACAGGGAAAAGGCTCCTAGAAAAACAGAGGCTGTGTAGTAAACAAGAGGTATCTTTGCAGTTATGGTCCCCTGGCCTCTTTGGGAAAGTAATAATCTATAACTGAAAATGGTAAAAACTACAGTAAAGAAGATAATCAGACACTGAAGGATAATATTCACAAAAACCGTACGAAAACTTTTATTCAGTTTATCATAGATAAAGGAGATAACAATATCCTTTTTGTCATAGGCTATCTTAGAAAAACCGGGGAAAATCATCCAGCACATCAATAAAACACTGATATCCTGGATCCAAATAAATGATCTGTTAAAAAAACCACGCATTATTATTTCATACAGGTTTAAGATTATCAGAACACAAAGTGAAGCCATAGCAATTACAAACTGGATATCAAAAAAATATTTGAAATACCGATGTAATCCTTTTTCCTTATCTGCCATAATCTTTACCTTTCATGAATTGATATTATTGGTACGGTTGCTCAATTAGAGCAACCATACCCTGAACTAGGAAATAAAAATTACCTGACCTAAAGATCTAAGATTATTCGATCCTCATGTCCGCAGGGATGATCCCAGCCTTTTTTAACTCTTCGTAATAACCTTTTAAGGCAGTTCTAAAAGGAATTGTATCTATCTCTATAAACTCCGCATTATGTTCCTTTCTCATTTGATCCAGTTCAGAATTTATAAGAGAAAAGGTCATCTCGTTTGCATATTCGCCGGCATCATAAGCTGCCTGCAGAAGAATATTTTGGTGTTCCTGGGTTAAAGAGTCAAATCTTTTTTTGTTCATTACAAAATCACAAGTCTGAGGGAACTCCTTGATAAGAGTAACATAAGGGGCAACTTCG
>ENA-OSEO01006348-OSEO01006348.1-sediment-metagenome-genome-assembly--contig:-NODE-6348-length-10671-cov-3.149141_pt1 | contig 10671 bp, 9 predicted proteins | sample MGYA00237883_ERZ534232 | MGnify/ENA metagenome assembly ERZ534232
TGTGGACGGCGTGCTAAAGCAGCCGCTCACCTACGAGATCATGACCCCCACCGACGTGGGCATCAAGAAGAGCTCCCTGCCCCTGGGGAAGCTCTCCGGGCGCCACGCCTTCAAAAAGAAGCTCCAGGATATGGGCTATTACCTGGCTGACGAGGAGCTGAACCGGGTCTTTTACCGCTTCAAGGACCTGGCGGACCGGAAAAAGACGGTCTTCGACGAAGACCTGGTGAGCCTGGTGGAAACCGAGGTCATCTATAAGTCGGTGCCCGAGCATTTCAAGCTCCTGGACCTGGTGGTCCTCACCGGCACCGCGGTCAAACCTTACGCCAGCATTAGGATGGAAGTGGGCGGGGAGGTCAAGTCCCTTTCCACTTCCGGGGACGGGCCCATCGACGCGGCCTATAAGGCCATCACCCATCTGGCCCAGTCCAAGTGCAAGCTGCTCAAGTTCGCGGTGAGTTCCATCACCGGGGGCACCGAAGCCCTGGGGGAAGTCTCCGTGCGCCTGGAAGACGAAGGCCAGATCGTCACCGGCCAGGGCGTGGACCCGGACGTGGTCACCGCCAGCGCCAGGGCCTATATCAACGGCTTGAACCGGCTGAAGTTTTCCCAGGAGATGGGGCCGAAATTGGGGAAACCGGAAGAATTGTAGCTGTCAGCTAGCAGCGGTCAGCTTTCAGCTTTTTGGAAGAGGTAGGGTGGGCATGGCCCACCCTACCGATACTTCCCCCCTTCGAGGCTTATTATTACCAGCAAACAGCGCAGATTTAGTTATCTACCTGCCTTATGGCATTGGGGGTCTGTCTCCCTCCCCCTTCGAGGGGGGAGGGCGGGGGTGGGGGTGGCGTCTTTGGGGCTGATTGCAGCTACTTGTCCAAAATCCCCCCCTCACCCCAACCCTCTCCCCCGGGGGGAGAGGGAGGAAGACGGGCAAAATTAATGCAAGCGCTCCTAATAAATAAATCATTAAAGCTGATAGCTGATAGCTGATAGCTGACAGCTTATTCGAATGGAGATTTAAATGGCAAAACCGCAAACCATTACCCAAAAAATTCTTGCGGCGCATTGCGGCAAAGATTCAGTGGAGCCGGGGGAGTTGATCATGGCCCGGGTGGATATCGCCCTGGCCAACGACATTACCGCGCCTTTAGCCATCAAGGCTTTTCACCATGCCGGGGCCAAGCAGGTTTTTGATCAGGAACGGGTGGTGCTGGTGAACGACCACTTCGCACCCAATAAGGACATCGCCTCCGCCAAACAGTGCCAGGTGGTGCGCCAGTTTGCCAAAGAACAGCATTTGCGTCATTTTTACGACGGCGGGGACATGGGGGTGGAGCACGCCCTGCTGCCGGAGAAGGGCATCGTCGGCCCCGGAGATTTGATTGTCGGCGCGGACAGCCACACCTGCACTTACGGGGCCCTGGGGGCCTTTGCCAGCGGCGTGGGTTCCACGGACCTGGGCGCGGTGATGGTCACCGGTGAAATCTGGCTGAAGGTGCCGGAATCCATGCGGTTTGTCTATACCGGGAAGATGCCGCCCTGGGTTACCGGCAAGGACCTGATCCTGTTGACCATCGGCGACATCGGCGTGGACGGCGCCAACTACCGGGCCATGGAATTCACCGGGGAGGCTATCCGCACACTCCCCATGGACGAGCGTTTCTCCATGGCCAACATGGCGGTGGAGGCCGGGGCCAAAAACGGCATCATCGCTCCGGATGAGATCACCATGGAGTACGTGCAAAATAGGGCTTTGCGGCCGGTAAAGACCTACGCTAGCGATGCGGAGGCCCACTATGTCTCGGAACATACCTATGACGTGAGTAGCTTGGAGCCCCAGGTGGCCATGCCGCCGTCTCCGGAAAACGTGCGGCCTCTCTCCCAGGTAAGGCATGTACATATCGACCAGTCGGTGATCGGCTCCTGCACCAACGGCCGGATCGGGGACCTGCGCCTGGCGGCGCAAGTCATCAAAGGGCGCCAGGTGGCCTCGGGCGTGCGACTCATCGTCATTCCCGCCACTCCTCTGATTTACCGCCAGGCCATGGACGAGGGCCTGCTGGCCGTGTTCCTGGACGCGGGCGCGGTCATCGGCCCCCCCACCTGCGGTCCCTGTCTGGGAGGCCACATGGGCATCCTGGCCCCGGGGGAAGTGGCCATCGCCACCACTAACCGCAATTTCACGGGGCGCATGGGCCATCCCCAATCCCAGGTTTATCTGGCCAATCCCGCGGTGGCTGCGGCTTCGGCGGTGGTAGGGCGCATCTGCGGCCCGGAAGATTTATAAGCCAGGGGTTTTTTCAACTTAGCCCCTGAAAAAGATTGCTTTTTAAAGAAAAAGTCTGGTAATGTCAAAAACCTGGGGGTCTCCGGCAATTTTGCGGCCACTCTTTTTGTTTGCTAACTTATCTCCCGGCATGGGGCGGTGAGCTAAGAGACTATCACCCCGTTGAGAAAGCCCCAAGCAGGAAAGTCGGTGGACCGGCTTTAACTAAAAACCTCCAACAATGGTCCAAGGTTTAAGAGGGCAGGGAGGGGACATGAAGAGCCGGAAAAACCTGTGGTGGCTGGGATTGGCGCTGGCGGTCCTGATGGGTGCCGTTGGTTGTTCGGGAATAATCCAGGAATTACGGCATGATGACGGTCAGACGGAGCGGGTCAGGTTTGCTCCGGGGGAGAGTTGGAGGACCTGGGATCGCAACGCCACCAAGGAGGATTCGAGTTCGGTGATCCTGAAAAAAGAATCGACTTTTTAATAAAGACCCACCACCAAGACACCAAGACACAAAGGGTCAGCAAGAAAAGATCTTAGCCCTGGCTTACAGCCAGGGCTTTTGTTTCCCCTCCGTAAGCCTCTGTGTCCTTTGTGTTTCTGTGGTGAAAACTATTTTGTTTCTAACCGCCGGCCCCGGATTACCCGCTCGATCCCCAAATGATCCGGGATGCTTGTTATCTCTTCAAACTCCCCGGTGTCCTGCAATAATGTGCCGACCTGAGACGCCTGGCCCTCACCCACTTCCAGGGCCAGCCAACCCCCGGGAAGTAAAATACCGGCCGCGGACCGCACCAGGGGCCGGATCAGGTCCAGGCCGTCCTCCCCGCCGAGAAGGGCTTCCCGGGGTTCGAAATCCTTGATGTCTTTGGGCAGTTGCTCCCAATCCGGCCGGGGGACGTAAGGGAGGTTGGCTGCCACCAGAGAGAACCGGGGCTCCGGCTTGACAGCGGCTAACAGGTCGCCCCGGAGAAAGTCCAGCCGCTCGGCCACCTGGTGGCGTTGGGCGTTTTCCCGGGCCACCTCTAGGGCCGGGGCGGAAAGGTCGATACCCACCCAGCGTGTCGGGGGCAACTCCCGGGCCAGGGCGATGAGCAGGGCGCCGGAGCCCACCCCAACTTCCAAAAACCAGTTTTCCGTTTTCCGTTTTCCGTTTTCCGTTCTGAAGACTTCGAGGACCGCTTCCACCAGGGTTTCGGTTTCCGGGCGGGGGATCAAGACCGCGGGGGTGACTTTAAAGTCCAGGGACCAGAATTCCTTATGGCCGGTAATATAGGCCACCGGCTCCCCGGCCCGGCGGCGCACCACCAGGGCCTTGAACCGGGCCAACTCTTCGGCACCGAGGGGCTGGTCATAGCGCAGGTAAAGGTCCAGGCGGCTGAGATTGAGGGCGTGGGCCAGGAGCACTTCCCCGGAGGCCCGGGGCTCGGACACTCCCTTGTCCTGGAAATAATCGGTAGCCCACTTGAGGAGTTCCAGGATGGTCCATTGAGGGTTGGCCATGACAGTTTTTTTCTGCTGAAAACCGAAAACTGAAAACCGAAAACCGTATTTATGCCTGTTGCAGCGCCAGGGTGCGGTAGTGGGTGGAGAGGGCCTGCAGCAGCTCGTCCAGGTCCCCGTCCAGGGCGGCTTCCATTTTCAGGCCGTGGATATGAAAGCCGATGCGGTGGTCGGTGATCCGGCTTTGGGGGAAGTTGTAGGTGCGGATGCGTTCGCTGCGGTCTCCGGTGCCCACCTGGGTCTTACGCTCCTGGGCGATTTGCTGGTGCTGCTCCTGCTGCTTCAGGTCCAGGAGCCGGGCCCGGAGTACCTTCAGGGCCTTGGCTTTGTTCTTGTGCTGGGATTTTTCGTCCTGGCAGATGACCACCAAGCCGGTGGGTATATGGGTGACCCGCACCGCCGAGTCCGTGGTATTGACGCTCTGGCCCCCGGGGCCGGAGGAACGGAAGACGTCGATGCGCAACTCTTCGGGGTTGATCTGCACCTCCACCTCTTCCGCTTCCGGGAGGACGGCCACGGTCACCGCGGAGGTGTGAATGCGGCCCTGGGATTCGGTGACCGGCACCCGTTGCACCCGGTGCACCCCGCTTTCGTACTTGAGCCGGCTGTAGACCCGGTTACCGGAGATGGAGGCGATGATTTCTTTCAAGCCGCCGATGCCGGTGGGGGAAAGGCTCAGGACCTCCACCTTCCAGCGGTGGCGCTCCGCCAGGCGGCTGTACATGCGGAAGAGATCGGCCGCAAACAGGCCCGCTTCCTCGCCGCCGGTGCCGGCCCGGATCTCCAGGAGGACGTTTTTTTCGTCATTGGGATCCTTGGGGAGGAGGAGCAGCCGCAACTCTTCCTCTAAAGTAGCGGCCTGTTCCTTCAGGGTCTCGATCTCCTCTTTGGCCAGGGCCTTCAGTTCCTCGTCCGCCTCTTCCTGCAGTAGGGCCTGGCTGTCCGCCAACTCCTGCTGCACCTGGCGGTAGCGGCGGAAGGCTTGGATCAGGGGGGACAGCTCCGCATGCTCTTTGCTTAACTTCTGATATTCTTCCTGGACGCGGATCACCGCGGGATCGCCCAACCGGGCTTCCAATTCCTGGTAACGCTTCTCTAAATCCTCTAACCTTTGTAAGAACATATGATGAGAGTGAGGGGAGGACCGGATGTCAGTGGTCAGTGGCCAGTAGCCAGTAAAAAAATTAGACTCGGGACCTTTTTTTCACTACTTAATACCAACTCGCACTCAAACGGATATTTTTCGTAGGGGTGAACCTTGTGTTCGCCCCTACGTTTCAATAGCCTTTTGACTGCAACTCGCTATTATAGCTCCTGGCTCACAGTTCACTATTTCTGTCCTGCTCTCTCACACCCCTCCTGGATAGCATATTTTTATTATTATATCAAAAACTTAGTTTAAGGCAAAGCCCTTTGCGGGATTGAGGGAAAGACTGGGAAAAAGGTTGGTGATCCTCCCTGTAAAAATTAATCCTGGTGAAATTGAAAAATGGCCTGAGAGTACCTAAGTTAGCTTTATCCAAGCAGGGAGTTGGGGAATTCAAATGGCAAGGAACGGACGGAAGGGTTTCCGTAAAGGGGGGGATAATGAAATCATTCTGTGCTTTATTATTCTGTTTGGCCATGGCCGCCACCTCGGCGGATTGGAAATGCAAGCCCACTCCGGTGGATGCCTTGGGACCTTTTTATAAACCCAAGGCGCCGGTGCGGGCCAAGGTGGGCCAGGGATACGTGCTCCAAGGAGTGGTGAAATCGGCTAAAGACTGTCAACCCATTACCGGGGCTAGGATCGAGTTCTGGCTGGCGGGGCCCAATGGGGAATACGATGACGCGCACCGGGCCACGGTGCCGGTGGATAAGGACGGCGGCTATCGCTTTGAGAGCAATTTTCCCCCTAAATACTCCTTCCGTCCGCCCCATATCCATATCCAGGTGACGGCGACAGGCTTTCGGACCCTGGTGACCCAGCACTACCCCAAAGAAGGGCGGAAGCAGGGGACCTTAGATTTGGTGATGGTGCCGGCGGGGTAGGGTGGGGGAATTAATTGGAGGCTTGATCTCTTTAATAAAAGAACTAGCGCGGAAATAATAAATTATTTAAGTTCTGGTTCACGGTTTAAGATTGTTTCTATCTCTCCGCCAGTCTTTTGATGATTTCCGGGATGGTGCGGGTGGCCAGGTAGGACAGGGAGCCGCCGCCCAGGACCACCTGCAAGGGGACCTGCATCTCCTCGGCGCTGTCGATCATCAGGTCGCAGATCTGAAAGAAGGGTTCCAGGCTGAGGCCCAGGGAACCATAGTCGTCCCTGTGGGTGTCGAAGCCGTAGTACCAGAGGAGAAGATCGGGCTTAAAAGGGGGGATCAAGGGGAGATTACGGCGCACCAGGTCCACGTATTGGCTATCCGGGTTCTCGGTGTAGGCCAGGTTATAGACATCCACGTCCATTTTAGTGCCGTCGGCGGAGCGGTAATTGTCGCCGCAGAAGCAGAGATGCAAGAATTCCGGATCATCCGCGATCAACTGCCGGGTGCCGTCCCCGTGGTGGGCGTCGGTGTCCACCACCGCGAGGCGGCGCATCGAACTGACCTCCCGGACGCGGGTCAGGGCCAGCACCACGTCGTTGAAGCAGCAGGCGCCCCAAAACTGCTGGTAGCCGGAGTGGTGGCCGCCGGCGCCGATGAAGCAAAAAGCCCGGTCGATTTCGCCTTTAGCCAGGGCCTCCATGGCCGCCACCACGCCGCCCGCGGATTCATAGGCCGTGGAGCAGAAGCTGTCCCGGGCCACCTGGGGGACCATCTCCGGCGCGTGGACCTTGAGAATTAATTCCTCCGATACCCGGGGAGATTCATAGAGACGGACATTGGGTTTTTGCAAAAGTTCTTCCAAGGCTTCCGGGAAGTCCCGGAGGCGGTTGCCGATGGTCATGTAGCTCTTGCGGCTGAATGAGGGATGATAGAAGATGCCGATCTTTTTCATGCAGTTACTCACCGGGGCTAGATTTAGGATGAGGGCCGCCTGGACGTCTTGAGGGACCCGGGTTTGTCAGCGCATTTTTTATTACAGCCCAGCTCCAAAAAGTCAATTTCTTTGTATTGGGGGCCGAAAGAATGGACGGGAACCATGGCCTTGCCGCTATATTGACTGATAGTCATCTCGATCTGGGGCCAGTCGAGATAGGGACTCAGGCCGGAGGCAGGATCCCGGCCCATGATCCGGAGCATTCTCAAGGAGGTAATCTCTCCGGGATGTAAACCGTCCAGGAATTCACAATCGCTGGAGCCGAACTCCCTGGGGTCCAAAAAATCATAATTGTGGGGGCTGACTTCCGGGATTGTGACTTTAAGTTCATCAATATAAGCATAATTCTCTCCCATACTGGCCATCAGGTCCACTATCTTGGCGGGAAAGGGGCCCAGGAAAGTGATGATCCGAATATTCTGGGCCTTGGCATACTTCATCAGGGAGACAAAATCTGCCCACCTCTTTGGATTGATAGTCCGTTCATAGGAGAAAATTTCCTGCCCACTCCTAATCTGGTGCTCGGTGCTGGAGAACTTGGGTACACCTTTTTTTCTAAAAAGTCCAAAAACTCTCCCATAATTATAGAGGGAACCATCCTGGTAAAACCCTTCCCGGTTGACGGCGGCAAAGACGCCCATAGAAGGGAAAGGGTTTTGTTCCCGGCCAGCCAAGGTTTGACAAAAATTGCGTATGGAGATCTTCCGGTCCAGTAACCACTCACACGGCAGGAAGAGGAGGTCCAAGCGGAACTCGGAACCGTTGGGGTATTGGCCATTGCCGATCAGAGATCCCCCAAAGTTGCCGAACCACCAGGGATCGAGGTTCAAAAGAACGATTTCGGGTTTATGGATGGCCGTTATCTTTCGTAATACTAGTTCTGCCTCATTTAGGGATTGCGCGGCTCCGCCCAGGTTGACAAAGGGAACGGTGAAATAGCGGCCCCGGAACTGCCAAACCCGTGACGATCCCAGGGCCACTATTTTCGGCTTAACCGCGCGATAGAGGGCGAGTTTATAGGCATGGATGGTATTATTCAGCGCCGAAAAATAGAGCCCCCCATTTTGGAGCTGTAATTTCACTACCTTATCCACCGGCTCAAACTCCCCGGAATTTCTTAAAAAGGTATAGTTGACCAGGCCGATTATCGGGGCCAGGGCGAGAAACAGGCCCAGAATCCAGAGGTAAGTGCGGGCAGTTTTCAGGTATTGATCACTCAAGGTCAATCACTCAAAATTGAAAATATAAAAAAGGATTTGGCCGGCCCATCAGCATTACGGAGATCAGGGCCACAAAGCCGGTCAGACCGGCCCAGGCCAAGGTGGGTTTCCACCTGAGCCAGGGCCAGGTGCCTTCATGTTCTTTTAATTGAAAGTCCAGGCAGGGCTCGAACCGGGACATAATTTCCTGGGTGTTGGGAAAAAAGAAGGCAATAAACAGGTAGACCAGGAGAGTGTCAAAGAAATATCCCTTCACCAAAGGCATGGCTACCACCTGAATACCCCAACCGGTCAAAGACGAGGCAAAATTTTCCAGGCCTAAAAGTTTCAGGGATTCAAGCGATAGGGCAAAGCCGTTCAGTCCCACCAGGCCTTTGAGCATGTTGATGGCGGTGGTCATGTTATCGGCCCGGAACAAGGCATTTACTCCCGCGGCGCAGAGGAAGGTGATGATCCGGCCCAACCAGGTGCCCCAGACGGTGGGGCGGCTGAGGTCGTGGCCCCAGGAACGGCGCAGAAGCAGCCAAAAGTGGTTGGTAATGAGAAAGAGCCCATGCAGCATGCCCCAGAGGATAAAGGTCCAGGCGGGGCCGTGCCATAGTCCCACGATGGTCATGATGATCATCAGGTTGAGGTACTGCCGGGGCACCCCCTTGCGGCTGCCTCCCAGGGGAAAATAGAGATAGTCCCGGGCAAACTCGGAGAGGGTAATGTGCCAGCGGCGCCAGAAGTCCATGATATTGACGGATTTCAAGGGGGAGTTGAAGTTAACCGGCAACCGTATCCCGAAAATACGCCCCAAGCCGATGGCCATGTCGGAATAGGCCGAGAAGTCGAAATAAATCTGGACGAAGAAGCCGATGTTGGCGCTCCAGGCTTCCAAGAAGGAAACCGGGGTGCCGGCGCTGGCCCCGGCAAACACCGGATCCACAAATTTGGCCAGGTGATCGGCCAGGATCACTTTCTTGAACAGGCCCAGGCAAAAAAGCGTAAAGCCCACCGCCAGGTCCAGGGCATTGACGGTGGGGGGGGAACTCTGGGAGAATTGCGGCACCAGATCCCGATAGCGCACAATGGGGCCGGCGATGAGGTGGGGGAAGAACGTTACCGACGCGGCATAGGAGAGGAAATTGAATTTCGAAGTCTTCCCGCGATAGGCATCCACCAGGAAGGATATTTGCTGCAAGGTGAAAAAGGAGATGGCCAGGGGCAGGAAAATCTTCCCCAGATCAAGATGTTCCCGGGATATTTCATTGAAGATATTTACCAGGAATCCGGCATACTTGTAGTAAGCCAGGAGCGCGACATTGCAAAAGATTCCGAAGGTTAGAATCAGTTTGCTGCGGGTAGGCCTAGCAGCGGCTTTAGTAATGAGGGCGCCGAGGCCAAAGTTAAATAAGACGGATAAGATCAGCAAGACCACATAGGGCGGGTTCCACCACGAATAGAACAGAAGGGATGCGGCGATCAGCCAGAGAGAGAGGGCTGTTTGCGAGCCGAATCTGCCCATAAAATAAAAACCCAGAAGGGTGGGTGGCAGAAACATAAAAATGAAGATGTAAGAATTGAAGAGCATGGCTATTTTACTGGCATTCTCTGGGAGCCGAACAGGTCCCTCCTGAAAACATCTTGCGGTCCAGGCTGTGGTTCATACCGGCACCCCAAGCCCCTGGCGGCCACCTGGGAAACCACTGGCACCGTATCCTGGTTGATCCACCCCGGCATTAATTTTACTCCACTCGCCTCAAAATCCAAGTGGTCATTTACCCGCGGCAGCAGCCAGCAACTTCTCCCAGCGGTCGAATCTGGGAAAAAATATATAAAAAAAGAAGAGGGAAATGGCCATGAAGATATAGAAATCTTCAGCGTGGCCGGCGATAAAGAAGAAAATCAGGCCATAGAGGGCCACCGCCTCCGCCAGGACAAAGGAGATGACGGCGCCTGCAGGTAGATTGAGGTTGGGGGGCGTAGAAAACCTCTTCTGCAGCAGTTTGATCAGGAAAAAATGCCCGGCAGAGCAAAATAACAACGCATATCTGATAACATCCACCGTTGGCGGAGGAATCTTGAAAAACCCGGTGAACGGGGCCAAAGAGCGCTTGATTATTTCCACCACCACGCAATAGCCAAAGACCGAGGCGATCATGATCAGGCCGATGAAGTTAATGGCCAGGTATCTTTTCTTGATCTCCTGCTGCTCCATTTTCATGTCTTAGAGTCCGAAATATCTTAAATTTTTACCGGGACTGCTCCAGGCTTGCCCCAAGTTAAGGGAATATCAAGGCATGTCTCGCTGCAAGTAGGATGGCCCCCCCTTGGTTACACGTCTTCGGAGTGCAATTGGCCCTTAAGGATACTGACGATGAACCGGGTATCCTCCTTCTCGATGTTTTGCATGCTCCTCTCGAAGCGCTCGATTCTTTCCTTTTTTTCCAGGAATTCTTCAATATTGGCGGCCACCCGGATGGCGTCCTCCAGGATGGCATGCAGACTTAACAGATTCTGGAGCGTCACTTCCTGGCCTTCATAACCCTGGATGGCGCTTTGCTGGGCCTTAAATTCCTGGAGCCAAGTTTGGAGATGGTTCTCCACCCGGGTGTAGCTCTCCGCGTCGCCGATAATCCAGGAGCGCACATAGTCCTTTTCTTCCGGAGAGA
>ENA-OSEO01006351-OSEO01006351.1-sediment-metagenome-genome-assembly--contig:-NODE-6351-length-10666-cov-3.974219_pt1 | contig 10666 bp, 6 predicted proteins | sample MGYA00237883_ERZ534232 | MGnify/ENA metagenome assembly ERZ534232
CTCCAGTCCACCGCCCGCACGTCCACGTTCTCCTTCCGCTGCACGCGCTGCTTCTGCACGCGGACCTGGCGGAAGTTTCGGCACGTCTCGGTCGGCCACACCTCGCGCAACTGCCCGGCACTCTCCGGGTGCTCCGTGCACAGGAGCGTCTCCGCCACGCCCGCCTCGCGCAGTACCCAGCGCAGGCTCTCCGGCTGGCGGCACGCATGCTCGCACAACTGGCACCGTCCGACGAACCACCGCGCCATGTCGGCCTCCCACAGCTTCCCCCGGCACCAGATCGGCCAAACCTCGCTCTCCGGCGGCGGCAGCGAAGGCTGCCGCCTGCGTCTGCCCGCCCCCGCCGTCCCCCGTCTCTCCGCCTTCCCGCTTCTACCTCGGCTCGCCTTCCCCTTGCCTTGTCCCGTCCGCTTCCTCATAGCACTCCCCTTCGATGAAGAAATCCCGAGTTCCAAGCATCAAGCTCCAAGCAAAATCCCAAATCCGAAATCCCAATGATCGAAACACGGTCGCCGGCCCGGCCCGCGCCGGCCGCGGAGTCTCGCAGCCTCTGCCTATGGTATTTTCCACAGTGCATTTGGTCAAGAGAATACTTAACATATATGGTACATTTCTGCATCCATAACCCATTGTCCCATCAGGAGTAACGTCACCCTGCGAAGAAAGTGGGTCCCGGGGGACCGTGGAAGCGTAGAAGCGTGGATGCGTAGAAGCGTTCGGAGGACACCGTCGAAGCCGCCCCGCCGTGACCGGTGACCCGTGGCTCGTGACCCGTACGACGCAGAACCCCGGCCAGCCCGGGAACCCCGAGCCACGCCATGTCATTGCGAGCGAAGCGCGGCAATCTCTCTTTTGTTCACCACGAAGGGCGGAAGTCGCTGAGGTACGAGCGACAATTCGTAAATCGCAGAGGCCGCCGCGCGGCGTTCGGCCGCAGCCAAAATCACCATAGCCGGTAGAATCTGGAAACAGCATACTCTATCCGCCCCCGAAATAAGTAAGCCGTCCCCGGAATCGGCCCCCGTTCACGATCGCGGAAGGGACGGAGCGATTCGGATTCCGCCGGGCCCGGCGGGAGTTTTCCGCTTTGGAGCCACCAGCACAAAGGGTGCTGCGCACGCCTCATCCGCAGTCGGTACAGTCCCGTCACAAGCGAGCGTCTCGCTCGCGTCTCAAGCCGGAGGCCCCAACGCGACAAACTCCCCCGCACGACCGCTTCGGGCGTGTTTGCCTGGAAAGCCATGGTCCCGAGAACCGCTAAGCATCCCCAGTATTCCCGCAATGGGATAGGTCCGCTAAAGCTTATCGTAAGGGCTTGCCCCGGATTCCTCCTCTGTAAGCGTGCCATGTGTCTTAGCGAAGGCGTCCCCCACTTCAGCGACAAGATCCAATAGGATTCTCGAAATCACTAACGTGTCAAATGTTGACTCATGAGTCAGCAGGCAAATCGTGATCTGTGCAAGTGACATGGCCATCGCATGCCCAGGTTCGTCGAGTCCCGCGTCGCTTGGCCCCGCCAACAATACATCCTTTCTTTGCCCCAAGATACCGAGCTTGACAAACACTCCTTTGGCATTCGCGTGCACATTATAGCTGGCAAGCCTGTAAAATGGTCGAAGATGGTCGAACTTGACATGCTCTTCGATATCCGCGAAGGTCGGACGTCGCTTCCCCACAACGTTGGCTGCCCATCCATAGTCATATCCGTAGTCTGCGCCAAAACGCTTGATTAGCTGATCTCTGACCTGCGTCAACTCGTCCATTTCCTCATCGGTGATCCGTTCGAGCCCAAGCCGCTCCCAGTATCTGCGGTACTGCCGAGCCGCCGCATAAGACTCAATCCCCTCATGAAGCAGATACCTCTCCGCCAGAGTCGCGTCATGTTCTGCGATGAGGTTCGCAACAGTCGTGACCTCGTGGAGCGACCTCCAGCGTGCATGTGCTCCATCAGCGAATCCATTCTCCAGCAGAGTCAGTATCTCCCATGATATTTGGCATGCTCGCGCATGAAGTCGGGTGAGCACGTCAAAGACCACGTCATTCTCCTGCATTGCAGCAGGTCCATGTGTCTCGCTGATATACTGCCCAACCTCGATGGCAATGGTTAAGTGCGTTTCCAGTAGATCCAAAGGTGCACGCCATGTTGAAGACACACGGCATCTGAATGATTCTCTGTCGGAGCGTCTCTCCGCCAGCATTTTGGAGGCACGCTTTCTCAGAGACGTAAGGATAATCGGTGCAACACCGCTGGCCATGTTCTGAAGCATATCCGGCAGATCTTCCTCGAAGTTGCGTACAAACTTCTCGATGTCTCCGGACAGCCCATTGAGGACACCTCGGATGAGTGGTTCAACTTCTGCTACGCTCCGGAATCCCGCTCTTATGATTTGGTCGTCCTCACATTCAATGTGAATCGTGCCATCGGCAGTTCTCATTATCTGTTCCGCCAACTCATCTTGTTGGGCTGAGGTCAGAAGCACGCCGAGTTCCTCGAATCGTCGATTCAATACCCGAAGCAATACCGATTTCGGTGCAGCCAACTCCGCAAGCTGATTTTCGAGTATCTCCTGTAATCCAAACATGTCTTCAACACCCCTTGGTAAATTGCGTGAACACCATACCTGCCTCAATTCCGTCAGCTGTCCATCCTGATTCTCTTGCTCCCACATCCATCACGCTCATCCCGAGAATAATCGGAGATGCCTGCCTATTCATCCTCCACGCCAGTTGCCCGCTGTTCTCGGCTCTCCGGCTTCTGCACGCATCTGAGCCTCTCCAAATCCAAGTGACCCGCCTCTGGCTCGAATGGACTTGTCGCAGGTTGATCCGGGCCGACTTCTTGAGAGGATCATAGGGGAACAAGACGAAAGTGACAAGTGGAAAGCGGCCGGAGGCTGGCTGAAGTGTCGTGACGGTTCGTACCGAAGGTCCTCCAGCAGCGTGCCGATCTGTTCGGGCGAGGGGTTCTCAGGACGCCGAGGCGATGGATTCGAGGTGCTCCCAGCGCTCGTAGGCTTGGGCGTGTTGGGCTTCGAGCTCGGTTAGTCGCTTCTTGACGAGGACCACGTTGGCTGGGTTGCGATAGAACGCCGGATCGGCCAGTTGGTTGTGCACGACCGCCAGTTCGCCTTCCAGCGACTCGATCAGCGCCGGCAGCGACTCCAGCTCTTTGGACTCCTTGAACGAGAGCTTCCGCGTTTGGCCGGCCTTGCGGGCTTCCTTGTAGAGCTTCTTCTTGTCGACCCTGGGTTTCTCGGGCTGGGGCGCTTCCCGGCTCTGCTGACGGCGCCAGTCCTCGTAGCCGCCGACGAATTCCTCGATCGCGCCGTTGCCCGTGAAAACCCACGTGCTGGTGACGACGTTGTCGAGAAACGCCCGGTCGTGGCAGATCAGCAAGACGGTCCCCTGGAAGTTGACCAGCAGCTCTTCGAGCAGTTCCAGCGTCTCGCTGTCCAGATCGTTGGTCGGCTCGTCGAGGACCAGCAGGTTGGCCGGCTGGGTGAAGAGCCGGGCCAGCAGCAGCCGGTTGCGTTCGCCGCCGGAGAGATAGCGGACGCGCGTCCTGGCCCGCTCCGGCGTGAACAGAAAGTCCAGGAGATAGCCGATGATGTGCCTGCTCTTGCCGTCGAGGGTCACGGTGTCCCCGTTGGGCTGCACGTTCTCCCACACGCTCTTGTCCTCGTCGAGTTGCCGTCGCAACTGGTCGAAGTACGTGATCGACAGTTGCGTGCCCTGGCGGACCGTGCCCGTCTGCGGCGCCAGCTCGCCCAGCAGCAGTCGAACCAGCGTGGTCTTGCCGCACCCGTTGGGTCCGATGATGCCGATCTTGTCGCCCCGCGCGATCAGCGCGTCGAAATCCCGGATGAGCGGCTTGTCGTCGTAGCCGTAGCCGACGCCCTTAGCCTCCAGCACCATGGCGCCGGAACTCTGGGCTCCGGCCAGCTTCAACGTGGCGGTCCCCAGCTTCTCGCGCCGGGCCCGGCGCTCGGCTCGCATCTTCAGCAAGGCCTGCACCCGCCCTTCGTTGCGGTGGCGCCGCGCCTTGATTCCCTGGCGAATCCAGACCTCTTCCTGGGCCAGCTTCTTGTCGAACCGGTCCCACTCCTTCTCCTGCGACTCGAGCATCGCCTGCTTGCGTTCGAGGAACGTGTCGTAGTCGCACGACCAGTCGAACAACTGCCCGCGGTCGATCTCGATGATCCGCGTGGCCAGCCGGCGCAGCAGCATGCGGTCGTGCGTGACGAACAGCAGCGTCTTGCCCATCCCGAGCAGATAGCTCTCCAGCCAGGCGATCGAGTCGATGTCCAGATGGTTCGTCGGCTCATCCAGCAGGAGCAGGTCGGGCTCGCACACCAGCGCCGCCGCCAGCAGGACGCGCCGCTTCTGGCCGCCCGAAAGGGCGGAGTAGTCCCCGTCAGGGTCCAGGCTCATGCGGGTCGTGACGCTCGCGATTTCTTCGAGCACCGACCACGCGCGATGGGCGTCCAGTTGTTCGTGCAACTGGTGCAGCCGGCTGTGGTCGGGGTCGGGATGCGCCGCCAGGCGCGCTTCCTCGCGATGATAACGCACCATCAAGTCGCCGCGTTGGCCCAGGCCCCGCGCGATGATCTCGAAGACCGAGCCATCGAGGTCCTGTGGAATCGTCTGCGAGAAGTACGCGATCTTCAGTCCCGAATCCGCCTGCACGGACCCGGCGTCCGGGACGACCTGTCCGGCCAGGATCTTCATCAGCGTCGACTTGCCGGTCCCATTGCGACCCAGCAGACCGATCCGCTGTTGCCTGTCGATTTGAAGACAGACCCCATCCAGCAGCGGGGGCCCGCCAAAGGCCATACTGATCTCTTGCAGCGATACCAATGCCATCGTATAGAACAATCCCGCATCATGTCGATTCCAGGGTTCCGTCAGCGACCATACCCCCACCATCCTACCACACCCGCCGCCCAAACTCAACTCCCCCCTCACGCGCCCCGCTCCGGCCACTTCATCGGTAGATAGAGCGGTGGGCAGAGCCCGCCCTACCGCTGTCGCCGTCTCCCTGTGCGTCCCGAGTCAATGCCTCGCTTTCCTTCGTGTGCTTCGTGCTCTTCGTGGTGACAAGACATGAAGCGAGTCTTCTCTTCGGACCGCTCCGGATCGATTCGGCACCACGAAGGTCACGAAGAGCGCGAGGGGAAGAGGTTCTGAACCACGGAGGGCACGGAGACCACGGGGGGAGAATTAAAGGAGAATTAAAGGTGTCAGGTACTTTATTCGGGCGATTCTTGCTTTCGTGACCTGCCGCTCGGCGATACACTTCTTGTCATGCCGAGACCGAAGCGAATTGCGTTAGGCGGATACGTGTACCATGTGCTGAATCGAGCCGACGGGCGGCTGCGCATCTTCCGCAAGGAAAACGACTTCCTGGCGTTCGAGAAGATCTTGGCCGATGGGGCATCGAGGTTCTCCATGCGCGTGTGCGGCTATTGTGTTCTGAGCAACCACTGGCACCTGCTCCTGTGGCCGCGGGGCGATGGCGACCTGTCGGCGTTCATGCGCTGGGTGACGCTGACGCACACACAACGCTATCACACTTCCCACGCCACGATCGGCATCGGGCATCTGTACCAGGGCCGTTACAAGAGTTTCCCCGTGCAGAGCGATCCGTACTATCTACGCGTGCTGCGGTACATCGAGGCCAATCCGCTGCGGGCGGGACTGGTCCAGGAGGCCGCCCTGTGGCCGTGGTCGAGCTTTGCCGTGCGACGAGGGCGGGACTCCGAGATGGTGTTGAGCGATGGGCCCGTGGAACTGCCATCTCACTGGGCAGGGCTGGTCCGTGGGGCCTTGGGCGCAGCAGATGCGGAGGCCATCGGAAACAGCATCCGGCGGGGGAGTCCGTTGGGCGATCCCTCCTGGACTGCGGCCACGGTCCTGCGTCTCGGGCTTCAATCCACGCTGCGACCCAGAGGCCGGCCGAGAAAAAGTACCTGACACCTTTAATTCCTGACACCTTTAATTCCGCACGTGGCGAGGGATCTGGATTCCTGCTTCCGCAGGAAGGGCCGGTGATGACCCCAGGCGAGTGGAGACGCCCGCCCTGCGAAGAGCCCGCCGGAGCGGGGACAGGGAAGGGTGAAAGAGGGGATTCGAACCCCCGACCCTCAGAACCACAATCTGATGCTCTAACCAAACTGAGCTACTTTCACCACGAATCAGCCGGAGCGGCCGGCTGAAAGAACAAGGTGCGCCGTCGAAAGCCCGGCGCACCTTGGTATTCTACTCAACCGCCGTAGCGGGTGTCAACAGGTGTTTTTTCATTTGCTGACTGCCGCCTGGGCCGCCGCGAGACGGGCGATCGGGACGCGGAACGGAGAGCAACTGACGTAGTCCATGCCGACCTTGTGGCAGAAGGCCACGGAGGCGGGCTCGCCGCCCTGCTCGCCGCAGATGCCGATTTCCAGGTCCGGGTTGGCCTTGCGGCCGCGGTCGATGCTGATCTTGATCAGCTCGCCGACGCCGGTCTGGTCGATGCTCTGGAACGGGTCGCCCGCGAGGATGCCCTGGTTGACGTAATCGGGGAGGAAGCCGCCGATGTCGTCCCGGCTGAAGCCGAAGGTCATCTGGGTCAGGTCGTTGGTGCCGAAGCTGAAGAACTGGGCGACCTCGGCGATCGAGCCGGAGAGCAGGGCCGCCCGCGGGATCTCGATCATCGTGCCGACCATGTGCTTGATCTTCTTGAGGCCGAACTTGGCACAGGTCGCCTTGTACTCCCGCTCGACGAGCTTCTTCTGCTCGCGGATCTCGTTGGCGTCGCAGACGACGGGGATCATGAGCTCGGGATAGGGCTTCTTGCCTTCCTTGAGCAGCTCCGCGGCGGCCTCGAAGAGGGCCCGGGCCTGCATGGCGGTGACCTCGGGATACGTGATGCCCAGGCGGACGCCGCGATGGCCCATCATCGGGTTGCTTTCGTGGAGAGCGTCGGCCCGCTTGTTGAGCTCGTCCATGTCGATGCCGAGCGACTGGGCCAGGGCCTGGCGCTTCTCCTGGCCTTCCGGCACGAACTCATGCAGCGGCGGGTCGAGCAGTCGCACGACCACCGGCAGGCCGTCCATCGCCTCCAAGGTACCCTTGATGTCGCGTTTGACGTACGGGAACAGCTCATCGACGGCCTTCTTGCGCTCTTCCTCGCTCTTGGACATGATCATCTTGCGGAGGATGAACAGCGGATCGTCGCTGTTCTTGCCGTAGAACATATGCTCGGTGCGGAACAGGCCGATGCCCTCGGCGCCGAAGGCGCGGGCCTTGGCAGCGTCGGCGGGTGTTTCGGCGTTCGTGCGGACTCCCAGGCGACGGACCGCGTCGCAGATCTTCAGGAAGTCCATCAGAATGACGTTCTCTTCGCCGGCATCCATCATGGGCAGTTGCCCACCGTAGACGTTGCCCTTGGTGCCGTTGAGGGTGATCCAGTCGCCCTCGCGGAAGGTCTGGCCGCCGACGCTGAACTCCTTCCTGGCCAGATTCACGTGCAGGGCGCCGCAGCCGACGATGCAGCACTTGCCCCAGCCGCGGGCGACGAGGGCCGCGTGGCTGGTCATGCCGCCGCGGGCGGTCAGGATCGCCTGGGCCGCTCTCATGCCCTCCACGTCCTCCGGGTTCGTCTCCTCGCGGACCAGGATCACCTTCTTGCCCGACTTGGCCCACGCGACCGCCTCCGACGCGGTGAAGACCACCTGGCCGGCGGCGCCGCCGGGACCGGCGGGCAGGCCCTTGGCCAGTACCTTCTGCGCGCTCTCGACCTTCGGGTCGATGATCGGGTGCAGCAGCTCGTCCAACTGGGCCGGCGTCACGCGGGTGACCGCCTCTTCCTTCTTGATGAGCTTCTCTTTGAGCATGTCCACGGCCATGCGGACGGCAGCAGGACCGTTGCGCTTGCCCACGCGGCACTGCAACATCCACAGCCGGCCCTTCTCGATCGTGAACTCGATGTCCTGCATGTCGTGATAGTGCTTTTCCAGCTTCTTCTGGATGGCGTCCAACTCCTTGTAGACTCTGGGCATGGTCGTTTCCAGGGAAGCCAAGTCTTTGTTCTGTTCGCTCTTGGTCGCCTCGTTGAGCGGGTTGGGCGTGCGAATGCCGGCCACCACGTCTTCGCCCTGGGCATTCACGAGCCATTCACCGTAAAACCTCGGGTCGCCGGTGGCCGGATTGCGGGAGAAGGCCACGCCGGTGGCGGAGTCCTCGCCCATGTTGCCGAAGACCATCGACTGCACGTTCACCGCGGTGCCCCACTCGTCGGGGATGCTCTCGATCCGCCGGTAGCTGATGGCCCGCTTGCCGTTCCACGACGCGAAGACCGCGTCGATGCCGCCCCAGAGTTGCTTCTGGGCATCGTCCGGGAATTCCTTGCCCAGGACCTCTGTTACTTTGGCCTTGAACTGGTCGCACAGTCCCTTGAGGTCATCGGCGGTCAGTTCGGTGTCGAGGGTAACGCCGCGGGCCTTCTTCATCCCGTCCATCAGGTGCTCGAGCTGCCGGCGGATGCCCATATCGTCCTTGGCCTCGACGCCACCGGCCTTCTCCATCACCACGTCCGAGTACATCATGATCAGCCGCCGATAGGCGTCGTAGACGAACCGCTCGTTGCCGCCGCTCTGCTCGATCATGCCCGGGATCGTTTTGCTCGTCAGGCCGACGTTCAGCACGGTTTCCATCATGCCCGGCATGGACTTGCGCGCCCCTGATCGCACCGAGATCAGCAGCGGGTTCGTCGCATCCCCAAACCTCTTGCCCATGACCTTCTCGACTTTGGCCATGGCCTTGGCCACTTCCTCTTTGAGGCCCTGGGGGTACTTCTTCTTGTTCTGGTAATAGTACACGCATACGTCGGTGGTGATCGTGAAGCCGGGAGGAACGGGTACGCCGAGCTTCGCCATCTCGGCCAGATTGGCTCCTTTGCCGCCCAGGAGATTCTTCATCCCCGCGTTGCCCTCGCCCTTGCCGCCCCCGAAAAAGTATACCATCTTCTTTGCCATTCCTGCCGTCTCCTTTATTCAAATGCCGTCCGACTCTGCCGCCGTGCGGCCGGGAACCGTTGCCGGCCGCCAGCGGAGATACGGGCCCCCCCGACGCGACGTTTCACGTCTGAGAACCCTGTTACTTGTCAACCACGCAACACCTGTGAAGATCCGCCGGCCCACCACGCTGAGAGTCCAGAGCCGACGATGCTGGGGCAAAATAAAGTGTGTGAGTATAGCCCCGGCCGGGTACCCTGTCAATCCGCAAAAGCAGCGATTTTCCCGACCCCGCCGGCCCCCTCCCGCTCCCCCGCTTGCCCGGGATAGCCCAGCCCTCGGCCCACGCCGCAAGGCGCCCGACCCGGAAAGGCTTCCTGTGACCTCCTGAGGCGCGAACCGCAGCTTGTTCGTTGACAAATGAAATAGCGGGCGTCCCCGCAAACCCTCTGCCTGCTCCCAATCCACGCCCTTACGGCTACTGCGGCTGGGAGCTCACGTGCTGCGCATGCAACGCCCGGCACAGGATAGGCTCTCACATTCCGCCCTTTCCCACTTGACGAGAATATGGGCAGGGTTAGAATGCGGGCATGCCGCCAGCAAATGTGGCTCCGGGAAGGAGAATGCCACATGGCATGCATCAGCGCGACCTCTCTGTGGCCGAGGGCAAACCCAAGTGGATCAATTCCTGCACAGGGTACGCCCTGTCTCGATGGATCGACGGTGGGTCGGTAGACATATACCGCGTTCAGGAATTCCTGAAGGAGGACTGACATGTTCCCGAAACCCAGAATGCAGATCATCCAGTTTCTGACCGTCATTAGTTGCCTTCTTTCGACCACGGAGGCAGACGCAGAGCAGTGGATCCAAAACACCTCCAATGGCCACTACTATGCGCGGACAGAGGCCATGACGTGGGAAGGGGCGGAACGGTACGCCGTCTCCCAAGGCGGGCACCTCGTTGCGATTACGGATGCACAGGAGCAAGAGTGGCTGGTCGATACATTCGGCGGCGATGAGGAATTCTGGATCGGGCTCAACGACCGTGACCAGGAGGGCCGGCACGTGTGGACCAGTGGCGAGCCGGTCACGTATGTGAACTGGGCCCCGGGCGAGCCGGACGATAGCGTTCCGATTCTTCCCCTCGGCGAGACTTGGCATACCCATCCCACCAGCGGCCACTGCTACGCCCTGTACTACTGGGGCTACTGGCGGGACGCCGAGTGTTTCGCCCGGAGTTGCGGCGGGCACCTGGTCTCGATCGGCAGCCGGGCCGAACAAGACTGGCTGACCGCGACCTTCGGAGGAAAGAAGGTGTATTGGATTGGCTTCACGGACGAGGCCGAGGAGGGACATTGGGTCTGGACCAGTGGCGAACCGGTCACCTTCAAGAACTGGCATTCGGGTGAGCCCAGCGATGGAGGCTGGTTCGGCCACACCGAGGATTACGCCGTTATGAACTGGGGTTCAGACGACAAATGGAATGACCTGGGGCCGCGTTCCTTGCAGTGGGATGATTATCCGGGGATCATTGAGGTCGATAGCGAGGAATCGAGGCTGCATCAGGATTGCATCGTCATGAATGCGAAGAATCCCGGGCAATGGGCCGACCGCCTTGGGGCAGAGGTGGATAGGGCGTACTCGTACTGCCCTCGTGCCGGGGTGTGGAAACG
>ENA-OSEO01006352-OSEO01006352.1-sediment-metagenome-genome-assembly--contig:-NODE-6352-length-10666-cov-3.194542_pt1 | contig 10666 bp, 11 predicted proteins | sample MGYA00237883_ERZ534232 | MGnify/ENA metagenome assembly ERZ534232
ATCGTTGAGAACAATGAGATATACGGGCTCGCCAGAAAGGGGATCGACAACAAACACGGCAAACCTGATCAGGCGCTCGTCATCAGAAACAACTATATCCATCACCTGAACGAGCGGGCCATCAATGTCAACGCCGACGGAACGATTATCGAAAATAATGTCATTTACCATTGTCCTGCCGGTATCAATATCTGGAAGGAATCGGGTTCCCCCGGCGGGAGTTTCAGCAGCATCAACCACAACACGATCGTGGACTGCGATATCGGCATCATGCTGGAGCCGGAATCGTCGGGGAAACTCCGCGGCTGCAGGGTGACCAACAACCTGTTGGTGAACTGCGGGACGGGTGGCTTCGGGGCGCTCAACATCTCACCGTATCGAAAGACACCTTACGCGCACGGTCACTACAGCAACCACAACTGTTTCTACCATGCCGAAGCGAGGCATTCCGTGCGTGATCGCGACGATTTCCTGTATAATCTCCCGCAATGGCAGGAGGTATCGGAGTTGGATGGGGCTTCGATTGAAATGGATCCGGGATTCATGCTTGGGGAGAATGGAGAGACTTCGCTGTGCGGTTTCAGGGTATCCGACGCGTTTGGCAGGGATGGGCGAACGCGGGGAGATGACGGATGCACCATGGGGGCCAATGTCGTGTCCATGCCGGACGGCAGTTGCCGTCTCGTCGTATGTACCGGCGGCGGAGCGGTGAGGAGTGGCGAGCAGAAGATCTCGGGCGTTCCGGGGGAACGGGAGGAGAGGAGCGCGGGTACGCCTTCCCCTCCGCGGAACGTGCGCGTCCCGGGGCGGAAATGAGTAATCAATCGAATAATCATGAACTGGGAAAATCGATGGCTGACGGCATCTGGGTAACATGGGAGCGCCAGAGGCGGAACATCGGCATCAGTGCGGCCCTGGGGTGGCCCCTCTATGAGATGATCGACGGCTCGCCGCGGCTGATCCGGTACGGCCGCCTGATCATAAGGACAATACAAACCATTCTGCGGGAGAAACCTGCCGTCGTTTGCGTTCAGAATCCCTCTATCGTCCTGGCCCTGCTCGGTGTCCTCTGTAAGGGGGTCATGGGGTACCGATGTGTGGTGGATGCCCATAACAGCGGCCTCATTCCCCTGGAAGGAAGATCCGAAATCCTTCTGAAAATAGCGCGGTGGATTCAGCGGGGTGCGGATCTGATTATCGTGACCAACGAAGAGATGGAGGTCATGGTGGAAAGAAACGGCGGAAAGGCCGTGATCCTTCCCGACAGGCTCCCGGAGGTTCCTCCAGTCAAACCGGCCGCGACGCGCGGCGGCAGAGTTGTCACTTACATCTGTACCTTCAGCGAGGATGAGCCCTATGAAGAAGTGATCAGGGCCGCCGGGCTCCTTGATGACAGCATTATGGTGTACGTCACAGGCAACCACCGCGGCAGAATCGATACGGAATCCCTCCCGCCTAACGTCGAGCTGACGGGGTTCATCGATGAGGCGGCCTACTGGTCGCTCCTCGCCGCATCGGATGCCGTGATGGTTCTGACACTGAGGGAAGGCTGTCTTGTCTGCGGGGCCTATGAAACAGTCGCGCTGGGCAAGCCGCTGATCCTATCCGATACAAAGGCGCTCCGGTCCTATTTCAACCGGGGATGTATCTATGTGAACCCCGATTCCCGATCCATTGCGCGGGGTATCAACGAGGCGCTGCAGAATACGGAAGATTTGCGTGCCGGGATCCGGGAGCTGAGCGGGACAATTGATCGGGAGTGGAGACATATCTTCTCGGCGTTTCGGGAAGAGATAGGGAGGCTCAGGTGACCCAGGACGAGGGAAAGAGTCTCCCGAAGGTGTGCCACATCGTCTCAGGCGACCTGTGGGGGGGCGCCGAGGCGGTCGTGTATCATCTCAGCCGGGGATTGAAGGACTTGGGCCTGGAGATCTCGGTTGTCACCTTCAACGAAGGCAGGCTTCAGGAATCGCTGCAAGAAGATGGCATCGATGTATCGGTTATCGACGAGAGGACGCATGCACTCCCGCATCTGGCGTTAAAGATCAGAAGGCATATGTTGAAAACGGGGGCGACGATCCTCCATTCTCACGGCTACAAGGAGAACATGGCTTCCTTTGCCGCATCCCGGCTGATCCCTTCCGTGCGTCTGGTTGCGACGCTGCATGGCTGGCCGGAAGTATACGGGCGAAGACTCGACCTGAAATACCGGGTTCTGAATCATATGAATCTCTCCGTCATTTCAAGGTTTTTTGATTGCCTTGTCTGTGTCTCTGAAGATGTCAAAGAAATTCTCGTCCGGCGTCATGGAAGAGCCGGTAGACAAGCAACGGTGATCCGGAACGGAATCGATGTCCATCCTGGAGCGGTTGAGCGAAAGAGAGGGGAGGAGTTTGTGATCGGGTCGTGCGGGAGATTCGTACCCGTGAAGGATTACCCTTTCCTCGTCGCCGTCGCCGCCTCGGTCCGGGAGCGAAACAGGAATGTTCTCTTCCGAGTAGCGGGAGACGGACCGGATTTCGATCCTGTCCGGGAACTTGTCAGAATCAATAAACTGAAGGATGTGTTTTTCTGTCTGGGTCCGGTCGATGATATGGAGGGTTTTTACCGGGGACTGGATCTGTATATCAATACCTCCCTGCATGAGGGAATCCCGGTGAGCGTCCTTGAGGCGATGCTTCACGGTCTCCCCGTTGTCGCCCCCCGAGTCGGAGGACTGGGTGAAGTGGTAACCGATGGGATCGACGGGTATCTGATCGACGAGAGGGACCCTTGCCGGTATGGCGATAGATGCCGGGAGCTTATGGAAGATGCCGATCTGTACGATTCGATGTCCCGCGCCGCGGTGATGAAGGTGAAGACACTGTTCAGCGCTGAGCGGATGGCGCGCGATTACCTTGCCCTGTATCGTGCCTTGATGTGATCGAACGCTTTTTAGCGTGCCGATCCCATACCGCTGGAGACACAGGTACGCCGTATCGGAGAATATGAATGATGCCTGATGATGCCGGAGATAATCTGTTAGAAGAAAAAAGCAAGATACAGGAAGAAGAGTATCGGCTCCCTTATCACTATAAGGATGTCTTTGCGCCGGGGCAATCGATCGAACGGAACTCCATTTTCACGTTCATCGTGGAGACGTTTCGCCGGGCCGGGAAAGAGCATGTGATCGATGTGGGATGCGGCGATGGCCGGTTCTGTTTTTTTGCCAAGGACTATCTCCGCGTCGAAGGACTCGATATATCCAAAAGGGCGCTTGAGTGGGCTCGGCTGTTCAATCCTGAGGTCGCGTTTCATAACAACCGGATAGAGGACCTGAACCTGCAGGGGGAGTTCGATGGAGCGGTCGCCCTCGAAGTCTTTGAACATATCCCTGATGACGATATGCCGGCCTTTATCAAGGGGATAAGATCGGTTGTCACGGAGGATGCCGTCGTTATCTTTACGGTTCCCTCGGTGAGGAAGCCTCTCGAAGAGAAGCATTTCAGACATTACACGGAAATGACACTGCGGGAGACGCTGGGACCGTTTTTCGGAAAGGTGGCCGTCACCGGCCACAGCAGAGTATCTCCCGTGCACAGCAGGATATTTTCGGCGATGAATATCCTTTCGCTGATCTGCTACTCGGATCGGTTTTGCTGGAAATACCCCCGCGCAGTCGATGTCATCAGCCGGGCAAAGGAGTGCTACTGGCGGCGGCACCTCCAGGAGGGGCCGCCCGAAACGTGCCGCCGACTGATCGCCGTCTGTCGCCCTTAGCGTCATTGTCCCAAGGATCAGTATGATAGAAACAATCTTCATATCAGCCGCATTGCTCGTACTCTTCGCGTACCTTGGCTATCCACTCACGCTTCTCGTTCTTTCGGCAGTCAGGGAGAGGTCGGTTCGGCGATCCGACATCACCCCTTCAGTTACCGTGATCATTGCCGCCTATAATGAAGAGGCGCAGATCGGACCGAAGCTTGAGAACACCCTGCTCATGGAGTATCCCCCGGACCGGCTTCAGATTATCGTTGTTTCAGACGGTTCAACCGATGGAACCAACCGCATCGTCATGGATTACGCTGCAAGGGGAGTACAGCTCGTGGAAACGGGTGGGCGCGTGGGGAAGGAAGGGGCGCAGCAGCGGGGGCTGTCCCATGCCCGGGGAGAAGTTATCGTCTTTACGGATGTAGCGACCATGAGCGATCCCCAGTGTCTGAAACATCTGGTCCGTAACTTTGCCGATGAGACGGTGGGATGTGTGACTAGCGAAGACAGGGTCATCAAGGAGGACGGAAAAATTGGAGGAGAGGGGGTCTACGTGCGGTACGAAATGTGGCTCCGGGCTCTTGAGTCGCGGGTCGGATCGGTGGTCGGTCTGAGCGGTTCCCTCTTTGCGGTTCGTTCATCCCTGTGCCGGGACTTTTCCGGCGAACTGCAAAGCGATTTCAGGACGGTTCTCGTCTGCATCCGCGAGGGCCTGCGCGGCGTGAGCGATCCCCTTGTAGTCGGGTCGTACCGTGATGTTCCTGATGAATCCGACGAATTTGATCGAAAGGTGCGGACCATGGTACGGGCCCTCACCGTCTTTTCCAGGAACGCCGATTTGTTGGCGGTGTGGAGATACGGAATTCCTTCGTACGAACTTTTCTGTCACAAGCTGCTGCGCTGGCTCGTTCCCCTGTTCCTTCTGATTGCCTTTGTCTCCAGCGCGGTTCTGGTATTTCAATCAGTGCCGTATTTTGTTCTCTTCGTGCTGCAGCTTGTCTTCTATCTGGCGGCGGCGATGGGAATCAAAAAAGGGGAAAATAAAAATCCCCTCGTGCGGGTGGCTGCCTATTTTGTCCGGGTGAACCTTTCCATAGCGATCGCCTGGTGGCGGTATCTGCGGGGGAGTCGAATTGTGAGGTGGGAGCCGACGCGGCGGTGATCAGGGCAAATAATCGGCATGCCGATGGTTGTCAGAGCACCATCCAGGGGCACCGGGATTTACATAAAAGGTGATACCATGAAAAATGATAAAAACACTATATGGCGGATACTGGATGTCTCGAACACGGGGATGAGTATCAGTGTCTGGTCCGCAATCGCCTGTGCCATCGTTACCGCTTTTCTCATCATCCTGTCCGTCGACAGAGATCTCTATATGACACTGGCGGACGAGGGGACCAATACGGAGCGGTTGACCTCCATTTTCTACCTCGTGGCGGGAGTGTTGTTTCTGGTGTTGGGCTCGCAGAATTACCGGCAGACACATTCCTTTGATGCCCTCCTGTTTCCGTTGCTTTTTGGGTTGTTTTTTCTCTTTATCGCGGGGGAGGAGGAGAGCTGGGGACAGTGGCTGTTTTATTACGACACACCTGCCGCATTCAAAGACATGAACACGCAGCAAGAGGTGAATATCCACAACCTCTCACTATTCACCTCATTGCTGAGTCCCCATGCAGTGCTGAACCTGGTTGCATTGCTGATAGGTGTTCTCGTGCCCCTCGGGTATCGTTTCATTGCGCCCCTGCGCAGGCTTGCGAATGTGATTCATTTCCCGGTATCTCCTTTGGCGTGCGTCACACTGTTCGTTTTGGGCCTCTTATATGAGAGGGCCTCAGGGATGATATATCACCAGTGGGCCAATGCCGAGATTCGCGAGTTCATCTTTTCCCTGGGGTTTCTCCTCTTTGCCGTCTCGGCGTACTGGAGGAGAAACCGGTTGGAATAACGTGGCGGAAGTTTTTTCTGAAAGTGTGTGAATCAGCATTTATGAGGGTTACGGACAGTGGCGAAGATTTCTTTTGATGGAAGAAAGGGACGTGTCAGGGCAACCGTCTGGCACGACAGGACAAAGGGTCAGAAATCCGTCGGCGATGTGGTGCGGGAATTGAAGGAAGGGGGGAAAAAACCGGCGGGAGAGGACTACCGCGAGCGATCGCTCGCGATTCATGGGCTTGTGTGCGCGCGGTGCGGGAGGGAATTCGATCATACCACCAGGCACCTCCTGACCGTTCACCACAGGGACGGCAACCATCACCACAACCCCCCGGACGGGAGTAACTGGGAAAACCTCTGTGTTTACTGCCACGAGGACGTACACAGCCGGGAAGTCCTGGGAGAATATTTCGACGGGGCCTCCGACGGCAGGGAGGACGTGACGGTTTATCAGGATGAGCCCGCGGGCGGCGGGCTCGGTTCTCTGGGAGCTAAACTGCAGGAGGCGCTCAAAAAGAAAGGGATATAGCAGTACTGTGTCGCCATGCTGGCGCCGTTGATTTTCATCATGCCCTTTTCCTGAAGAGAATGTTCATCCAGATGGGGCGGTGGCGGATGAAGTATGATTGCATTCTGGTAATGGAAACCGCCAGACGGGTACAGACTTTTTGCGGCAGATTTCTTTCAGGCGGGGGTTTGAGCCTGCTCCCGCAGTGGATACAGGGTTCCAGTTGGGAATAATCGCCGTAAGGATTGCCTGCCAGATCCATGAGGAGAGCGGAGAAGAAGTTGGTGTATTCCGTGTTCTCACCATGAAATCGTATTATCTCGCAGGATATTCCTGAAAAGAGCGACAGAATTCTTTTTTCATCGAAGACGTTGACATGCCCCCACGGGGGATTTTTTTTGCCGCACGTATAACAAGTTATCCTCCCGACCCGAAGGTCCTGCCGGTACGGGACACCAATGATGATATGCTCCTGCGCGACGCGCTGTATTTCATCGCACGCCTTCTGAAGCAGATGTGGAGGGATGTGTTCGAGAACCTCGGAACAGAAAACGGTGTGGAAACTTCCATCCGGGAAATCGAGGCTGGTGGTGTCTCCCTGGACACAGATGACGTTTTCATGTGTTATAGCGGGTTTTTCCAGATCGAGGGCGGTCACCGAATCAAAGAGATCTGTCAATAAGCGGGAGATATACCCGTCCCGCGCCCCGATATCGAGTACCGATGGTCCCCTGCCTGGAATCAGACTCAGGAGACTCTCGATTCTCTCCTTTTCTTTTTTACTCTTTTCCATGCCCTCGAAAGATACCTCGTGAGCTTCCCTGACGGGCGTTCACCGGCAATTTGTCACCGAGAAAATTCAGCCTCACTGCTTTAGTCAGTCAAGGCCTTCATACCCCGAGTGCCCGCTGGAGAACCCGGTATATGTTGTCGATGTATCTGTCGTGGGTGTAGTATTCCCGAACCTGCTTCTTGGCGGTTTCTCCCAGGCGGTTTCTGAGTTCCCGGTTTCTCCACAGCGTCAGGATCTTTTCCCTGAGGAGACGAGCGTTATCAGGGGGAACAACAAGCCCGTTGACATCATCGTCGATGATGTCTCTCACCCCCGCGGTGTCTGATACGATCACGGCCTTTCCGAGAAACATGGCGCCAAGGTATGATCCCTGGCCGGCGCTCCTGATGTAGCCGGATTCGATGGGAAAGATGGAAAACCGCGCCCGGGCGCAGGGGGCGTAGAATTCGCTGACGGTTTCTGAATTGTGGATGATATGGACATTAGGGGGGATCGGCTCTTTGCCGAAGTCCTGGTTGGTCACAACTCTTACCTGAATATCCAAGCCGTTAACGGCCTCGAACAGGGTTTTATAATCCCTGAGACTATCTCCCCCCGAGTAGATAAACTCCTCATCCCCTGTTTCCAGTTCCGCCAGGCTTTCCGCGCTGTTCACCTTGAAAGGAACATATGTCATCCTTTCCTTACTGATCCTCCAGTGCGTGTGGTATGCCTCTATTTCGCTCGTCGATATAACGATGAAGTGATCGACTCCCATCTTGAAGACCCGTGTCTTGAGCCACTCTTTCAGGTAGGAGAGGAGCTCGGAGGGCGGGGCCTTCAGCCGCGGGCGGCACACAAGGATAATCTTCTTCGCAAACAGCCGCTTGAAAAGCGACATGAAGAATATCTGCCGGGTTCCTTCGGCGAAAAACCCGTCATAATCTGAAAAAAGAACTATCTTTGCTGCAAGCCGGATCATACCCGCCATCGTGGCCGGTCGCTCCATTGTTTCGACCACCATGTCAGGATACCGCATCCGGACGGAATGATAATCAAGATACTTCTCGATTGTTGCGAGTTTTTTCATTCGGATTTCCCGGACGGCCGCTCAATTATCAACATCACCGCGCTCCCGTCATACAGCGCCTTTCTGTTGCCTTCCTCCTGCCATTTATTTCCATAAAAGTCAAATGAATACGGGCTGCCTCAGCCGGTCTGCGAAACTGGTGGTTTTCTCCAGATCCCTCTTTCCATTCTCTCCATGCCGGCCATTGCCTCTTTCAGAGGGATGGACGGTCGAAGATGAATGGCGATGTCACCGGCCTCAGGATCAAAGGGGCTGTTTTCTATGATCAGACCGCCCGGATTGAGCCTCTCTATGAAGTGAGCGACGAACCGGTGATAGTCCGGGATATGTTCGAGGACGTCCATTGCGATAATTGCGTCGTATCGTTCCGTGATACACGAGAGTGGGTCGAATACTCTGTCGTGATAGGGTCGCACCTCTCGCACGTATTCCAAGTGGTGGCGTTCGGCCCGAAAGCGGATGAAATCAGCCTGCAGGGTGTTGATCTCCAGAAAATCGACGCGGATGCCCCGCTTGGCCAGGCCGATGGTGTTGCATCCCGCCCCCGCCCCGAAATCCAGAACCGCCCCCTCGGTGATGATATCTAGGACAGGAGCGTACGGATGGACTGCGTTGCCGAAGAGGTACGCCGAACCGGCTCGATAGAACCACGTAAGTTCCCGTTCGTTCTTGGGGCTGAACCATTCGAATTCGCTCTGAAAGTGCTTCTCCGGGTGCCTCAGGAGGTAGGGAGCCAACTCTTCGGCTGAAAAGCCGGTATAGGCGACCAGATCATCAATAATTCCATGGTAGCCCGGTTCGCTGCGAAGCTGTGCGAGGATTCCGCCGGGCAGGCTGTTTCCCGAAAGTGGGATAACCCGTGCCCGGAGAGCGAACAGGCTGTAAACCTTTCTGGCGACACGATACAGACGCGGACTTTTCTGGAGCGTACGTGTGAGAGATGATTTTATCATGTCTGTGTCCGCGGTTACCTTGGTCATCAGGTCTGTCTTCGCCGTTTGCCCGAAATGGATTCAATGACCACCTTAATGACCGCGGTACGGGCCACGGTGTCGTCGGGGAAGGTAAATTGCCCGTCAGCGTACTGATTCATGATGACGGCGAGGCCCTTGATTTTTTCATCGTTTTTCTCAACCAGGTGGGCTGTTCCGACGCCGATCACGCTTCGATAGCATACTCCCCATCCGCACGCCTGAGTGTTCTTGATAATTCCTTCAACGATATCGAATTCGAAACAGACCCGGTTGTTCCGACGAAGAATATCCAGCTTTCTCCCTTCCTTCGCGCAGTGAAAATACAACGCTTCTCCATCATATCCGAAGCAGAGCGGAACCACATACGGCTCATGCCCATCCGTCAGACCGAGACGGCACACCCGGCTCTGACGGATGATGGCATCGATCTCCGCCCTGTCCGTGATCTCCCGTTCTGATCTTCTCATATGCTCCCTTCTTTGGCGCGTTGAATGTTTCCTCCATATTCATAGAATATGAAAGCAGGAAGACTGCCGCTTCATGGGCGGGTAAACAATTATTTAAGAATTCCCAACGGATTACTGTTCGACACAGTCTTGTCTCCCACCGAGGTGCCGCAGTAGACGCAGGTGTAATCGTACTTGTCACCGCCCGCAAGGACCAGGAGCAGCCGCTTGCGCACCGGCACGGCACGTTTGCACCGGGGGCAGTAGAGTTCGGTTGCGTCGAAGTCTTTGTACGTTCCCTTCATTGTTGTCATATCTCCTTATCCGGTATCGTTTCCGCGTTTTTGAGCCACACCACAGCCTCGCTGTCGCTGGGGGCCCGGTAGTCCCCCCGGGGCGAGAGCGAACCTCCCGATCCGACCTTCGGGGCGTTCGGGACGCAGGATCGCTTGAACTGGCTGGTCTTGAAGAACCGGTACAGGAAGACCTGCAGCCAGTGTTTGATCTCGCCGATCGTATATTCCCGCCTCTTCTGCTCCGGAACGGCGGGCCACGAACCCCTGTTCTTGTCCCGCCACGCGCAGTACGCCATGAAGGCGATCTTCGAGGGGAGGTATCCGAACCGCGTGGTGTAGAAGGTATTGAAATCCTGCAGTTCGTATGGCCCCACCGTTTCTTCCGTCACCTGTGCCGGCTGGTCGCCGTTCAGCCCCGGAACCAGTTCCGGGCTGATCTCGGTCTCCAGGATGTTCATCAGGATTTCTGTTGTCTCGCTGCTGAACTGATCCGACTGGGCCACCCAGCGGATCAGATACTGTATGAGGGTCTTCGGGACGCTCGCGTTGACGTTGTAATGGGACATGTGATCCCCCACGCCGTAGGTGCACCACCCCAGGGCCAGTTCGCTCAGATCCCCCGTTCCGACAACGAGTCCTCTCCGCAGATTGGCGATCCGGAAGAGGTGCGATGTGCGTTCTCCCGCCTGGACGTTCTCGAAGGTGATGTCATAGACGGGTTCTTCCAGGGCGAAGGGGTGCCCGATATCCCGAAACATCTGGCGGCAGCTGTCCCTGATGTCGATCTCGCCTGCTTCCACCCCCAGGGATTTCATCAGGGCTCTGGCGTTGGCATAGGTCTTGGCGGATGTTGCGAACCCGGGCATGGTGTACGCCTTGATATTGGTCCGGGGGA
>ENA-OSEO01006354-OSEO01006354.1-sediment-metagenome-genome-assembly--contig:-NODE-6354-length-10665-cov-6.149037_pt1 | contig 10665 bp, 12 predicted proteins | sample MGYA00237883_ERZ534232 | MGnify/ENA metagenome assembly ERZ534232
GATCGCATTTTCCGATATTTTTTGAATATTCTCTCGTTGGGAAGCTGTTTTCAGGGCACTAAAATGAGAAACTCCGGTGTTATTGGCGCTGGGTGGCATACTGCCGCTCCAAACTCGATATCATCCCCTGGACTCGAGAACTTGCTGAACAACTTGAGGAATACAATATAACCGTTAACAGTATCCACCCCGGCATCATCCGCACCAAGGTGATTCGCTTCCTGCCTGTGTCCTGGGGGGGCTCTGTCCGCTCAGGAGCGGCTTCGGTATATCGCCTGATCACAGACCCTGATCTGGCAGATGTGAGCGGGGAATACTTTGAACGCTACAGGATAAGCAAACCCTCTCTGGTGGCTCAATCCAAACGCTACCAGGCTGCCCTGTGGCGGCACAGCCTGCGTAAATTAGGATTGAAGCAAACAGACGATGGGTCGATAATTCAGCGTTCAACTACCCAAAACGACCTGTGATGTAATCCTCAGTGCGTCGATCGTGCGGGTTTGTGAAGATGGTCTTTGTCTCGTCAAATTCCACCAGTTGACCAGTGCGCGTTTCATCGGTATAGAAAAAGGCGGTATAGTCCGAGACGCGTCCTGCCTGCTGCATGTTGTGGGTGACGATGACGATGGTGTAATTGACTGATAACTCGTGGATAAGGTCTTCAATTTTAAGGGTCGCGATTGGGTCCAGCGAGGCTGCCGGCTCGTCCATCAGGATGACCGTCGGCTCCACAGCCAATGCCCGCGCGATGCAGAGACGCTGTTGCTGCCCACCTGAAAGATCCAGCCCCGATTTGCCAAGGTTGTCCTTGACTTCATCCCAGAGAGCCGCGGAGCGCAAACTTTGCTCGACAATCTCTTCCAATTTTTGACGGTCTTTTAATCCGGTTACACGAGGTCCGTAAGCCACATTGTCGAAAATCGATTTGGGAAATGGATTAGGTTTCTGGAAAACCATTCCAACATTCTGGCGCAGCGCAACCGGATCAGTTTTTAGAATATCTTCTCCATCAATCAAGACCTTCCCTTCTGTGCGAACGCCGGCAATCAGGTCGTTCATGCGGTTGAAACTGCGCAGGAAGGTGCTTTTTCCGCAGCCAGAAGGGCCAATCAGCGCCGTGACTTTGTTTTCTGGAATCTTGATGTTGATTTCTTTTAACGCACGATAATTACCATAGTACAGGCTGTAGTTGATCGTTTCAAGTTTGGAGTTGTTCATTGTACTTTCCGGACCCCCGTTGTAAGTTTTCGTGAAACAAGGTCAATAAGCAAATTGATCAGAATAATCATCACTACCAGGACTGCGCCTGTGCCCATGGCCTTATCGAAGGCGCGTGTGTCCATAGCCAGATAATAAAGGTGCAGCGCCAATGTGCGCCCTCCATCAAGGACAGAAGTTGGCATTCGATAACTGCCGCCAAGGGTCACGTAAAAAATGGCGGTTTCACTGATGACACGCCCAACGCTAAGAATGATACCAGTGATGATTCCCGGTGTGCTTGCGGGCAGCACTACTTTGTAAAGTGTCTGCCATTTGGTGGCGCCGAGAGCCAGACTGCCCCTGCGGTAGTCATCAGGCACCGTTAGAAGGGCTTCTTCGGTTGTCCGGATGATCGTGGGCAGCACAAGACAAGCCCCAGCTAAAGCCGCTGAGAGCAGTGAAAAGCCAAGTTTCAGCGTAGAAACAAACAAGGCATAGCCAAACAAGCCATAAATTATGGACGGAATGCCAGCCAGGGTCTCGACTGCGAAATTGGCTACACCGATCAACGAACGAAGGAATTTTGAGCTAAGACTCTGCTCTCCAGCGTACTCTATCAAGAATATTGCCGCGCCGACGCCGAGAGGCGTCGCGACGAGCAGGGTTAGGCTTACCAGGTAGAAGGTGGTTCCGATGGTGGTCGAGATGCCGCCTTCGCCTGAAAGACCGCCTTTAGGAGATGTGGTCAGAAATTCCCAGTTGATGGACTTAACGCCTTCCAACAGGACATAGCCTACCACTAAAACGAGGATTGAAACGGTGATCAGACCAAAAAGCCACATTACCGCGACCCAAAAGTCTTGTCTGGTCTTTTCCTTTTTAAGGTTTTGCGCTTGAGCCTTATGGATCAGGGCGATTTCGGACATTCTATTTTCCATCACGCCGCCTCCTAATTGGCTTTCTCAATAAATTTTTGACCGCGGATGATCGAACGCGCGCTGGCATTCACGATCATGATCAAGCCAAAAAGCACCACACCAGTGGCGAACAGGGCGCTTTCATGAACGCCTGTAGCGTAATTTATTTCAACGGCAATGTTGCCTGTGAGCGTGCGGGCTTGCGAGAGGAAGAAGGTCAATGGGTTACCTGAGAGCGGTTTAGGCACGATGACTGAGTTACCGATGACCATGATCATTGCCATAGTCTCGCCCAAAGCTCGCCCCACACCCAGGATTACCCCGGCAATAATGCCGGATTTTCCGGCTGGCAGAACAACCTTGGTGATGGTTTGCCACTTGGTGGCACCTAAAGCCAGGGAACCGTGGCGATAGTTCTCCGGCACAGCACGGATCGCGTCTTCAGCAACACTGGCAATGGTAGGTAAGATCATGACAGCCAGCACAATTGAAGCCGCCAGCAAACCATAACCCGAGTTGCCCGGAACATTTATTCTCCGAACCAGGGGTACCAAAATTACCATGCCAAACAAGCCATACACAACCGAAGGGATGCCTGCCAGGAGCTGAACGGCAGGGCGAACTACGGACTGTACTGCTGACGGCGCAATTTCAGCCAGAAAAATCGCGCAGCCCAGCGCCAGCGGCACTCCCAGGAGAATTGCGCCAAACGTCACCGAAACCGAACCAACTATCATCGCCAGGATGCCATACTGATCCTGACCAGGTCGCCAGACAGTCCGAAAGAGGATTTCACCAACCCCGAGTTCCGTCCAAGCTTCGATGCTTTCCCGGAAAATAAAAAAACCAATCGCCAGCACAATGATGATGGAAATGATAGCACTCGCAAACAAGATGTGCTTAACGGTTTTATCAGCGATCATTCGAGCCGGCATCAGGTTCTTTTCCGCTCCTAATTCTTTCTCTCATTCAGGCGCCTCTGCTGAATTGCAGAGGCGCCTGATTATTATAAATGGTCTTGATCTCAGTTATCCGTTTACTTTACCGGGATATATCCATCTTCAACAACCAGCTTCTGCCCAGCTTCACTCAGGATGAAATCCAGGAACGCCTTGACCATACCGGCAGGTTCACCATTGGTGAGCATGTTGAGAGGGCGCACGATTGGGTAGGAGCCATCAGCCGCGTTTGGCTCAGTGGAAGCGACGCCGTCAATGCTGATCGATTTGACGGTATCGTCCAGGTAGCCAAAAGACAGATAGGCAATGGAGTAGGGTGTGGTGGAAACAGTGGTGCGGATTGCACCGTTGGAAGCCTGCAAAATGGCGCTTGCTGCGATCAAGGCATCTTCGCCCATAACCATTTCTTCAAAAGCGGCGCGCGTGCCAGAACCTTCTTCACGGGAAACCACGATAATGTTTTGATCGTCTCCGCCAAAATCTTTCCAGTTTGTGATCTTGCCGCTGAAGATATCGCGCACCTGTTCGACTGTCAGATCGCTGACAGGCACATCCGGGTGGGCAACGATTGCAATGCCATCGCGGGCAATGACAAAGATTTTGAGGTTGGGGAATTCAGCCAGCTCAGATTCCTTGATTTCCCGAGATGCCATTCCGATATCGGAGGTGCCCTGCCCCGCCGCTTTGACGCCCACGCTTGAACCACCGCCCTGCACGTCAATCCGTAGACCAGTGTTTTCGGTCATGAAAGCCTCAGCGAGTTTTTCAGCCAGGGGCTGAACAGTTGTAGATCCGGAAAGGGTTACCGTCGCATTGTCTGCCGAGGGATCGGAAGCTGGTGCGCCAGGTGTGCTGGTGGCGCTACAAGCAGCAACCAAAGCGGCAACCAAAAGAAGGGAAACAACCAACAATATGCTTTTCTTAGTGCTTTTCATTCAAAATTCTCCTCTAAAAATTGTAATAGTTTTTGAACACCCAGTAATGCTAACGGGTTAAGGTTAATTGCAGCTTAAATCTAAATTAAGGTATATTTAGGGTCTTGCTATTAATCAGTTTTTTGCCCGCCGCGTGGCGTGTTAGAATCATGCTTGATGGGTATCACAAGCGCTTTCAGACGTCTTATTTGGGGGGGAGTGGTCTTGCTGCTGACTGGCTGCAACTTAATCGCGCCTGCCCCCAAGATCACTCCGCTTGTCACGAATTTAGCCACTACCCCTACTTTAAATCCTGAGCAAGCACTCACCAAAGCTGCCCGCCAAGCCACCCCCACACCCATTCCAACCCCCACCCCCTGGCAGGTCGTTACCCCAACCGCGACCCAAAGGTCCATTCCAGCTCAGTCGGACACCACCAATCCTTTGACCGGGCTGCAAGTTGAGAACTCTGGTTTGCTTTGGGAACGTCCGGTTATGGTCAAACTGGCTAACTGGCCCCAGTCACTGCGCCCCTTCAACCAGATCATCGATGCGGATATGGTCTTTGAATATTTCATTGGTTATCAAACCAATCATCTCCTGGCACTTTATTACGGTGGAGATGCAACTGCAGTCGGACCGCTTGCTCCCGGGCGGGTGGTTGACGCTCGCCTGGCAAGACGCTATCAGGCATCGCTGGTCGTAGCCAGCGCACCACCGACTGTGGAAGGCGTGTTTGAGCAAACTTTACCGGATCGCGTTTTTTACCGCGGATATGCTCCCTGCCCTGGAATCTGCACTGAAACAGAGGCACAGGGTGGGAATAGCGTCGTGAATACCAGTGCTATCCGGAATTTCATCAAATCGGAGGGCATCGAAGATGAAATTTCGCGCCTGCCAGACCTCTATTTCGATCGGGAAATCGATGCATGGGATGAAAGTGCCCTGCGTGTCAGTTACTTGTATGCTGATTTTTCGGTGATGGATTGGCGCTATGACAAAATTTATGGCGGCTATGAGCTCTGGCAGGACTTTCAGCAGGCAGACGGCAGCTACACGCTTCAACAGACTTTCGACCGAGACAGCCAGCAGCCGGTAATCTTTGAGAACGTTCTGATCCTCCTGGCAGATTATATTGAATATAACCCATCCTTTTATGATATAGACTTTCGCGAAGGTGACAGAGAACAAGCAGCCGTTTTCTTACGCGATGGAAAATTAACCCACGGCACCTGGTATGTGCCCAATGTCGACGAACCCTTGCAGTTTTTTGACTTGCAAGGTGAGCCCTACCATCTCAAACCGGGTCAAACATGGATCACTTTTGCCAGCACAAGCTCACGTATGACCATGGTCGAAGAGGGCATCTGGGATATTATTTTTACGCCAAATTAGGCTGTTTCAGCTTCAAATCTTAACCCCCGCAACCCGTTAAGGGTCACGATCAGGGAAATCCCAATATCCGCAAACACAGCCACCCACAAGGGCGTCAGTCCAGCCATGGCGGCAATCGCCACTAAAATCTTGACTCCCAGGCTGATAATCACATTTTGTTTGATCAGGCGATTAACAAACCTCGAAAGCCTGACCGCAAAGGGTAAGCGGCTGAGGTCGTCGTTCATCAGAACCACATCCGCGGTTTCAAGCACCTGCGCGTTGCCTGCGCCGCCCATTGCCACGCCAATATCTGCCTGTGCCAGGGCAGGAGAGTCATTGATGCCGTCACCAACCATCACCACCTGACCATACTCCTGCTTGAATTCATTCAGCTTCGCCAGTTTATCAGCCGGGAGCAAGCCGGCAAAGATTTCATCAAGACCGACCTCGCCTGCCACACGCTCAGCCACTCCGGGATTGTCTCCGGTTAGCATGATCGTGCGGATTCCTTGAGCTTTCAGCTCTGCCAGAACCTCTTTTGTGCCGGGACGGGGCTCATCCTGAACCGCAAGATATCCGATCACACGCTCCCCGTCGCAAATCAGCATGGTTGTCTGCCCCTGGCGTTCCGCGGCTTGGGACGCGAGAATGATTTCCTCAGGGGTCTGATGTTCAGCCAAAAAAAGCGGCAGGCTGCCAACGGTTGCCAGTTTGCCATTCAGCATTCCCTGCTGACCGCGACCTTCAATCACCTGCAGCCCTTCTGCGGCAGGGTAGCGGTTGAGTACGCCACGCGTGAGGGCTTCCTGCGTGACCGCAAGTCCGAGCGGATGGGTGCTGTGGGCTTCGAGAGAACTGGCTACGGCAACCAGATCATTGCAGGGCTCACAGTATTTTTCACCTTTGCAATCAGTTGCCTGAACTTTAGTCACAGAAGGCTTGCCAAGTGTCAGCGTGCCGGTTTTATCAAATGCCATCACCTTGCTGCTGGACAGACTCTCCAGGAAAATGCCGCCTTTGAAGATCACGCCAGCTCTCGCGGCGCGGGTCAGACCGCTAATCATCGTGATGGGGGTGCTGATGATCAGGGCGCAAGGGCAGCCAACCATTAGAACTGAAAGTGCGCGGTGAAACCAGCCATAGCTTTCTGTGGTATTCCAAAAGCTCTGTTTGAAAACCAAGGTGGGAATGAGCGCCACCAGGATGGATATTCCGATCACAATGGGGGTGTAAACCGCCGCAAACCGGTCAATGAATTTCTCCTGGCGGGCTTTGTTTTCCTGGGCTTCCGTGACCATGGCAATAATGCGCTGAATGGTGGTATCTGCTGCCAGGTGGCTGACGCGCACCTCCAGTACGCCCTGCCCGTTGACCGTACCCGAGAGGACTTCATCACCAACGGTTTTTGGCACAAGACGGCTCTCGCCGGTGATAGGCGCCTGGTTGACCTCGCTGGAACCCCTGACGACGATGCCGTCCATCGGAAAGCGCTCGCCTGCCCGCACCAAAATGCGGTCATCGACTTTCAGAGCTTCAATCGGCACCAACTGGTCGCCGTCGGATTTCGTCAACAGAGCTTGATGCGGCGCGAGATCAGCGAACTCGGTCAGAATGGCGCGGGCATGATCGTTGGTGTACCCCTCCAAAGCTTCTGAAAGCGTGAACAAAATGACCATGATCAGGGCTTCGTGCGCCTCACCAATGGCAACAGCACCAATGGATGCCACGGACATGAGCACATTCATGTTCAGGTTATGTTCCTTGAAGAGACTGATGGCTCCATTGCGGAAAACCATCCAGCCGGCAATGGGCAATATCATAAACTGCAGGACGAGCACGGCTGTGTTTGAAAGTCCAAGGCGATCAAGGAAGAAAGTCCCCAGCAGAAGGATCCAACCCGGTACGATGATCTTCAGGTCTGGCATGCGCAGAAAGTATCGCCAGAAGCCTTTGAAGTCCAGAATACTGGATCTTTCAGCAGGGCGATCGGACGAAGTGTAGGGACGAATCGGCGAGGAGCAGTTTCCACCCGTGCAGACACTGCCCGTAATTTTTTCAACAGAAATTTTGGGGTTCTTATCATTTTGATTTAAGGTCATGATTGATCAGGTCCCTTTACGATTGCAGATGCAGACTGTGTTCGTAAGCCTGCTCCAACAAGTCGTGGATATGTTCATCGTTGATGCGGTAATTTACCTGCTGACCCTCGCGCCTGGCGGCTACGAAACGCAGGTTGCGCAGGACCCGTAGCTGATGCGAGGTGGCGCTTGGGCTAAGACCACATTGTGCTGCCAGGTCGCCAACATTTGCCTCGCCGTCCAACAGGATCGCAAGTAACTGCAAGCGGGAAGGATCAGACAGCCCCTTAAAAGTGGCTGCCATGCTGTTGAAGTCTGCTAGGGTTGTAAGGTGTTTTTCCATCATACCTCTGTTTATATGAATAAATGTTCATATGTTCATAATAACACACAACACAAATAATTACAATGGAGAAATCTGTTAGATTGGCTATTCGGATTGATAATCAGCGATCGCCCATGTCAAAGCGGCAGTCAGGCGGGCATCATCGATGGCATCATGACTGTTTGGAATTGGGATCTTGAGGAATTTGCCGGCAAATTCAAGCTTTTGGGATTTGAACCCATTGTTGCGCGCATTCCATTCGCCATAAAAGGCGGCAAAGAGCTTCATCACGCAAAACGCCTGGTTAGTTTCAATGCTCATTGGCAATGCATAGGCTTTGTTCGTCTGGCGCAGCAGCCGCAAGTCAAAGTCGGCATTGTAGATCCCGATCACCCTGCCTTTGAGAATAGCCTCCACGTTCGGCCAGATCTGGGTCCACACCGGAGCATTTAAGACCATCTCATTAGTGATGCCATTGACCGCACTGGATTCAGATGGAATCAGCATGCCGGGGTTCACCAAAGACTCGAACAGGGTTTCGCCCTTAGCGTTCACAATCCCGACCTGGATGATCCGATCGATTTGGCCTGTGCCGGTGGTTTCAGTGTCAAGAAAGATTGGCTGCAGTTCGAGCACAGCCCGCGCGCGTTGGATGACCTTGGGATGAGCGATTGGATAGGGCATTCGGACCTCGTATGGTATTATAACGCATCGCCTTGATCGCTCCCCTATGTTTCATCCAATTTCGTACACGCCGTTGGACAGCTTATATCTCATAGTACAATTATTGAACAATAAACATCGCTTTGGAGGCAATAATGAAATCACGTTCCTTCCTTAATTTTGACAGTATGATCACGCCTGTAATCATCAAAATCTTGTTCTACATAGGCATAGCCGCAGCGATCATTGGCGGCGTTGTGGTTTTCTTCGGCGGCATCATCACCGCCTTCCAACAGGACAGTTTTGGCGCAGCGCTAGGCGGAATCATTGGCGGTCCAGTGTTGGCTTTTATGGGCGTGCTGCTGGCAAGGGTCTACGCTGAGTTGCTGATCGTTGTCTTCCAAATCCACGAAAACCTGGTTGCTATAAAACACAAACTGGTAGATGGGGAGTAGTTCATAAGCATAGAACAGCAAGCGCAATAAGCTTCGCTTCTGCCTTTCCTTATTAAGCTCTCTGCACTAATATGTTAGCGAGTGGTATTTTGGTGTCCCTCTTAACGGAGGGTTGGTCATAGCAAAACGTAAAATAACCATCTGCTTATGCGAAGTAAGTCGATCTTCAAGCGCGTATCTTATCGTACTAGTCGAAATGGTCTTCTTTCCTGGTAAAGGAACTGCAACCCTGTTTGTTAATCGCCCAAGAGCAATCAATATTGACTCACCCAATTGCTCCTTATCCCCTTTTTTTGTTTATGGGTTATCATGGGTACAATAAAAAATTGGGTAAAATACGATGCAAGAAAACACTGTCTGGAAGCGATTTACCTCATTCCTCATCAGCAATTCTCCCGGCATGCGGGTCATCAAGACCTGCCTTGCCATCACCATCTGCCTGATCATCGAATTCTTTCGCGGCACAAGTATGCCCTACCACTCCAGCATTGCCGCAATCGTCTGCATGCAGCCGACCTTGAAATCGACCTTCAGAACTGCTGGTGACCGGACAATTGGCACGCTGATCGCCGGTCTTTATGGCTATTTATTCATCACCTTTTTTAATCAACAAATGCAAGTCAGCCTCAGCTCCCTGAGCTACTTTGCCCTGATCGGGGTAATGACCTTACCACTCATGATGCTGATGATCGGGATCAAAAAACAGGGCGGGCTTTCCATCACGGTGGTCGTTTTTTTGATCGTTGTCATTAACGCCGGCGCGACCAATCCCCTGAATTACACGATCGAACGCGTGATAGGAACATTGATCGGCATCGGAGTAGCACTTTTCATCAACTGGCTGCCAATCCTGAACAAGATTGGAGGGCGCCTTGGGCATGTGGATGTTTCCCCGGTTAGTCCTGCCTGCAACAATTTGGAAAAAGCCGAATCTGAACTGCCAGAGAAATGTCAGGACAATCGCAAGTGAGTTATTCATTCCAAGCCGCAAAGGAACGCCTAAAATCCAGCCATAACGTGACATTTCTTGGCGGCGCTGGGGTTTCGACCGCCTCGGGCATTCCGGATTTCCGCAGCGCGACTGGTCTTTACAACCAGATGACCGGTTCGCGTTACGCACCTGAGACGATGCTCAGTCAGAATTTCTTCCTGCGCCACCCGGAGGAGTTCTATGCTTTTTTGCGCAGTTCACTATACTATCCCAATGCGAAACCGAACGCAGCGCATTACATGCTGGCTGATATGGAAAAACGAGGGAAACTCAAAGCCGTAATTACCCAAAACATCGACGGATTGCACCAACGAGCAGGATCGAAAGTGGTTCATGAACTGCACGGCAGCCTGGAGCGTTTTTATTGCACGCGCTGCCATGGAATGTGCCCGGCGGAGCAGGTGTACTCGCAGGAAACAACGCCCCGCTGCGAGATCTGCGGCGGTCTGGTACGTCCGGATGTGGTGCTCTACGGCGAGCCGCTGGACCCAGACGTTCTCAGTGCCAGCATGGAGGCAGTTCGCCAGGCTGATTGTTTGATTGTGGGAGGGTCATCTCTGGTGGTCTACCCGGCAGCAGGCTTGCTGGATTACTTTCGCGGAGACTGCCTGATCCTGATCAATCGTGATCCAACCCCCTATGACCAGCAGGCAAATTTCGTTTTTCATGGTGATATTGGGGAAGTGTTGACAGAGATATCCATTAAATGAATGACTCTACTGCAAAAACCCGAACTTTAACAACCAAACACCCATTTTTGAACTCCGAAATAGTTCGAAAGGGCGC
>ENA-OSEO01006355-OSEO01006355.1-sediment-metagenome-genome-assembly--contig:-NODE-6355-length-10665-cov-3.553835_pt1 | contig 10665 bp, 7 predicted proteins | sample MGYA00237883_ERZ534232 | MGnify/ENA metagenome assembly ERZ534232
GTCCTGGGCGAAGTAGCCGTTGTGGAGCTTGTCTATAGGTTCCTGAAGCCAATCAAGCACCCGGTAGCGTTCTTCCTGTGCCAGCGTTTCCAGCTGCGCTTCGAATGCCTGGGCGAACTTGCCCTTCTCCGGCTGGCCACCTCCGTTATAGTCCCGGTAATTTGCCACCCGGTCGATGAAAAACAGCGACAATACCTTGATACCGCGTTCCCGCACCTGCAATTCTTTGTCGAGGTGTCGCTTAATGGTGTGTTTGATCTGGGCCCGCCACACGTCCTCCCGCATGCCGCCGATTTCCTCTCCCAGGCGCAGAGTGCGGCCATTGTTGAACCGGATCAACTCGTTGCCTGGTTCGGCGTTGATTTCCACCACGGAGTAGCCTTGGGCATAGCAGGCCCGCTCGTTGGAGAGGGCAAAAAGGTCTGCGCCATTTTTAACAGTGACCGACTTCTCTTTGGGACCTTCCGCCGTTTGGACCTGGATGCGCAGCTTGGCCTTGATACCCGTCTTGTAGTCGATTTGCTCCACCCTTACGAAGGCGTCATTGGCCGCGCCCTGGGCCGCGGCGCTGCCCACCACGATTTGCTTGACCAGCTTTAGCTCGAAAGCCCGCACCGGGTCTAACCGGTAGACCAGGTTGTAGGGATTGCGGTGGGTCGCAGAGTAGCGCAGGGTGCACAGGGGGTTGAGGGCTCTAATGGCTTCCTGGGCCTTCTCGGTGGAATCCACGCTTTGCGGCTCGTCAATGATGACGATGGGCCGGGCCGCCTGCACGAACTCAATGGGCTGGCGGCCTGAAAGCTTATCGCTCTCCTTGTAGATAACGTTGCTCTTCTGTTCTTCCTCAGTGCCCGTGAAGTTCTTGCGGAAGGCGTCGATGTTGATGACCAGGATTTGCAGGGTATTGCTGGTGGCGAACTGCCTTAGCCGGTTGATTTTCTTGGCGTCATAGACAAAATGCTCGAAGGGCAGGTTGTTGTATAAGGCCCGGAAGTGCTCGGCAGTAATCTCGATATTCTTAAGCACGCCCTCACGAATGGCCACGCTGGGGACCACAATGATGAATTTCTGGAAACCGTAACGCCGGGAAAGTTCAAAAATAGTACGCAGATAGACATAAGTCTTGCCGGTCCCCGTTTCCATTTCCACCGAGAAGTGAGGGCACTGGCGCTTCTGATTGGCCGGGACGTCGAACAGCTCCCACCCCTCAAGTCCCGCACCGGGATCGGCAACCTCGATGTCATTGCATGTCTGGACGGCCCGGGTATTGGCCTTTAACTTGTCTTCTGCCAGGAGCAGTTGGTTGCCCACCCCCAGTTCAGTGCGGTATTGCCCGGCGAACAGGCTCCCAAAGACGCTCAAGTGGATGACCGCATACTCTGACGCCCCCTGAGGCTGGCCTTCAAATAGTTCAGTGACCGCAGCGATGGCGTCAAGTTGAAACTGCTGGTTGGGGTCAAATTGCAGCTTCAATTATCATCCCCTCGTTTCCGCTTCTGTGACGTGATCCTCTTTGCCTCATGCTCAAAATCACTCTCAAAGGCGCGGTCCTGGGTTACCCGGAATTTGGCATATGCTTCTTCGGCAAGCTGCTTGGCCACCTCGTGAGAGACCTTGCCCGCATCACTCAGAATCTCATATTCATTGAATTGCAGAAAGGCATCAAGCTTTTTGATCCAGTCTTGCATCCGCATCGGAATCTGCCGGGCCGCCTGGTTTTCGGCATAGTCCAGATACATGGAGACAATGCGCTCCAGTTCCTTGATCTCTTTCTCGACCAGGTAGTTCTTGGCCACTACCACATCAGACTTTAGAATCTTCCCGGCAGGGGCTTTCTTCCAGGCCATCAGGCCCATATGAGGTTTACCCGCATCAGCCCGCTCGGCAATGATCTCGGCCGCGGTTTTGCCGGTAACGGCCCAGTGGAGCTTATTTTGTACCATCTTAAAAAAAGTCTGGGTGATCTCTGCTCTCTTGTCGTAATCAATGCTGCACTGCTCGTAGATATCGGTGATCTTGAGGTAGAAGCGCCGCTCGCTGGCCCGGATTTCTCGGATGCGTTCGAGCAGTTCGTCAAAATAGTCCTTGCCGAACCGCTTGCCCTGTTTGAGCCGTTCATCGTCCAGGGCGAATCCCTTGATGATAAACTCCCGTAGAACATGAGTAGCCCAGATGCGGAACTGGGTGGCCTGACGGCTGTTGACCCGGTAGCCCACCGCGATGATAACATCCAGATTAAAGTGCTCCACTTGATAGGTTTTACCGTCCGCGGCAGTTGTTGCAAATTTTGCAACAACTGAAGCATACTTGAGCTCTCCCTCTTTAAAAATATTGCTGATATGCTTGGAAATTACCGATTTGTCCCGTTGAAAAAGTTCGGCTATCTGGTTTAGCGAGAGCCATAGGGTTTCGTCCTGAAAGAAGACCTCCACCCTGGCCGTGCCTTCTGGCGTGGTGTAGAGGATGATTTCACCTTCTCGCGGTTGCTCGCCTTTCTTCATCGTCTCCCCCTACACTGTCTTAAAGCTGGTGATGCCTTTGGTCTTGAATATTTGCACCGCGTTGGCCTTGAGCTGATCGTTGCCGGCGAAGCCTTCGTCCAGGCAGACTACTCGCTCAGGCTTCTTGTCCCCCATGGCCCGGATCAGTTCCAAGGTCAGGGCCCGCTCCAGGCAGATGAAGAGTGCTCCACCCGCCACGCTATAGACGGTCAGACCCGCCAGGGTAACCGTCTCCAGCGGCGTAGTAAGGGGGAAGCCACTCTTGAGCAGAATCTCATAGAGGATATCCTCTGCTGTACGGTCTTCGCGGATGTGGTCCACATGCATCTCGATCTGCCGTTCCAACGCCGGTGCGTCGTGGGGCACCTCGGCATCCCAGGGCTTGAAGTTGGATTCGGCCAGCTTGAAGACGCGGAAGCCGCGGTCCTGCTGACTGGCACCCCCTAAGTCGAGCTTGCCCTTGTCCTCATCGTTGAGTTTCTTGATAACCCGGCGGATACGCTCTTTGGCAATATCAGTGATGGTCGGGTAATCCTCGCGCCCCGTGGGTTCTGGGAGTTGGACGAGGATGAAATTGCGGTTGCCACTGTCCCCTTTATTCAAGTCGAGGACGGCGTGGGCGGTGGTGCCGGAGCCGGCGAAAAAGTCGAGGATGATTCCGTCGCGATCCTCTGTTGCTTGATCAACTAACGTTCTCAAAAGACTTTTCGGCTTTGAGAATGGAAAAACCTTCTCGGTGAACAGATCCTGGATGACCCTAGTTCCTTCGGTCGTTTGTCCAACATCCAACCAGGAAGAAAAACCGGTTTCGTGACGTGTGATTTCGTTGAGGAATTTCTTGTGTCGTGGCCTTCCATTTGGCTTGGGTGGCCAGATTATACGCTTATCGGCAATTAACCGAGTCATCGTTTCAGGAGCGTAAGACCAGCCGCGAGTGGGTGACGGAGGATACACAAAGCCGTTCTCTGGGTTTACCAAATCATAATGAAGATTTGGACGTTCTTTCTTGTTTGCAATCCCAGTTAGGTCAGCACTAAACCAAGGTCCGCGTGGGTCGTTATCAGGATTAGAGTATTTTGTTTTGTCGATAGGGGTTCCCTTAAGTTTCGTAGTTAGTCTTTTATAGCATACAACATATTCGTGATCGGTAGATGCGCGATCTTCATTTCTGCTGTCAGCGTTTTGTCTGCGTTGCCATACAAAGCTTATTAGGAAGCTCTCTTCACCGAATATTTCATCACACAATCGACGCAGATTTGACAGTTCATGATCATCGATCGAGATCATGATCACTCCGTCCTCCCGCAGCAGATTGCGCGCCAGATAGAGCCGTGGGTACATCATATTCAGCCACCTTGAGTGGAAGCGGCCGTCGGTGTCAGTGTTGGTGCTGAACTTTTTGCCCTGCGCATCCACCTGTCCTGTATACTCCAGGTAGGTCTGCAAGCTCTCGGTGTAGTTATCGGGGTAGATGAAGTCGTTGCCGGTGTTAAAGGGCGGATCGATGCAAATCATCTTGACCTTGCCCAGGTACGACTTCTGCAAGATTTTCAGCACTTCCAGGTTATCGCCCTCGATTATTAAGTTCTCAGTATTGTTGAAATTGACGCTTTCCTCCGGACAGGGGCGCAGGGTGCCCAGGCTCGGCGCCTGGATGGTCTTAAAGCAGTCGCCCTTCCCCGGCCAGGTCAGGCCGAAGCGCTCCTTGCCCACGTCCACCGCCTCGCCCAGGGCCAGCTTCAACTGCTCGAAATCAATCTTGCCGCCTTCGGTGTGAACCTCGGGAAAGAGGCGCAACAATTCCTGCCGCTTCTCTTCGGCGATATCCTGAGATTGCAGTGCCAGCTTTTCAGGTTGGTCGGTCATGGTTTGTCCTTCGATTTTCTTGCGTTTTTTCCATCTTACACCAATTGCCAGTGCAGGGCGAAGAGCCTTTCTTGTTCGATGCTTTGTTCCAAACGCAGGCTGATTTCATCGAGCAGCGCATCCTTCTGCCGATCGATTTCCCGGCTGGCTTGGTCATAGACCCGCCAGGCTTCCTCCCGTTTCGTTTCCAGGGTGCGGGCGGCACGCTGCCGTTCCAGCTTCTCCGGGGCGTGGGGGCTTCAAAGCAGAGCAGTTTTGTAGCTTCTCTTGAATTAGATGAACCCATGGTTTGAATTTAGATATTTACTCAGGAAAATCAAATTTGAGCTGTAACGGACGAGGCATACGAAGCCGAACAACCAGGCGCAACGAAGAACGTGTTCGTATCAGCTCAACTTTTAGATTAAAATCTTGCTGCCGTTGGTTGTCCATCGGCATTGAGAAATCCAATGTCTCCTCCTCCCTACCGCGTCGGTTTATTTCTGTCTCAAAAGTAAACAGCTTCTCCAGATGCTGATTAACTTGACGGAGATCAGAGCGGCGATACAACGGTTTGGTAGGTAGCTTGGATGCATCCGAAATAACGAGCTCGGAAGACTGCTGCGTCAGTCCAAGAGTAGGAATTTTGGGACTGATAGACTGTTTTTGGATGGAGTGAGGGGTAGCAGTCTTGATCAGCATTAAGCCCTTCTCGAAACCACCCCGGCGCTTCTCTTTTTTTTCGCGCTCTGCTTCAATGTCGGCAATAGCCACTCCCAACGATCGACACAATGCTCTAACGACTTCTTGTACATCGGCGAGTTCGCTAGTTAATTCCGGTCCTGACTTCGCGTCCAGAGCTTCGAATGCTTCTTCAACCAGCTTCTGTTGCAAGGCAGCTACCAGAGCACCATCAATTAATTGAACAGTTTGGGTACGCTCACCACGCTTTTCGATAAAATTTGGGATTCCGTCACGAACTATTTTATTATAATCATCGACGTCTTCTTCAACCCCGAAAAGATCGATGCATTCAACTTGAGCCCCTTCTCTCTTGAGGACATAGTATGGGTGCGAAAGTATACTTCCCGCCAAGACAACCACAAAATTATTTTCTCTGGCCAAAGCCGCCAGCCTTTTTGCAAAATCCGGATTTCTTATGAGCTCAGGGTCTTCCGGTTCGACTACAACCCTTTCAATATATTTTCCAGATTGCAGGTCTTCCTGTAGCCGCTGCCAGTCATTTTCAGCCTTGATTTCGAAGTCACGCGCACCGGAGAGCTTTTGTCTCGGTGCAGCATTGGGAGAACTAAGCTCTGATTTGCTATGGAACCAAGGGATGATCTTGTGAGGCGTTGCTTGAGGATGATTGTCAATGAACCACATAACCGAAACGGCATATCCCTCCCGTTCCGCTATTTGTCTAGTCGCAGAAGCGATCTCGAAGAGCCACCCCACTTTTCTTATACTTCTATTCCAATCGTATGGAGGAACTGTTTTGTGTCGTATCCATTTCCCATTTTCATCCGAAGCAATAAATATCCCCTTATAACGGAGGCGTTCCCCTGCGACCTCATAATTCAACACTGAAATATCCTTATTAATATCAACCTCTTTAGTATCAATTTCAAAGGTGTCATGAGAATAAAAATATAATCCTTCCGGAATCCCCCAAAGAGAATCAATGCGTACGATCCTCTCGCCTGGTACCGCCCTAGCCCAGGCAGACGCAACCGAAGGAATAAAATGGTGAGATATAAGGCAAAGGTTACTATCTCTTAACTCAAGTCGTTCAATTTGAGACTTAAAGTTATTAAGGAGCCATTCCCTGGCTATTCCATGTGAGCGAAGTTCATCGCTACGAGGAAGCATTTCTCGTTTATCTTTGTGAATACCAACCCCATCTGTCCTGATGATCAAAGAGCACCTTGTAAGTTCAACCAAATCGCTTTCCAATTCAGGAGAAATAAAGCCAGAAAGTAAATTATCCATCACTCTCGGATCGTCAAGCACATAAAATAGCGGCATGTTATAACCAAGTTCTTTATATAATTTTGCGTTACGCAATTTGCCATAATTTTCAAAATCCTGATCATTGGCTACACGAATAATTTGCAGATAAGGGAGAGCTATGGCGCGTATTCGCTTCGGAAGAAGTGAGCGCGGCTTGAACCCTATTGCTGGATCAGCTTCATCTGCTTGTACTATTCTAATTACTTTACCATCCCAAACCCATTCGAAGTGGGTGCGCGAAGAAAGCTGTGTAGCCCACATCGCTACCAATTTCAAACGAAGATGGGCTGCGAATTTAGAAGTGCAGCTTAAGTCTAAGCCAGGTAAATCTTTTCCATCACGCCAATATCTCACCGCAATTTTTACTGGAGGGTCTGGTCGTCCTTCTTGAGGTTCGAATCCTACAATCCAATCGCGCTTCTCCTTTCTAAGGTGTCTTTCATTAGAAAGATGGCCCATTCGTTTTTGATTAACATACTCTTGGATTATCCAATGCACTTTACCATCAGGCATATGAGGTAGCTGAGGTATTAGATTCCGTATCATGGTAGTTGCTTGGCTTGATGTGCATTCAGCCGATTTAAGGCGCCCGCGATATTGCATAGTCTCTGAGGTTCCGCTTGAGCGAACCATGACTAAGCCACTTTTACTCATGCCTGCACGAGTAAAGCCCTCACTGACATATGCATCAACCGTTTCATCAGGGCATTCCCCTTCAAAACATGATGATGTTATCACAAAAAACGGGGGGACCCACTCCGAAGGCAATGAGGATAGGCCGTATGCCTTTCGACCAAGGTTCTCCGCAGAGATCTCTTCAACTGAGAAGTCTCTGGGACCTTTTGGAGTAATTACAATGACAGGCCGGAGTGGGGAAAGAGGGCGACCCCGACCACGTCTTTTCTCTTCCTGAAGAATATTCGCTCCGGGCGTTTTATGGTTTTTATCAGAATATTTATTGTCTTTTTGCATGGGTCATTCTCAATCAATACTATAGTCTATTTTGCCGAGGAGTTGATGAGAAATGAGAATAGCGCGGTATATTGATATGTTAAATGATCTATCGTTGCATGCTTTCTGGAATTTGCAACCCTGGTGCGAAGAAAAGAATCTCATCTCCTTTTCGAGCAAAATTAGCAGTGTGAAACAATTGGATCTGGCAAGATCTGACATTTGTATAGAGCCCTCGAATTTCGGGAACATCATCATAAGAGACAATCCAAGGGCATCGTAACCTCAAGATGTATTCGCTGACGGCCGCATGATCATTGGGTGTGTAAGCATTAAGATACAAGCGTCTACCAGAGCGATAGTATGGCGGATCTAAATAAATTAAATTTGTCTCTGCGAAATTATGGTTACGAAGAAATTCTATCGCGTCCTCACAAGAGATATGAATGCGATCACCAAAATTGCCGATCCGTTCGATACGACGTCGCAGTTCGGACCGATTAAACCTAGCATCTATCTTCCATCTTCCGCATTGTTTTCTCCCACCGATCATTCCACTATTCTTTAAAATACCAGAACGATTTGTTCGGTTAAGAAAAAAAGTTGCAAAGCCTAATTCAAAAATGTCAGCCATAGGCCTTTTATCATAGATTGCTTTTTGCTTTGACCACTCGTCAGGCGTCACCAGAGCCTCGTCAAGAAGCTGAAGGAAATCTTGGTTCCTTATCAATACAGAATGCCAAAATGCGTAGATAGCGGGATCTAGATCGTTGAGATGGATTTCTGATACCAGACCTTTAAAGAGAAGGCTTAGAGCGAGGCTTGCACCACCAGCATAAGGCTCTATATACTGTGTCTGATTCAACCCGTTCAACTGAATAATATTTTCAAAATATTTTGCGAATCTCCATTTACCCCCTGGATAGCGAAGTGGTGATGCGTCCTTCATATGACCAAAAAGGATATATCAGATGATGGTAGCACTGGTTTCATAAGGACTTGATTAGCCTTTGACAAGAAGTACTTACAGGCATTCATTAACTTTGATTTACTTCACATTTGGTGGCGGGGTTTCTTCTGCTGCCGACGAAACCCTGCCATTCGGCTTAGATCCGTCTTTGTGCCTCTCCCTCCCACGGCTCGTTCCGAAAACAGTTTCGGCTATCTCTGTGAGCTTGGCAACAGCGCTATCCGAAAAGTAGCCAACCAGAAACCCAACGCCAACAACCTGAGAAAGCGATTCAACAGCTTGGCGATCAAAGATGCGAAACATTCCGGACGATACAAGGGCAACGATAGCAAACGCCAAGCCACCAGAAATATGTGGCGTGAAAAATCGCCAAAGTCGGCGGTCCAGATGCCACATCTGTCGTGCCACAGAATGGTACAACCACTTTATGACGAAGAGCGTTCCACCCAAAACGCCACTCAACCATGCTATGCCGTACTTCAGAAAACGTTGATACTTCTGATCGGTTAACCCCAACCAATATTTAGGATAGTTAAGCCAGAGAATCGCCATTGCGATCATTATGATAAGCAATAAGCATGCTAAGTAGGCAGATTCAAACCAAATGTGCCGCAAAGCATCGGGTTCGTACTTTGAGCGCCATTCAAGACGTTCGCGGCCGTCTGTGGGATCATCTGGGGCGAACCCAGGGATCCTTGAGGGCTTATTCACGCTGCTACTTTGGTTCGGTTCAGCCATGAGAGCACGTTTCCATTATGCGCCCGCACTTTGTTAATCGTAGCGAACACATTTGGGAACTGGGGATAATCCCGCCAATTGAATTGGTTCAATGCTCCGATCCGCGTCGCTATGGCACGCCGGAATAGCTGACTACCGAAATCTTGGTGTACAGTTATGCGGCCAATACCGATCGGTTGTTCGAGGTAAAGATAATCTTCACCCCGAGCGAAAGCAGTGCGACATACTTCCAGGCCACCTTCGGACCAGAATGCTTTTTCAGGCAAGAATGAAGCCACTTCAGAAAATAAGTCAAATGGTACTGGGACGATATGCAAGTGTGCATGATCAACACCGCATCCAACGCTGAGGCCTGCTCTGCTGGGACCGTGTTCGAATGCGCACACTTGTCCGTAATATTTCTGCAGAACTGAGCAGAGAAAATGCTTCATCTCCTGCATCTCAGCGGCAACCGAGTCAGGCAACGCACCCATGCAAATGAAGTGCTTCTTGGGCACAAGAAGTAGCCAGCCTTCGACAAGAGCCCCCAGTGATGGCAAAACGACGAAGTTTGGAGACTCGAATAATGGCTCGTTCCAAACCTCTCTATGACCATGGGGAAAAAGGTCGAAACACAGGCGGCAACTGGTCATGCTATCAACCTCCTTCTGCTTACAGAAATGAGGGAAAATATTCCACAGATATCCTAGTTTTACTTTACTATGCCTATCTTTCATAGTCCAGCCCTTTGATTGTCTCAAAGGGGTATCCCTTCCAAATAAGCCAGCCTCCTGCCAGCCACATGTTTCATTTTTCCATTATTCCTCCCGCATCTGGATTTTGAATCTCTAAAGTTCGCCAGCCTTCTAATCCCTGCCCTGAAAAGCCTTATAACAGCGTCCTGGTCCAAAATGCCCCTATTTTGCCCCCATTTTGCCACCTTGTTGGAATTTTCAGCCCCTCAGATAATAAGCCCGGATAGCTTAACACTTTATATCCGGGTGGCGCTTTGGGACTCATCAGCAGGGGGATCAATTATGCATTTCGGTTAGGGGGCCTGGGGACAAGGCGTCAGGCTCCTGATGCCTCCATGCCGGCCTTGCCCACCTTTCCTGAGACGGACCGTCTCTTCTTCCTTTCTCCCCATCTTCTCATGGCGCAACTGCGTGGCGGTGGGTTGACCCATCCCTACAAGGACCACGTCTGGGTCTATTCTTGCGTCAACGCCATCGCCCAGAACCTCATGGGCATTCCTCTACTCTTTTTCACAGGGAGCCGGAAAGACAAGAAACTGGTGGAAGCGGGCCCCTTGGTCCAGCTTTTCGAGACCCCCAATCCCATGATGTCCGGGGCCCAGCTCATCGAGGCCACCTTTATCTGCCTGGGACTGTGCGGGGAAGCCTTCTATATCGCCGAGCGGAAGACCCCCCGGGACATTCCCAAGGAACTCTGGACCTTCCATCCCAACCGTTTCAAAGAACTGGTGGACAAGGATACAGGGCTGATTGCCGGCTGGACCTACGAGAAAGGCGGCAAGAAGATTCCCTTCGAGGCCCACGAGATCATCTTTTTTCGCTACTTCAATCCTTATCACGATTACCGGGGCCTGGCCCCCTTGCAGGCGGCCCAGGCGGGGATCGACCAGGACTTCTGGGCCAGCCGGTATAA
>ENA-OSEO01006359-OSEO01006359.1-sediment-metagenome-genome-assembly--contig:-NODE-6359-length-10657-cov-3.564461_pt1 | contig 10657 bp, 11 predicted proteins | sample MGYA00237883_ERZ534232 | MGnify/ENA metagenome assembly ERZ534232
GGGGATTGACCTCCTCGTTCACGTATGTCCCCATTTTACCTCATTGTTACCTCTCGCCAAAATTCTCGGATGCACCCTTTGCGCGGGGGTGCGTTCAGTAATTTGGGCGACAAAGGCGGCCGCTTACCGGAAAAATTCCTGGAGAGCGCAGCCGCAGTATCAGACTGTGCCAATCTCCGCAGGACTTCGTCTCTTTAGCGTGGGGCTGAAGCCCCGCAGCATGCTGTGAATCGCAGCGGTTCCATCCACGAATTGTCTTGGTCGCGTCGCCACTCGTTTGCGGTTGTCCGGTGCTTTTGTGACAGCCCCTACGGACCCATGACCGGGGCCGCCCTGCCGCGATGCAGTCTACCCCAGCGGGGGCACGAAGCAGCTCTTGCCATAAGGCCACGCGACGATGCCGCCGTCCATGAACTTGACGTCGAATCCTTCGGCCTTGAGAATGCGATATGCTTCATAGCCGCGCAGGCTGATGGCGCAGAAGATGATGATCTCCTTGCCACGTGGCAATTCGCTCATTTGCTCGCGCAGTTTGCCCAACGGAATGAGCTTGACCCGTGGGTCGTCGATGTGGTTTGCCTCGAACTCGCCCGGCGAGCGCACATCGAGCCACACGAAGTCGTCGCCGCGGTCCAGCTTGGCCTTCACCTCGGCGGGAGTAAGGCTCTCGGCGAGGCCGTCGATTTTGTTGCGGATGATGTTCGCCGTGTGTGCCACGATATCGATCGCACCCGCATAAGGCGGTGCATAACCCAGGTCCAATCCGGCAATATCATCCACCGTAGCCCCGAACTGCAGCGCAGTTGCAACCACATCGACTCGCTTGATGCCGTCACCAGGGCCGACGACCTGCATCCCCAGCAGTTTGCCAGTGCCGCGCTCGGCAATCATTTTGATGAACGTCCGCGCGTGATCGGGGTAGAAATGCGCCTTGTCCGTACCGGGGTTCAGCGCCGTGACCACATCGTAGCCAGCGGCGCGTGCTTCCTCCTCCGTCAGCCCGCTCTTGCCCACGTTGTACTCCAGGATCTTGACTACTGCTGTCCCGACGATGCCGCGGAACGAGTCGTCGATCCCGGCGATGTGGTTGGCGATCACGCGCCCGTGCTTGTTGGCGGTGGAACCCATCGGCGCGTACGCCTTCTGGCCGGACACCAGATGGACGTTTTCGACGTTGTCGCCAGCGGCGTACACGTCCGGATCGTTGGTCTGCAAGTGCTCGTTGACGATGATGCCGCCGGTCTGTCCGACTGCGAGACCGGCATCTTTGGCCAGCTGGGAATTCGGGCGCACGCCCACCGAGACCAGTACCAGGTCAGCGTCGATCTCGCCTTTATCGGTGATGACTTTCGCCACGTTGCCCCGATCATCGCCCTCGATGCGCATAACCCGCTCGCCGGCACGGATGTCGATCCCTTTGGTGCACAGGTAGCTGGTCAGGAATGCGGCCATCTCGTCGTCCAACAGTTTCGGCAGGACGCGAGGCAGCATCTCGACGACGGTGACGTGCAGCCCGCGACGCACGAACGCCTCTGCAACCTCCATACCGATCAGCCCACCGCCGATCAGCACGGCGTTTTTCACTGCGCCGGACGTGACCAGGTCGCGGATGTTGACCGCATCGCTCGGTTTGGATAGACCGAAGACACGGTTAAGCCGGATACCGTCGATGGGCGGGGTAACGTGAATGCCTCCGGTGGTCAATATCAGCTTGTCATAAGGCAAATCTTGGGGCTGGCCAGTCTCGGTGCTGACCACGTGCACGGTTTTCTGTTCTCGGTTGATGGACTCCGCCACGGTGTTGTCCATCACGTTGATGTCCTTGACTTGGCGGAAGAACACGGCATCCCTGGGGATACCCAGAGGCGAATAGTTGAGCTGATTGCAGTCGGACATGTCCCCGGCGATACAATAGGGCATCGCGCATCCCGCGTAGGACAGAATGTTACCCTTTTCTACGATCGTGATCTCCGCATCGGGAAGCAGCCTGCGCAATCTGGCTGCCGTCTTGGGTCCGGCTGCGACGCCACCGACCACCACAACCTTCGGTTGTTTTGACATAAGAAACTATCTCCTTTGACCAATGTAATTGTAATGATGTGGAATCATACCATACCAGGGACGAGTATAACACCACTGGCCTGCGCTGTCAACCTGGCTATAGACAAACTGTATATACCGGCCAATTTTGGCGGGCTCGCCTGGCAGGGGGGTACAAAGAGCAGCCGGAATTTTCTGGGAGCGTCTACCAGATGCAAACGGACAGGTTCTCCTTGCCGGTCACGGTCTCTGGCGGATTTGTCACGTTGGAGACGGATCAAATATCGCCGAAATTCGCGGATGCACCCTGCGCATACTTTGATTTGCCCTCTGTCCGGTTTGGTGCTAGGATGTACCGTAATTCGCAAGTGTCCAACAGGGGAAGGAGACGTACGGTCGCCATGTCTTTGCTTCAGAATACGTTAAATCGCATCCAGCCTCTCGATGAGGGAGCGATGGCCCAGGCCCGGGCGCGTCAAGATACGTTGATTAAACCACAGGGCAGTCTGGGACGGCTGGAGGATCTGTCTGTGCAGATTGCCGGCATCACTGGCGATTTGACCCCGCAGATCAAGGACAAATCTCTGCTCGTGATGGCTGCCGATCATGGTATCGCGCGAGAAGGTGTGAGTGCCTATCCACCGGAAGTGACGCCGCAGATGGTACTGAATTTCTTGAGTGGGGGTGCGGCGATCAATGTACTGGCCCGGCTGGTCGAAGCGCGTGTAGTCGTGGTAGATGTTGGCGTGAACTACGACTTCGACCCCGAGGCGGGTCTGCTCGATTTCAAGATTGCTTCCGGAACTGCAAATATGGTCAATGGCCCTGCCATGACGCGCGAGCAGGCTGTGGCGGCCATCGAAGCTGGTATCCAGGCGATGGAGCTTGAAGTCGAGTGGGGAGTCGATCTGGTCGGCACGGGTGACATGGGCATAGGCAACACGACGGCTTCCAGCGCGATTACTGCGGCGTACACCGGGTTGCCTGTCGCGCAGGTTACCGGGCGAGGCACCGGTTTGGACGACGCGCAGTTGGCAGCGAAGATCGCGACGATCGAACGCGTGTTGGCGTTGAACCGCCCCGACTCCTCCGATCCGCTGGACGTTCTGAGCAAAGTAGGCGGCTTCGAGATTGGCGGAATCGCCGGCGTGATTCTGGGTGCCGCGGCAAATCGCGTGCCGGTGATCATCGATGGCTTCATTTCCGGCGCCGGCGCGCTCATCGCTGCCAGTCTGAATCCTGATGCTGTCAACTACATGATTGCAGCGCATTGTTCGGTGGAAGTTGGCCATCGTGCCATTCTTGCACGACTGGGGCTCGAACCGCTGCTGGATCTGAATCTAAGGCTTGGTGAGGGAACCGGCGCTGCCCTGGCCATGAACATCGTCGAGGGTGCAGTACGTATCCTCGACGAGATGGCGACTTTCGCCAGCGCCGGTGTTTCCGAGAAATAGTGAGGCATCTAGCGGCCTGGCTGCGCGGCTGTGTTCACGGGCACGGCTGCGGTGCAGCGGATATCCGGCGACGCCCGGCGGTTGGTCCCCGTCGTTGATTTCACGCGAGGCGTTTCACGTCACGGAACTTACCGGCTGTTACGTGTGGACACGAGCGCACACGTAACCTATCGATATGTCGAGGAGGAGGAGTGGGGTTCACTGCACAGTGAAAGGAGAGGTCTACGGCTTATGGCCAAACGTTCCCCTCTGTTATTCTGTGCCTCTAACCGTAACTCCTTAAGTATTGCAGTAACGTTGTTGTTCCTGCTGTTGGTTGGCGGCGTGCTATTCGTGATAGTCCGTTGGGTGGGGTGGAATGTACCGTATTCTCCGGTTTTTCCCTACACAGCGCATGGGGTGATCTACAACAAGCTTACCGGGGAAAGACTCGATAACAGCCAGATCGAATGCGGTAATCCCGTTACGACCAGTGACGTGCGGGGACGTTTCGTCGTGGACCTGGCCGGGCGGAAATCACGCCAGTGCCAGTTCTATTCGCAGGGGTTCGAGCCCTTGCTGATTGATGTCGTCGCTGGGCAGGTCATGAACGTGCCGTTGGTACCCGATCCCGTCTGGACGTTGTCAGCTGTGATCGCGTGGGAGAAGCAGCGGAAATTCGGCAAACAGTACGATCTGCTGCATACCGATGTCCGGCGCTCGTGGTCGCGCGAAGAATTCATCCGCCTGCTTTCCATGACGGAAAGCCCGATCGTGGATTTTGAGCACGCTCCTGTATTCTACCTGGATCATTGGGACAACCACGGGGACATCTATTTCAATGTGGCTGTCGTGCCGGCTTGGATTACCTTCGCGCAAGGTGACCAATATGTACAGTACTATTGGGAGTCACATTGGGTCAAGCAGGATGGCTACTGGCGTTGGTTTCGAGAGCCAATGACCCTGCTCGGTGCAGTGAATCGAAGTGCGAACGCTGCAACCCATCCGTGACACCAGGTATGCGGGCGCCGCAGTTGTTGTGCTTCCGCGGATTGGTTGCCGCGAAAAGAGGCACTGCCGTCCGGTGGGAGTATGTTTGTGGAGTTTTGGGTTGCACTGCAGTTTCTGACGACGTTTCCCACACCGACCTTGCACGACCTGCCCGAAGATGCGTGGGGGCGGTCGATGGCCTGTTTCCCACTGGTCGGGTTGGTGTTGGGCGGTTGTCTTGTCATCGCTCAGGCGGTCCTGTCTCTGTTGTGGCCTGCGCCGGTAGTTGCTGCGTTGGTGTTGGGGCTGTGGGCCGTCTTGACTGGTGCGTTACACCTGGATGGTCTGGCCGATTGCTGCGATGGTTTGCTGGTTGCCAGGCCGCCGGAGGACCGTCTCCGTATCCTGAAAGATACCCATGTCGGCACGTTTGGGATGGTGGGTGTCGTCGTCCTGCTATTGGTCAAATTCGCCTGTCTTTTGGCGGACAACGGATCGCCTGCTACTCTGACCACGGCATTGTTCGTGGCCCCCGTAGTGAGCCGCTGGGCAATGGTGTACGCGACCGTTTCGTATCCGTACGGGAGACAGGGCAGCAGTCTCGGAAACACGTTCGCCGCCCATGTCACCCGGCGCAGTTTGTGGGTGAGCAGCCTGCTGGCCGTGCTTAGTGGTGTGCTACTGGGCGGCTGGTTTGGTCTGACGGCGTTGGTGTTGGTTTGGGTATTGCAATATGGAATCGCGTGCTGGACGATGACCCGCATACCGGGTCTGACCGGAGATGTCTACGGCGCCATCAACGAGGTGTGTGAAGTCGCTGTCCTCTTGCTTGCTGTAGCCTGGGGGGCGTGAAATCGCGTTACACGGAGGAAAAAACCTGCTTTGCTGAGAGAAGATACGGAAAGTTGCGTCATAGATCCATCGGTGCAAAGCACGGGCTTGCGCGATGTGGAACTGCCCGGCTGTACACGTCTTGGCCTCAACGGTCTGGCAAAAACCCGTATCGTTGGCATACCGTTCCAGCTTGGTACGACGTCCTATATCTATCCTGCCGATGTGTTGCCAAATGTCGAGTGCCTGGCTGGGTTGGTGGACGACATTGAGCTGGTATTCTACGAGGTCACAGCGCTCTCTCCGCTCCCCGATGCGGAGACTCTGGCAGCGTTGCATGCGATCGGTGTTGCCCACAACATGTCTTTCACCGTACATCTGCCGCTCAATCTATCCTTGGCTTCGGGTGATCTCATCATCCGCGAAGGCTCGCTCGAGTTGGCGAAACGTGTGATCGCGGCTGCACGCGTGCTTGACCCCTGGGGATACATCATTCACGTCGAGCACGGCGCTGTTTGGCCAGGTTCCTGGGACCAGTGGGAGCGTTTGGCTGGCGCTGCGCTCTCGCAGTTGGTGCAGTACGTCGGGGATGGCGCGTTGTTGTGTCTGGAAAACACCGAAAGTGTGCCGCCCGAGCTGGTCTTTGCGGTGGCGAAGCGGCTGCGGACCAGTGTTTGTCTGGATGCAGGGCATCTGTTCAAGACCGCACGCAATCCGCTTCCCTATCTCGAACAAGTGTTTCCGCGGGTTCGTGTCGTGCACCTGCATGGCTGGGACGGGAAAAACGACCATCGTTCGCTCGACGTGATGGCGGATCGGGAATTGCGCTCGGTCGTCGAGTGGCTCTACCGTTCCGCCTACGCGGGTGTCGTCACCTTAGAGGTGTTTAACGAGTGGGATTGGTTATCCTCAATCGCATGCCTGGCACAATTGCTCGAAACGGAAGTCAGCGATGGAACAGACGAATGGGACGGTACCCGCTAAGCTGATTCTCGTGTTGGGTGGAGCGCGCAGCGGCAAGAGCGCGTTCGCTGAACGGTTGGCGAGCCAGTTGGGCGAACGGGTGTTGTACGTTGCCACAGCCCAGGCCCTGGATGACGAGATGCGGGAGCGTATTCGGATGCACCGCGAGCGCCGGCCTGGTCACTGGCGTACGTTGGAGGCAGCCCTGCAGGTGGGCGAGGCGCTTCGCGAAACGGCTCAGTCCGGCGAGGTGGTCCTGCTCGACTGTTTGACGCTGCTTGTATCCAACACGGTCCTGGCGGCAGGCGAAAATGTGACGCTGGCGGAAGCTCAGCCGCGAGTTGCCAACGAAATAACGGCATTATTGGAGGTCGCCCGTGGGCACGATGCGCCCGTGATTGTCGTCTCCAACGAAGTGGGACTGGGTGGAGTGCCGCTCTACCCGTTGGGGCGGATCTATCAGGACCTGCAGGGTTGGGCCAATCAGCGTGTAGCAGAAGAAGCTGTCCAGGTGTACTGGGTGGTCGCGGGTATACCGGTCGATATCAAGCGGCTGGCACGCGAGTTGTAGCGTGCCGCTTTTGCGCGTCGCGTGGCCTCCGGTCGAGGAGTTTTGAGGGAGTCTTGAGATGGAACTATATCCCCTGCGATTCGAAAGTATCTATGTGACGCGGGTCTGGGGCGGGCGGCGTTTGGAGCAATTGGGCCGTCGATTGCCGCCGGATGTGCCCATTGGCGAGAGTTGGGATGTCGACGATGCCAGCCGGGTGAGCAATGGCCCACTGGCCGGGCACACGTTGGCGGAGTTAGTGCCGCAGTTGCAGGCGACATTGGTGGGGCGGCGCGTTTGGGACCGCGAAGGGGGACAGTTCCCACTGCTCTTGAAGTTGATCGATGCCACGCAGGCTCTGTCCGTTCAAGTCCACCCCGATGACGACTATGCCCATGCCCAGGGCGAGCCACGCGGTAAGACCGAGTGCTGGTATGTGCTGGATGCGGCGCCGGGAAGTGAGCTGATTCACGGAATGAAAGTGCCTGCGGACCGTGCAATGCTGGAACAGGCCATCCGCGAGAATCGGCTGGACGAGTATCTTCAGCATGTTCCGATGGTGAGGGGCGCTACGATCTTCGTCCCAGCAGGGACGGTACACGCCTTGTGTGCAGGACTCGTCTACGAAATCCAGCAGCGCAGCGACACGACCTATCGCTTGTACGATTGGGGGCGTATGGGTCTCGACGGCAAACCACGTGCACTGCACATCGCGCCGTCACTCGACGTGCTCGACTACACGCTCTGGCCCAAACATACCGCTGTGCCGGTGCCCATCCCCGGTGAGCTGGACCGCTTCTATCTCGCTGCCAGCCGCAGTTTCGCCCTGGAGTTGTGGATCATGCCGGCGACGACCCGCTGGGAGGTCGATCCGGAGAGCTTCAACCTGCTCACCGTCGTCGAAGGCGCTCTCACCGTGCGCTATGGGGAATACGGCGAGGAGCAGATCACACTCGCATACGGGGAAACTGCGCTGATTCCTGCCGAATTGGGCTTCACTGTGCTGGATCCTTCTCCGCAGTGTAAGGTGCTTCGTGCCTACGTGCCCGATCTGTGGATGGATGTGATTTGTCCGCTTTTGGATGCAGATACTGGTCGAAACGATATCCTCCAGTTGGGAGGGTATGGCAGCAACAATGATCTGGCCCCATTGATGGTCGGGCGGCGGAGCAGGTTTTGCTGAGCATCCCTCTTCCCGAACACAGCAACCCGCGGAGCAGGAAAAGCTCCGCTCTATCGAATTCTAACCAGAGGAGTAGAGAAGCAGCATGAAACCGGAAGACATCGTCTTAGAAATCAAAAACGTCCAGGAAGCATTGGAAGATATCCAGGGCGAACTCGAAGAACTGCCATCGGGCGAGAACGTCGCTTCGGCGGATACGGCGCTCATTCTGGCGCTTACCGCGTTGGACCACGCCATCGCCGAGCTTGAAGAAATGGCCGGTATCTCGGGAGACGAGTGACCGGAGCTATGCCAGTGCGCGTTCAGCAAGCTTGCCCGCCGCGATCCGGGAAGGCAGTCTCTGCGCATTGTCTCAATGGCTATGCAGCCCGTCGTAGATTGCGCGGCGGGCCAATCCGGTGCGCTTCGCACCTTCGGCAGCGGCCTCTCGCGCACTCAGTCCCTCGGCCATCATCTCTTGGGCCAGGGCGAGCGCTGTTTCCAAATCGTAGTGATGCGGTTGTGTCTTACCCGCGCCTTGAACAACGAGGGTGAATTCTCCGCGCGGTTGGATCTCCTGAAAGTGGATCAACAGCTCACTGATGTTCCGTCGCAGAACTTCCTCGTGGATTTTCGTCAATTCCCGGGCGATGGCCAGTGGGCGATCTCCCAAAATGTCCAGCATGTCTTGCAGACAGGCGCGCAAGCGGTGCGGCGTTTCGTAGAGGACGATGGTCCGCTCTTCGTCCTTGAGCGACTGCAGTGTCTTCTGCCGTTCGCCCGCTTTGCGCGGCAGGAACCCAACATAAACGAAGCTGTCCGTCGGCAGACCGGAAACGACCAATGCGCTGATCAGCGCCGATGGACCGGGAATGGGCACGACCGGAATGTCCTCTTGTAGCGACTCGCGGATCAGGTCGTAACCCGGGTCGGAAATACCGGGCATACCGGCCTCGGAGATCAGGGCGACGTCCTGGTCTTTCAAGACGTCCAGAATCTGCCTGCGCTTTTGCGGGCCGCTATGCTCGAAATAGCTGACCAGCGGCGTCTTGATCTCGTAGCGCTTGAGCAGAGTGTGGGCACGCCGGGTGTCCTCGGCTGCGATCAGCCCGACCTCGCGCAGGATACGGATTGCGCGCAGTGTGATGTCTTCCAGGTTCCCGATCGGCGTGCCGACGACGTATAACGTGCCCATCGGTCACTCTCCATCCTCTGCCACATCCTCGCGACGTGCCAGGAAAACCAGCAGCGTGCTGCCGTACTGCCGTTGTTCGAAGATGGTCAGATGTTCCAGAACGAAAGGTTGCAGTTCTTTCGGAAAGATTTGCACGATGATTTCACCGTCGGGCGCCAGCCAGGGGAGCTTGTCAAGGGCATGTACCGTGTCGAGCCACAACCCCTCGTACTGCGGTGGGGCGACGTAAATGAAATCGAATGGTTGGCTGGGCGTCTTCTTGAGGTAGGAAAACACGTCTGCCTGCTGGACCTGTGCGCGCGTTGCCAGACCAGTGGTGCGCAGGTTCTCGCGGATGGTTGCGATTGCCCGCCGGTTATGTTCGACGAAAACCGCTCGTTCCGCTCCCCGGCTCAACGCCTCGATCCCTACGCCCCCCGTCCCTGCGAACAGGTCGAGGAAGTGCGCGCCGATCACGGCATCGCCCAGGATGTTGAACAGCGACTCCTTGACACGATCGGTGATCGGGCGAGTCGCAGTCCCCGGCACGCTCGCGAGGCTGCGTCCCTTGGCCGAACCGGCGATCACCCTCATTGCGCTTTCTCCACGTGCTTCCTATCCCGGGCGTCGCCCAACAGCCGTGAGAAAGCCTGTTTCTCCGTTTGGTGGACCGGCATGGACGTCGGATTGAGATTCCGGCAAAAGTGTCCGGTTGTCAAGGAGTGGCGCAAGTGCGCCCACCGGTAGAGCCGGTAATAGACAAAAAACACCCCCAAAATTACCAGCCCGATGCCTTCCGCCAACCAAATCTGCGGCAACCTGAAGATATCCAGGTATACCGATACCATCGCTTCCGGCGTGCCCATGAAGCGGTACGGGTCGAACTCGAGTCCCATGAACGGGAAGAACAGGGTTTCCGGGTGGTGCCAGATCTGATCGAGCACCAGGTGCATGTTGAACGCCAACAAGTAGGGGAGCAGTTTCCAGCGCCAGATCGCCAGCCCGAGCACGGCGACCAACACGTGCACGAGCAGTGTATGAGACAATCCCTGGCTCGTCTGCGATTCGCGGAAGACCGTCATCGCCAGTGGTTTGTCGATGACGTCGGGCAACATCGCTGCCACCGCCAGCCAGCGGTAATCGACGTCGGTCCATTGGGGAATGTGTCGCTGCAGCACATTCACAGCGCCCCAGGTATATGCGACGTGCCCGATTGGAAACATACTCGACGAAATACCTCTCTCCAGATGTGATAATGCCACCAGTATACCCCGATTGAAAGGCAACGTCAAAGCCCGGCGCTTCTGGGTGTGCCGGCCGGGATGTGACGTTTGACTGGGTTAATCTCCGAGGCTGTCCCAAAAGCACCAGGCAACCTACGTGTATTGTGTCCGAACGCTAGAGAGTATCGAAGTCTGTCCCACCCGCAGCTCCCACGCCCGTGCGACGGCATGCCCGCCGTCCACGAATCAAACTCGAATACGCGAATAGACCCTCGCCGGCCGCCAGGCACG
>ENA-OSEO01006360-OSEO01006360.1-sediment-metagenome-genome-assembly--contig:-NODE-6360-length-10657-cov-3.025520_pt1 | contig 10657 bp, 8 predicted proteins | sample MGYA00237883_ERZ534232 | MGnify/ENA metagenome assembly ERZ534232
ACTGAATCGTTGGTGCTCATCTCGCCATCCACGGTCACTCGGTTGAACGAAGCCGTCACGGCTGTAGCCAGCAGAGACTGCATGTCTCCGGGCGAAAGCACCGCGTCGGTGGTCGCGATGCACAGCATGGTCGCCATGGCGGGCGAGATCATGCCGGCACCCTTGCCGCACACGCCCAGGCGCACTGGGCCGGTGCTCGTATCCACCTGATAGGCGGCGGTCTTCGGAAACCGGTCGGTGGTCATGATGCTGCGGTTGAACTCGGGACCACCCTCCGGATGAACGGCCGCAGCGGCCCTTCGTACTGCTTTGGCCATGAATGTGGGGTCGAGTTGCACCCCGATAATCCCGGTCGATGCGACCGCAACAGCCCGCGGCGGCAGGTCCAGCGCTTCCGCGCAGGCGAGCTGCATGGCACGCGCCACGGCAAGCCCAGGCGCTCCCGTGCACGCATTGGCGTTGGCGCTGTTCATGGCAACCGCCGTCAGATGCTTCAGATCGCACTCATCGCGGCTCACCACAATGGGCGCCGCAGCGAACGCGTTCGTGGTGAAAACAGCCGCCGACGCAGCCAGAGAACGCCACTCCGGCGTAATCGAGAGCACACCCGCGTCCGGACGGCCGCTGTTCTTGAGTCCGACCACGATGCCGCTGGCCACAAACCCGGCCGGGAAGGTGACCCCCGGGGATTGCCCGCCCGGCTCAACCAAACGTGCCCCCGAAGGGACCGAAAAGAAGCGCGATTCCCGAGGAGCGATCACAACCGGGTGCTCCGCCCCGCCGGTGGTGCTCATACTCGCCTCCTCAGCCCCATGTCTTCGGGTCGGCCAAACATGCAGTTCATATTCTGCACGGCCTGGCCTGAGGCGCCTTTCACCAGATTATCGATGACCGTGAACACCTTGACCACGCCGGCGGCTGGATCTTCCCGCACGGTCATGCGGCAGAAATTCGTACGTGCCACCTCGGAGAGGCCAGGGACGTGACCGCACACCTCCACGAACGGCTCACCGGCGTAGAACTCTTGATACTTCTGGAGCCACGCGTCGTTGCCGATCATGCCCCCGCGAGGCCTGAAATACATCGTGCCGAAGATCCCCCGGTCCACCGGAAGCAGATGCGGCGTGAACGACACAGAAAGCGCCCGCCCCGCAGCCAGGGTAAGCTCCTGGATCATCTCCACAGTGTGACGGTGGCCCACCTCGCCATACGCGCGGAAGTCACCCTCCACCGCGCAAAAGTGAGTCTTTGCCGTCGGTGTCCGCCCGGCGCCTGACACTCCCGATTTCGAGTCGACGATCACGCCACCGTCTATCTCGCCGGTCGTGGGGAGCAGTCCCAGGAGCATCCCCGTTGGGTAGCAGCCCGGGTTGGCCACCACGCGCGCATTCGCTATCTGAGCGCGATAGAGCTCCGGAAGCCCGAACACCGCCTCTGCCACCAGGTCAGGCCGAGAATGCACGAACCCATACCACTCACCATATGCTTGTGGGTCCTTCAGCCGATAGTCGGCACCCAGATCCACCACGCGACATCCGAGGTCGACGAGCGTGGCTACCACCTCGTGTGATTCGGCATGCGGATAGCACACGAAGGCTACGTCGGTCCCGGCCACGGCCTCAGGGGCGAACTCCACGTACCGCCCTTCCACCCGCAGGTGCGGGAACACGTCGGCCACCCTCTTGCCCACATAGGACTTGGAGGTCAACGCCCGTAGGCGCACATCTGGATGCCCCGCCAGAATGTCTGTGAGTATGGCTCCGGTATAGCCGGTAGCTCCAACTATGCTTGCTGCGATCACTCCCGTGCCTTTCAATTGCCACTCAGGAGCGCATGACTATACAGGAGTCTGCAATAAGATGCAAGTACCACCGCGCAGACCGTCCTGGGGATTTCGCAGAAACGGCAGCGGTGTATCCGCTCGGCATGGCAGCGGGAAGAGCCGACGGGTTATGCGCGGAGCTGCGCCCCCAGTTCTGCGCCGATCATCTCCAGCATGCGCCCGCGCAGCTCGTTGACCTCGGCCTGGGTCTCGTCGGTCTCGCCGAGCTCCTGCTGGATCGCGCGCATCTGCTGGCGCAGGAAGTACTCGCGCTGGTTCTTGTCGATCTCCTGCTTGACGTCGCTCTGGATCTTGGAGCCCAGCTCGAGGACGTCGAGCTCGCGCGTGAGGATGCCGATGAGGGCGCGCAGGCGCGTCTCGACGTCGGACTCCTCGAGGAGCTGCTGCTTCTCCTCGGTGCGGATGCGCATCGTCGAGGCGATGAGGAAGGCGAGCGGCCCCGGCTCCTCGACGTTGGCCGCCGCCATCTCGAGCTCCTCGGGGAGGTAGGGGACGAGCTCGACGATCTTCGAGAACGTGCCCAGCAGGCTGGCCCGCAGGGCGTCGACCTGCTTGCTCTCGACGACGACGTCGTCGATCTTGGAGATGGCGGCTGCGAGGTACGGCGTCTCCTGCGTGAAGCGGTCGACGCGCACCCGGGCGATGCCCTGTACGAGGATGCGCATCGTGCCGTCGGGCAGCTTGATCATCTTGTGGGCGATGCCGACCGTGCCCATGGTGTAGAGCTCTTCGGGGCCCGGGGTCTCGAGCTCGGCGTTCTTCGAGGCGACGAGGGCCAGCATGCGGTTGCCGGCGAGGACGTCGTCGATGAGCTTGATCGAGCGCTCCTGGCCGATGGTCAGCGGGATCATCGTGTCGGGGAAGACGACGGTGTCGCGCAGCGGCAGGACCGGCAGGATCTCGGGGATCTCGGCCGCCGACTGCTCGACCGGCTGCACCGGCTCGGGCGTGCTCATGCCTGCTCCTCGTCGGTCGCGGTGATCTGTATGCGCCGCGCGCCCTCGCGCTCGACCAGCGCGAGGCGCACCTCGAGGATGCCGGCCTCATAGGTGGCGCTGCTGCTCTCGGGGTCGACGTCGACCATCAGGCGCACGTGGCGCTCGAAGGGGCCGTAGTCCATCTCGACCTGCTGGTAGACGCGCCCGCCGGCCGTCGGGAACGTGCGCTCGCCGCGCACCACGAGCTCGCGCCGGTCGATGTAGAGCTCGATGTCGGCGCGCTCCATCCCGGGCAGCTCGAAGCGCACGACGATCTCGTGCGACTCCTCCTCGAAGTAGGCGTCGGCGGCGGGCTTGAACCCGCGGCCGTGGTACTGCGAGCGACTGCTCACGACGCACGAGTCGTTGAAGGCGCGCAGTACCTCGCTCTGTATCTTCTCTTTGCTCACGGGAGGACTCCTTGACCACAGCCCCGCGGACGCACGCTGCCCGCCGCGGGCGCTCTACCGGTTGCTGTGCCGCAGACTCTACCCCTCGCCGACACGCCTGTAACGAGGCCCGCGCGGCCGGGGCTCTGCCGGCCGGCGGCCGGCCCCGCGCACCGCACCGCGAGGCACTCTCGGGGTGCGCAGGGGCGCGCACGCCCGCCGGCGGCCGCGCGCCGCGGCGCCCGGCGACCGTTCCGTCATGGTGGTAGCATCGGCGCGCCATGGCACGGAGCGCGCAAAAGCGAAGAGACGACGCACCGGCCGCGGGGCCGCAGCGCACCGGGGCCCGGCTGGCGCTGGCCGCCGGCATCGTCGCCCTCGCCCTCTCGCCGCTCGTCGCCTACCTCGCCGCCTCGTTCGGTGGCGGCCGGGAGCTGGGCTCGCCGGCGGTCTGGAGTGTGCCGGGCGTCGCCCTCGTCGTGCTCTACGCCCTCGTCGCGCCGGCCGGCGCCTTCACCGCCTGGGGCACCGCCGGCAGTGGACGCCTGCCGCTCGCCGGCGCCGTCGTCGCCGTGGCGGCGGATCTCGCCGCGCTGGCCGTGCTCCTGGTAGCGAGAGCCGACGAACTCGTCTGGGGGCCGGGCCTCCTGCTCTTCTTCGCCCTCTTCCTGCTGCCGGGGATCCTCGCCGGGCTGGCCGTCGCCCCGCTGCGGCGGGCCGGCCCCTGACCTCGGCCGCCGGCCCCTGACCTCGGCCGCCGGCCCCGGACCTCGGCAGCCGGCCCCCGACTTCGGCAGCCCCTCCCGCGCCGGCCGGACTCGCCGGCCGCGGGCCCCGGACCTCGGCCCGCGGCCTCGGCCCGCGACCCCACGCCGCCCGACCCGCGCCGCTCGCGGCGCGAGCGACCGCCGCTCGTCGCGAGGCCGGTGCCCCGCGACCCCACCTCCCGCCCTCGTGCTGCGACGGGAGCCGCCGGGGGGAGAGCCGCCGTCGCAGCACGCGACCGCACTCTGGCGCAGGCCGGCGCGCGGCGCGAGAGTGACGATCCGGTCACCCCGGTGACGACGCGCCGACGGCGGCGCCACGTCCCCCGTGCATCCGTCGGCCGCTCCCTGTAGCATGATGCCGTGCAGCTCGCGTTCACGACCGTCGATGAGCTCTTCGCTCTGCTCGAGCAGGCCGGCGAAGCTCTCGACTACCGCGAGGTCTGGCCACACCTCTTCCCCGTCGCCGGCTGCTCCCCCGCCCTCTTGCGCGCCCTCGTCGACGACATCGTGCGCAACGACGAGCGCTTCGCCTGGGAGAGCGACGTCCACCTCGGCCTCGCCGCCTGGCGCGCTGACCGCCGCGACCTCAGCGAGGTCGTCTTCACCGTCGTCGACCTCGAGACCACGGGAGCCACTCCGGGCAGCGCCAAGATCACCGAGATCGGCGCCGTGCGCGTCGAGGGCGGAGCCCAGACGGCCACGTTCTCGTCGCTGGTCGACCCGCACGTGCACATCCCCGCGATGATCACCCGGCTCACCGGCATCGACGACACCACCGTTGCCGGCGCCCCTCCCATCGACCAGGCCCTGCCGCGGTTCGCCGAGTTCGCCGAGGGCACCGTGCTCGTCGCCCACAACGCGCGCTTCGACCTCGGCTTCCTCGACTACGAGCTCGGGCGGCTCTCCCGTCAGTCCTTCCAGCGACCGATCCTCGACACCCTGCGTCTGGCGCGCAAGCTCTGCCCCCAGCAACGCTGCTCGCTGGCCGCGCTGGCCGAGCGTTTCGACACCGTGGTCAAGCCCGGGCATCGCGCCCTGCGCGACGCTCAGGCCACTGCCGAGCTCCTCGTCCTCTTTCTGTCCCGGCTCGAGGAGCAGGGCATCACCACGCTCGAGGAGGTCGCCCGCTTCGGCGAGCCCGGGGCGCGGCGCAACTACCACAAGATCGCCCTCACCGAGGGGCTGCCGACGAGGCCCGGGGTCTACGTCATGCGCGACGCCGCGGGGCACGCGCTCTACATCGGCAAGGCCGAGAACCTGCGCCGCCGCACGCGCGACCACTTCCTCCAGCGTCAGGCGTACGGGGCGCGTCAGGCGCTCGAGCTGCTCGAGCGCATCGACGTCGTCGAGACGGGCTCCGAGTTCGGCGCCCTCCTCCTCGAGCAGCGCCTCATCGCGCGCCACCGTCCGCTCTACAACCAGCACGGCACCCGCGTGCCCGCCTACCACTACGCCAAGCTCACCGACGAGGAGTACCCGCGGCTCTACGCCACCCCCAACCTGCGCGACGACGGCGGCCTCTACGCCGGCCCGTTCCGCAAGGCGAGCCTGGCGCGCGCCTTCGTCGACTGCCTCACGAGCGCCTATCCGCTCCGCACCTGCGTGCGACTGCCGGCGTCGGGCCCCACGGCGCGAGCCGCCGGCGCCGGAGAAGGCGGAGCTGAGGGTGCGGGAGAAGGCTTGCTAGACGGCGTGCCAGACGGCGTGCCAGACGGCGCGGCTGACGGCGTGGGAGGCGGCGCGGGAGACGGCGTGGCGGACGGAACGGGCGGCGGCGCGGGCCTGGCCCGGAGCGAGGACGCAAGCGGGGCCCGGAGCGGGGGCGGCCGCACGCGCGCCGGCAGACGCGGGCGTCACGGCGACCACCCCTGCCCGCGCGCCGGCACCGGCGCCTGCCTCGCCCCCTGCCGTCGAGAGTCGAACGGGGAGTACGACGAGGCGGTGTCGCACGTGCGCCGCGTGCTGCGCGGCGACGGCGCCGACCTCGACGCGCGCCTCGTCGCGCGTCAGGCACACCTCGTCGAGCTGCTCGCCTTCGAGCAGGCCCAGCGCGTGCAGGAGCAGCGCGAGATGGCCGAGCGCGCGCTGCGCTCCATCAGGCGCCTCACGGCCGCCGTCCGCGAAGAGGCCGTCCTCGTCTACCCCGCGCGCACGCGGGGTCGGGTGCGGCTCTGGGGGGTACGCGGCGGCGCGGTCGTCGTCGAGCGCGAGGCGCGCGTCGCCGGGTTCGACCAGACCGCGGCGCTCGACTTCCTCGCCGAGCTCGCGGCCGCTACGCCGCCGGCGCCGCCGCTGCCCAGCGAGCGCATCGACGAGATCCTCCTCGTGCATGGCTGGCTGCAGCGTCACCGCGCCGCCGTCGGCGTCCTCGACCTCGGCCGCGGCGACGCGCGCACGGCCTGGCGGGCCCCTGACGGCGCGGCGCGGCCGGCGCTCGCCGCGGCCCTCGTCGACCGCGTGCGGCGGGCGGTCGCGCCGGCCGACGAGGCCGAGACCGCCGGCCCCGATGCAGCACCCGCCGCCGGCGACGGCTCCGCCGCGCCCGTCGAGGGCCTGACGGCGTCGGGGGCCGCGTAAGCCGCGACGACGAGGACGGAGCGGCGACCGGTGTTCGGTCCTCGAGTCAGACCTGAGCCGTCCACGCGGTCGCGCGGTCGCCGGTCGTGACACGCAGGTAGCCCCGTTCCGACGCAGGCGAGGTGCCGCCCTGTCGCGGTAGAACGGAGACGCCGGCCGGGCGCGGGAGAACGGGGGCGCCGCCCCAGGCGAGACGAGCAGAGGGGGCGCCGGCGCCCGGCTCATGCCGGGCGCCGGCGCCCCCCGATCGCCCTCAGAAGGGCACGGACGTGCTGCTCAGGTCCGGGCTATTCCTCCATCGCCTGCGGCTTACGCGCGCGCAGCACGAACACGATGATGAGGACCACTATCACGGCGCCCACAGCGAGCGCGATCCAGAGGGCCGTGTTGCCGCCCTCCTCGACCGCCACGTCGGCCGTCTTCGGCTGGATGCTCAGGAAGTTCATGAAGCCGCAGCCGTTGCCGAAAGGCGGGAGCAGCACGTTGCCGCTCGGCTCGGGGATGTGGATGTAGCCCTCCCACTTGTCCGTGTTCCACGCCTCGAAGTCGGGACCGTAGTCGGTCACGATGTACGGGCACTGCTCGTACAGGATCTGCTGCATGCGGTGGACGTACTCCAGACGCTTCTCCGTGTCGAGCTCCTCGCTCTGGAGGATGTAGAGCTCCTCGTACTCGGGGTCGGACCAGTTGCAGTCGCTCCAGTTCTCGATCTGCCCCTCGGTGAAGTAGTTCAGCATCGAACCGGGGTCGAAGTCGAGGTACCAGCCCCAGAGGAACATCTCGAAGTCCGGTGCGAACGTGTCACCCTCGTAGTTGTACATGCGGTCCATGAGGGCGCCTTCGTCCATCACTTCGATCTTGATCTCGACGCCGACGTCCTTGAACCAGCCGGCGAAGAGCTTCGCCCACTGCTGGCTCTCGTTCGATTCGGTGCGCGCGATCAGGCTGAGCTTGATCGGCTTGCCGTCGTACTCGCGGACCCCGTCGCCGTCGGAGTCCAGATACCCGGCCTCGTCGAGCAGCTGCTTGGCCTTCTCGGGGTCGTAGGTGTACCGGACGTCGTCGGGGGGCTCCCAGTGCCAGTCCGGGTCGTCGTAGTAGTCCGGCGGGATGATCGTCGTCCCCGGCGTCGTGTACCCGAGCCACACGAGGTCGACGCCCTTCTGCAGGTCGACGGCCCAGGCGAGCGCCTGCCTGAACCGTGCGTCACGGCAGGCGGGGTGAGCCTTGCTGTCGTCGCTGTCGTAGCAGTTGAAGCCCAGTTCGTTGAAGCCGTCGACGGCGATCGCCTCGGCGCGGATGCCCGGCAGGTCCTGCAGCTGCGCCATCTGGCCCGCCTGGAGGGCGGCGGCGCCGTCGATGTTGCCGGACTTGAGGTCCTGCACCATGGTGTCGGTGTTCGTGAAGTAGACGAAGTAGATCTCGTCGATCTTCGGCGCCGGGCCCCGCCAGTTCGGGTTGGCCTCCATCCTCACGTACGAGTTCTTCTTCCACTCGGTGCAGATGAACGGCCCGGAGCCGACGATCGTCGGGAGGTTCTGGAAGCCCTCGGCCGCGTCCTCGGGGCTGATCTTGGACCAGACGTGCTCGGGCACGATCGGCACGTAGTGGCGGATCATGTCGGGCTTGGGCTTCGAGCAGGTGAACTCGACCGTGTAGTCGTCGATCACGGTCGCCTGCTCGATGAGGTTCGTGTACGCGGTCCAGTTCTCGAGGTCGTTCTCGATGACGTAGTTGTACGAGAAGGCGACGTCCTCGGCCGTCAGGGGTTCGCCGTCGCTGAACACCGCGTCCTGGCGCAGGGTGAAGGTCCAGGTGAGACCGTCCTCGCTCGTCGTCCAGTCGGTGGCGAGCCCGGTCGACTCCTCACCCTTCATCGGGCTGAGCGTGGCCGCGTCAAAGCCGATGAGCGCATCGTAGTTGAGGTACCAGATCTCGAACGCCTCCGCCGTGTACCCGATGTACGGGTTCATGCTGTCCGGCTCGTCGGGCCAGCCGACACGGTAGATGACCTTCTCGTCGCCCGCCGCCGGCGACGCGGTCTCCTCGGCGGCGGCGCTCGTCAGACCCGCGACCAGCGAGACCGCGAGTGCCGCCAACAGGAGCAGGACGATGACGAACGGCGTGCGACGGTGACTCGTGCTTCCCATAGCTCTCCCCTTTCCGCAGGCGCGGATGCGCGAGCGTCGCCCCCCAGCGTCGCTCTTGGATGCGACAATCATAGTCACGGTCGCTCCTCTGAGACAAGCCTCGAACGCCCCGGCGTTCCTCTGAGGCAAGAGACACGCACCCGCGGCCGCTCCGTCCGACGTTGACGCGAACATACGTTCGTGCGACACTCGAGCCCCCCGCACGACGATCCAGCGACCACGGAGCAGCACGTGACCGGTCGACCGACCCCCGAGGAGCAGGCGCCCGCCCAGCGGCCCTCCGGCCGCCACGGTCCCGAGCCGATCGGCGTCACCTGGGACGAACGGCGGCGCCAACCCTCGTCCTTCGGCTGGCGCCGCCGCCGCTGGCGCGTGCGCCGCGTGCTCGAGCGCTGGGTCGTCGAGACGGGGTGGTGGAGCGAGGAGACCCGTGTCAGCCGCTCTTACTGGCGCATCGAGGCCGAGGGCCGCGTGCTCGAGCTCTGCTACGACCGGCTCGCCAAGCGCTGGACCCTCGAGCGCATCCTGTCGTGAGCGGGTGCGCCGCAGCGTCGCGAAGGCGGGGCGAAGGCGTGCGGGCGCGGCGTCGCGAAGGCGTGCGGGCGCGCCGCCACGCCCGCACGCCGCCGGACCGCGTCGTGCCGGACCGGCGCAGCCGACATCGAGGCCGCGCCTCCCCCGCGTCGGGGCCGTCGCGGCGGGAGAGAACCGCCCTCGGCGGGCAGACTGCCTCTGGACACGACGCCGCCGAGCGGCGAGCATCCATCATGTCGCGACGAGCGCCGCGGGCCTGAGCCCGCGAGGGGAGGGCACAGTGAGCGAGCCGAAGGCCGTCATCCGGGCACACGACGTCGACGCCGTCATCTTCGACATGGACGGCGTCGTCACCAGGACCGCGAGCCTGCACGGCGCGGCCTGGACGCAGCTCTTCAACGCCTACTTCGAGGAGCGCGGGCGGCGCACCGGCGAGCGCTTCGCGCCCTTCACCGAGGCCGACTACCTGCACTACGTCGACGGCAAGCCGCGCTACGACGGCGTGCGCGACACCCTCACCTCGCGCGGGATCGAGCTCCCCTGGGGCGACCCGGGCGACCCGCCCGGCGCCGAGACGGTCTGCGGTCTCGGCAACCGCAAGAACGCCCACTTCGTCGCCATCATCGAGAAGCGCGGCGCCGAGGTCTTCGAGGGCACGATCGAGTTCATCCGGCAGCTGAAGGCCGCCGCCGTCCGCGTGGCGATCATCTCGGCCAGCAAGAACGCGACCATGATCCTCGACTCGGCCGGCGTGCGCGACCTCTTCGAGACCCAGGTCGACGGCATGGTCGCCGCCGAGATGGGTCTGCCCGGCAAGCCCGACCCGGCCGTCTTCCTCGAGGCGGCGCGGCGCCTCGGCGTCGGTCCCGAGCGCGCCGTCGTCGTCGAAGACGCGGTCGCCGGCGTGCAGGCCGGCCGCGCCGGCCGCTTCGCCCTGGTCATCGGTGTCGACCGCGGCGGCAACGCCGCGGCGCTCGCCGCCAACGGCGCCGACGTCGTCGTCGACGACCTCGCCGAGACGGCGGTCGAAGCGTAGGCCGGCGGCGGCTCCGGCGCCGGCGCCGGAGCCGCCGCACCCCGGCCGCCGGGCAGAGCCGCGCCCGGCGCCGCACCCCGATGGCCGGCGAGACCAGGCCGCCCAGGCCTCGTGGCGGCGTCGATCGTTGCAGGAGATGACCGTAGGGTAGAATCGACGCATCCGACACGACCGCGCGCCGGGAGGAGGGCGACCCCCTGCACACAGCACGAGCGGAACGCGGCCCAGCGCACGGCTCACCACCTCTTCGTCTGCCCTCGCCCGAGTCGCGCACGCGCAGGCACACGTCCTCGCCCCCGTCACGCACGCCCGGTCACCGACTCCCCGCACGACGGAGGGCGACCGGATGACCAGCCTCGAGATCGTCCTCGTCCTCGCCGGGGC
>ENA-OSEO01006362-OSEO01006362.1-sediment-metagenome-genome-assembly--contig:-NODE-6362-length-10651-cov-8.779837_pt1 | contig 10651 bp, 9 predicted proteins | sample MGYA00237883_ERZ534232 | MGnify/ENA metagenome assembly ERZ534232
GCCACGGCGGAAGAAAAGAAAAGGCTCTCCAACCTTTCACCCCGGGACGTGCGGGAAGAGACTCTCGCCGGGGAGCCGATTCTGGCGATCCTGACCAGGGCCCCGGGTAACGATGCTTCCATAGGGGGGCTCAAGGTCGTCTCCGAAAACGGCTGGTTCGCCGCCCGCCCCTCGGGAACGGAGGACATCTACAAAATATACGCGGAGAGCTTCAAGGGAAGGGAACACCTCAGTCTCATCCAGAATGAAGCGGCGGATATGATCCGGAGGGTCTTCGGGAAATAAACCTTAAGGCCCTCTCCGGGAAAACCCGGGAAGGAGAAAACCAGGGACCTCCGGGTCGGAGCCTCACCGGCAAAGAGAAGACGCAAGCCGGCTCCTCAGGGTCTTTTACAGGGAGAGTCTCTTTTGCATCACACTTCCTCCGCCTGGCGAATCGGCGGGACGAGCTTCCTTCCATCGCGGTGGACCGGTATCCCCGCCGGGCCGGCCCGGAGGAAACGATACTTGACGGAACCCCCGGTCTTGTGGTAGAAATCGGCTCTTTCATCGGAAGAGTTCCCGTTTAAAAGGGTGATTCCGGGAAAGGCCTATGGTGGGTGTAGCTCAAGGGTTAGAGTGCCGGGTTGTGGCCCCGGAGGCTGTGGGTTCAAGTCCCATCACTCACCCCATAATCAAATAGAGGGGTTGGCCGATATAAGCCGGCCCCTTTTTTTATCGCTTTTAGGAATACATACAACTTTACGTCCAGCCGGCCTCACCCCTCTTTTTCAGACCAGCCGATTTCCAGGATCCGGTCCACGTTGAAAACCCGTTTTTCCCCGCGCATCAGACAATAGGCGTTCATCCCGACATAGGGATGCCCGTTGTATTCCATGTCCCCGACGGAAAGGGGCCGGATCGTGCGGCGGGACTTCTCGTCCCTTGCCTTCAGGTAGAGGATGTCCAGGGTTCTCTTTTCCTCGATGGCCGAACGGATCATCGCCAGTTTGTCCGACCGGGAACATTTCTGTTCCGCCCTGTCGTATTGCAGGCCCGTCAGGAACCGGACAATCTTCCAGTCCATGAGGATATGGCTTTTCTTGAGGGGCTGCCTCAGAACGATCCCGTCCAGGGACACGCAGCGCGAGAGCGCCACATACATCTGCCCGTGGGCGAAGGTGCCCCGGCCCACGTCGATGACGGCCTTTTCGAAGGTTTTCCCCTGGCTCTTATGGATGGTGACGGCAAAAGCCAGCCGTACCGGATACTGGGTGAAGGAACCGACGGCCTCGGAGCGAAGTTCCCCGTCCTTCAGGAAGAAACGGTAGATTTCCCAGGTATAAACGCCGATTTCGACGGTTTTGCCGTTATCCAATGAGGCGGTGATGATTTCCCCGCCCTCGCCGTCTTTTTTAAACCCCTTGATCTTTCCGATGGTGCCGTTGATCCAGCGCCCGCAGGAATCGTTATTCAGAAGCATGATCTGGGCGTGTTTCTTGAGCCTCAGTTCCGGGGCCGTGGGAAGGTATTCCCGGTCGAATTCCCCCTCAATGAGGCCCTGGGCCTTCCATGTCCTGCCGGGCAGCCGGGCCAGCTGCTCCTCGTTGATCCGATCGGCCGTCTCGTTGATGCTGGTCATGGAAATGTAAAATTCATCGGCGGAGGCTTCAAAGGCGGGATCGCAGCGGCGGTTCAGGAGCGCCAGGTCGTCGTCGGTGACCGTCCGGTTGCGGATCGCGTTCAGCAGACGGACGAATTCATCGTCCTTCTGGCGATACACCTTTTCGAGCTCGACGAACTCCAGATCCAGCTTTTCGAAAACCCCGGCGCTGAAGAAATAGGGGGTTTTGTAATGCCCGCGGAATATCTCCTTTTCCCGGCTGGAGACCACGGGCGGCAGCTGATAGAGATCGCCGATGAAGATCATCTGCACGCCGCCGAAGGACCTTTTCGGATCGGGGCCGTTGAGCCGGAGGAACTTGTCCACGCAGTCCAGCAGGTCGGCCCGCACCATGGAGACTTCGTCGATCACGATCGTGGCGAGCTTATTGTAAATCGTCGGTTTGTCTTTTTCCGTGCCCCGTTTCTTCCTGATGGAGGCCGTCGTGACATTCGGCTTGAAATGAAAAAAGGAATGGATGGTCTGCCCGCCCACATTGACGGCGGCCACGCCCGTCGGCGCCAGGATCACGGCATTTTTGCCCGTGTGGCGGCGAAAATACTGGAGCAGCGTCGATTTCCCGGTGCCCGCCCGGCCCGTGATGAAGACAGGCCTGTCCGTCTTTTCCATGAGTTCAAGGGCGCGGCGGAATTCGGGATTCAAATCGATTTCGACAAGGCCTTTATTTTTATCCATCGTCCATCCGTTGTTGTCATTCGGGAATAGTTTCTACTGCACTATTGAGCAGCGTATCCAGAGGGCTGATCGGCGGTTTCGACATATTCCGCAGCACATGGGTATAGATCATGGTTGTCTCGACACTTTTGTGACCGAGAAGCTCCTGTACTTCACGGATGTTGACCCCGCTCATAAGCAGGTGCGTCGCAAAGCTATGGCGCAGGGTATGCACCGTCGCGTGCTTGGGAATGGCTGCCTTCCTGACGGCGCCCGCCACGGCTTTCTGGATGGAACTCGGACTGATGTGATGACGCCGCACCTTGCCGGAGCGCGGATCGACGGAAAGCGTCGCAGCAGGGAAGACATATTGCCAGCGCCAATCCTTGGCCGCATTCGGATATTTTCTGTCGAGCCCGCCCGGCAGATAGACCTCTCCGAAACTATTCATTAAATCCTTCTCGTGGATATTTTTTATCGCGGCGAGGTGTTCTTCGAGACGATTTTTGACAGCATCGGGCAGAACCGTCATCCTGTCCTTATCGCCTTTGGACGCCCGAACGATGATGGAATCGGTTCCGAAATCAATATCCTGCACCCGAAGGCGGGCCACTTCCATCAGCCTCATTCCGGTGCCATATAAGAGATGAAGCAGGAGAAGGTCCCTTCCCGTAACATGTTCGAGAAGGCTGCGCACTTCACTTTGCGTCAGCACCACGGGCAACTTGGGTCCTCGTTTGGCCCTTACCGTCTTGCTGAGATCCTTTAGATCGATTTTGAGAACTTCACGAAACAAGAAAAGCAGTGCGTTGAAAGCCTGATTTTGAGTGGAAGACGACACCCGCTGTTTGATCGCCAGGTGGCTGAGAAAATCCCGGACATCCGCCTCATCGGCGCCTTGGGTTTCCCAATCTATATTTTTTACGCCGGTCAGATAGGTATGAAAGCGAAGAAACCAGTCTATGTACGTTCTTTCCGTGCTGTAGGCATAATGCTTGATGCGCAGTGTTTCACGAATTTTCCCCTGCGTTGTTTTGGCATCATGGAATCTTTTTTCGGCGGCTGTCCCGGCGTTTGGAAAAAGTTGCGAGATGTTGCCCGCTTCGGAAAGAAAATGATGAATGTAAAGTCTAACGGCGTTATCCGCTTGAACGACCTGCCACTCTTGCAGTTTCTTGTCTTTTTTAAGCGCATCAAGAAACATTTCAATTCTTAAATCCACCGGCTTGTCTTGATGGGCATTGGAGAAACGCAGGAATCGGCCTGTCCAGCGTGCATAAAAAGGGATTTGATTCTCCGGCGCCATCTTCCGCCGTGCAAGGTATTCTTGAAACTCAGGTAAATAATTATTCATACGCCGGTTCCTGATAAGGCAAACCAGACAATCTGATCATGTCGCGCCAAATATCCCTGATTATGCGTTTTACGTGTTTGCCGATAATAAACACATTTTACGTTATTCTTCAATAATAATTATTTGATTTTGAAAAGGATTTGTGTAAAATCCCATAAGTTCAAAGACCGATTTAATTGCAGGCTGCTATAAAAAATGGATTACGTATATTAATTGTTCGGTGCAAATATCTTTTAATGGAGGTCGTATGCAGGGAAAAGACTACTTCCCCTATTTATGCCAAGCTGATGCAACTGAAGAATATAAGTCTCTGAGAAATGAAATAGTAGAATCTCAAAAGCAACGTATTTCTCTTCTCCAATACTCATTGCTAATAATTGGTGCATTATTCGGTTATCTGGTTTCGGGTAAAGAGCTTAGTTCAACAGATTGTCTTTTTTTAGTCGTTTTAACCATAGCACCAGCACTTTTTTCATACGCTACTCGCTGCCGTGAACGAAGAATGGCCAGCTACCTTGAAATATTTTCAGGAAGGCTTTCTCCTTGGTCTGGCTTGTCTTCCAGCTATCCTGAAATCTCACTTGGTTTTTTCCAAAGGTCTAGCACAACTATTATTGTTTTTGTAATCCTACTCGATATTGCCTTCCTTGGGATTTCATGGCCATTTCCATCGATCTTTAATTCATATGTAAGTTTCAAAGACATATCCCAAAGCCAAGTACTATGGATTATTGCTCTTATTGTTCTTGCCTTGAATGTCTATATAGGCTTTAAAACATTAAATCTTCCTGATTATAAAACATATTTCGAGTCGGCCCTTAGTGAACTCAAAAAAAAGAATACAAACACCGAACCAATCACTCCAGCGGACACGGCTAAGCCGCGCCGCTGAGTTTTTACGTTATCCACAAAATAATAATTATGAAGATCCGTTTAGCCACTATCTCTGATACTGAAAAAATATTCCATACTCATAAAAAATCGATTGAGGAGCTGTGCAAAAATAATTATAGCCCTGAAGATATAACAAATTGGACCAATATTCTTGCTCCTAAAATTTATGAGAGTGCTATAAAAGAAAAAATTATGATTGTAGCTGAAGAAGAAAATAAAATATTGGGATTAGGTATACTTGATATTAAAAATACAGAATTAAGTGCTATTTATATTCATCCCGAACATACAGGAAAAGGGATCGGTAAAAAAATACTTTTAGAGCTTGAAAAAGTAGCAATAGATAACGGTACTAAGCATCTAAAGCTAGGATCTACAATTAATGCGTTAGGTTTTTACAAACACCATGACTATATTGAAAAAGGAAGGTGTTTTCATGAATTACCTAATGGTGTTAAGCTTGAATGTATAGAAATGTATAAAGAGTTAAGCAGTTAAATTGGATAACCATGCGTTTAAGATGGACGCTGAATACTGCCGACTCGTTCCTCGCCATCAGCATTCAGCGCCACTTAACTTATCATTATGCAATTAGTGAATCATGATCGTAGATCTAAGCAAATATGATTTTCGGTTGCTTGAAGTCGAAAGCGAACTCTATGCCTTGGAAGATCATCTCAAGCTCATTGAGGGCCAGATTGAAGAATTACAGCGGAAAGAGCGTCTTAGGCTTGACACCTATATCCGTACAGAAAAACTATCGCCTGATGAACCGGAATGGCACATGGCTATACAGGAATATGAGGAGTACATAGAGCTTCTTCTTCCTAGGTTTTTTAGAGGGTCTTACCTCGTAGCCCTTTACGCTGTGTATGAATCGGCAGTCACAGAGGTAGCCCAGCTTATGAAACAAAGCTTGCTACAGGACATCTCCATAAAGGATCGGAAAGGTGACTTTTTGAAACGAGCAAAGATATACTATAAAGACATGCTAAAATTTGATTTGTACACAGAAGACAAAGAATGGCAGGTAATTGGCATGCTGGCCGAGCTTCGTAACTCATTTGCTCACGTTAACGGTCGGATGGAAATGCTTAATGAGAAATCAAAAATAAAGATTAAGAATTGGGAGAAGGAGAAAAAAGGAATAATCACATACTCTGGGTATATAGTATGTGACGCTAAGATTGTTGCTGAAATTTTCCAAAATGTACGCAACTCTCTGAAAAACCTTTTGGATAGATACAAGAAGTGGGATGATACCCATGCTAGCGCATAACATTTTAATTCAGCGGACTCGCTACGCTTCCCGCTGATTTCGTCGTTGGGCAAAGGAAATAGATGAGTCGATCTGTTGCTAACCGTCAGTGGGAGCAATTTGAGAAGGCAGTAGCCGCTTTCGTACAGGCGCTGACTCCTAATGCCGTGGTGAAACATAGTCCGAGGCTTCCGGACAAACATACTGGACACCCGAGGCAGAGAGACGTATGGGTAGAAGCGGTAGTGGGAATGTTTCCAGTTAAAATTCTTATTAGTTGTAAACGCCTTAAACGCAGCATCAACGAACTGGATATGGATGCTTTTGTAGGAGAATTGGACTCTTCTGGCGCTCATAAAGGAGTTGTCTACGCGTTTTCCGGATTCACGGCTCCTGCGCTCACAAAAGCAAAGGCACTCGGTATATCTTGTTGTAAACTTTACCAGAACAGCCCCGCTGAACTACCGGATTCCTTGATGTTTGTCTTTTACTGCTGTGGTCAGAGCTGGCAACTTAAACTGAATAGCGAAGCACTAGATTACTGGGGCACGGCCACGTTCGATGAGGTATTCTCGATTAGAAATCAGTCAGGTGACTCAAAGAGTTTGTTGGAAATGTTACTTGCAGGCTTCACCGAAGGAGAAGAAAAGGCTGTACACGATGTCACAGGCACAGGGCGTTTTCCAAAAGACTGGATGACTTCTCTGGAAATACGCGTCGAATCTAACGATGTTCCGCCTTTGAGAATTTCGCTATGCGGAAAATGGAAAATCTACAGGGCAAAAGTGGAAGCACATCTTCTAAACGGATCATATTCCTTTACGGAAAACTCGTTTGCTGGATCACAGACATCACCATCGATTGATATGCAAGGCCCCGATCCAGGCCCAGGTTGGGAATTAACCACTGACCGTCCCACACACTTACGTCCTGGTGTCGGCATGGTTATCCTCAAGGGCGGTAATTTACGAGAAGGCATTCAAGAACATTTTGCAGGTAAAAAGCTTAGCGAGTTGAAATAGGGCTCTATGAAATGAGTTCGCCCAACAAGACAATTCAGCGGATGCGTAATACTCCCCGCTGATTTTTGTGTTAGCCATCAAAGGATAATGATATGGAAACATGGATAAGCATAGGAATTTCTCTATTAGCTCTTTCTGTGTCTGGAGCTACAGCTTGGCTTACCATTTTTAAAAAAGGTAAGTTGTTAATGACACAGCCAACCAGCATTTTTTTTGGGCCGGATGGTGGATTTTTTGAAAGCACCAGGAATAAGGTTTATTTGCGCACCTTGTTATATAGCAGTTCAAGAAAGGGGCAAGTCATAGAAAGCATGCATGTGACTCTTGAGCGTGGCGAAACCAAACAAAATTTCTCTATTTGGGTCCATGGCGGCCAGAAAGGCGATCTATTTAGGGGAAGTGGATTATTTGTGACACATGAAGGGGTAACCTTGAATCACCACTTTCTCCTTCCTCCGGACGGGTCTGATTTCAAGTTTCTTGCAGGGAACTACACACTTAAAGTCTTTGCAAAACTGGTAGGCGGCCCCAAACCAACTCTTCTATTTTCTATTCCCTTGGTTCTATCTGAGTCACAGGCAGAAGAACTAAAACAAAAGCAAACAGGACTATTTTTTGATTGGGGGCCAGATCAAGGAAATTATTATTCTCATATCGATATAAAGCCTGAGCCGGATTTTGAACAGTTAATGGAATTAATGGCTAACAAAAAAATCCAGCCGACGCAAAAAACGCGCGGCTGATTTTTGGCGTTCGCTCTAAGGAAGTGATGCGAAATGGATATTGAGGGTCTACTCAGCGAAAACTTTCGTCTGCTTGTGATCTTCTGGCCAGTAATGAAGTTGACGTCTGTTCATGCCCTGCAGCATGGGGATATTGGACCAACAAGCAAATTGACCTGGAACCATCCAGCATTAAAGGACTTATCACCTCTGCTTTCCCTCAATTCCGTAAATGGCGAACCGATAGAAGATCCAGTAGCTGCTGTTTCTTCGTCAAGTCCTAGGAAATTGATGGATGAAGTCGAATTCCTCACCTTCTTCGCATGCTCATCTGGCATAGCAAGATCAGAGGAAGAAATCCTGGGACAAAGGCACTTGATAGCGCTCTACGAAAAGGACAATCAAACCTTTTTCAATTTAGACGGGTATGCGGTTGGAGCGCCTTTGCACTTGTTGTACGGAGTTAGATTTCAGTACTATCCACGTCCTTATTTCACTTGGGATGATGATGCCATAGCAGGCTTCGAGGATTTCCTATCAGAAACTATAGCCAGTGATCTTTTTCATGCACTACAGTCGTGTCTTTCAGAAGTCGAAGACAAAGAGGCCAAAAGGGACCGAGCTCGCATCCTGGTCTCGATCAGGATATTTAATGAAGCTATGATCCCGGCCAACGTACCCTCAATACAGATGTTCTCCAAGAGTTTTTTAATTCTCCTTGGGGCTGCCTTTGAGGCATTATTGAATCTCCCCCAAGACAATATTGAACGAACCATTCAGCATTCTGTAATGCTTCTCGCCGGAAACAGGAGCACTGTATTAAAGAGGTGGTGCAAGGAATTCTATGACTATAGATCAAGGCTCGCACACGGTGATGTTGAATGGTACGGTGAGGAAGAGCTATTCAAAATGGGAGGCAATAAAGCAGTGCCGTACCCGTTTATTGCATCAAGACTTTTCGTACATTGCTTAAAAACAAAGCTATTTCTCATGGGGCTATTTCCAAAGTACGAAAGGGAGGAGTTTCTCATCGAGTCTCTTGTTTAATATGGCTCCAAGAGCTAACAAGGGCATGCACGCGGACGCCAAACCACGCGGCGCACATTCGGTTGCTTCTCGTGTGGCTCCTTGGCCGCGTGGTTTGGTGCCGGTGATGCCCGGCGTTGGGCAAATTAAAGGGAGGAAACGTGAGAGTAAAATCTCTTCATCTCAATAAGTTTAAGCGTTTTGACGATCTAAGAATCGATTTAGGGGATAACCCAAAGAAAATCATTGCGATGATTGGTCCAAATGGTTGCGGGAAAAGCTCTGTTTTTGACGCTTTTGAGGAGTATGCCAAGAATTATCGAAATCATGGTCAAGAAGACCAGCAATTTTACTCTAAGGCCTTTTTTTATGAAGATGAGGCACAAAGAGAAAAAAACTATGATAGAAACAGAGCTATCAAATTAACTTCCACTACCAATACTTTCAGCCCAAAAAGTTTTTACATCAGAACTTCTTATCGATTTACCTCCAAGATTAATGTTCAAAAAATTTCGGTAATGCCAAGCATTCTTGAGCACCGCGACGAACCAATCAGTTCAATTGCACTTGATTCGAGGCTTGAAACAAACTACAAGCGGCTGCTCGGGATTTCATATTCCGAGTTTTTTGATGGAAAGAAAACTGGGGAACAAGTACGAAAAGAGCTTATTGGATCAATCAATGGAATCCTGAGGCAGATACTTGATGTAGAAATTTCAGACTTGGGCAACATTTTTGAGAAGAAAGGCCAGTTCTATTTCAAAAAAGGCAATGTAAAAGACTTTCCATATGCAAATCTCTCGTCAGGAGAGAAAGAGGTAATTGACATAGTATTGGACCTGCTCGTGAAAACCAGAGAATTTAATGAAACCGTATTTTGTATTGACGAACCCGAATTGCATCTTCACACAGCCATTCAAAGAAAACTATTGGTTGAAATTGAAAAAATAATTCCCGAGAATTGCCAACTTTGGGTTGCCACACATAGTGTCGGATTTATTCGTGCACTCCAAGAAGAGTTGAAGGAGAAAACTCAAATTCTTGACTTTGCGGAAAAGGATTTTTTTACGGGTTCGCAGATCATTGAGCCAATTAAGCCAAACAGGAACAATTGGTCACGAATTTTCAGGACTGCACTGGACGACCTTTCAGGATTGATCTCTCCCAAAAGGATAATTTATTGTGAAGGAAAGGCCGCACCTGGGTATGGTTCCAAAGAACTTGGATTTGATGCGAAGGTATTCAACACTATTTTTTCTGAGAAGTATCATGACACCCTATTCGTTTCCAGTGGGGGAAACACAGAACCCGATCAGAGGAGCAAGATCGCAATTTCAATTTTAGGAAAGGTCTTTCAAGATATAGATATATTGGTCTTGAAGGATAGAGATATTGCCTCAGGTAAGCCCACAACCGAAAATGACCGTCAAGTGTACTTGAAAACAAACTCAACCAATCATAGGGTCCTTCGTAGGTGGGAGATTGAAAATTACCTCTTTGACAAATCTGTTTTGAAAGAGTTTTGTCTGCAGAACTCCTTGAATTTTGATGAAGTTGCCTACGATGCCTTCGTGACGGATATAGATAATCAAAATCTGAAAGATGAAACTGGGCGAATAAAGAACTATTGCGGTATTGTCACGAGCATCTCATCTGATGATTTCAAACTGAGGCTTTCAGAATGCATCTTTGACGGAACGCGGGTATTTTCCGAACTGGAAGAATGCATTTTTACAAGAAATTAGAAAGAGTCAAAATTTAGAGTTGCCCAACGAATCATTTCACCGGAGCGCTGCCGCGCCCGGTGAATTCGGTGTTGGCCATTAGGAAAGGAGAAGACCTGGAATGATACTTTCGAAACTTAGGGTCCAGAACTTCCGTTCCATCAAAGATACCGGGGACATCCCGGTAACCCGACTTCTGGCTTTCATTGGAGAGAATAACTGCGGTAAGTCAAACATTATTTCTGCAGTGGAGCGGTTTTTGAGTGGAGGCACAGGCGGAACAACTAGAGACGACTTCAATGATCCCACACAACCTATCACGATCGCCGGCAGC
>ENA-OSEO01006365-OSEO01006365.1-sediment-metagenome-genome-assembly--contig:-NODE-6365-length-10646-cov-4.452928_pt1 | contig 10646 bp, 10 predicted proteins | sample MGYA00237883_ERZ534232 | MGnify/ENA metagenome assembly ERZ534232
TCAAACCATCAAGCAGATCGCTGCTTGATCAACACAGGATGGCCAAGTGGTCGTACACCACCTTGACGGACGTGACCGCCTCGGTTAAACCTTGCGCTGGCCCTCAGGCGGGACCTATGATCCAGATCGATCATCATCTTGTTGCTGGCGCCCCCTACCCCTTGTCTGGATTTCCTTCTTCAACTGGCCCGGGCTGGCCAGCTCTTTGGGGCTGAGGCGATTCATGGCCAGGGTTCTCAAACTCCAGGACCGACCTTATCGCGGTTATTCCCTGATCCGGTCAAGGCTGAGCGGCATGACCGTAAAGCGTGATGCCTTACTGACAACCAATTCTGCAGCCCGGAGATACATCAGGGCCTCCATTATGAGGCTGCGGTTCACCTGGAATGATTCAGCCGGCTCCCTAACCACGGAACACTCTCCGGCCGTAAATCCAGACAGAAAATTATCTAGCAAAAGATTTGAAATATTTTAATTCTTTCAATGCATTGTCCGCTTCACCTTAATCCTTGGCGGTTCGGCGGATCTGACTCAACAAGCGCTCATCTCCCCTCGTCCCCATTCCGCCTCGAACCGTTCGGCCAATATCTTGTTCTGGCCGCCATAATCGGTCCCGGCAGTGAGCGTGCTGTTCGGTCTGCACCAGGTTAAGGTCTGGTTTGGCTGCTATCAGGGCGTCTGGGGTAACTTCAAGGCTTCTCGGGAGTAGAGTGTTTAATCCAACGCCTGTCGCCCGGTCCAGGTTAAGTCAAGAAGGTGTCGGCATAGGCATAGAGGGCCGGCGAACCACCAGTGTGGACGAAAAGAACGTTTTCATCCTTCTTAAAATACCCTTTGCGGGCAAGGTCAATGAGCCCGGCCATGGCTTTGCCCGTGTAAACCGGGTCAAGCAGGATGGCCTCTGTTCTGGCCACCAGTTTGACCGCCTCGACCATTTCCGGCGTCGGGACGGAGTAGGCGGGCCCGACATAGCCGTCAAAGCAGCGGACTGTCTCCCGGGGCAGCTCGCCTTCGAGCCCCACGAAAGCCGCTGTCTTCTTGGCGTGCTCGTAAACCATTGGCTCCTGGAGCTCATTCGGCCGGCTGACGTTGATGCCGACGACCGGAATGCGGCTGTTGTAGCCGTAAAATCCGACCACTAGCCCGGCGTGGGTCCCAGCGCTGCCGCTGGCGACAACGACGTGATCGATTTTCACGCCCAAGTCAAAGGTCTGGGCCAGAATCTCCTCGGCGCAGGCCACATAGCCCAGCGAGCCGAGCGGGGTGGAGGCCCCTAAGGGGACGATGTAGGGCTTGCGGCCCAGGGAGGTGACTTCGTCGGCTTCGGCTTGAAGTTCGGCCATCATGTCGGAGCCCCCTGGAACCACCCTCAATTTTTCGACACCCAGGAGGTGAAACAGAAGATTATTGCCGCTGGCCTTGGGGTTGTATGAGCCAGCGATGCGCTCCTCAAGAACCAGCCTGCATTTCAGGCCTTCCTTGGCCGCGGCGGCAAGGGTCAGGCGGCAGCTGTTGGATTGGATTGCCGCCCAGGTGATGAGGGTGTCCGCGCCCTTGGCCAGTGCATCCGCAACCACGAACTCCAGCTTCCTGGTCTTGTTGCCGCCCGCGGCCAGCCCCAGAAGATCGTCCCTTTTCATGTAGATCTGTGGTCCGCCAAGGGCTTGGGACAGCCGGGAAAGCTTCTCGATGGGGGTGTATCCGAAGGTGTATCGCCGACGGGGAAAGCGAGATAGGTTCATCAGCTCACTCCTGGCTAGGGTTCAGGCCACGGTAGTGGCCTGAACCACAATTTGAGCTTTTCTACCCCGAGCCTCAGCCCTTTTTAACCAGTACATCTAGGGCGTTGGTTACGGCCAGCCTATCCATCGTCCGGATACACTCCACCGTATAGGCGGCCACGTGGGGCGTGGGCAGCAGGTTGTCCAGGCCGGCCTCGATCAAGGGATCTTTGAGAGCCGGTTCGACGTCATAAACATCCACCGCCGCCCCGGCTATGGTCCGGTTCTTCAGAGCGTCGAGCAAGGCGGCCTGATCAACTAACCCAGAGCGGGCCGCGTTGATCAAGAAGCCGGTTCTTTTCATCATCTGGAGTTGTTTGGGTCCGATCATCCCCGCCGTCTTTGCGTCCAGGGGGCAGTGCAGGGTCACGATGTCGCTTGTTTTTAGCAGCTCCTCCAGCCCGCAGAGTCGAACACCCCTCTCTGAGGCGTAGCCGGGGTCGACATAAGGGTCGTGGGCCAAGATCTTTAAGCTGAACCCAACCGCCCTGGCCGCCACTGCCTTGCCGATGCGACCCAGACCGACAATGCCCAGGGTTTTGCCCCAGAAGTCCATGGAGTTGGGTCTTTCCCAGCGATGACTCTTCAGTGACTGACTTGTTTCGTAGACCCGCCGGATCAGGCCGAGCATTAACGCGTAGGTGAAGTCGGCCACGGATTCGTTGTCCGTGTTGTTGTCGGTCCGCCTGATCTCCACGCCGAACTCCTCGGCCGCCTCCAGGTCAATGGCGTCCATTCCAACGCCGTGCCTGGAGACCACCTCTAGCTGTTTGCAGCACTCAAAGACTCGGCGGCTGATTTCATCGGAACTGGAGTAGTTCATTATGGCGGCCAGAGGTGTTTTTTCGTTGATTTGGCAAATGTCCTCGGCGCTCATGGCTCGATCGTGGGGATTCATCAAGGGTTGAACCTTTCCTTGGAGGCACAGCTTCTCCAATTCTGGCCACTGATCCCCACCGAATGCCTTCGCGGTGATGAGAAAATTCTTCATTGGTCTGTCCTCGTTTTATCGGGGCAGCCTCGTAACGGGCCTTAGCGGCCCTTTTTTACGCGCTTAACTTAACTCAGCCGATTTTTTCACCTCGGTATTTCGGCGTCTCTGTTCTTGGGATGTCATCTCCCTTCATGGCCTCCCGGTTGGGCGAGCCAATGGTAAGAAAGACGCATCTCGAGTTGAGAGGGGTCATCCTTCCACGTGGGCGGTGACCTCGATCTCGAGCATCAGGTCCGGATGGGCCAGGCCGGTGATGATGCAGGCCCTGGCCGGCGTCGAGTCGGCCGGGAAGTAGGTGTAGTAGACCTCGTTCAGGCCGGCCACGTTGTCGATGCTGGTGGTGAAGATCGTGCACCGGTCGATGTTGTCCATGGAGGAGCCGGACGCAACCAGGGTGGTCTTGATGTTCTCCATGGTCTGTTTGGTCTGCTCCTGGATGGTCTTGCCCACGATCTTGCCCGTGTTCCAGTCAAAGGGCACGCCCGAGGTGTAGAGTACCTGGCCCACCTTGACGCACTGGGCGTTCTTGGTGGGAACCTTTCTCGGCGCGCCTAAGAGAGTCCGTCCCATCTGAACCTCCTTTTGTTGGGGCCCGTCCTCAGAAATCAGCCGCGCCGACGGGCCTGGCGTCCGCGGCCAACGTTTATCAACGGAACGATCAGCCACTCGGAGCTTGCGGCCCATTCGCGGCCGGGGCCAGCTTCCGCCGCTTAAGATGCATCTCGTAGAAGGTCAGGAGAGCGCCCATGGCCAGTCCGGTCAGGCTGGTCTTTATTCCCGGCATGATGATCAGCATGGCCGCGGCAAAGGCATAGAATCTGAAGCCGAGGTTGAGCCGGTTGAAGTACCAGCCGGTGATCGCCCCGGCCAGGATCACGGTCCCGGCCGAGGTGATCAGAAAGCGAAAGCCGATCCTGGCCCAGGGCCCGTCCATAAGGAGAGCCGGGTCGAAGAGGATGAAGTAGGGGACGACAAAGGCCAGGATGGCTATCCGGCAGGCCGAGAAGCCGATCTTGATCGGGTCGCCCTTGGAGATGTCGGCCGCGGCGTAGGCGGCCACCTCCACCGGCGGGGTTATCATGGACAGGATGCCGAAGTAGAAAACGAACATGTGCGAGGCTATGGGCGAGAAGCCGAACTCGATCATGGCCGGCGCGGCCAGGGTGACGACAATGATGTAGGAGACCGTGGTCGGCGTGCCCATGCCCATGACGATACAGGCGATCATGATCAGGACCAGGCCCAGGGCCATGTTGCCGCCGGAGAGGGACATGACGATGCTGGAGAAGGTGATGCCCACGCCGGTCAGGCTGATGGTCCCGATGACGATTCCGGCCGCGGCAGTGGCCGCGGCGATCATCACCCCGCGCCTGGCCGAGGCAACCATGGCCTCCAGGAAGGTCGCCCAGGTGAAGCGGGTGTCCCGGCGGAAGAAGCTGACCCCCAGGGTGACCAGGATGGCGATGAAGGCGGCCCGGAAGGGGGTGAAGCCCAGCAAAAGGACGACCACCAGCACGACCATGGGGGCCAGGAGATAGATCCGGGGCAGGACGTCGCGCAGCCGGGGGACCTCCTCCCTGGTCAGGCCCTTGATGCCCGATTTGGCCGCCTCGTAGTCCAGGACCAGGACCAGGGTCCCGAAGTAGAGGATGGCCGGGATCAGCGCCGCCTTGCAGATGCTCAGGTAGGGCACGCCCAGGACCTCGGCCATGAGAAAGGCGGCCGCGCCCATGACCGGGGGCATGATCTGGCCGCCCGTGGAGGCGACCGCCTCGACGGCCCCGGCGATGTGGGGCGGGTAGCCCATCCGCTTCATCATCGGGATGGTCACCGCGCCGGTGGCGTAGACGTTGGCCACGGCGCTGCCCGAGACCGAGCCGAAGAAGGCCGAGGACACGGCGGCGATCTTGGCCGGCCCGCCCCTGGCCCCCCCGGCGATCAGCTTGCCCACGTCCATGATCAGATCGCCCACGCCGCTGAATTCCATGAAGGTGCCCAGAATGATGAAAAGAAAGATGTAGGTGGCCGATATCCCGATGGGCAGGCCGTAAACGCCGTCCAGGCCGAAGCAGAGGTAGTCGATCACGTCGGCCAAGGAGAAGCCCTGGTGGGCGATGACATCGGGAAGATAGGGACCGATGAAGTTGTAGAGCAAGGCCCCGGCGGCGACGTAGACCAGAGCCCCGCCCACGGCCCGCCGGGTCATCTCCAGGATGAGCAGAAGGCTGATCCCGCCCAGGGCGTATTCGAACAGGGCTAGGGGATCGATCAGAATCTGGCGCATGGTTATGACGTGGTAGTCGTAGACGTTGTAGCCGAACGAGACCAGGCAGAGCGCGGCCAGGATAAGGTTGGTAACGCCCAGGGGGTTGCCCTTCCTGGCCGGAAGGATCAGCAGGCCCAGGACCGCGCCGAAGGTCAGGTGGGCCGGCCGCTGGAGCTGGGCGATGAAGACCCCGAAGATGGCCGTGTAGAAGTGAAAGAGGACGAAAGCCACAGACCAGACAGCGACAAACCAGCGGAAGTACTTGTTCTCGCCCACGTTCGGTCCGCTCCCTGAGCCAGTCGTGAGGAGAGGAGGGAGAGGGAAAGGGTCTCCCCTCTCCGGCCTCTCCTGATCAAGTGATTATCAGGCCGGCTCTCCCGGGGAGAGCCGGCCTCGACCTTGAACCTATTTGCAGATGCCCTGCTCCTTGAAGTACTTGAGCGCGCCGGGATGCATCGGCGCGCCGCTGAACTCACAGCCCCTCTTGGGATCGTATTCCTTGTAGATCCGGTGCACGTTGCGGACCACGTCCGGGTGGGTGGCTATGGATTTGGTGATGTTGTAGACCACGTCCTCGGGCATGTCCTTGGCCACGATGATCATGATCGCCTCGGTCATGGTCGGGGTGTCTTCGGGGATGAACTCCCAGTAGCCCTTGGGAATCACGGCCATGCCGTACTTGTACTCTTCTTTAAGGGCCTTGAGCACTTCCTGCTTGATGGGCAGGAGCCGCATCTTCTTGGTGGTGGTCACTTCCAGCAGGGGCGGGGTCATCGGCCCGACCCAGATGTCGGCGTGGCCGTCCTTGAGCAGGGAGCTGGCCTCGGCATAGGAGACGAAGTTGACCTTGCCGCCCCAGGACTCGATGTCCTTGAAGGTAATGCCGTAAGCGGCCAGCATCCTCTCGGCCGCGACGGAGGGCGAACTGGCCCGCGGCGAGGTCAGGGCCCGGATGGGGATCTTCTTCTCCTTGATCTCATCGATGGACTTGATCGGGCTGTCCTGGGGCAGGAGGAAGAGGCTCATGTAGATGTCGCAGACGTAGGTCATTCCCAGGACCTTGTCGTGCTGGCCCTTGTCCTTGTAGGCCTCGATGCCCTTACGGGCCTCATTGACCAGGCTGTCCATGGTGAAGCCGATGTCGGCCTTGCCGGCCTGGACCTTGGAGATGTTGGCCAGGGAGCCGCCTGTGGTGACCGTGACCTTGGCCTCGGGAACCACGTCCTTGAGCAGGTCGGCCAGGGCGCCGCCCAGGATGTAGTAAGTTCCGCCCACCGGACCTGAGGTTATGGTTATGAACTTGACCTTGGCAAAGCCCGGAGCGGCCCCCAGGGCCAGAATCAGGATCAGGCATCCCAGGATCACGGCGGTCTTCTTGACCTTCATAATGAACCCCCTTTTCCCTTCTCTTTCATTCATCGAATGATTGAACGCCATCAGCCCCGTTTACTCCAGCGCGCCTCAGTCGTGAACCAAGAGCTGAACCTGGATCGGGAACCAGGGTCTGGTCCCGTACCTCAGCCCGCCGCCGAGCACCGCGCCGTCGTGTCCGGAAACGGCGATATGGAGGTGGCTCTCGGCCTTGCCGTGAGCGTGAGCCGGGCCTACACCGCCCACCAGGGACATGAGCTCAAAAGGACCGGCCACCTCGTTTACGGCCACCTCGATATTTTTCTTGTCCGGGGACTTAGGATTGGCGAAGGCCACCTCGGCCACGCTGCCCACGGCGGTCAGGACCAGGGCGTTGACGCCCAGATCCTTGACCACCTTCTCCAGGGTCGCCTGGAGGCACTCCTCCGGGTCTATCCTGACGGTGATTATCTCACCGGCCTTGTGACGCCCTAAGATCTCCATGCCTCGGACCTCCCCTCCGGGAATCTCTAGAGCAGGCCCTTGGCGTAGAGCAGCTCGGCGTTGAGGATGGTGTTGCCGGCCGTGCCCCGGACGAAGTTGTCGCCCATGACCACCCACTTGAGGCCCTGCTTGAAGGCCGGGTCCTGCCTGATCCGGCCGACGCAGACGCTCATGCCCTTGTTGCGGGCCCGGTCCAGCCTGGGCTGGGGCCGGTCATCCTGGTCCATGACGATGATCGGCTCGGGCGGGGAGCTGGGCAGGTTCAGGCCCTTGGTCTGGCCCTGCCACTGGGCAAAGACCTTCCTGGCCTCCTCGACGCTGGCCGGCTTGGCCGTCTCGGCGAAGATGACCGCAGTGTGGCCGTAGAGGACCGGGATGCGGTTGCAGGAGGTGCTCAGGGGCATGGGGTTGGGCACGATCACGCCGTCGCCGACGGAGCCCAGAATCCGGGGGCCCTCTTTCTCCAGCTTCTCCTCCTCCTTGCCGATGAAGGGGATCATGTTCTCGACCATGTCCATGGCCGCCAGGCCCTTGGGGCCGGCCCCGGAGAGGGCCTGCATGGTCACCTGGAAGCAGCTCTTGACGCCGAAGGCGTCGATAATCGGCTTCATGGCCAGGCAGATGACGGTCACGGTGCAGACCGGGTTGGAGACGATGTAGCTCTTCCAGCCCCGCTTCTTCTTCTGGGCCTCCAGGATGCTCAGGTGGTCGGCGTTGATCTCGGGCACGACCAGGGGCACGTCGGCCTCGAAGCGGTAGAGGGGCGACTCGCTCAACACCGGGACGCCGGCCTGGCAGAAGGCGGTGTCCAGCTCCTTGGGCACCCAGGGCGGCAGGGCCGAGATGACCAGCTTGATGTCGCCGAACTTAGCCGCCGCCTCGGGGTTGGCCGCGACCATGGTCATGTTGGCCAGGGCCTCGGGATAATCCTGGGGTCCGTACCAGGTCATGCACTCGGCGGCCGGCTTACCCACGTGTTCGGGATTGTCCGCGATCAAGGCGGCCAGGTTGAAGTAGGGATGACCCTCCAGGATCTTGTAGGCCATCTGCTGGGCCACCTGGGCGAACGCGGTCGCGCCGGCGGCTCCGGTAATGGCTACGTCCATTTTTGCCATTTGCTGCGCCTCCCTTGGTTGAGATACTCTCTTTTTCTAAAGCCATTCCCGCGCCCGCCCTCGGTCCGGATGGACAGAGGCCAGGCGCTCAAGTGGATTTGCATCCTACGACCGGCTCGATTGGCCGGACCATTACGCCTGATTCTAAGTCGGCAATCGATCTAGATACAGAATGGATGCATCGGGGATGCATGTCAAGTAATTCCGCATTATTTCTCAATTCGTGAGAATTAAACTAACCGGCGTCCAGTCCGCCCGCCTTCCGGACCGTGAGATCGAACGTAATCCCGGCGGCCGTTCCCAAAAGGGCTGGGCTTCTCGTCTCCTGGTGAGCTCGGGGCCCGGCCAGGAGCGAGCCTGCATCCGGCGCGCGAGGCGGCTGAATCCGGACCTCCCAAATCGCTGTTTTTATCGCTTCTTGAGCGTGCCATCCCTCCGGGCAGGGCACCTGAACCCCTTCCGGCCCCGGAGGATCACTGGAGCCGGGAAAGGCTTAACCCCGAGTCGCCGGAAGCCGAGAAGGCCGCCCTCAGAGCCGAATTCGAACAAGACCCATCATCCAGAATTCATCCCCCAGCCGGCCCAGGCGGCCGCTTTGAAGCGGCCGCCTGGCCAAAACCGGGAGCATCAGGAAAAGCGGAACCGGCCGGGACTATGACCGTCCACCGGTTCGACGGCCGAGGCGCCTCCGCCTCACGGAGCGCCGGATGACTTAGGCCTTTTTAATCCTTTTAAACACGGCCAGGAAGGCGGCGTTGGCCTTCTCCCTGACCTCGTCCTCATCCACCGTCAGAACGGTTCTGTCTTCCATGACCACCCGGCCGTCGATGATGGTGGTGGTCACGTCTGGGCCTTGGGCTGTATAGACCAGGTGGGCTTTAATATTGTTGTCCTCGCCTCTGACCACCGGAGAGAACTGCGGCGCCTTCAGGTCGACCAGGATGACGTCGGCTTTCTTGCCCGGGGCCAGAACGCCCGTATCTTGCTGGAGGGCAATGCTGCCGTTCACCGTGGCCATCCGCAAGACCGGGTCCACCGGCAGCAGGCTGGCGTCGGCCCTGACGGCCCGGTGGATGAGAGCCGTCCACTTCATCTGCTCGAACATGTCCACATTGTTGTTGCAGACGGCTGAGTCGTGACCGATGCCCAGGTTGATGCCAGCCTTCATGTATTCCGGAATCCTGGCGATGCCGTTGCCCAGTTTGGCGTTGGAGGCCGCGTTGTGGGAGATGTGCGTCTTGGTCTTGGCCATCATTTCAATTTCCTCGTCGGATAGCCAGACGCAATGGGCGGCCACGCAGTCCGGGCCGAGCACGCCGGTGTCATGGGCAAACACGGTCGGCCGCTTGCCGTGCCTCTTGAGACTCATTTGAACTTCGCCCTGGGATTCGTTCAGGTGGATGTGGATGCCGGTGTGGTACTTGTCAGCCATCTTCCGGGTATCACGCATGATCTCTTCCGAGGCGATGGGCACCCACTCCACCCCGAAGAATACCCGGACGCGGCCGTTGGCTAAACCGTGTTTTTCTTTGTAAACGCGTTCATTGTCAGCCACGGTGTCGATCTTTACTTCGGCGTCGGCCACGTCATTGGAGACAACGGTTCGAATACCGGCCTTCTCCGCAGCGTCAGCCACCGCCTCCATTTGCCGCCACATGTCATTGGCCGTGGTGGTGCCTCGCTTGATGGAATCGATGTGACCGCACAGAGCGCCCCAGTAGGCTTCTTCGTAGGTCATGGTCCGGATTTTGGGATACCAGAACCCCTCGAGGAATTCGAGCAGCGGCAGGTCGCTGTACATCCCTTTGCCTAGTGAGGAGTGATAATGCAGGTTCACCAGCCCGGGCATTACTACCTTCATCTCCGCGTCAATGACCTTGTCGCACTGGTGCTGCTTCTCGATGTCTTCCGTTTTGCCGACGGCCACTATTTTGTCGTCCTTGATGATCACCGCGCCGTCTTCGATGAAGCTGTTTTTGTCGTCCATGGTCAGGACGAAGCCGTTCTTGATGAGGATGCTCTTATAGGCGCCGCCCTTGGCTTTGGCCGGAGCCGCCTGGGTCACCTCGGGAGCGGCCAAGCCAGTGAAGGCGCAGATGGCCGCGACGCTCATGCCCAGCAGGGAGGCCTTTCTGAAAAACTGGCGGCGGGAGAGTCGTCCTTGTTGGTAAAGCTCTTTTAATTCCGTGATATTACGCTCTGTTTCAGCGGGGCTGGCTACCTCATTAGACGCCATGAAATGCTTCTCCTTCCTGTGAGAATCAATTGCCTGAACCTTGCTGAACAACATCCTGACAAGGCGCCCAAACAGGCGCCCTCGATCGCTCCGGTTCAGTTGGCCGGAATTGCCACCCCGCAAAACCATTCTAAATCAGCCGACGCGCCGTCTGAGGCCTTCCGAAACCACCAAATTCGACACTAATCCTTGATCCCGGATTGAAAGCCGCGATTTTCGTCATGCCGCGATCCATCTCGAGTCGCTCCAATGTAAAAATCGCTTTGGGGGGGATATCTCAGCCTCAAGTATCCGGTCAACCTTCTGCTACGCGACAGCTATCATTGGGTATTTCCAGGAATTTCATGCCGCCGACTCTTGGTTAGAGGGGCGGCCGGGCCGGGGCCGCCCCATCCGGTTA
>ENA-OSEO01006367-OSEO01006367.1-sediment-metagenome-genome-assembly--contig:-NODE-6367-length-10644-cov-4.460301_pt1 | contig 10644 bp, 6 predicted proteins | sample MGYA00237883_ERZ534232 | MGnify/ENA metagenome assembly ERZ534232
ATGGCGATGAGGCCCGAGAAAAAAATCCAGCCGATCCGCAGCGGGTTTTCCATCCAGATGATCCCACCGGTGTCCGTTACCCCGGCGATCATGAGCATTTCGTTATTAAAGAGAAAAATAAAAGGAAGGATGGCGGTGCGTAAATCATAGGTAAAGCCCTGGATGCCGGTCCGAATGGGGTCGGACCGGGCAATCGCAGCCGCAGCGTAGGCGGCCAGTCCCACCGGCGGCGTGTCGTCCGCCAGAATTCCAAAGTAAAAAACAAAAAGATGGGCGGCAATTATGGGGAAAACCAGGCCGGCATCGGCACCCAGTTGCACAATTACCGGAGCCGTAAGGGTGGCCATGATAATATAATTGGCCGTCGTGGGCATGCCCATCCCCAACAGGAGGCTGGTCATTGCCGTAAATACCAGCATGAGGACCACATTTCCCATGGAGATGGTGTCGATGAGAATAATGAACCGCCCCACCAGGCCGGTGCTGGTTACTACGCCCACGATGATTCCCGCGGTTGCCGTGGCCACACCAACGGAAACCATGTTTCTGGCCCCACCGATCAGACCGTTCCATATGTCTCCAAGGCCCGTCAGAAAGGCGTTCCAGAGGGAAGCCGTTATGTCCACGGCCGGATCCAGGGTGCCGGCCCTGCGCTCAGAGCCTATTTTCAGATAGGCAATGACGGGCCGCTGAATGAGCATGATCACTACCACGGATTCCACCGCCAGAAGAGCGGCCGTGATGGGCGAGCGCCGCAGGATGACCAGGTAGACGATCAGAACCCCTAAGGGGATGAGAAAATAACACCCGCGTAGAAAGGTGCTTACAAACCGGGGGAGATCTTTCCGGGGAATGGCGGTGAGATCGAGCTTGAGGGCTTCCATGTGCACCACGTAAAACAGGGCCATGTAGGAGATGAGCGCCGGAAGAACGGCAGCTCTCACCACATCGAGATAAGGAATGCCCAGAATCTCGGCCATGATGAAAGCGGCCGCGCCCATGATGGGAGGCATGAGCTGGCCGTTGGTGGAGGCTGCCACTTCCACGGCTGCGGCTTTATAGGCCGGCAGTCCTACTTTCTTCATGAGGGGAATGGTAAAAGTCCCGGTGGTGACGGTGTTGGCGATGGATGAACCGGAAACGAGTCCGGTCAGGCCGGACGCCAGGACAGCGGCCTTGGCCGGTCCGCCGCGAAACGTCCCCAGGGCTGAAAAAGCAATGTCAATGAAATACTTCCCCCCCCCGGCCTTGTCCAATAATGCCCCGAAAAGGACGAAGAGAAAGACGAAATCCGTTGAAACGCCCAACGGGACCCCGAAGATGCCCGTCGTCGTCAGGTACATGTCGCTGATGATAAAGTCCAGGGGCACGCCCCGGTGCCGCAGGACTTCAGGAAAGTATGGCCCCACGATGGTGTAGAGCAGGAAGAGCCCCGCAAGGATGGCCAGAGCCGGGCCTAGCGATCGCCGGGCGCCCTCCAGGAGAAGAACGATCAGGGTGGTGCCCAGGATGATATCCGCCATACTGGGAATACCCTGTCGCCAGACCAGTTTGTCAAAATCCCACCAAATGAAAAGACAGGAGCATACGGCGGCTGCAGCAAACAGGATATCCAAAAGAGGGATGCGGGTGGCGGTGGAATCCCTGCCGATAAAAGGAAGTATTTTCTGAAGCCCTCTGATCCAGAACGGAGGCTGGTGCGTTCGATAGGCCGGATATACCAGAAAGGCCAGCCCCAGGGCAAACGCCAGATGCCACGCCCTGGCCACGTGGGAGTCGATCGGCCGATAGGCGATATAGAGCTGGTATGCCGACCAACTTAGGCAAATCAGGGTAATGATCCCGGAGGCCGCCCGGCTTTTGGGCGTTCGGCCGCCGGCCTCGGCCCTGGCCAGGATCTCCTGGGCGGATTCCCCAAATTTGGTGGATGGTTTGTTTTTGCGCTTATCGTCCTGATTGGTGGAAACTAAAGTCGAGTCCATGGGCATTCTACCTCAACAGAAAAAGGTCACGGGACCATCCGCATCAGGAATGAGGGAAAGGCATGTGCACCCCTAAACCAGTGCATGAAAATCGCTCCTTTGAATATGCACCGGTAAAAATAGAAAGGGGCCTTGCGGCCCCTTTATCAGGATATGCTACATCCAGCCTTTTTCCTTATAGTACTTGACTGCCCCGGGATGGAAGGGTGCGGACAGGCCCTGGAGCATCTGCTTGGGATCAAGATGCCGGAAAGCGGCATGAGATGCCTTGAGCTGATCCAGTTTTTCAAAAACGGTTTTCACCATATCGTAAACCACTTCATCCGGAACCGCAGCGTGGCTGATCACGGTAGCCGTCACTGCATAGGTGGGCACGTCGTAATTAATGCCGCGGTAGGTCCCGGCCGGAATCTTGGTGAAGACGTAGTAGGGTTTATCTTCGGCCAGTTTCTTGATGCCGGAATGATCTAGAGGAATCATGACCATATCGATAGACTGGGCCGGCTCCTCGATGGCCGCGCTGGGATTGCCCACCGTGTAAAAGAAAGCATCGATCTTGCGGTCCACCAGGGCTCTGGAAGCTTCGTGCTGCTGCAATCCCTCGGCCGTGATATCCTTGTCCTTATCAATCCCGTAGATTTTCAAAACCTCCTCTGCGTTGCCCCGCTGACCCGAGCCGGGGTTGCCGATGTTGACGCGTTTACCCTTTATGTCCGCAACCTTCTTTATGCCCGCGTCCTTGCGGGTCACCAGCATGACCGTTTCGGGGTGCATGCTGAATACGCTGCGCAGGTTCGTCACCGGTTTGCCTTCCCAGTCGGCCAGACCTTTAAATGCCTGGTAATTGCGGTCCGACTGGGCCACGCCGAAATCAAAAGTTTCCCGAATAATGGCATTGATGTTGAACACGGATCCGCCCGTGGGCCGGCCGATGTAATTATACTTCTGCCCCATGTTTTTGTTCATCAGGTTGCTGATTTGAAGAGCCACCTGATAATAGACCCCAACTATGGATGCCCCGCCGAAGAGGACGTCGGTTTTGGCCGCAGCCTGCCCAGCCGGCACGACAAGGCTAAAGGTGATTACCGCTACAATGATAAGTTTTCTCCAATTCATAATATTGCCTCCTTTTGATGTAGATTGATGGACATAGACACATAGACCGATTTTTACCGCGTGATTTCCAGCTTTTTCCGGAACCTGCTCAATGTCATCTTGAAAAAAGATTGTTTCAGTCGGAACAAACTGAAATGCCCGGTGGAGCCAGCAGGAAAACCGGAGGTTTGAGGAAAATCAGCGCCTTGATGATGGCCCCCCGGAAATCCATACTACCCAGCATCTATTTTCTTAAATGAATAGGAAACAAAAGTCAAGATCGTATCCGCAATTGTGATATATTCAAAAAGTTTTGTTGGGATTGGATTTGTTGAAAGTGATCGACCCGCGCTTGCCGGAGCCCGGCCTTGGAGCAGGCAATCCGGCCGGTACAATGGTTATTCCAAGTGAAGGCGCTGGCGCATGCGTAGAATCGTCTGTTCGTCGCGGAAGGAAACCACCGGCACCGGCGAGCGGCGAAACACCTTTTCAGCCACCGAACCCACCAGGATGTGCGCCAGGTCGGTCCGCCCCTTGGTTCCCATGACGATCAGATCGACTTTTTCTTGCACTGCAATCTTCAGCAATTCTTCAGCGGGATTACCGACCCTGAATATCACAGATATACGATCAGATGGAAAAGAAGAATCTTTTATTATTTCATCAAGGATTTTTCTTCGTTCCTGTCTGATATTTTCAATATAGTGTTCTTCATCCACTTCATATCCCATGTTTGAAATCGTTGAGACGGCAGCAATATCGCGCGTATTGATAACGCTAGCCACCATTAAATCAGAATCCAATTTCCGGGCCAGTCCGGCTGCATAATTAAAGATTTCTTTAGCGTATGGAGAAAAACCCAGCGCTACCATAATCTTTCGGATATCGCTCATCATAATGTCTATTTTCTCCTTTCCTGTTGACAGATACTTTAATAGACTTTAGGAAAAACAGTGTTGGTATTTGTTATCATACAGAGCAGTAAAATCAATAGATTTGTAAATTTATAGATTGAGGAGCGTGTCCTGACTGCCTGCGGCCCAAAGGAAATTATGCGCACGGCCTCACACTGTCAACTGGACAGAATCGACATGACCCCGCTGATCAGCGTCATCATTGCGACCTATAACCGCGACCGCATGGTAAAAGAAGCCGTTGATTCGGTTCTGGCCCAGGACTATCGCCATTTTGAACTGATTGTAATCGATGACGGTTCAACGGACAAAACGCTGCACAAGTTGCAGGCATATGGCCGGCAACTGACGCTGATTCAACAACAGAATTGCGGGGTCAGCGCGGCCAGGAATGCCGGGATCGCCGCAGCATCCGGCCGCTTCATTGCTTTTCTGGATTCAGACGATTTGTGGCTGCCGCAAAAATTAACGCGCCAGGTTGAGTTTTTTTCGCTCCATCCCGAGTCTCTGATTTGCCAGACGGAAGAAATCTGGCTGCGTAACGGGCGGCGGGTCAATCCCAGGCTGCGGCACAAAAAATTATCCGGGATGATTTTCGAACCCTCGCTGCATCTGTGCCTTATCAGCCCGTCGGCGGTAATGATCCGGCGGTCGCTTTTCGAAGAGGTGGGACTGTTTGATGAAAGCCTGCCGGCCTGCGAAGATTATGATCTGTGGCTGCGGGTCAGTTGTCGATATCCCGTTTATCTGATCGATACGCCCCTGATCGTCAAGCGGGGAGGGCATCCGGATCAGCTTTCGCGGATGCCGGGACTTGACAAGTACCGCATTCAAGCTCTTCTAAAAATATTAGAAAGTGATTTGCTCTCATCTGATCAAAGCGCCGCGGCAATAAACGTTTTGAAGGAAAAAACCGCCATTTATGCAAAGGGCTGCCTGCAGCGGGGAAAAAAAGGAGAAGCTCTGTACTATACCCGGGCAGCCGACCGCTTTGCCGATATCATCTGACCAGCTTCCGGCAATCTGCATCTTTGTGATAGGTCCTTGATAAGGTTTCGTCGATGATTAATTTAAAAGCATAAGTCATTTGAAATTTCAGCCATACAGCTTTCGACGTGAATATTTTTTGGCATGTAATTTTATAACATGCTGAAAATAAGAGTAACTTTTTAGAAAAACATTAACAAGCAGAGGGCAATCTCATGAAATCAATACATCACAATGTCAGGAACATCATGATTTCAGCCATGATATTAACGACTACGTTACTTTTTTGGGCCTGTGCGGCCGATATGGCCAACTATGGAAAGAATCAATACAGCAATGATGCCCGTCAAATATTCGAAAATTTCCAGGTTTTGCCGGACCACAACTATTATTACATCGGTTCAAATATTGGACCGGATGCAATCATCGCCGTTCATAAAAGCTATACCGTAACATCAGCGGGTATCTGGACAAAAGTGGAACCCGACAGAAAAGAGATTAAATTCCTGGTTGAAACATTGCGGCGTGATTTTTCAAATTATCCCGATGGATATCATATGCTTGACCCAAAAGGAAAACGGATCGGGTTTTATTATTCCCTGTGGGACCCGTGGCCGGTGCAGATGGAAGGTGAAAATGAGGTATGGATTTATCCCCCCGACAAAAAGGAATCTATCGGTCTTAGATGGGGAAAATAGTTCCTCCCGCTGTATTTATTGAACCATATTAGCGGGCACATTCCCCGTCCCCCCAGGCGTGACTGCGGGGCGCTTTAATAAAAACCTGCAGATTGCGGCCCTGGACGCTTTACGGCACAATTAAAAAATGGTATGACAGCGTCTGCCATGTAAGCAATTAATAAAAACCTATACCGCCGCGGTTGCTGACATAATTTCAGACGAACCTATGATTCGATAATAACTTAATAATCGGGGGGTGAGCAATGAGTGATACAAAAATATTAGAAGGAAAAAAAGTTTTGATTGTGGATGACGAGCCGGATGTAATCGAAACACTGAAAGATCTACTGGAAACATGCAGTATCGACACGGCACCCGACTTTGAAACTGGAGAAAAACTTCTTAAAAAAAATGCATACGATATTGCCGTCCTGGATATTATGGGGGTCAAGGGTTATGAACTTCTGGAAATTGCCAATAAAAACGGCATTCCGGCGCTGATGTTAACCGCTCATGCCCTAAGCCCTGATAATTTCTCCAAATCAATTATGGGAGGGGCAAAAGCGTACATTCCCAAAGAAAAAATGGACGATATAGCCATTTATTTGGCCGATTTACTGAAAGCGCGAGAAGGTACGGAAAAACCCGACAAATGGTTCTCCCGCCTGAAGTATTATTTTTCATTGAAATTTGGAAAAGACTGGCTGAAGGAATATCGGGAATTGGAGGAAAAATACGGTCCGTTTGATGAATGTTAGAATCAGACCAGTCTTTCAATCTCCTTTATTTTTGCGTCCAGTCTTTTTTTGGAAATCGGCACGGGCGTCTTCAGCTCCTGGGCAAACAGGGAGACTTTATATTCTTCCAGTAGCCAGAAAAGGTCCTCAACGGCCTTTCGTTTTTCCGTTGACGTTAGCGGCGAAAGAGCAGCCAGCAGCTCCTCCAGCTTTGCCTGATAAGCTTTTAGCTCAGCCGCCCGCTTTTGATCTTTTGCCAAATCCGCCAAGCCCTTTTGGGCACGAATCGAAATCGTCCGGACATACCGAGCCATTTGTATGAGCCTGTCATTGCCATACAAATCCAGAAAATTTTCCGGCACGAGCCGGGAAAGTTCTTGACGCAATCCCTCCAGAAAAATAAGAGCGGCGGGGCTCCCTCTGTGGGCCTGTTCCAGGCTTGAGATAACCGTTCGGGCGCACTGAAGTGCGTCTAAAACCGTCCGGGTGACGACTAATTTTTTCTGCCCGATTGCCGGCATCTGCGGGAGTATTGTCCGGGCATGGGATTCAAAGTCTTTTGCGGTGCGGATGTTCCGGCAAAAAATATCGTTGAGAATACTTTGATACAGCCGGTTTTCCAGCCTTTTCAGCCCGCCGAAATAATCTGCGGCCGGCTTCAGCTCAGCCGGTATTTTGAGTATTTTTTTTAAGAACTTCAGCTCTCTGGACAGACAGATGTCATAAAGTGCCGCCACTCCCTGTTGGTGAGATGCAATTGCTTTGTCCCGGCTGCTGTACAGGCAAAGATTGACGCCGCCGGCTTCATCCCCGTTTTTTTCAAGACCGGGATAAAAAACCCAAGGCGCCTGATGGTTATCCTGAAATTCCAACGCATCCGGCAGATCGCCAAAGTCCCAGCTTTTGATTCCTTTCTTTTCATAACGGGCATTGGCTGTTTTTAAAAAATCCGGATCGGAATCCGGTGTTATATCCTGGCGTAATATCGCCGGGTCCCGGGCGCTCAGAAGTTCTTCTCCTCCGGGACCGGCCAGGGAGATTCTCATCCGCAGATAATCCGGCAAATCTTTCAGCGGCCAGGCTGCAGCCGGGATATCAACGCCGAACCGGTCTAAAATAAAGCGGCTTAGCGCGGTTGGCAGGGAACCTTTTCCCGCGGGCATTTCGGCCATAATGACGGCAACCGTGCCGCCGACCGGGACCAGCTTTTTACGGTATTCTTTTGGAAGGCCTTTGAGCAGCGTGGTTATTTTTTCAGCTAAAAGCCCGGGAACCAGCCAATCGGTTGATTCCGGCGGAATTGCGCGCGACAGCGTCGCCGGTATGTTAATCGTTACGCCGTCGGCCGGGTTTCCCGGATTAAACCGGTAAGTACTGCTGAACGTGTGCTTGCCAAGCGCCACGCTGTCGGGAAACAGGGACAGTTCGCTTTCATCCGGCAGGTAAACCAGAAGATCCGCTTTCTGCATGTATAAAAATTTATCCCCGCCTTTTTGTTTGATCCGCTTTTCAAGGGTCCGAATATCATAAACACCCGGCAGCTTCTCCCTGTAAAACTGAACCATGGCCGCTTCGCCGGCAAATAAATCTCTTCGGCGCAGCTTGTTTTCCATCTCCTCGACTTCGGCTGCAATCTGCTGATTGCGGCGCATGAATGCAAAAGGCCTTTGGACATCACCTTCCACCAGGGCGCCGCGGATAAAAATATCAGACGCCTCATTCGGGTTGATACGTCCATAGCCGACCGTTCGTCCCGAAACAATGATCAGCCCATAGAGGCTGACCTGCTCGTCGGTAACCACTTCGCCCCTGCGGCTGTCCCAGTGGGGATGAAGATAGGTGTATTTACACTGGTCACCGCCTAAATCCTCCAGCCATCTGCCGGCGATAGTGGCGACGGTCCGGGCAAAGAGCCTGGAAGTCTGAACCATTTCAGCCGCCACGATCCACGTGCCGGCCTTGTTAAACAGGGTCGATCCCGGGAAAATCATCACGTCGCGGCCTTTGGCCGCTCTAAACATATTTTTCTCTTTTTTTACGGCAATATTTGACAAAAACCCGCTCAAAACCGAACGGTGAATGGCGCGATAAATTGAACCGAAGGGTGAATCGGCAGACATTCCTTTTAGTTTCGCATGTGTCTTGAAAATCGGTTTCTTTTTTTTCTGAAAAGCTTGGCGGGATAGCCGATCCAAATCATATTCCTGCAGGATGGCCGTTACCTGCGCGTGAATATCGCGCCATTCACGCATGCGCCGGTAGGACAGATAATGCGCCTTGCAGAACCGCTTGAGACTTGCCACGGTTTTTTCCATGTTCAGGATTTCGTGATACTTTTTCCAGATATTCAGCAGTGTGATAAAGTCCGATGCCGGATCCGCAAAAAGAGAGTGGGCCCTGTCGGCTTTATCCGCATCATCTCCAGGCCTTTCCCGGGGGTCCGGAATGCTTAAGGCCGAAGCAATCACGGCGACCTCTCCGATGCACCCTTCCTGATGGGCCTCGATCAGCATACGGGACAGCCGGGGGTCCAGCGGCAGTTTGGCCATCAGGTGCCCGATATCGGTTAAAATAAAGCGGCCGGGTTCTTTCGATCGTCGCCGGACAGCTCCCAGCTCGCCTAAGAGGTCAAAACCGTCTTTGATGCTTTTTGCGGCCGGCCGATCGATAAAGGGAAAAGCGGAAATATCGTCCAGTCGCAACGCCAGCATTCGCAGGATGACGTCCGCCAGGTTGGTCCGAAGTATCTCGGGCTCTGTAAAGAGCGGCCGGGACAAGTAGTCTTTTTCTGAATAGAGCCTCACGCAGATCCCGTTTTGCACCCGCCCGCAGCGCCCCTTGCGCTGGTCGGCACTGCTGCGGGATACCGGCTGGATCGGCAGGGCGGTTGTCCGGGAACGGGGAGAATATTGGGGAATGCGCGCCAACCCGGTGTCTACCACGTATCGCATGCCGGGGATCGTAATAGATGTCTCGGCGATGTTGGTGGCGACAATGATTTTACGGCCGGCCGTCCGGGAAAAAACAAGCTCCTGTTCTTTGGCCGAAAGCCGGCTGTAAAGCGGCAGGACAACGACATGCCGAAAGCTTTCGGCCCGGATCAGGTCGCACGTCTCGCGGATATCCTGCTCTGTGGGCATAAAGACCAGCATGTCGCCCCGGCTGCTTTCAGACAGCAGCGCCCGAATGGATTCAACCGCCTTTTCTATAATCGTTTGATCCCCGGCCACCTCCAGCTCCGCATCGAGGGGATCGTAACGGATTTCAACCGGATACACCCGGCCGGACACTTCGATAATGGGTGCGTTATGAAAGGCTTTTGAAAATTTTTCGGTATCAATGGTTGCCGACGTAATCACCACTTTTAGTTCGGGCCGCTGAGCCAGCAGGTTTTTTAAAATTCCCAGGATCAGATCAATATTCAGGCTGCGCTCATGGGCTTCATCAACGATAAGGGTGTCATAACGATCCAAACGGCGGTCTGAAAGGGTTTCGGCCAAAAGAATGCCGTCAGTCATGATTTTGATGTATGCCTCCGGACTTACCCGGTCCTGAAAACGGATTTTGTAGCCGACGCAGCGGCCGAGTTTCTCACCCAGTTCTTCCGCGATACGGCGCGCCACGGTTGTCGCGGCAATCCGGCGGGGCTGGGTGCAGCCGATTTGCCCGTCAATCCCGCGCCCGGCTGCCAGGCAGAACTTGGGAATTTGGGTGGTTTTGCCGGAACCGGTTTCACCGGCCACGATAATCACGGGATGGTTCCGAATGGCCGCAATGATTTCATCTTTTTTCACCATGATCGGCAGATCGGCATTATAGATCAGTTTCGGCCGATTGGCCATGCGCTGCTTTCTGTTTTGAGTTGTTCGCTTCACCGGCTTAGTCGTTTTCGCCCTGCCATGAAAATGAAAAAGGGGGGCAAGGGAGATTTATCGTAAGTGTCTATTCAATCATGATCTTTTCACCCTATATCATAGATGTAAAAAAATCGAGTTACAATCATATATGAGCAAAGTGCCTAGTCAAAAACACCTTATTCTTTAAATCGGGCAGTGAACTCATGGGGGGATGGGAATTTCGGAAAAGATGTTTATGGTTGGAAGAAACCGCTGCACTGCATTTTCATATTGACAAATTGGCTCAATTGGATGAAATTCAGCGCATCTGACCATTAAAGAGTTTCCTCTCGCTTCATTAACATACTTTTCAATTTAAAAATTTAACGATCTGGCCGAAAATATTTTCTCAA
>ENA-OSEO01006368-OSEO01006368.1-sediment-metagenome-genome-assembly--contig:-NODE-6368-length-10644-cov-3.444024_pt1 | contig 10644 bp, 9 predicted proteins | sample MGYA00237883_ERZ534232 | MGnify/ENA metagenome assembly ERZ534232
GGTTGAGACCATCGTTTTGGCCTGGGCGGGAGAGTCGGGGTCAAGGACCGGTACTCTGGCCATCAGCGCCATCATGCGGCTGTCCTGCTCGGTCTGGGAGGAATGGGGCCCCGGGTCGTCTGCACTGATCACCACAAAACCGCCGTGGGTTCCCATGTAGGCCGCACTCATCAACGGGTCCGACGCCACGTTGAGTCCGACCTGCTTCATGCTGACCGCGGATCGAAGCCCGGCCATGGCGCCGGCATAGGCGATTTCAAAGGCGAGCTTCTCGTTGATCGCCCACTCGGTGTGCATCGGCACGCCGAGGGTCTGCTGCTGCGCCATCACGGCGGAGAGTATTTCGGAAGCCGGGGTGCCGGGATATGACGTCGCCATGTCACATCCATTCTCCAAAAGCCCCCGGGCAATGGCTTCATTGCCAAGCATCAAGATCCGTTTCGACAAAGAATCCTCCCGCAGCGTCTGACGATGGATACCCCGCCGCGAGCAGCGGGGTATCCATCGGAAATTATTTCAATCCGCCAGAGGCGGATTAAAAAAGCCAGGGCCTCTTCAAGAGGCCCTGGCTTTCAAACTAAAGAGCCGCAAGCCTCTTCCCGATGAAGCTGCTCGCGGCTCAGTTTTTAGTCAATCACCGGTGGCAAGCAGGCTTCACACGCTGCGCCACCACCACCAGCCATGCCGGATCGTCATGGTCAAACCTCTATGGGTATTGGAATACGGATAACGCTGAGAAACTCCCATAACCGAGTCAAAATCGTTTGTCAATACCTATGTCGTGTTGCCGGGGTCAAACCTGCGGATCGATCCGCCGTCTGCCGGCAGCCATCTGAAATGGCCGATTTCGGGACGTTTGGGTAAATGGGATTCTATGACCGCAAGGTGGCCGTCAACCGCAGCGGGTTTTGCAAAAGGGCCAGCGCCTGCAGGATACCGGTGCAGACCACATCCGCGGCTGCAACCGTTTCGGCCGCAGCCCCCTCATCCAGGATGACGGCGATCCCGAGAATCGCGGCGGTGAGCATGAGCCGGTCGTTGCGACCGTTTCCGATGCAGGCCGTACGGGATGCGCCCAGTTTCTCGACATACTCGCGTTTGCCCAGATCCTGGGCATCGTGAGGAAGAATCGAAACCCTGCAGGGGATCCCTTCAAGCTTCGCCCGAGCCTTTCCGAAGGTATCCGCGGTGAGCACATGGATGTCAAGTTTCTCCGAAAGCTCGGTCAAACACCGGGAAACCCCGGCAATCAGGTCCCCGTCAACGGCCAGGGTCCCGTTGAAGTCCAAAACGAGATGTTCGATGCAAAGGGTTTTGTAGCCGGGAATGGAAACTTCAATCATCGGACGGCTCCCTTCGATCAGCGGCCTGGATCGAACCGTCGAAAATCACAAAATTCCGTAGATATCATAGACCTCTTTCAGCAGGGCTCCGCCTTGCAGGGCCTCTCGGACCCGGTCTTCTCCGGCCACCTTTTGAAATGCGGTTTCGAGCACCGCTTTTTCAGCGGCCTTGGGGATCACGACCACCCCGTCGACATCCCCGAACACGATTTCACCGGGCTGAACGACCACATCCCCGCAGTTGACGGGGCAGCCATAGTCCATCACCACCCCCCGCCCCCGGGAATCCACCGGCTTCATCCCGGTGGAAAACACGGGAAAGCCCATATCCCGGATCTGCCGAACGTCCCGAACATACCCGTCGATCACCGCACCCCTCGCCCCCCGGGCAACCGAAGCGGTCGACAGCAGTTCCCCCCACAGACAGGTCCGGGTGGATTTTCCGGTGGACGCCACCAGCACATCGCCGGGTTTGAGACGATCCACGGCTTCGATCTCCAACCGATAGGGGTCCTCACCCACCGCGTAGACATCCACCGACAGCACCGTGTGGGCGCGTCCCACCACGACCGCCTCGGGGTAGACCGGCCGGAGGTCCGCGCGCATGGCCTGATCCCGGTAGCCGGCCTGATCCAGCGCATCGCACAGCACGGCCGAATAGAGCTTGGCCTTCATGGCCTGGAACATTTCCGAATCATCGGAAAAAGAGAAAACTTCCATCATCTGCCTCCTTCCGTTGCAGGATCCCGGTTGACTTTTCCCCGGCGTTCCATTAACTGATGGTTCCATAATATACCGGAAGAATCAATTTTATTAAAGCGTGGTGGAGAGTTTCCGCCACCTTTTCCGAGACTCCCATCCACGACCCGGCAGGAGGGCAACCAGGATGAAGATGGCGATCAAAAACGGGTGGATCCTTACCGGGGATACAGCCGGCACACAATTTTCCGCGGGAAATATCGTAATTAAAAACGGCATCATCGAGGATATCTGCAAAGAAACAGCCGTCCCGGACATGGGGTTTGACCGGGTGATCGATGCCCGGGGCAGAATCGTCCTTCCCGGCCTTGTCAATGCCCACATGCATTCCTATGCCAATCTGACAAAAGGCTCCGCCGATACGCTCCCCCTGGAAATGTGGATGCTCTACATCACCGCCATGGGCCGTCTCTTGAGCCCGGAAGACATCTACTACAGCGCCCTTCTGGGAATCGCAGAGATGCTCAAAACCGGAACGACGGCCTGCATCGATCATCTGGCCCAGAATGAGCAGGGACTCGAAGCCGCCATGCAGGCCTATGCGCTGGGCGGCATCCGCGCGGCCATGGCGCCGATGATCACCGACAAGCATTACGCCGACACCCTTCCGCTGGAGCGCACCTCCCTGCCCGAAGATTTTTTGGCCGCTGCCCCGCCCCCCGCCCGGGAGCTCATCGACACCACGGTGCAACTATTCAAAAAGTGGAACGGAAAGGAGGGGCGCCTCACGGTGCTGTTCGGCCCCTCGGGCCCCCAGCGGTGCAGCGATGATCTGCTGAAAACATGCGCATCCCTGGCCGCGGAATACGACACCGTGCTGCATACCCACGTCCTTGAGACCCGGGCGCAGGCCGAAACGGCCCTGAAACTCTATGGAAAACCGATGGTGCTGCACCTTGAGGCCATCGGCGCCTTAACCTGCAAAACCTCTTTTGCCCACGGGGTGTGGCTGACCGAACCCGAAGTGCGAACCGCGGCCCAACGAAACGTGGTCATCGTGCACAACCCCGCCAGCAACCTTCGGATCGGAAGCGGCAGGGCGCCGATCGAGCGCTACCGGAAGGCGGGTTTACGGATCGCCCTGGGTACGGATGGCGCCAATGTCGGCGGGGGGGTCAATCTGTTCGAATCGATGAAACTGGCTGCGATTCTTCACACCCCTTTCGAACCGGATCCGGAAAGGTGGATACGGCCCGAAGAGGCGCTGCAGATGGCCGCCTTGAACGGCGCTCAGGCAGCGGGGATGGAGAAAGACTGCGGATCGCTGGAAATCGGAAAGAAGGCGGACGTGGTCATTTTAAACCCCAGACGATCCTATGCCTTGATCCCCCTGGACCATCCGCTGCGCCAGATCGTGTACGGGGAATCCGGCAATGCCGTGGAAACCGTGATCGTCGGGGGACGGGTCGTTGTGGAAAACGGTTCGATCACCACCTTTGACGAAATCAGGGTGTTCGATGAAGTTCAGAAAAGAATCGAGCGCCTGCAGGCACGTTTTCTGGAATTCAAAGGATCGGTGGACGGTCAGGCGGCGTTTCTTCGCAAGGCGCTTTTGACCGCGAGGCCGTCGGCATAGGCAATGCAGCGGACGGTTCGGTCAACGGTACTGCAGGACGGATGGGGATGGAGCTGAAGGCGCTGGCGGATCAAATCTTTTCCGATGTGCTCAAGGTTTCCAGAGACGGCCGGGGCGTATCGCGGCCCGCCTATGGGGATGCGGAGACCCGAACCATCGAGGTTCTCCAAGACTACGCGGATCGATTTCATATCCACTCCTACCGGGATCCTGCCGCAAATGTCGTTTTCGAGACAAAGGGCCCTGCCGGTGCCCAGCGGCATATCCTGATCGGCTCGCATCTGGATTCGGTGCCCAACGGCGGAAATTATGACGGGCTGGCCGGGGTGGTGGCGGGGATTCTTCTGCTGCATCAATTTCAATCCTCCGCCCTCCACCCCGCATTGCCGGTAAAGGTGATCGGATTTCGCGGCGAAGAAAGCGCATGGTTCGGTATTCCGTACCTTGGATCCAAGGCGCTTCTGGGCCGCTTAACCGCGGCGGACCTCGAGGCGCTCCATCGGGACGGCCGCAAACCGTTGAAAGAAAGCCTTGAAAGCGTCGGGGCGGATGTCCAACGGATCGCCCGGGGAACGCCGCTGATCGACACCGACCGGGTTGCCGCCTTCATCGAATTGCATATCGAGCAAGGCCCGATCATGGTGGATCGCAATCTTCCGGTTGCGGCGGTAACCGGCATTCGCGGCAGTTCGAGACACCGAAGGATCCACTGCCGGGGAGCGGCGGCGCATTCGGGTGCCACCCCCCGGTGGCTTCGTCGCGACGCGGTTTTCGCCACCGCGGAACTGATCACCCGTCTGGATGATCATTGGACGACCATCCTTCAGCACGGCGGGGACCTGGTGCTGACCGTCGGGATGCTGTCCACCGACCCCCAAAAACACGCCATGACGCGTATTCCGGGAGACGTCCGGTTCAGCTTCGAAGCCCGAAGCCAGAATCAAAGCACGTTGACCGCACTGGAGGCGCTGCTCCTTTCCGAATGTGAGACCATCGAAAACAATCGACGGGTCGCCTTTGAATTCGACACGGTCATCCGGACCCCCCCCGCGGTTCTGGACAAATCAATCCTCGGATGCATTTGCGCAGCCATCGAAGCGGAAGGGTATACATCCGAAACCCTTCCAAGCGGCGCCGGGCACGATGCCGCGGTATTCGCCACTGCGGGGGTCCCCACGGGGATGATTTTCATCCGGAATCAAAACGGCTCCCACAACCCCGAAGAATCCATCGACATGGATGATTTCATCGCCGGGGTTCGCGTTCTGCACCGCTCTGTTCTGGAGTATTCGAAATGACCCCATCGGACAAACTGAGAATCATACGGCCCGACGACTGGCATCTTCACCTCAGAGACGGGGATATGATGCGGGCGGTCCTTCCGTTTTCCGCCCAACTCTTCGGCCGGGCCATCATCATGCCCAATCTGAATCCGCCCGTTCGAACCGTTCAGGATGCCCAGGCCTATGATCGGCGGATACGCTCGGCGTTGCCTTCCGGGCATCCTTTCTGCCCGCTCATGACCTGCTATCTGACCGACGGGACAAACGCCGAGCACCTCCGGCGGGGTTTCGAAACCGGCCTGTTCGCAGCCGCAAAACTCTATCCCGCCGGCAGCACCACAAATTCGGAAAACGGCGTTACCGACATCCGGCGAATCCACCGGGTTTTGGAAACCCTGGAGGAGATCCGGATGCCGCTGCTCCTCCACGGAGAGGTTGCAGACCCCGGGGTGGATGTCTTTGATCGTGAAGCGGTTTTCATCGATCGGGTCCTGGATCCGATTCGAAAAGATTTTCCGGAACTCAAAACCGTTTTCGAGCATGTCACCACCCGATACGGGGTCGATTATATCCGGTCCTTTGCATCCGGATTGGGGGCGACCATAACCCCCCATCATCTGTGCATCAACCGGAATGCCATCTTTCGAAACGGCATCCAGCCGCACCTGTACTGCCTGCCGGTGGCCAAACGGGAAGAGGACCGGCTATCCCTGGTCGCGGCCGCGGTTTCGGGGGATCCCCGATTCTTCTTCGGGTCCGATTCGGCGCCCCACACCGTCGCAAACAAGGAAAAATCCGGCGGGTCGGCCGGTATCTTCAATACCCCGACCGCGCTTTGCCTGGTGACCCAGGTCTTTGACGAAAACGAAGCCCTGGACAGGCTGGAAGCCTTTGTCTCCTTAAACGGCGCCCGTTTCTACGGCATGGGCACCAATGATGATACCATTGTATTGGAAAAACAGGACCGGCAGCCCCCCGTGCCGGATGAAGTGAGCGTTGGGTGCGATCGGATAAAGGTGTTCAGACCGACCGATGGGATCTTCTGGCGCGTGTCCGACGGATTGCGGCCGGCGGACAGCCCTTTCCCTGGAACTTAGTGCGCGTTGGCATTCATACGATGAGGTTAAATATGTCACCACAGAGAACACAGAGAGTACAGAGAAATAATGGTTCCATAGGATAACGGGGGTCATAAAATTTTCGTGTCTTTGGTCTGTTTCGTGGTAAAAACATCAACCGCTGTTTAATTCAGGAGGTGAGCATGTTTCTGAGCGCTTTTCCGAGCAAAAGACGAATGGCGGAGTTGACGGCAAAAATGTTTCTTGAGGTCCAAGCCGTAAATTTCCGATCCGACAAGCCCTTCCTGTTTACATCCGGATGGGCCAGCCCGGTGTACATCGATTGCAGAAAACTCATATCCTTTCCGAGGGTCAGACAAACCTTGATGGACTTCGCCGCCTCGGTGATCCTCCGCGATGTCGGCTTCGAATCGGTGGATGCGATCGCGGGCGGAGAGACCGCGGGGATCCCCTTTGCCGCATGGATCGCCGATCGGCTGATGCTGCCGATGCAATACGTCCGGAAAAAGCCCAAAGGCTTCGGCAGGGGGGCGCAAATCGAAGGGACCTTCGAAGAAGGAGACAGAATTCTTCTGGTCGAGGATTTGACCACCGACGGGCGAAGCAAGGTGATGTTTTGCGAGGCGTTGCGCAAGGCCGGCGCGGTGGTGGGGCACACGCTCGTCCTTTTTTATTACGACATCTTCCCGCAAACCAAAGAGATGCTGGAGAAAATGGGCATCCAGATGCACTACCTGGCGACCTGGTGGGATATTCTCGAGCAGAGCAAAGCCCACGGCTACTTTGATGTGAAAACACTGGAAGAGGTGGAAAGATTCCTGCACAATCCGATTGAATGGTCCTCCGCACACGGGGGAACGGCCCAGTTTCCGGCGATCCAGTGACGGAAAAGCACGCCGCCAACCCGTGAAACGGGGCAGCGATAGGGTTCAAGGGGCCTAGGATTCAAGGGGCAAAGGGAAAGGTAAAAGGAATTTTAGATACGCCGCCCGGCCCTTCAGCGGATCGCCCCAGGCCCCGGAAGCTTGACCTTGCCCCGGAGATCGTCGAATCGACCCACGCCCTTGCGTTCCAGATACCGGCGCATCGCCCCCAAAATATCGAAAATGGCCCAGGGGTCTTGGAACAGGACCGTTCCGATGCCCACCGCGGTGGCGCCTGCCAGGATGTATTCGACCGCATCCTCCCCGGTCATCACCCCTCCGACCCCGATGATCGGAATGTTGACCGCGTGATAGACCTGCCAGACCATCTTGATTCCCACCGGTTTGATGGCCGGTCCGGAAAGACCGCCGAAAACGTTTGCCAGCTTGGGCTTCTGGGTTTCGATATCGATGGCCATTCCGCCGATCGTGTTGATCAGCGTGACGGCGTCCGCACCCGCGGCTTCCACGCTGCGCGCAATGAGGGTGATGTCGGATACATTCGGGGTGAGCTTGGCGATGACCGGCAGCCGCGTGGCCGATTTGACCCGTCGGACGATCCGGCCGGACACCTCCGGGTCCGACCCGAAACTGCACCCCCCCGCTTCCAGATTCGGACAGGAGATGTTCACCTCGATGGCCGAAATCCCCTGCTGGGCGTCCAGGATGGCTGCGATTTTGGGAAACTCGTCCACCGTAAGCGCGGCAATGCTGACGATGACGGGAACCTCCTGCCGCCTGAGCACGGGAAGGTCATGGGCGATGAAGTGTCTGACCCCCTCGCTCTGGATTCCGATCGAATTGAGAATGCCGCTGGCACATTCGGCAATCCGGGGGGTCGGATTGCCGGCCCGCTTTTCCAGCGTGAGGCTTTTTACGGTAAAGGCGCCGAACGCCTTCAAATCGTAAAACCGGGCCAACTCCGGTCCGTAGCCGGAAGTCCCCGAGGCGGTCACGATCGGATTTACCATCCGGATGCCGCAAAGATCGGTGGTCAGGTCAGTCTTCATCTTCCAGCACAATGTCCTTTAAATCAAACACCGGTCCCTCGACGCAGACCCGTTGTTTTTCAATGGTATCGCCGATCTTTCCGGGCACGACGCAGGAAAGACACACCCCGAACCCACAGCCCATGCGGGCTTCCAGAGACACCTCGCAGGGGATCTTTGCCTTTTTCAACACAGGGGCAACGGCTTTGAGCATGGGAACCGGCCCGCATACGTAGGCCCGGTCGATCCGGACGTCGAAAACATTTTCCAGATGATCGGATACAAAGCCTTTCAGCCCGTAGGAGCCGTCGTCGGTGGTGACGATGAGGCGGGCATGATACGAATCGAACAGCGCTTGGCCGAACACCTTGTCCGCGGTCTGAAATCCGAGCAGGGCGGTCATCTTGCCTCCGGTTCGGTGCAGGTGGTCCGCCACCCCCCACAGGGGGGCGACCCCGCACCCCCCGCCCACCAGCAGGCAGGCTGCGCTGTCCTTGGGAAGCGTAAATCCCTTTCCCAGCGGCCCCAGCAGATCGACCCCTTCGCCGGGCCGAAGCGCGGTCATGGCAGCGGTCCCTTTGCCCACCACCCGGTAGACGATCTCCATCAGGGAGGCTTCCGGTTTGGCCAGGGCCACGCTGAAGGGTCGCCGAAGAAGCAGTTCCGCCCTGTTGTGGATCCGTATGTTTACAAATTGGCCCGGGCGCACGACCCTTGGCAGCGTATCTTCCCTGAGAACCAGAAGATGGTGATCCGCGCAGATGGGATCGTTTGAGACCACCACAGCGCTGTGTCTTAAATCTATTCTTTCCATTTTATCTTCCGCGGGCACACCAGAGCGATCCCCCGTAAACCGACACCCCGAGCCCCCGTCGCCTTTGGGTTCGCCCGGGGTCAGATCGTATGCATCTTGATCGTCGATGGGCAGAAGATGTCTTTGGGATCGACCGGTTTGGGGGTCATGCTCTGTTCGTGCACGTACCGGGCAAAGGTCTCGAGGACCTTTTGATTCGGGGCATACCCGTACGGCCAGTAGTCTTGCCCCATCTTCGCAACGATATCCTTGTAGAGTTTTTCCACCCCGGGGATCATGTATTTGGCCGTGGAGAGACTGAAGATGGCCTTCTGGCAGATCTGCTTGGCCTGGTCAAACGCCTTGTATAGGCTCAGAGCCACCCAGGGGTGTTTTTCACAGATCTCTTTTTTGATGACGATCAGATGCATGATGGGAAAGATGCCGGTCCGCTCGTAATACGCCATCTCCACCCGATGGTAGTCGGGCCACAACGGGGCGACCTTCGGGGATCCTTCATCGTAGCATCTGGGCTGGCGCGCACCGATCAGGCAATCGATCTCCCCCGTCTCCAGCATCCCGCTAAGGGTTTTATCCTTTCCGATCGGGTTGATATTTAGCGCCTCGGGCCATTGCACCTTGACCCGCTGCTCCCGTCCCGGACTGTTCAACCCGCCGGTAAACCATGTTGCATCGGTCGGTTTCACGCCGTGCTCGTCCTGGAAAATCCCCCGGATCCAGACCGGGGCCGTCATCGTGTAGTCCGGAACACCGATTCTTTTCCCCTTGAGATCCTCCGGCGTTTCGATTCCGGAATCCGTGTGGATAAAGACCGCAGCGTGCCTGAACATCCGGGAAGGAAATACCGGAATTCCCATGAACCGGTCGTCGCCTCTTGCGCGCAGGATGAAATAGGCCGCCAGGGAAAACTCCGAAGCGTCAAACTCCGCATACTGCGCCATCCGCCAGAACATCTCCTCCGGCTCCAGTTTCAGGTAGTTCAGATCGATCCCCTCAGGGGATACCACCCCTTCGATCAGGGGTTGGGTTCGGTCATAGGCGCCGCACGCCAGGGTAAGCTGCAATCGGTTCTTCACGGCTCCTCCGGAAGGTTAATAGTGATCTTCCCAATGTCCATAGGGAACCTGCCTCGGTTTGTCAAGGGATATGCTGAACGGTTTTTCCCACCGCCGGGTCCTGATGATCGGGTAAAGGCAAAGGGTTTTCTTCCGTCGTTCCGACGGCCCGATCGATCGGGGGTCAGCTGCACGACGGCTGTTGCATCCGATCAATGTACGGATTCTTTTTTCGAGGGATTCGAATCGTAATTGCACTGCGCGGGCAGATGACCTGGCACAGGAAACAATCGACGCAGCGCTTGCCGTGCATAGGCGCTATCTTGCCACGGGCGGCGTCGAATGCAAAGACCGTCTGGCCGCAAATGAACATACACTGCCCGCACATCCCGCACCGGTTGTCATCGATTTTAGGCGGCATAATCGTTTGCCCCTTTGCTTCCCGCAAGCGGTGTTCGCTCAACAAGTTGTCGTTTCGTTATCCTTGGGAAAGGGGGCAAACCAGGTTTCGATCCGCCCCTTCTCGATCTTCTGGCGAACCAGGCCCAAAAATGCCGGGCTCTCATGGGGATAATCCTCCCTGATGTTCTGGCCCCTTGTCTCTTCTCTGGCCAGGGCCGCCCGGCACACCATCTCCCCGGTCAACGCCAGATTGCGGAGCCTGAATTCCGTCGCCCCGCTTTCCGTTCCGGGCAACCCCGTCATCTCGCAGCGGATGTCGTTGAACCGCCGCGCGGCAGCGGCAAGCCCGGAGGCGTTGCGCGAAAGACCGATATGCTCCCATGCCAGCGTCTTGATCTCGCGGAGATATTCGGATAAAGGG
>ENA-OSEO01006369-OSEO01006369.1-sediment-metagenome-genome-assembly--contig:-NODE-6369-length-10643-cov-5.827560_pt1 | contig 10643 bp, 9 predicted proteins | sample MGYA00237883_ERZ534232 | MGnify/ENA metagenome assembly ERZ534232
CTTCGTTTCTTCAAGAATGCGTACATTCTGCCCGAAGGTTTGATTGAACCACTGAGCCTCAATTGGGCGAATGGCACCGACCTCCAACACCTGGAAGCCAGCCCGGCAGAAATAAAAACCAGTATTGATCGGGTTGTGGAAAATGCTGACTTTGCCAACCAAAAACTGGTGGAATACAACCTTCGCCTGGTGGTCAGCATAGCGAAACGCTACAACAACAGAGGCATTGCCATGGAGGATTTGATCCAGGAAGGCAATATGGGCTTGTTGCGGGGCATCCAGAAGTTTGACCCTGCCAAAGGATTTCGATTCAGTACCTATGCCACCTGGTGGATCCGCCAGGCAATCACCCGCTATATTCATGAGAATGCGCGCACCATTCGCATACCGGTACACATTGTCGAATCCATCAGCAAATTGGTGAAAGTGCAGCACCGCCTGGTGCAGATCCTGGGTCGGGACCCAACCTTCGCTGAAATGGCAGTTAAGTCAGGTTTTCTCTCAGAAGAAGACGTCAGTGCCATCCTCGAGATCGGGGGGAGCCGCGAGCTGGCGGATAAGGATTTGCTGCATCGCTGGGATGAAGCCACGCAGAAGGTGGAGGCTGTCTTGAAGTCAGCCGAGGAGCCCGTCTCGCTGGAAAGCCCGGTAGGTGATGCGGAAAACAGTACTTTGGGCGACTATATCCCCGACCTGGACGCAATCGAACCGATGGAAGAAGTCATGCGCGACAGTCTGCGCAACTCCGTGCGGGAATCTCTGGATAGTTTGCCGGAACGTGAACGAGATGTGCTTGAATTGCGTTTTGGTCTGAAGGATGGCGTGTATCATTCGCTGGAAGAGATCAGCAACTACTTTGGTCTGACGCGTGAACGCATCAGGCAGATCGAAAGCTCAGCCTTGCGAAAACTGCGCGATCCAAAACGCCGAAATTCACTCAAGGATTATTTACCTGGAAGTTGACCCATGAAAACCGAACACCACTCAACGCTTCATCAGCGCATTTTTGACTTGGTGGAAGCAATTCCTGCTGGCAAAGTTGCCACCTACGGTCAAATTGGCGCAATAGTGGGCGGCTGCAGCGGCAGGATCGTTGGTTTTGCGCTGGCTTCTTTGCGCTACACGGAGGACCGGCAGGTGCCCTGGCAGCGCGTGATCAACCGCCAGGGCAAAATCAGTCTCACCGGACCCGATGCGGCTCTTCAGCGCGCTTTGCTGGAGGATGAAGGCGTGCGTTTCAATGCTGAAGGCGTGATCGACCTGGCAGAGTTTGGCTGGAAGCCGTAAGCTTTTTTCCAAGAGAGGCAGATATGTTCTCGATTACATCCTTTGATAATGCAAGTTCCTATTATGAAGAGGCACACCACCTCTGGGAAGCTGCTGAAACGCGCAACAATCTGATCCTGGGATTGTCCTTGCGTCTGAAGACTAACTTGCACGCTTACGGAGAGGCAATGCCGTTTATGGCTGTGGTCAGAGACGAAAGCGGAAAAATCAGGGCTTCGGCGCTGATGACGCCCCCCTTTGCCTTGATTGTGCAGAGCGAACCGCTGAATAAACCTGCCCTGGTGGCACTTGCTGATTTTCTGATCAAAAAGGGGTTTCGTTTGCCAGGCGTGAACGGCGTGGATGAAGCGAGCGACTGTTTTGCTGAGATCTGGCAGGAGAAAACCGGGCAGCATGCGCGACGGATCGTGAACACGCGGGCGTATGAACTGCGGCAGGTTTTACCAATCGATTATCCAGCGGGCAGAATGAAGATCGCAGAAGAATCGGACGCTCAGATCGCGGCAGACATGCACAATGCCATGGCTGAGGAAGTCGTTTTGGGACCCCACAGACTGAGCACGGCGGAATCTGAGCTTGAAAACATCCGATTGAAGCGCACTTTCTTCTGGGTGGATGGGGGTGAGATGGTCAGCCTTACCATTGCAACCCGTCCGCAAATCAGAAGCATTTGCGTTAGCGGGGTGTATACCCCTCCTCGCCATCGCCGGAAGGGCTACGCAAGGGCGCTGGTGGCAGAGGTGTCAAAAGAGCTTCTTTCGCGTGGTTATGAACTGACCAACCTCTTCACCGACCTCTCCAACCCCACAAGCAACAAAATCTACCAGGAAATCGGCTACCAGCCAGTATGCGACTACCACCAGTATGAGTTTGTGGATCAAGTCTGATTAAAAATCAAACAGTCTCACCTGCCTGAAAAGCCCTGATAAAAACAAAAAAAGAGGCTGACTTTTCAGCCAGCCTCGTATTCCATACAACTTTTTACTCGTTTTCGTGCAGTTCTTTCTGTCGGGCGTCCATGATCTCACGCGCCATCTGGGTGGGGACCATTTCGTAGTGGTCAAATTCCATCGTAAACAAGCCACGACCGCCGGTCATGGAGCGCAGGTTGGTGGTGTAGCGCATCATTTCCGAAAGCGGAACGTGAGCTTTGATGATGGATTTGCCGTGCTCTGTGTCCATACCCTGAACGCGGGCGCGACGGGTGTTGAGGTCACCCATGATGTCGCCCATGTTGGCTTCAGGGACGGTGATCGCAACGCGCATGATCGGTTCATAGAGAACAGGATTGGCTTCTTTGAAAGCGATCTTGAAGGCTTCGCGACCGGCAATTTCAAAGGCGATGGGTTTTGAGTCAACGGGGTGTTCTTTTCCATCCACAACCGATACGCCCACGTTGTGGACTGTATAGCCTGCCATAACGCCTTCCTTCATGACATTGCGGATACCTTTTTCGATCGGACCCATGTAGTTGTTGGAGATTGCGCCGCCAAAAACATCGTTCGAGAAGGTGAAATCTTCACCTTCGATCGGGAATACTTTGAGTGATACTTCGCCAAACTGCCCGGAACCGCCGGTCTGTTTTTTGTGGCGATAAGTGGCGCTGGCTTCGCGGGTGATGTGCTCTTCGTAGGGCACTTTGGGCTCGAGGGTTACCAGGTTGAGCTGGAACTTCTGCTCCATACGTTTCAGGGCTACGTCGATGTGCTGATCGCCCATGCCAAACAACAATGTCTGATGCGTGGCAGCTTGCATTTCCCAGGTGAGGGTCAGGTCTTCTTCCGTGAGACGTGTTAGGGTCTGGCTCATCTTGGCGGCGTCGCTCTGGGTCTTAGGGCTGATTGCCACGCGGTAAAGCGCGTTGGGGTAGGTGGGGACGGGCAGGGTGATAGGGTTTTCTTTACTTGTGAGAGTGTCGCCTGTGGTGGTGACGCTCAGCTTTGCCACCGCGCCAATATCACCGCTGTGGATTGCGCCAACCGGGAGCATGTCCTTACCGAAAGGAACCTGAACGCCGGCAAGACGTTCCTCCTCGCCCTTGTTTGCGTTCCAAACGCGCGAGTCAGAGGTGACCACACCGGAATAGACCTTGAAAAAGGTCTGTCGCCCAACGAAGGGGTCAGCGGTTGTCTTCCAAACGTAAGCGGCGAGAGGTCCGGCATCCTTATAGTTGAGTTCAATTTCGCCCTTGGGGGTTTGGCCCTTGACTGCGGGTAACTCAGTAGGGCTTGGCGCGAGCGTTACGAGAGCATCCAATAGCGGCTGGATACCAATATTGCGACCACCAGCTGCCACCAGTACGGGGATGATGTTGCTGTTTTGCATCGCTTTGCGCAGACCCTGGACGGTTTCTTCGGGGGTCAGGTCGCCATTCTCAAAGTATTTTTCAAGCAGGCTGTCTTCCCCTTCGGCGGCGGCTTCCACTAATTGTGTGCGGGCTTCTTCTGCTTCAACCTGGAGATCAGCAGGGATGTCTACCACTTTTTTCCCATCACCTTCATAGGCTTTCATAGTAATCAGGTCAATCACGCCCTTGAAATCGGCTTTTTCGCCCATCGGTAACTGCATCGGAATCAGGCGGGATTCAATTTGATCCTCAACAGATTTGAGAGCTTTCTGATAATTGGCGTTATCACGATCCATCTTGTTGATGACCATGATTTTTGGAATACCGAAGGTATCTGCATACTGCAGGGCAACTTCGGTGCCTACTTCGAGACCGCCAACGGAATCAACCAGAATTAAGGCGCAATCCGCAACGCGCATCGCTGAAACAACCTCTCCAACGAAATCGGTATAACCGGGAGTGTCGAGCAGGTTGATTTTTAGATCCTTATAGATAACCGGCAAAACGGTGGCAAAGAGTGAGATGCCACGGCGCTGTTCTTCTTCGTCAAAGTCAGAAACGGTGGTTTTGTCTTCGATGGTGCCCATGCGGGTGGTGGCACCGGTGAAGTGCAGCAGACTCTCCGCTAAAATTGTTTTACCAGAATTGCTATGGGAAGCAAGAACGATGTTGCGAATAGAGGCGGTTGAATATTCTTTCATGTGTGTGACCTTCCTGTTATCAAGCGTGGTGACTGGCACCAGGCGGTATTTTAAGGGCAATAAGGTTTTCTTAAATGCCGACTTTTCATTATATCAAAAAAGAAACCAGAATTACACCCGATTTCTATAGACGATGGCGATTGTGTTGTGTAGGACAGCCAAACATCTTGAACACTTCAGGATAAAAGAGAAAAAAGGAAAATGAAGTCCAAGGTTTTTAAGGGAATACTGATAGAGCGAGAATGATTCTGTTTGATTAAGGTTCTCCGTTTCTCGAAGATGGAAGAAGCCCTGACAGTAAAAGCGTTTAAGTCTTTCTTTGGCTCCTGATCTCCTCACACTATTCTGCCTGAGAATGTTGACATTGATTCTCAGTTATAATATTGTTTAAATTCTCTAAGGATTGTTATGACTTTTATGAAAACAAGAAGATGGGATATTGTCAAAAAGGTTTTCCTCACAACCCTTTTTGTCTTTGCCATTTTGACTATTTCCACGCCAGCGGACGCCCAGGGACCTAATCCAATTAATGGATCACTACCACCAAATAGCAAATTTCCTGACACTAATGATCGGCTGTATCAACAGAAGTTGAACCAGGTAACGCGAAATCAAATTCAAGCTGCAGATACCTTGAGAGAAGTTTTGTATGTTGGCACCATGGGGCAATTCCGAGAACCTGAAGATTCAGATTATGTTAACTATTGTGGTCCCTCGTCCACCCAAATTGCTTTGAGGGCAAGGACAACGGAAATTCCTGAACTGGATGAGATAGCCGAATGCGAACAAATAATCCCCCGTTGGGGGGTATATATGACCAATGTCACGGATTGTTTAAATAAATACCTTGATTCTGATTTTTATTGGACTGATATCGCCGAAAGCAAAGATGAACTGGCAAGTTGGCTGAAGACTGATGTTGATCAGGGTTATGCACTTATTACCGGAGTTTTTACCACTTATATGCGAGGATGGAATGGTTACTCAACCTCTCATATCATAACCTTGTATGGATATGATTATAGTTACCAGGTTTTTTCCGACAAGATGGTATATTATGTTGATACAGCGTCAAAGTTGGCGGGTTATAGTGGCCCATATTTTAATATTGTCACTTTGGATGCTATTTGGAGTTTTGTTAGTTGGAACAATGTTCAATCCTGGTAATTTGCTCTGCACTTTGCGGAAATAGGTTCTTTCCGGATAACAGCATTCTCTAAGTAGGAAAGATCATCTAATGAGAACAAAAATCAATTTGTTTATCTCAGCATTGATTTTTTTATCCTTCGGAGCAGGGTGCTCTGCAGGAAGATTCCAGACTGAGTTGATCTCATACAAAACCGCAAGTGATCCAACGTTAACCGAACCACCACTGACCACCACGATTCCTGTTCTGAACTCTACCAATATACCCGACCCGGATGTTAAAAAGAAGTTTACCTATTTTCTTGACCAAGCAGCAATAGATCAATACTGCCTTGAGTTTCCAATGCTCACTATCTACAAGGCAAAGGATATTGGCGGTCAATTCTATGTTGGAGTGCTGGAGCAGAATAACATTTCTCTTGTTTCTCCTGAAGATGGTAGTCTCTACCCAATTTTCACTCCCGAGTTCTCTCAAGGTCACTTATTGATGATCGATTATGAGTATCCCTGGTATGGTTACATAATGGTAGATTCGCCAAATGGGCTGGGTGATTGGAATTTCCATATTGTTAACCTGGAAGACGGATCGAATACAATCATCGCAAATAAGGAACTTTACAATTCAGTTCCACTGCATGTTTATTCCTCAATTGATTCGGGAATATTGTATTTATCAACATCAACATTTAAAGATGATTTTGCTATTAATTCCAGTAGCGTGTATGCGATCGATCTGAAGACAAATAAGGCAGCGCTATTGATCGATAATCAAGATATGGATACATTTATGTCGGTGATTTCTGCTTCAAATGGATATTTGTTGATCGAGAATGATCCTCCCAAAGACCAACCAACCTTGCACATATCCTTATTTGATATCGCAAATAAAGCCTGGATCGACCTCCCACAGGAATATCCTGCGAGTATGCCAAGTATGGAGTATCCCTATCTGATCTGGAAAAACAGCAATCGTTTTGAAGAACCTTTCAGTTTTACTGTTTTCAACATGGATACAGGCGTCTCGGTTGTGAGAAATATCACAGGGAGAGACGCCTATGATCCGATAATTTCTAACGGTTTTGCGATTGTGCAAGCATCGACGGGAAAGGATCGGTCTACGAATTCGGTGATCTTGTACTCCCTTGATGGTTGGGAAATTTACGCGATTAAGATTGGGATTGATAACATCTTTGCCGCTGATGCTTACATTGATCATGGAAATGTAATTTTCAATTTCCGGGAGACAGCAAATTTTTCCGATTTTTCCAGTTATTTATGTAAAATCCCCCTCGATACTGTGATCTCTGGATCACTCGTCGGTATTGAGGATTAGAGAAATGCGTTAGGTATGCCTTGTTGGTGTCGGCTGGTCTCAAGAATTACGCCTTAATTTTGGAAAATTTCTTGTGGGAAGCATTGTGGATTAATAGACCTTTTGCTAAATGGGGAACGAAGCGTTCGATTGTTGAGAAAATCACTGAAGGACAGGAACGTCCAAAACATCATCCGGCAGAACGCGGTCTCAGTTTCCATCTGTCATCCATAGGCGTTGTGCCAGGAGAATAACTTACAATTGTTCTGCTTAACTTTCAAAAATGATAACAATTGTATGGAGTCGAAAATTGAGTTTTGCTTTGTTTATTAAAAAAAGAAGGCACTCGATTCAAAAAATTATATTCATTGATCAATCGTGCCGAAAAGGAATGTCAGCGGTATGTGGACCCTATTTCCCCAGGTCGTGGTGGTGTGATCCTCCCCGGCAAAGTACCAGCTTGCAAAATCCTTGCCCTCACGATATCCCTTCTGGCGCAAAAGGGCATCCACCTTGGTTTGCCAGGGTTCATAGTCACTATCAAGCCCCTCACTGCCGTGATCAAAGTAGAGCTTGTGCTGGCCGGGCGGGGGAAGGTGCTCATCAAGATAATCCAGCATTCCCTCACCAAGCACTGGCCAATGCGTGGAAAGGCAGGCGGCTTTTCCGAAAGTCGCGGGATACTCGCACAGGGCATATAGCGAGATCAATCCCCCAAGGCTGGAGCCCATCAGGGCAGTGTTTTGAGGGTCGGAGTGGGTGCGGTAGCGTTGGTCGATGGCTGGTTTGAGGGTGCCAACCATCCATTCAAGATAGAGGTCAGACACTAATTTGCTTGTTGCGGTCTTTCCTAATGGGCGGATTTCTTCAAAGAGGTCAATCCCAGTGGGATTGCTGAGCGCTTTAGCTGGCAGGTAATCGCCTGGACGGTTGAGGGTGCTTGAGATGGCAACTACGACAGGTGGAAAGATCTTTTCCTCCTCCGCAAGCCGGGTGATGGCCTGGTGAATTTTCCATCCTTCAGTCCCCTTCTTCCAGCGATCGAAAACAGTCTGTCCATCCTGGATATAAAGGACGGGAAAAGATTGGCTTGGATTGGCATGGTAAGCTTCCGGCAGCCAAACATCCACCCGTCTGCGATTGAGACCAGCGATATTGAGATCCCGATGCGTTTCCAACTGTGCTTTTTCCATGTCCGAACCTGTCCAAATAATTATACGAGTATAATGACCCCATTCCAAACGGAGGTTCTTCATGAAAAGTTATCGTTTAGATCCAGACAAGCTAAAGGCACAAACGCGCAACACTATTTTGATGTATGGCATCACTCTGGTAGTTCTGTTGGTCTTGAATTATTTTATGTATCGCGGCAGGGAGGTGACCAGCAACACCTTGCTGATGCTCGGTTTGATTGTTTTGATGTTCGCTTTTTTTGGATGGAATGCATTGAGGCAGCGCAAAGCTATTTGGGATCAGTATGAAATAATTGTGGATGAAACAGGTATCAAGCAAACGCAGCCTAAGGCGGCCGATATGTTTCTGCCACGAGCAGAAATCACGAATACGAAAGAATCCAAATACGGGTTGACGTTGATGGTTAAGGATGGTCAGCCTGTGATGGGGATACCGAAATTGCTTAGGCCAGCAGACTATGAGGAAATCAAGGAAATTGTCAATGGATGGCTGGCTGAATCCAAGCCGGTGGTGCTGGATGTGAATGTTATTTAAGAGGCGCAGGTAATCTTACCTGATGTTCAGAAAAAAAATCGAATCTGACTGTTTACCAGCAATTCTCAATATGGCCTAAATATCCATAGTAGCTGGAATAACAAATGCATCTACAGTGGGAAAGAGAGGATGCGATGGGAACGGAACTTAGAATCAGTCAAATGATCGAAGCAGTACACAAGGATATGGAAAGCTTTCCAGATCACCGCCGGGGACGAAACATCCAATATGAGATAGCGGATGCAGGGATGGGGGCCTTTTCAGTATTTTTCACACAATGCGCCTCGTTTCTGGAGCATCAACGTGAATTGAAACTGCTCAAAGGGCGCTCAAACATGGAAGGCATCTTTGCTGCTGATAATATACCCAGTGATAATCAGATCAGGAATTTATTGGACGAGATCAGTCCTGAAGCCTTGGGTCAAACCTGGGCACGGATAGATACACAAATGCAGGGAAGTAACTTGCTGGAGCCGTTCAGTGACAGCCAGGGACGGCTCTGGGTTGCCCTCGATGGGACAGAATACTTCACATCATCGCAGATCCATTGTGAGCATTGCTCCCACCGGGAGCGTAATAACGGAAAGCTGGAATACTTTCACAGGGTAGTGACACCAGTCATTGTCCATTCCAGTCAGAATCAGGTTCTTGCGCTGGAGCCGGAGTTCATCAGTCCCCAGGATGGGCAAGAAAAACAGGATTGTGAGATCAAGGCGGCCAAGCGCTGGCTTGAAAAGCATGCCGGGCAACTTCGTTCGCAGAATGGGCTTGTTTTGGGGGATGACTTATACAGCCGGGAACCTTTTTGTGAGGCAGTTTTGAAGGAAGGTTTACATTTTGTGCTTGTGTGCAAGCCAGAATCACATGAGATGCTCTATGAGAGTGTCGCTTTCATGGACAAAAGCCAACTCGTCGGAAGCAAGACAGAACGACGCTGGAACGGAAAATATGGAGAAATAACCCCATATCGTTTCGTTGACCAGATGCCTCTGAACAGACAAGCAGACTGTTTGAAAGTGAATTGGTTTCAGGTCATCATCACCAGAGAAGATAGCGGTGAATTGCTCTACAAAAACGCCTTCATCAGCGACCTGGAACTGTCTCAGGACAATATTGAAGAGATGGCACAGGCTGGTCGGGCACGCTGGAAGGTGGAAAATGAGAACAACAATGTGCTCAAGAATCATGGCTATCACCTGGAACACAACTTTGGTCATGGCAACCATCATTTGTCGGCGATCCTTCTAAGTTTGAACCTCCTGGCATTTTTGTTTCATAGCATTGCAGATCTTACAGACGAGCGATATCGGGCGATTCGGGAAGCATTGGTGAAGCGCAAAACCTTTTTCAGCCATATTGAAGTTTTGATGAACTACCACGTTTATGAATCCTGGGATGACCTCTTGTGTTTCATGTTTGAGGGATTGGAACTGAACAAAACCTGAGAATGACAGAGTGTCTGTCGCCTGGCAGTTCTCTGATTATGCAGAGATGTTTTTGTGTTCCTCTGGTTCGTTTTGAATGAAAAATGTTAAAAAGTTGTTAACCACTGGTAATCTTTTGCTCTCGTACATTCGAATTTATGCCTTGTCTGTCCAGTGAATTGTCGGCATTTTTCTTCATATTGAGAATTGCTGAAGTTTTACAGCCTTTCGAAAGGCAGAATTGCCAGAAGATCCAACACACCCGGAACTTAATGCCGGAAATCCACCAACTTTGGGTAATTCTGGCAATTCACATCCGTGAGATCGTGGTAAATGTATTTAGCTTAGTATGTATCCACGATGAGCGCTGCAATCCAAACATAATCGACGTCTACTACGGTCAAATGGATTTGTACCACCTGATTTCTATATATAGCTTGCCTCAATTTTGGTTGCTTTTCCTATGATTCTCGTTGTAAAATTCATAGAGACCTTAAATGCCTATTGACGTTGTCTTGGTGCCATCGCTGTCAGCGGACTGGCAGCCCAGGAGGACCACGACCTTATTGTTAAAGCGCTGCGCAAATTATAAGGAAAAGCCAACCAACCCTGATCATTTCTACGCAAACCTGAGGAGGTAAAAGCAATGAACGAGAAAAAATTATGGTGGAAAGATGGCATTATCTACCAGATCTACC
>ENA-OSEO01006370-OSEO01006370.1-sediment-metagenome-genome-assembly--contig:-NODE-6370-length-10643-cov-4.872516_pt1 | contig 10643 bp, 7 predicted proteins | sample MGYA00237883_ERZ534232 | MGnify/ENA metagenome assembly ERZ534232
GCCGGTGGTCGCGGCCACCAGGACCGTGCTGACCCCGACCAGGAGTGAGATCCGGCTGCCGTGGAGGATGCGGGCCAGGACGTCGCGGCCGATGTTGTCCGTGCCCAGCAAGTGGGCCCAGGAGCCGCCCTCCAGCCAGACCGGCGGACGGAACCTGATCAGGAGGTCGTTGGCCACCGGATCGACCGAGTAGAAGAGGGGGAAGACCAGGCTGGTCAGGATGATGGCGGCCATCATCGAGCCGCCGATGGCCGCGCTGCGGTGGCGGGACAGCTCGCCCAGGGTCTCCAGGAAGCGGCCCAGCCTGGGCAGCCGGAGCCGCAGCCTGTCCAGGGCCCGGATCACGCCTTCTCCCGGCGGTAGGTGATCTGGGGGTCCAGGTAGGCGTAGAGCAGGTCGACCACGAAATTCACGGCCACGAAGATGACGGCCATCATCAGCACGCTGGCCTGGACCACCGGGTAGTCCCGGTCCAGGATGGCCTTGACCACCAGCCGCCCCAGGCCCGGCCAGGCGAAGACGGTCTCGATGATCACCGTCCCGCCCAGGAGGAAGCCGAACTGGAGGCCGGCCACGGTGACCAGGGGGATGAGGGCGTTCTTGAGGGCGTGCTTGCCGACCACGACCGCCTCCAGGAGCCCCTTGGCCCTGGCCGTGCGGATGTAGTCCAGGCTGAGCACCTCCAGCATGACCGAGCGGGTCAGCCGGGCGAACATGGCCATCAGGCTCAGGCCCAGGGCCACGGCCGGCATGATCAGGTGCTCGATACCGCCCCGGCCCGAGGTGGGCAGCCAGCCCCACCTGACCGAGAAGAGCAGGATCATCATGATGCCCAGCCAGAAGTGGGGCATGGACAGGCCGAAGAGGGCCAGGAACATGCTGCCCGTGTCCAGGAGGGAGCCCCGCTTGACCGCAGAGAAGACGCCCACCGGGATGGCCACCAGCAGGGAGATGATCATCGCCGCCACGGCCAGCTCCAGGCTGGCCGGGAGCCGGTCCTTGATCATGGCCACGACCGGCTCGTGGCTGTAGATGGAGCGGCCGAAGTCGCCCCGGACGGCCCGGGTGACGAAGCGGAGGTACTGCTCGGGCAGGGGGTCGTTGAAGCCCAACTCCTGCCTCAGCTCCTCGACCTGGTCCTTGGTCGCGTCCGGGGGCAGCATCAGCCCGACCGGATCGCCGGAGAGATGGATGAAGAAAAAGCTGATCAGCGATATCCCGAACATGACGAAAATCATGTGGCTCAAACGGGTCAGGGTGTACTGGAGCATTTACAGCCCGTCCTTGTGTCTCCGGGCTCCCTCCGGAGGGCCGGAGCCCACCGGAGGGATCAGGCCGGCCGCGAAGCCGGGCTCGGGTTCAGCTCTTGGGCTTGGCGAAGCGCATGAACAGGAAGCCGTCGCGCCGGCCCTGGTAGTCGACCTTGTTGTTCACCCCGTAGACCTTGGGCACGATGTAGAGGAAGACCCAGGGGCATTCCTTGTAGAGCTTCCGGTCCACCTCGTTGTAAAGCTTGGCCCTCTTTTCCCGGTCCAGGGTCGAACGGGCCGCGTCCAGGAGGCGGTCGGTCTCCTCGTTCTTGTAGTAGTAGTCGCGGGACTTGGAGTGGAGGAGCGAGAACATGTAGCGGTCCGACTCCGGGTTGTCGTCCCACCAGTAGATGTACATCTGGTGCTCGCGGCCCTTGTACTTCTGCCACATCACCGGCGGGTCCAGGGGCTGGAGCTGGACCTTGACCCCGATCTTGGCCAGGTCGCCGGCGATGACCTGGGCCTGCTCCTGGATCTGCTGCATGTTGGTCGGGTAGGACAGCCGGGCCTCGAAGCCGTCGGGGTAGCCGGCCTCGGCCAGGAGCTTCTTGGCCTTGTCCGGGTCATAGGGGTAGGGCTTCAGGCTCAGGTCGGCCCCGAAGGAGCGCGGGCTGATGGGGCCGGCGGCCAGGATGCCCTGGCCCTCGAAGATGGTCTTGTTGATGAGCGGCCGGTTGATGCCGTAGTTGAGGGCCTGGCGGACCCGCTCGTCGCTGAAGGGCTTCTGGTAGGTGTTCAGGCCCATGTAGGGCATGACGCCCATGCCGCTGGTGGTGTAGGCCTTGTCCGACTTGCTGACGGTCATCTGGCTGCGCAGGGAGAGGCCCTCGACCACGTCGGACTCGCCGGTCAGGACCGAGGCCACCCGGGCCGCCTCCTCGGGAATGGCCCGGAAGATGACGTGCTTGTAAGCCGGCTTGGGGCCGTACCAGCCCTCGTAGTACTCCAGGACGATGTCCTTGCCCTTTTCCCAGCTGACCACCTTGTAGGGGCCGGCCCCGACCGGCTTGCGGTTGTACATCTCGTCGCCCACTTCCTTGACGTACTTGGGCGGGACGATGGGCAGGTAGTAGGAGAGCAGGTGCAGGGCCGGGGCAAAGGGCTGGGCCGTCTTGAGGACCAGGGTGTAGTCGTCGACGACCTCCAGGCCGGTGAAGGCGACCATCCGGCCCCGGTGGGGCGATTTCAGCTCCGGGTTGAGAAGACGGTCGTAGGAGAACTTGACCGCCGCGGCGTTGACCGGTTCGCCGTTGTGGAATGTGGCGCCCTTGCGCAGCCAGATCTTGAGGCTGGTTTCGTCGGTCCACTCCCACTTCTCGGCCAGGGCCGGGGTGACCGAGGCGTCCTCCTGGGGCTCGAAGAGCCGGTCCTGGATGTTGTGGGAGACGTTCAGGCACTCGTGGAGGTTGTTGCGCGTGGTGTCCAGGCCGACCGGTTCGGTCTCCTGGGCGACGATGAGGGTGTCCTTGTCCCGGGCCGCGGCCCCGCCAGCCAGGGCGGCGACCAGAAAGACGATTAGAGCCAAGCCTGTTAAAATCCTCTTCATTACGCTGCCTCCTCTCTTGATCTGGTTGCTCCTTGCCTCCTAAAAAATAGCCCTCCGGCCCGGCCCCTCTAATTAAGAAGGTGACAGGCCGCCATCCGGCCGTTATCCAGGCTTCGCGCCGCCGGCGCCTCCCGGCCGCAGATCTCGAGGGCCTGGGGGCAGCGGGGGTGGAAGTGGCAGCCGGGCGGCGGGTCGAGGGGCGAGGGCACCTCGCCGGGCAGTATTATCCTCTGCCGGGCCCGCCTGGGGTTGGGCCGGGGCACGGCCGAGATGAGGGCCTGGGTGTAGGGGTGGAGAGGCTCGGCGAAGAGCCGCTCCACCGGCCCCTGCTCCACGATCCGGCCCAGGTACATGACCGCGGCCCGGTGGCAGATGTAGCGGATGACGCCCAGATCGTGGGAGATGATGATGCTGCTCAGCTCGAAGCGCTGCTGCAGCCTGGCCAGGAGGTTGAGGACCTGGGCCCGGACCGAGACGTCCAGGGCCGAGACCGGCTCGTCGCCGATGACCAGGATCGGGCGGAGGACCAGGGCCCGGGCGATGGCGATGCGCTGGCGCTGGCCGCCGGAGAACTCGTGAGGGAAGCGGTTCATGTGCTCGGGCAGGAGCCCGACCAGGCCCAGCATCTCCTGGACCCGCCGACGCCGCTCGGCCGGGGTCAGGCGCTCGTGGACCCGGAGGGGCTCGCCGACGATCTCGGCCACGGTCAGGCGGGGGTTGAGCGAGCTGTAAGGGTCCTGGAAGATGGGCTGGATGTGCCTCTGCTGCCGCTGCATCTCCTGGCGGCTGAGGCGGGGCAGGTCCAGGCCGTTGAACCTGATCTCGCCCGAGGTGGGCTCGATCAGGCGGAGGATGGTCCGGCTGATGGTCGTCTTGCCGCAGCCAGATTCGCCGACCAGACCCAGGGTCTGGCCCCGGGCCAGAGAGAAGGAGACCCCGTCCACGGCCTTGAGGGGCCTGGTCCGGCCGCCCAGGAGGCCGCGGCGGACCCGGAAGACCTTGACCAGGTTCCTCACCTCCAGGAGCTCAGCCACGGCCCACCCGCCAGCAGGCCACCTTGTGGCCCGGGGCCACGGCGGCCAGTTCCGGGGACTGGCGGCGGCAGCGCTCCTGGGCCTCGGGGCAGCGCTCCGCGAAGCGGCAGCCCGGGGCCAGGTTGAGGGCGCTGGGCACGGTGCCCGGGATCTCGTACAGCTCCTGGCTGGTGAAGGAGACGTCGGGCTGGGGCAGGGAGCGGAGCAGCCCCTGGGTGTAGGGGTGGAGGGGCCGGTCGAAGAGCTCCTCGGTCTCGGCCTCCTCCATGACCCGGCCGGTGTACATGACCACGATCCGGTGGGCGTTTTCGGCGATGACGCCCAGGTCGTGGGAGATGATCACGATGGCCGTGCCCAGCTCCTCCTGCAGGGAGCGCATCAGGTCCAGGATCTGGGCCTGGATGGTCACGTCCAGGGCCGTGGTCGGCTCGTCGGCGATGAGCAGCTTGGGCTGGCAGGCTAAGGCCATGGCGATCATGACCCGCTGGCGCATGCCCCCGGAGAGGCGGAAGGGGTAGTCCCTCAGCCGGGCCTCGGGCGCGGGCACCCCGACCACGGCGAGCATCTCCACGGACCGGCGGCGGGCCTCGGTCTGGCTCAGGCCCCGGTGGACCTTGAAGACCTCGCCCAATTGGTGGCCCACGGTGAAGACGGGGTTGAGGGCGGTCATCGGTTCCTGGAAGATCATGCTGATGTCGTTGCCCCGGATGTGGCGGATGGCCCGCCTGGGCGCGTCCATGAGCGAACGGCCGTTGAAGAGGATGGCCCCGCCGGCGAAGAAAGCCGGCGGCATTGCCAGGAGGCGGAGGATGGACAGGGAGAGGACGCTCTTGCCGCAGCCCGACTCGCCGACGATGCCGACGACCTCGCCCTCCCCGACCATCAGGTTGACCCCGTCCACGGCCTGGACGACCCCCTGGGGGGTCCTGAAGTAGGTCCGCAGATCCCTGATCTCCAGAAGGGCCAAGTCTTCCTCGCCCGCTGAGCTGTTTTTCAGGACGTGAAGGGCGCAACGACCTGGGTCTCAGCCTAGGGGCAGTCCTTCATTCCTGTCAAGCATAAAACTGGGCGGCTCAGACCCGCTTCAGCTGCCAGATCGGCCTTAGAAAATGGTTTATCGGGGGCCTTCAGGCCTTAATTAAAATATTAGCTATTGAAATATCAATAGAATATAAGATTGCCCGTCGCGGAATTAAATATTCTTGACAAGACTCTCCGGCCGGCCATAATGCGGCTCGGGCCGGTCAGGCGCCGCTCCGGCGCCCGGCCGGGGAGGGTTGAGGGAGAAGTGACCGCCCGGAGTCTTTCAGCCGGCCAGGTGATGACCGTCCTGGGGCCGGTCCCGGCCGGCGAGCTGGGTCTGGTCTTGCCCCACGAGCATATCCTCATCGACCTGTCGCCCTACTTCTTTGTCCGGCCGACCTCGGCCCGGGACCTCGAACTGTCTCGGGAGCCGATCAGCCTGGAGAACCTGAGCTGGGTCCGCTACAACACCCGTCACAGTCTGGACTGCCAGCGCCTGACCGACCGGGAGGCGGCCGCGGCCGAGGTGGACCTCTTCGGCCGGGCCGGGGGCGGGACCATCGTCGAGGCCACCTGCCGCCAACTGGGCCGCGACCCCCTGGGCCTGGCCCGGGTGTCCCAGGCCACCGGGGTCAAAATCATCATGGGCACCGGCTACTACACCGCCGACACCCACCCGCCCGAATTGGCCCAAAGGGGCGAGATCGAGCTGGCCGAGGAGATGCTGGCCGAGATAAATGAAGGCGTGGATGGGACCGGGATCAGGGCCGGCGTCATCGGCGAGCTGGGCTGCTCCTGGCCGCTCAAGGAAAGCGAGGCCAAGGCGCTCCGGGCCGGGGCCCTGGCCCAGCGGCTGAGCGGCCTGGCCATCATCGTCCACCCCAGCCGCAACGAGGCCGGGCCCTGGGAGGCGGTCGAGGCCCTGGCCGGGGCCGGGGCGGACCTGAGCCGGGTGGTCATCAGCCACATGGACCGCTGCGGCTACCTCCTGGAGAACCGGATCAGGCTCCTGGAGGCCGGGTGCTTCATCGCCTACGACCTCTTCGGCAAGGAGGGCTACTACCCGGCCGAGCCGGCCCTGGCCGACGGTCACCTGCCCGACATGCCCAACGACCTGGGCCGGATCAGGGAGATCGCCGACCTGATCGAGCGGGGCTGGCTAAGCCAGATCCTGATCTCCCAGGACAACTGCCTCAAGACCAACCTCTGCCGCTGGGGCGGGCCGGGCTACGCCCACCTCGTCGAGCGGGCCATCCCCCGGATGAGGATCTACGGCTACACCGGCGAGCAGATCAAGACCCTGACCGAGGACAACCCCAGGCGGATGCTGGCCGGCGCCTGAGCCAGCCCCTGGCCTAAAGTCATCCTCCTTCCTGCCGGGGCCAGAGTTCGGAGGGGCCGCCTCGCGGTCCAGGGCGGCCCGGGATGGCGCCGTTTAGCCCAGGCAATCAGAGAAGTCCTGGCCGCGTCTGCCCGGTCGGTTGGGGGAGCGGTCCGTCAGGACCAGGAGCGTGGCAGGATCGGCGGCCGGGCCCGCCTTTCTGACGGCAGCCTTGAGGGGGTGGGACGAGCTTGCCTGCGATCGGTAAAGGAAGCGACCCGAGTTAACCCTATGAATCAGTCACTGGCTGATGTGTTGCTCAAGAGTTTTCTTCTTCCGATTTTACTCGATCCCCGGATTGTCACAGCCGCCAATGCCTGAGATATAGATGGTCCCGTCATTTATCATTACAGCATTGTAACTCCGCGGGGCTAAGTTGATGGTCAAGTTCAACCGCCCCGGCAGATTCAAGCTGATCGGGTGGGACCGGCTGGCGTCTTTATTCAGAAGAACAATGAATCTGCGCCGACCATCCTTGGCAGGGTAGACTTTCACTCGTCGATTATCGTAGCTGTCTGTCCTGTTGACCTTGAGAAGACGCCCGGTGAAATATCGGGCCAACTGCTCGTGGACCGGGTAGTTGGTTCCTCGGTCTCCCTCCCGGTCGAAATAGGCTTTATGCATCTGAAGCGAGTCCCCGAACATTATCGTTGAGACGAAGTCGAGACCCAATGAGGCATAGATGCCGACAGTATCGGCAAAATGGACAATGAAATCTGAATCGTCGTAGATGCGCGTGTCGGTCTCACTAATCTGGACCGGGCCGGCCGGCAGATATTCGGTCAACCCGATGTCCAGGTTGCGGCCGAATATCCGCCTGGTATGTTGGAGCAGGTCGTGCAAGTAATCGGCATCAGGAGACGAATAGGAACGGCCAAAAGTATCGTATCTCTTCACCGGCCTTTCCCGGTAGAAGGATTCAGGGTCGTCCAGGATCGCTTGCGAATCACGGACCGAACCGGCCGCATTCATATAGACGTAACTCTCGCGAAAGACGAAGCCGTCGATCAGGTTTCTCCCCACCTCGGTTTCAGCCTCCCTTATGGCCGACAGGAGGGCCCAGTACCGCGATACCCGGCCCCGGGCCGCTCCGACGTAGGAGTCAAAGGCGTATATCTTGATTTCGGGAAACGCCCGCTTCACCGTTTCGGAGAACCGAGCGAAGCGGGCCGGCAGGTCGGCGGTGTAGATTGTTGGCTTGTAGGGCCCGTATCCAGCCGCGTCCTCGATCTCATCGCCGTAAGTCAGACCATCTACGTGGAGGCCTTCTGCCTGAAGCTGTTCCAGGAAGGCCACCGTGGCGGCGGCGTTGTCGGTCGCCCTCAACGAGCCCAGTCCACTGCCGATGGGGCCGGGGACGTAGTCCGAGTAATTGACCTCCAGGAAGACAGGTTTATTCCGGCTGTTGAGCAGACCAATCAGCCCCCTGACGTCGGCGGAGATCTCGGCCGAACGGCCGGACCAGTCCAGGACCCGGTCGTGGGGGTAATCTACGAACGACATCAACGCCGCCCGCAGGAAGACGGCCCGCTTGGTTGCGACATACGGCCTGAGGTCTTCGGCATCGAGGTCCCACTGGATGAAAAAATACCCGGCCATGAGGCTGGAGGAAATCTGCCCGCTCCGCCTGTTCGCGATAGGCTCGTCAAGGACGGTGAAAACCTCTACCGGGGTGATGTTGGATCGGGGCAGCGCGCCCAGAGGCAGGCTGAACCAGGCGCCGTTATTTTCTGCCAGGTAGGCCGCCGAATCGAAGGAAAAATCTGCGGCCGCCGAACCTGCTCCGGGCGCGACTGATGAACCGGCCGGGATATCGGCCAATGAGTTGACTGGCCCAAAGGTGAGAATAAAAACGACAAGGCTAAACAGGCAAGAGGCAAAGCCGATCATGAGATCCCGATGATATGGAGTATTCAACAGTCTTCTTGATCTTGACACGAGATTTATACCAAATACTGATAGATAATAATTATAGAGCAATGAGACATTCAGTTGATGCAATCCTTTAGCCGTTATTTATACCAGAATATCAAAGAGCCTATTAATTTGATTTCACCTCCGAAGCCCAAATCTTATCAAGAACAAATCATCATAGTGACTGGCACATAAATGGGGGGTTGTCAAGCTGGACCGGCCCTTCTTTTTTCGCCGCTCGCCGAAGGGGCCGTCTCCTCGCCCAAGAGAGAGTAGATGAGGTGGGCATTCTTGGACGGCTGTTACAGGGGACATTTTGGCCGAGCCGACACACTGACCGCCGGCAGCCCTGGCCAGCTCTTCGGGCCGGCCCAACCTGGCCCTGGCTTGTCTCATTTCCTCCAAAGGTATATAATTCTCGCCGGATTGTGATTGTAGATTAAATATTGAAATGATTGAAGAAATCACAGACAATCTCTCTCGGGCGGGGATTCCCCCGCCCGCCACCCCCCTCAAGTCCTTGAATGCATGCTCCGTCAAGGGAAAGCCTCGAAACCTGATCATCGAAGCTGGCTGAGGAGTTTGGCCAAGGCTTGAGGCCTGAACGTGCTACGGCCCGGTCCTGACCTCAAGGCTGGTGGCTTATTGGAGGAGGAAAGTGATGAGACCTCTTCCGCCCCGAATGCAAGAGAGCTTGTTTCACGACATGATATTGCCCGAGGAAACCCGACAGATCCGGGCCAAGGCCAGGGAGTTCGCCGTCAGGGTGGTCGCTCCTCGGGCCGGAGAGATCGCCCACACCGAGGAACGGGTGGAGAGTGTTCCCCGGGACGTATTCAAGGCCCTGGCGGTGGAGGATTTCTTCAAGGTCCCTTTCTCTGAGAAAGACGGCGGCCTGGGCCTGAAACACCCCAGCTGCGCCACCGTGGTCACGGTGGAGGAGCTGGCTTACATGAGCAACTCGGTGGCGGCCATTTACGATGTCCATTGCATCCTGGCCGGCCACGCCCTCGAGTACGGCTCGGATCTCATCCGCGAGAAATACCTGCGCCCCATGACCACCGGCGAGAAGATCGGCTGCTTCGCCACCACGGAGCCCACGGCCAGCACCGACCTGTCGCTCCGTTCACTTCAGACCAAAGGGGTGAAGAGAGGCTGTAAAATCATGGTCAGCGGCCAGAAACGGTTCATCACCAACGCCTGCGTGGCCGACTTCGTGACCGCCCTGGTCAACGTCGAGGGCCAGATGTGCATGCAGGTGATTGACCTGAACTGGCCGGGCTGCCGGGTCGGCCAGCCGGACAAGAAGCTGGGCAACAACGGTCAGCTGACTTCGGGCATTTACTTTGACAACGTCGAGGTGCCCCAGGAGAACCTCATCGGCCAGGAGGGCAGGGGCCTGTACGTCGCCCTGGGCACTCTGACCTACGGTCGAGTGGGCATCGCGGCCAGCGGCGTGGGCATGGCCCAGTCGGTCTTTGACGAGTGCGTGTCCTACATGAAGCAGCGCGAGGCTTTCGGCAAGAAGCTTAGTCAGTTTCAGTACTGGCAGTTCCACCTGGCCGAGCGAGCCATTCAGATAGAAAACGCCCGCAACCTGTACTCCAAAGCGGCCCTCAGGCTGGATCAGGGAGTAGAGTTTCCCGAACCCGAAGCGGCCGGAGCCAAATTTTATGGCACCCAGTGCGTCGGCGGCATAGCCCGGGACGGCGTCCAGATCTTCGGAGGCTACGGTTTTATGAGGAGCCTGGGCCACGATGGCTCCACCTACAAGGTCGAGGAGGTTTACAGGGATTTCAAGATTGCCGAGATCTACGAAGGCACTAACGAGATTCAGAAGATGATCATCACCCGGACCATCTTTGGTCGGGACGCTGTTTGAGCGGCGGATGCTGGCCGGCGGCTAGGCCCGGGTGAGGCGGGCGATCAGCTCGGCCCGATCCGGGTAGCGGGCGGCCAGCTCCTCCCGCCGGCCTAATTCCAGGTCTTCGTACTCGAAGCCGGGGGCCACGGTCGCGCCCAGGAGGGCCCAGGACCCGCCCTCCATCAGGCGGGCGCCCTGCCAGACTCCCCGGGGAACCGTGGTCTGGACCACCTGGCCCGAGGTGAAATCCTGGCCCAGCCGGATGAGCCCTGAGGAGCCGTCGGGCAAGAGCTTAAGCATCTCCACCGGCTGGCCCAGGTAGAAGTGGAAGGTCTCGTCGCTGAGGAGCCGGTGGAGGGCCGAGAAGCTCTCCCGGGTGATCAGGTAGAGGATGGCCGTGGCCAGGGACCTCTCCGAGGCGTACCGGGCCGGCAGGGCCGCCCCGGGGATGGACTCACCGGAGCGGTAGGTCTGCCTGAACCAGCCGCCCTCGCCGGGCAGGGGGGTAAGGTCGAAGCGCTCGATGAGTTCCCTGATCACTTCCGCCGCCGTCTTCATGATCTCCTCCTCC
>ENA-OSEO01006372-OSEO01006372.1-sediment-metagenome-genome-assembly--contig:-NODE-6372-length-10641-cov-3.631768_pt1 | contig 10641 bp, 9 predicted proteins | sample MGYA00237883_ERZ534232 | MGnify/ENA metagenome assembly ERZ534232
CCAGGCTCTGAGGAAGCCGAGGCTGAAATGCCATTATCTGTGGCATCACTGCTGGCAGAAAAGAAGGACGAGGAGGCTGAGCCATCTAGCGCGGAAATGGAGGCTACTGTGGTTGATGAGAACCTGCCTGTGGAATGAGGGGGCAAGATGACTCCCGGACGGAAAGAGGCAGCGATGCGTGTGGTGGCGGCGAAGCCTGACTCTGAGGATGTCTCTCTTGACACCAGCCTCCGGCCGAAGCGACTGGGCAGCTTCATCGGGCAGAACAAGGTCAAGGACAACCTTCAGATAGCTATAGCGGCGGCTCAGAAAAGGGAAGAGGCGCTCGACCACGTCCTTCTCTACGGGCCTCCCGGCCTCGGCAAGACGACGCTTGCCTTCATCATAGCTGCTGAGATGGGAGTCAACATCAAGGTCAGCTCCGGGCCTGCGATTGAGCGCCCTGGGGACCTGGCTGCGATTTTGACTAACCTGCAGAAGAGCGATGTGCTCTTCATAGACGAGATACACAGGCTGGGCCGGACCATCGAAGAGGTCCTCTATCCGGCGATGGAAGACTTCTCTCTGGATATTATCCTGGGCAAGGGACCGGGGGCCAGAAGTCTGCGCCTGAGCCTGCCCCGTTTCACTTTGATAGGGGCTACGACTCGCTATGCCTTAATGAGCTCTCCCCTGAGGGACAGGTTTGGATCTGTCTACCGCCTGGATTTCTATGATGAAGACTCTATCAAGACCATCCTGAGACGCTCGGCAGCTATCCTTAATGTCAAGGTGGAAGAAGCCAGTCTGAACCACATCGCTTGCCGGGCGCGAGGCACCCCGAGAGTGGCCAACAGGCTGCTCAAGAGAGTACGGGACTATGCGGAAGTCATGGCGGATGGGGTGGTCAGTGAATCAGTGGCGCTTGAAGCTCTCTCCAAGCTGGAGATAGATAACGTCGGCCTTGATGAAATAGACCACAAGGTGCTGTATACCATAATCGAGAAGTTTGACGGCGGGCCGGTGGGCCTTGAGACCATTGCTGCCTCTATTAACGAAGAGTCGGATACTATAACAGATGTATATGAACCATATCTTCTTCAGCTAGGTTTCCTGGAGCGGACACCCAGAGGTAGAATGGCCACCAGGCTTGCCTGTGAGCACCTGGGAGTCGAGTACAAGAAGGGCCGGGCTTCTCAGACCAGCCTGTTTTAGCTCGTCTTATCTGCCCTCTGTTGCCTTTCAGGATTGTTGACAAACACCGCTCTTGCCTGTATTATATATTCCGAACCTTTAATATGGTTCAAGCTTAGTCCTCTGGTGGTTAGAGCGAGGTGGAACCACCCGTTCCCATCCCGAACACGGAAGTGAAACGCCTCAGCGCAGACGATACTAGGGGGGCAACTCTTTGGGAAAATATGCCACCGCCAGAGGTTCTTCATTTTGGCCACCCCACTTCCTCGACCATCGCGATCGCAGCATCCTCTATGCTTTGACTTGCAAAGCTAAACGTCCTATAATTGGATGTTAGATAGATTGTGGTTAGCGGATGACAGGAATCCAGGATAATATGGCTAGTAGATTTGAGAAATTCTCTGAACGGGCCCGCCGGGTGTTGACGCATGCTCAAGAGGAAGCGCAGCGCTTTGGGCATAATTACATTGACACCGAGCATATCCTGCTTGGCCTGATAGCTGAGGAAGAGGGCGTTGCCAGTAAGGTTTTATCTAACATGGGCGTCGCTCCCAACAAGGTGAGAGCCGCCGTGGAATTTGTGGTCGGGCGAGGAGAGCGGTCCAGCATAGGTGAAGTGGGACTGACTCCCAGGGCAAAGAGGGTTATTGAAGCCGCCGTGGATGAGGCGCGCCGCCTGAATCACAGCTACATCGGCACTGAGCACCTGTTGCTGGGCTTGTTGAGAGAGCGCGAAGGAGCGGCCGTAGGCGTCCTTGAAAGCTTCGGTGTTACCTTTGATAAGGCGCAGGCTGAGATCAACAGTCTTCTGAGCCAGAATGTACCCCAACCACGGGGTGGTGCACGTGGTACTACACGGACTCCGGTTCTGGACCAGCTTGGGGTGGACCTCACCGCAGCAGCCCGGTCTGATAAGCTGGACCCTATTGTTGACCGCAACAAAGAGATTGAGCGGGTCATCCAGATTCTCAGCCGCCGCACCAAGAACAATCCTGCGCTCATAGGGGAACCTGGAGTGGGCAAGACGGCCGTCGTCGAAGGTTTGGCGCACCGGGTAGTAGCTGGCGACGTGCCTGAGACTCTGCAGGGGAAGCGAGTGGTGACGCTGGACATAGGTTCGCTTGTAGCTGGCACAAAGTATCGCGGCGAGTTCGAGGAGAGGTTGAAGAAGGTCATCGAAGAGATTAAGACGGCGGGCAACTGCGTCATCTTTGTCGATGAGCTGCATACCATTGTCGGCGCCGGCGCCGCAGAAGGGGCGGTTGACGCCTCCAATATTTTGAAACCATCGCTGTCCCGAGGTGAGATTCAGTGCATCGGTGCTACAACTCTTGATGATTACCGCAAACACATTGAAAAAGATGCCGCTCTGGAACGCCGTTTTCAGCCTGTGCTGGTGGCGGAGCCGACGGTGGAGGACACACTGGAGATACTCCGTGGCATCAAGGAACGCTATGAGAAACATCACCGCCTGACTATAAGCGACGAGGCGCTGCAGTCTGCGGCTTCGCTTGCTGCCAGGTACATACCGGACCGGTTTTTGCCGGATAAGGCTATTGACCTTATGGACGAGGCATCTTCCAGGGTGCGCATCAAACGGGGCACCGTGCCTCTCAGCTTGACTGAAGCGAGAAAGGCCCTGGAGAGCGTACGCAAGGACAAGGAGGCTGCCATCTCTGCCCAGCAATATGAGTACGCTGGCGAGCTCCGTGACCGCGAAGTCCAGCTGATGGACAAGATCAAGGGAATGGAGCAGCAGTGGCAGGCAGAGCAGAAGCAGGACAAGCCCGTGGTTAGCTCCGAGGACATAGCTGAGGTGGTGAGCATGTGGATGGGTATCCCTGTTGTCCGGCTGACCCAGGATGAGTCCAGCCGGCTCCTTCAGATGGAAGAGGCGCTGCACCGGAGGATTATCGGGCAGGAAGAAGCTATATCTACGATCTCCAAGTCGGTGAGAAGGGCCCGGGCCGGGCTGAAAGAGGCGCGGCGGCCGATAGGCGGTTTCATCTTTCTCGGACCGACCGGCGTAGGTAAGACCGAGCTTGTTAGGGCTCTGGCCGAGTTTATGTTTGGCAGCGAGGATGCTTTGGTAAGGCTCGATATGTCCGAGTTCATGGAGCGTCACACAGTAGCCCGTCTGGTCGGCGCTCCCCCGGGATATGTTGGCTATGATGAGGGGGGGCAACTGACCGAGGCAGTGAGACGGAACTCCTATTGCGTCATACTGCTGGACGAGATCGAAAAAGCCCATCCGGATGTCTTCAACATACTCCTGCAGATTTTCGATGATGGCCATCTGACCGACGCTAAAGGGCGTAGAGTTGATTTCCGGAACTGCATTATTGTCATGACCAGCAATGTTGGCGCTGAGCTGATAAAGCGGGACATGAGCCTCGGCTTTGTCACACGCAGCGATGAGCAGAAGAACCGGCAGCTTGAGTACGAGAAGATGAAAAACAAGGTCCTGGGCGAGCTGAAGAAGACATTCCGGCCAGAGTTTCTGAACCGCATCGACGGTATTGTGGTCTTTCATTCCCTCACCAAAGAGCAAATCCGGCAGATTGTTGACCTGATGCTTCGCGACGTGGCCAAGCCACTTAGTGAAAAGAAGATCAAACTGGAAGTCACCGAAGCGGCTAAGGACTTTCTCGGCGATAAAGGCTACGACCCGACTTTTGGGGCACGGCCGCTGCGCCGGCTGATCCAGAGCGAGGTTGAGGACAGGCTCTCGGAGTCTATACTGCGTGGGGAGTTCCGGGCCGGAGATACCTTGCAGGTGGACTACGATGGTGAGAAGATCGTGGTCAAGGCTGTCGCTGGGGCTCTTATAGGGGAGGGGACGACCTGATAAAGTCTACTCTGCAGTAAGTAAATTTCTCTCAGAGGAGTTCTTAAGGGTGGGATTATGCAGCAGGTGGTGAATCCCGCCCTTTTTGCTTCCCGGATGTCATCATACGGCTTCGATGGCTTAGAGCGGGTTCGCAAGACTTGGAGGGTTTAGCCAGACTTGGCAGCCAGGAGTTCCGGGAAATCTAAAGCTAAGACTGTCTTTGTCTGTCAGCAGTGCGGTAAAGAAAGCCCGAAGTGGCTCGGGCGCTGTCCTATGTGTCAGGAGTGGAATAGCTTCGTTGAGGCCGCGGTCAGTGTTCCGAAGTCCAGAGGTACGTGGGCCCTTTCGGAGGAGAGCCGGCCCCGGGAGCTGGCCTCCATTAAAGCAGAGACGGCGCCGCGGCTAGCCTTGCCGCTGGGTGAGCTGAACCGGGTTCTGGGAGGTGGGCTGGTTCCCGGTTCCCTGGTACTGGTTGGCGGCGACCCGGGCATCGGCAAATCCACCCTCCTCCTGCAGGTGTCTTCTATGATTGCCGGGGCAGGAGGGAAGGTGGTGTATGTGTCAGGCGAGGAATCCTCCCACCAGATAAGGTTAAGGGCCGAACGGCTCGGGGTTGCAGGCGAGAGGCTTTTCGTCCTTCCGGAGACCAACCTGGGTATTATCCTGGAACGCCTGAGCGAGCTATCGCCACACCTGGTTGTCATCGACTCTATTCAGACGGTCTACCTGGAAGAATCGAGTGGTGTGCCGGGGAGTATTGGCCAGATAAGAGAATCCACCATCAAGATTATGAGGTGGGCAAAGGAAGCTGGCATTCCTGTTCTGATTGCCGGCCACGTGACGAAGGACGGAGCTATCGCTGGCCCCAGGGTCCTGGAGCATATCGTAGACGCAGTCCTCTATCTGGAAGGCGAAACCTTCAGCAACTATCGGATATTGCGGAGCGCGAAGAACCGTTTCGGTTCTACGAACGAAGTCGGCATATTTGAGATGGGCGGCAAAGGCCTCACGGAGGTGGCCAATCCGTCTGATGTCTTCCTTGCCTCTCGCGGCGATGGAGCAATTGGCTCCGTTGTGGTGTCAGTGCTTGAGGGGAGCCGGCCGCTGCTTATTGAGATTCAAGCGCTGACCAGTCTGGCTACATTTGGTCCGCCACGTCGTATTGCCAACGGCGTGGACTTCGGACGTTTGCTCATGGTGGCTGCTGTGCTCTCCCGGCGCGCCGGTGTCAACCTGTCCAATCAGGATATTATCATCAACGTGGTCGGGGGCATCAAAGTAGGTGAACCTGCCGCTGACCTGGGGATAGCCCTGGCCATTGCTTCGAGCTTTCGCGATGCCCAGGTGTCACCCGGGCTTGTGGCGCTGGGCGAGGTAGGCCTGAGTGGGGAACTCAGGGGTGTGCCCCAGATGGAAAGGCGGGTGGCTGAGGCGAGCCGCCAGGGCTTCAAGCGCTGCCTGATTCCAGAAAGCTCGTCCGGGCGTTCATTTAAGGTGGCAGGTATTGAGATCGTTAAGGCCGGCACAGTGACTGAAGCTCTCCGTTTTGGGCTTATCAGGATGCCGAGAAAGGCCGGAGTATAGAATGTTCCGCAGGCTTTCTGCAGTAGGGGCTGTCCTGGTTGGCGCCGGAGGCGGGAGGCGGATGGGAAAGGATAAGGCCTTTTTGCCGCTCGGGGGCAGGCCTCTGCTGGCTTGGTCCGCCGCTGTCTGCCAGGACTGCGAGCTGATTGACCAGATAGTCATCGTTCTGGGCCAGGACAGGCTTGAATCGGGGCGCAGGTTGGTGGCTGAGAGGGGGTGGAACAAGGTGGTAGACGTATGTGCTGGCGGGGAACGCAGGCAGGATTCGGTAAGACAGGGGCTTGAACGGCTCAACATCTGCAAATGGGTGGTCATTCATGACTGCGCCCGGCCTTTTCTGACTTTCGATTTGCTCTCTCAGGGTCTTGATGCAGCCGTGGAGACCGGCGCTGCTGCTGCCGCCGTTCCGGTCAAGGATACCATCAAGCTGTGTGACGACAGCCGGACTGTCAGGGAAACACTGGACCGCCAGCGTCTGTGGGCGGTGCAGACCCCACAGGTTTTCCGTTTTGATATAATAGCCCAGGCTCATGAACGGATAGCCGGCGAAGTAACCGACGACGCCAGTATGGTTGAACGCCTGGGGTGCCGGGTCAAGCTGTATACGGGCTCTTACCATAATATCAAACTGACGACTCCTGAAGACCTGGCTCTGGCCAGGATGCTGGTGAGGAAGAAGCAGTAGTGAGAGTCGGGATTGGCTATGACGTGCACCGTCTGGTTTCAGGACGGGACCTGGTGCTGGGTGGGAAGAAGGTGCCGTTCAATAAGGGACTGTCCGGGCACAGCGATGCGGATGTATTGACCCATGCCATTATGGACGCCTTGCTCGGTGCAGCCGGACTTAAGGATATAGGTAGCCATTTTCCTCCTGATGACCCGGAGTATAAGGACATCTCCAGCCTGGTACTGCTGGGCAAAGTCAGGGAAATGCTGTCAGTACGGGGCTTCGAGGTCGCAAACGTAGATGCAACAATTGTCGCTGAGCGCCCGAGACTGTCGTCTTATATTGATGATATGCGTGATTCCCTCAGCCGGACCCTGGGAATCCCCGTGGAGCGGGTGATGGTAAAGGCGACGACTACTGAGGGTCTGGGTTTTGCCGGTATGGGGAAGGGAATGGCGGCCTGTGCTATAGCTTTGATAGATACAAATAATGTAGACTGTGGCTAAAGGACGGCAACCTTATGGGCCTTATCAGAAGCATCAAGAACGATATCCGCGCGGTCTTTGATCATGACCCCGCAGCTAGGAATATCCTGGAGGTCATTCTGGCCTACCCCGGGTTTCATGCCAGGCAGTCACACCGGGTGGCACATACGCTGTGGAAATGGCATATTCCCTTCTTCCCGAGGCTGATTTCTCACATAAGCCGTTTTTTTACCGGCATTGAAATCCATCCAGGGGCGACCATTGGCGAAGGTTTCTTCATCGACCATGGCATGGGTGTGGTGATCGGCGAGACTTCGGAAATAAAGGACAATGTCGTCCTGTACCAGGGTGTCACGCTCGGTGGCACGAGTCTGCAAAAGAAAAAGCGACATCCTACCCTGGGTAACAACGTCGTTGTCGGCGCCGGGGCAAAGCTTATCGGGGCGATAACAATTGGCGACAATGTGAAGGTCGGTTCTGGCTCTGTGGTGGTGAGGTCAGTCCCACCTAACGCTACTGTGGTGGGCGTGCCTGGCCGCGTGGTTGAGATTCGCAATCCTGACACTGATACTGTGGAGAAACTGCCGGACCCGGTCTGGGAGAAGCTCGACGACCTGGAGAAGAGAATGGCCGAGATAGAGCAGACGTTGAGCGCTCTTAGAAGCAAGAACATAGCGAAGGTAGCGGGAAATCGTCCTGCAGGGGAGGCAAAGGATGAGAGTGTTTAATACCCTGTCGAGGCAGAAGGAGGAGTTTTGCCCCCAGGGTGAAACGGTGACTATTTATGTCTGCGGTGTTACCGTTTACGATGACTGCCATATCGGTCATGCCATGAGCTACCTGATATTCGATGCCTTCCGGCGCTACCTGGAGTTCAGAGGACACAAAGTGAAGCACGTGCAGAACTTCACCGACATTGATGACAAGATAATAAACAGGGCTCGGAAGCTCGGCATCCCGGCGCTGGATCTGGCCGATAAGTACATCGCGGAGTACTTCAAAGATATGGATGCTCTGAACATAAAGCGGGCCCACGTCTATCCCAGGGCAACGGAAGAGATCCCCAGGATAATTGAGATAGTCCAGGGCCTGACGGCCAGGGGCTATGCGTACGCTTCGGAGGGCAGTGTCTATTTCCGTGTGAGGAAATTCTCCACCTATGGCAAGCTGTCGCATCAGAGCCTGGATGACATGGTGTCGCGCGGCCCATCTGAAGAAGGGAAGAAAGAAGACCCTCTGGACTTCGCTTTATGGAAGGCGGCCAAGTCAGGGGAGCCTTCCTGGCCAAGCCCCTGGGGTGAGGGCAGGCCTGGATGGCATATAGAGTGCAGCGCTATGGCGCTGAAATACCTGGGAGAGAGCCTGGATGTTCATGGCGGTGGCCGTGACCTGATCTTCCCGCACCACGAAAACGAGCTAACGCAGTCGGAGAGTTTCACAGGCGTGGCGCCGTTTGTCAGGTACTGGCTGCACAACGGGCTGCTGCAGATGGATGAGAACAAGATGAGCAAGTCGCTGGGCAATCTGGTGACTGTGAAGCAGGCCCTTCAGCGGTATTCGGCTGATGGCATCCGGCTGTTTGTCTTGGGCTCTCACTACCGCAGTCCTCTCACCTATAGCGAAGAGACGCTGCAGGCGTCAGAGACAGGCATGGAAAGGCTACGACAGGCGACCAAAGAGTTGAAGGGGACCGGCGGCGCCGTGGTGCTTGATGACGAACCGTTCCGGCAAAGGTTCATCGAGAGTATGGATGATGACTTCAACACCGGCCAGGCCATCGCTGTGCTCTTTGAGCTGGCGAGGAGCATCAACCGGGCCCGTGAAGAGGGCTCTGATGTGACCCGCGCCCGGAATACCCTGGTAGAATTGGCCGGGGTGCTTGGCTTCACTCTGGAGCTGCCGGCCAGACTGCCGGTTGAAGCCGAGTCTCTTCTCAGGATCCTGGTTTCCGTACGCAGCCAGCTGCGTCAGGCCAAGCAGTGGCAGCTGGCAGACAAGGTTAGAGACCAGCTGGCCGAGGCCGGAATAGCGCTCGAGGATACAGCTGAGGGCACTGAGTGGAAAACGAGCCGTGAGTCCCGGCTGGGCTCAGGCGGCGCTTAATGCTATGTAATTCTGACTATCCAGATCGAAAGCACGACGAACAGAGTAGCCAGGATGATAGTGAACTGGAGCAGGCTTTTTTCCAGGCCTCTCCGGGTCCGGTAAACGCTATCTGCCTGTCCGAATATACCCCCGAGGCCGCCCCCCCGCACCTGGAGCAAAACCACCGCTACTAGCGCTAGCCCCACCAGCATCTGGGCAAAGAGAAGATAACTAGGCATCTATTTCCCTCCAAGTTTGTGAAGAAGAATTTCTTTTACCAGACCGGTATTGGCCCGTCCTTTCGTAGCCTTCATTACCTGTCCGATGAGGAAAGCCAGGGCCTGCTGTTTCCCGGCCTTGAAGTCTGATACGGCCTGGGTATTGCCGTCTATCACTTGTGTTATCAAGTTTTCTATTTCTGCGTTGTCGCTGATCTGGCTGAGCCCTTTCTCAGAGACAATCTGTTTGGCTCTCATGCCGCTGAGGAACATTTCCTCGAAGACGGCCTTTGCAGCCGGGCCGCTCAGGACTCCCTTTTCCACCATGCCCAGCATTTCTACGAGATGCTCCGGCGTAGCCTTGCTTTCTTCAATTGAGGTGCTGCTGGCATTGAGCAGTCGGCTGAAATCGCCAAGAAGCCAGTTGCAGATTGTCTTTGCCTTTCTGTTGAGGTTCGCCTTGTCCTGTGTGTCAGCTATTAGCCTGCAGCAGTCCTCAAAATAGGCGGACATCTCTCTGCTGTCTACGAGCAGCTCCGCGTCGTATTGAGATAGGCCGTATTCATAGATGAAGCGGTTGCGCCTTGCCTCCGGCAGTTCAGGCAGCCGAGACCTGATTTCTTCGATTCTGGCTTTGCTGAAGGTCAAAGGGGGCAAGTCTGGCTCCGGGAAGTAGCGGTAGTCATGGGCATATTCCTTGCTTCGCTGGCTCACGGTGATGCCCTTGTCTTCCACCCATCCCCGCGTTTCCTGGACCAGCTTTCTGTTGCTCTCCAGCATCTGTCTTTGCCGCTGCGCCTCGTACTGCAACGCCTTCTGGACGGCTTTGAAGCTATTCATGTTCTTGACTTCGACCTTGGACAGGTACTCCTTCGTGCCGGCGGGGCGGATGCTGATATTAGCATCGCACCTGAAGCTTCCCTCTTCCATGTTGCCGGTAGATACGCAAAGATATCGAAGGATTGCCCTCAACCTCATCAAGAACTGCCTGGCTTCTTCGGGCGAGCTGATGTCCGGCTCGCTGACAATTTCCATCAGTGGCACCCCGGCCCGGTTAACGTCCATGAGGCTGTAGCTTTCGCCTGCAGACGTGGTGCGATGCATCAGCTTGGCGACATCCTCTTCCAGGTGGACTCTGGTGATGCCAATCCTCTTTCTTGCCTCTTCGGTTTGCAGTTCCAGCCAGCCGTTCCGGCTGATCGGTGAATCATACTGGGATATCTGATATCCCTTCATCAGGTCAGGGTAAGGGTAGTTCTTGCGGTCAAACCTGGCATTTTCAGCGACTGTGCAGTTCAGAGCGAGGGCAGTCAGCACCGTATATTGTATGGCCTGCTCGTTAATTGTGGGCAGTACGCCTGGCATGCCCAGGCATACTGGACAAACGTGTGTGTTGGGTGGTGCGTCAGCATAGTCAACGCTGCAAGCGCAATACATCTTGCTTCTGGTTAATAGTTGCGCATGGACCTCAAGGCCGATAACAGTCTCCCAGTTCACAATGGGGTTTAGTATATCAGCATCAGTCTGGGACAGGCAAGGAAGGCGGATCTCGCGGGCTGGTGTAAATCAGCATGTCCCTGGGGTGGGTGTTCTGAGGGT
>ENA-OSEO01006373-OSEO01006373.1-sediment-metagenome-genome-assembly--contig:-NODE-6373-length-10640-cov-3.414182_pt1 | contig 10640 bp, 10 predicted proteins | sample MGYA00237883_ERZ534232 | MGnify/ENA metagenome assembly ERZ534232
GTTTCCATGGTTTATTTCCACCATATTTCCCATGCCCTTTTCCTCAGCCACTCTGGCGACAACCCCGTTTGCGGGAGCAACGACCTCCTTGCCGATCTCCGTCGCGATATCGAGTCCCCGATGAAACTCCCGCTGCCCCGTAAAGGGGGAGACACGGTATCCGAACTCGGATGTGGTCCAGCCTATCACAGGCCATATGGAAGGAGTGGAGGCAAGTATCGATTTCTGTTTACTCAGAAAGTCGAACAGTTCTGAAAAACTGTCGGTCTGGAGGGCCGCTTCATCCAGAAGCTCATCCATATGTTCATGTATCTTGTCGATGAGAGAGGCTTCCACTTCCGCCGCGCGAGTCACCTCCCTGTCCTCGCCGGGGACCGGCCCGCCGACACCGAGCATCTGGCTGCCCTTATGAGAATCATTATCAAGATTGGTCATGATCCGGATCTTTTTATCAAACTGGGCCAGGTGCGTCATCTTCTTCTCGAAGTCGACCACCTTGCTCGCCAGAAAATCGAGGCGGTCTCTCTGAAGGGAGGTCAGCTCTTCCAGCCTGGCAAGTTCCCTGAGATCGGCCCTGGTTTGAACGTAATGATACGAAAGATACCCGATGGATGCGAGCGCGGTGATGACAAGAAGGGAAACGAATGAAAGGAAAACGGCGGAAATGCGCATTTTCTTTATCGATCCCTTGCCCTGGGGAATAGCAAGAATGGTGTAGTGTTTATTTCCCATCCCAGATCCTTTCATGCGACGTACAACACAAACCGTTTCGGGGCCCCCCTCGAAACCTTTCTTGAAACCGCAGCTTTTTCCCGCGTTGCCACACTCTCAAAAAACCGTCTTACATGATCCGGAGCATGAATTCAGGTTACAATCACATTCCCCCGCACATGCGGGTACCGTATCATAGACGATTCAAATGTCAAGACAAGATTGCCGGACACAAGCAACTTTTATGTAATCCATACCAGCAATAAAAAGCACGCGCAATGAACGGCATCACACCTTTCAGGTGACGCCCCTCTTCCGAGAGAGGGCTCTACGTCTTTTTTTCAACCATGACGAGAGGTCCGCCCACCTCCACCGTATCCCCCAGCGATACCGCCACCTCCGTTACCGTTCCGTTTATTTCAGAGACGATGTTGTTCAGCATCTTCATCGCTTCAATAACCACCAGAATCTGTCCCGCCGACACCTCGTCCCCCACGGAGACGGGAATCTCGCTGACCGTTCCCTTCAGGGGGGATCTCACGTCACCCGCCTGGGCAAGTGCGGCGATCTCCTTGGCGGAAAGTTCAGTTTCTCTTTTCTTTGCGCCCCCTTCCGGCTCAAGTTCCGTCAGTATGGGCTCCGGGTGGTAATTGATGTTCAGATAGACGATGGCGTCCCCCGTCTTTGTCGTCCGCTTCGGACCTATCTCCACCACGTGGTGTTTCCCGTAGGCATCGGCGAATTCGAACGTTTCTCCAAGGTTGAACCCGCCCTTTTTGAACCACACGCCGGGAGGCAGAACCCATGTCTTTCCGTATTTCTCTTCGAACTTGAAGAAATTCACCGCATCATTGGGATGCTGGAGGTACAGCACGAACTCGTCATCCGTGGCCGGCCGTTTCAAACGACGTTCCAGGACTTTTCTCTCCACATCCGGATCGATGTCCTCTATCTTCTGGTACCCTTTTTCTTTTTCTACGATTTCTTTCCAGTTGGGCCCGAATACCGCCTCATAGACATCGTCGGACGGCATGCGAAAAGGGAGTTCCCCGTATCGCCCCAGCATGAGGTTTTTCAGATCGTCATTCGCGTCCTTGTATCGTTTCCCGCTCAGGACGTTATTGACAGCCGTGGTCCACAGGATCTGCGAACCGGGCGTCACGCTCCACCAGTTCCCCAGTTCGGTCTGGACGCGGGGCAGTTCCTTCTGAAGAATCTCGGTCATGAGGTGGAGAAAGTCCCCCTTCACCGCCTGCTCAAAGCTCGATCCCGTCGCCCCTCCGGGAAGTTTGTGCACCTGAACCGTCGGGTCAAACCCGAAGAATTGAGACTCGAGATCCTTGTAATACTCCCGCTCCGGGCGCAGTTTGTTTGAGGTATCGATAACGGCCTGCCGGTCTATACCGAGCGCCCGATGGCCGTATTCATCAAGGGTGTCGATAACCGTGAGGAGCGGCGGGGGCCCGTAGAAACCGGTAAAGGCATGATCGGCCGCGTCGACGATCTTCGCCCCGTTTCGAACGGCTTCGACGATCCTTCCCACATCATTGCCGTCGGTGTTGTGACCGTGATAGTGGATAATGAGATCCGGGTATCTGTCCAGGATGGACCTCACCAGGTCGCCGATCCGCTTGGGAGATCCCAATCCGCCGTGGTTCTTGATGCAGAGAATAATGTCATTCCCGGTGACGTCAAGGATTTCCCCGACCTTGCCCACATAATAGGCGTCGGTGTGCTCCGGTCCCGTGGAGAAGCATATGGCGGGTTCAAGAATGCAGCCCGCGTTTTTGACCTCTTCGAAGACCGCCGTCATGTTGGGTATGTAATTCAGAAAATCGAAAACCCTCCAGAGATGAACGTAGCGCGCAAAACTCTGAACCGTGAGACGGATCACGTTTTCGGGGTAAGGCCGGTAGCCGAAGAGATTGACGCCCCTGCAGAGGGTCTGAAACATCGTATCGGGCATGAGCGAACTGAGTATCTCCAGTTTCTCCAGAGGGTTGATCTGCCGCCGCAGCATATCGACATGGATCGACGCCCCCCCGGTTATCTCGAGGGAGAGATATCCTGCGTCATTGCGTTCCTTCGAGACCAGCATCTGGGTGTGCGGCATGATCCGGTTTTTGAAATCGGACTGGGAGAGGTCCCGCTCCGTATTGGTGATATAGTAGCCCTGCCCCGACCGGATACGGTCGAGAACGTGAGCCGCCCCGTTCTCACACAGATCGCGGGGTCTGATTCTTTCATCAATGTCCTTTCGGTGCACTGTGGTTATTCCTTTCAGTCCCTAACACCTTAATAGGCATAGGGGTTTATCTTTTTCGCGTGGATCTCGGCGATCAACTGCGACAGTTTGGCAATTTCTCTTTTATTCTCCGAATAATCGAATACCTGCGGGTGTGTTTCCAGGTACGACGTATCAAACGCACCCTTTCGGAAATCAGGTTCATTGCAGATGGCGAGGTAAAAGGGGATCGTCGTCCTGGGCCCGACAATCAGAAAATCCTGGAGCGCCCGCTTCAGGCGCTGCACCGTCTGCTCCCAGTTGTGACCGCGAACGGTCATCTTGACCAGGAGCGAATCGTATTCGGTGGGGATCCGGTATCCCTGATACGCGATCCCGTCCAGACGGATACCGGGACCGCCCGGAGACTGATACACTTCCACCTGTTTCCCGCCTTCCGGCATAAAGTCGTTTTTCGGATCTTCCGCATTGACCCGCACCTGAATCGCTTTCCCCAGCAGGTGAAAGCGCACCTCGGGGATATCCAGGTGGACGCCCTGGGCGATCATGATCTGCTCTCTCACGATATCGATACCCGTCAGCGCCTCGGTAACGGTGTGTTCAACCTGGAGACGGGTGTTCATTTCCATGAACCAGAACTCGTTCGTGACAGGATCAACCAGAAACTCAACGGTCCCGGCGTTGACATACCCGGCCTTCTGAGCGGCAATCACCGCCGTTTCACACATCGATGCGAGCACATCGGACGGGAGATCCGCGGGAGCGATCTCTATCAGCTTCTGGTGCCTCCGCTGGATGGAACAATCACGCGACCCGAGATGGATCACCGACCCATGCTGGTCAGCCAGTATCTGGATCTCGACATGGCGGGGATTCTCGACACATTTTTCTATATACACGTTTCCGTCGTTAAAGGCATGGAGGGCCTCCGACCTCGCCTGGGGAAGCTGAACCTTGAGATCTTTGCCGTCTCTCACCTTGCGGATACCTCTTCCTCCCCCGCCGGAAGAGGCTTTCAGCATGAGGGGATAGCCGTATTTCTCGCCGAAGGCGACGGCCTCCCGCACCCCTTCATCCCCCTGCGGGAGATTGCCGGTTCCCGGTATAACGGGGATCCCGGCCTTTTCCATAATTTCCCTGGCGACGATCTTGTTCCCCAGATCATGCATGACACCCGCCGGGGGACCGATAAAGGCGATCCCTGCTTCCGCGCAGGCCTTGGAGAAATCGGGGTTTTCCGAGAGAAATCCGTATCCGGGATGAATGGCGTCGGCGCCGCTCTTCCGGGCCGCCCAGATCATCCGGTCAATATTGAGATAATCCTTTCGCGGGCCATCGCCTATCATGATAGCTTCATCGGCGAATCTGATGAACATCGACTCCTTGTCCGGTTTTTCGTACACCGCCACTGCTCCGAGTCCCAGTTCCTTAATCGTCCGGATAACGCGGAGGGATATTTCACCCCTGTTGGCAACAAGGATCTTCTTCATGGGTTTATCTGCGGTCATCTTTACTTCCTGCCCTTCCAGCACAAAATATAAGAAGTGGCGGATGCTATATGCATCGTCTGTTCATGTCAAGAAAATTGGCCGCGCCGTTCACGAAGTGAAGGACGCCGCCTCCGCGGAACATTCCCCGCCAGTTGATGTCATAGCAAGAAACGTTCCCGCCGTTGCCGCGCGATTGCGTATCACATGATTTGTTTCAGTTCATCTGAGAATACATCGTATATGTCCCGGCTGAACAGGACAAATCTGATGAGCCGTATCTCATCATGGTCCTTCACATAATCGATCGCCGTCGTGAGCGCGATACGGGCCGCCTCTTCCAGGGGATATCCGTACACCCCCGCGCTGATGGCCGGGAAGGATACACTTGTAAGTCCCTTCTCCGTCACCCGCTTGAGGCCCTCCCGGTAGGCGCTCTTCAGGAGACCTGCCTCACCCCGGCTGCCTCCCCGGTACACCGGTCCAACCGTGTGTATGACATAGCGGGCCTTGAGGTTGCCCCCGCCGGTCACCACCGCCTGGCCGGTCGGGCAGGAACCGATCTTCCGGCACTCCTCCATGATGGAGGGCCCGCCCGCCCGGTGTATGGCTCCGTCCACACCGCCGCCGCCCCTCAATCCGGAGTTGGCGGCATTGACGATGGCATCGGTCTCCTCCGCAGTTATGTCTCCCTGAACGAGGGCAATCACCGCATTATTGACTTTCACGTCCATGTATCGCTCCCCTTTACGGATTGTCAGATTATCAGGCCTTTGTGTGTAATATAGTGTCAACATCCATAAAGTCAACCGCTCGCGGCACACCGCTTTTTTGTTGAAAACCGCCCGTCTCCGTGGTAGCTACTCGTAACCTGTGCATCCGCACCCCCTGATGTCCGCCACGTCACGATATGCTGAAGAATGGATTTGAAAAGACGGTAGAGGAACTGTTCAAGGAACGGGCCGATGTCCTGTATCGTACAGGAACGGCTCTATCAGATGCCCTCCGTGAGGTAACCTCGATCGAAAAAAAGATTGAAGACCACATGGAAGCGCTGAAAGACCTCGCCGAACATGACGATTCGAAAACCATGGAAAGAATATATGCCGAGGCGAACAGGGAGATATCCCGGTATAACAGGGCCCGGGAATCCGCCAAGGTGCGGTACCACTACCTTATCATCACTCGGGAAGCCATGGGAATCCGGCGGCACACGTGGGTCGAAGACATATACAGGATACCCCCCAGAAAACAACCGTTGAGCAGAGCCCGTGGATAGATATAACAGACAACGAACCCGGATGATCGACAGCCATCTCAGGGCGAGGGGAATCTCCGACGAGCGGGTATTGAAGGCCATGGCGACGGTGCCGAGGCATCTCTTTGTGGATGAGGGTCTCCAGGATCAGGCGTATTCCGACAGCCCCCTTCCCATCGGTTCCCGGCAGACCATCTCACAGCCCTATATCGTGGCGCTTATGACCGAGGCCCTCGCCTTGAAAGGAACCGAAAAAGTCCTGGAAATAGGAACCGGCTGCGGGTACCAGACGGCGATCCTGGCGGAACTGGCCGAGCGGGTCTTTTCCATCGAGAGGATCGCCTCCCTCGCCTTCAGGGCCCAGCGGACGCTGGACTCGCTCCATTACTACAACATCCTGATCCGGGTCGGGGACGGAACATACGGGTGGAGTGAAGAGGCCCCTTTCGACGCGATCATCACCACCGCGGGGGCGCCGAAGGTTCCCGCAACCCTCACGGGGCAGCTCGCCGTGGGGGGAAGACTGGTTATTCCCGTGGGGAGCAAGAGCTCGCAAACACTGGTAACGGTGACGCGCCTGTCTCAGGAACCGGACGATCTGAAAACGGAAGACCTGTGCGGATGCCGCTTCGTCGCTCTCATCGGAGAGCACGGGTGGAAGGATTGATAGAGGGCATGCTGAGACGTCTGTATCACTGGGTCCTCCACTGGGCTGAGACCCCTTACGGATCATGGGCACTGTTTCTTCTCGCCCTGGCCGAATCCAGCTTTTTCCCGGTGCCCCCTGATGTCCTCCTCATCGCCCTGGCCATATCGATACCGGCTCGATCGTTCCGCTATGCGTTGATCTGTTCCGTGGGATCCGTCATCGGCGGCATGATCGGGTACCTGATCGGGTATCAGTTCATGGACCTGATCGGAATGAAGATCGTCGAATTTTACGGTTTCACGAGCCAGTACGCCGCCGTCGGCGACCTGTACGACCGATACAATGCGTGGGCCGTGGGGATCGCGGGCTTCACGCCCATCCCGTACAAGGTATTCACCATCTCCGCGGGCGCGTTCAAGATCGATTTTCTTGTGTTCCTGATCGCGTCGGCAATCAGCAGAGCTGCCCGCTTCTTTCTGGTGGGATGGTTGATATACCGATTCGGCCCTGGTATAAAACTGTTCATAGACCGGTATTTCAACATCCTGGCCATTGTTTTTACCGTGCTTCTTGTCGGAGGGTTTATCGCCATCAAGTATCTTCTATAATCGAGGTCTTATGATACGCTGCATCAAAATATTCCTTGCAGGTCTCCTGACGGCGCTTTTTGTCCTCTCCTGCGCGACAACACCGAAAACGGGCGGTGTGTATCACAACGTAAAAAAAGGGGAAACCCTGTGGAGAATAGCCCAGGCATACAACTGCGATCCCACCGAGATCGCCCTGGCAAACAATCTCCCCGACGACACGATCCAGGAAGGGAGCGTCCTTTTTATCCCCAACGCCGCTGAGCCCCTCACCATCGCCTCCGACTCACCGGGCACGCGGGATGGCGGGATGACTCGGACTCCAACCCCCACTCCAGCTCCCACTCCCACCCCCGCCACAAAGGCTCCTCAAACAATCCGCGAGCAAACCCTGGGACCCGCGCCGGCGGAGAAACCGCCGGCATCCACCGGCACACCGGCCGCACCTGCCCCCGCTCCTCCGCAGACCGCGGGAAAACCCGCCTTCGGGTGGCCGGTGGAAGGGACGGTTTCTTCAAAATTCGGCACCTACAAGGGAATGCGGCACAACGGCATCAAGATAGACGCGGCTGAGGGAACGCCCGTCCTGGCGGCGGCCGACGGAACGGTCACCTTCGCAGCCGCGATGAAATATTTTGGAGAAACCATTATCATAAAGCATAATGACATCTATTCCACGGTCTATTCTCAGCTCAAGGAACGAAACGTGCGTACGGGGGATACGGTCGGACAGGGAGATCGGATCGGCCTCCTGGGCACGGAAGGAGAAAAGAACCCGCATCTGTACTTTGAAATACGGCGCAAAAACAGGGCGAGAGATCCCCTCCAGTACCTTCCCAAAAAGAAATAAGGAACCGCCATGAAATTGGACAACGATATCTTCGTGTACGAGTGGACAAATCCGATGGAAAATAACTGCAACAGCTATTTCATCGGCGGGCCCGTCCGGGCGCTTATAGACCCGGGACTGACGGCATTCCTTCCCGATCTCCTCGGGAAGATGGAAAAAGACGGGATCGATACCGGCACCATTCAGTACGTGATCAGCACCCATTCCCATCCCGATCATTTCGAGGGTTCTCAGACTTTCAGCGGCCGGGATGGCGTCCGAACAGGACTCCACAGTGAGGGGATCACTTTCCTGAACGGCATGGGCGGCCGGATGTACGGGCTCTTCGGGCTGGACGCGCCGCAGGTCGATATAGACATGCCGCTGGAAGAAGGGCCGGTCACGCTCGGGGGTGAAGATTTCGAGATACTCCACACGCCCGGGCACTCACCGGGATCGATCTCGCTGTACTGGCCCGTGCAGAAGGCGCTTTTCCCCGGGGACGTGATCTTCGATCAGAACATCGGGAGAACGGATTTTCCCGGCGGAAACGGGCCTCTCCTCAAAGAAAGCATCCTCAAACTTGCGCGGTTGGAGGTCGAGTATTTCCTGCCGGGTCACATGGGGATCATCATCGGGAGCGAGCAGGTTCAACGAAATTTTGAATTCGTCATCAACCGCATATTCCCCTATATCTGAAGACAATCACTCCGAATCCAGCACATAGGCAAAGATGAGGGGCGCCACAATGGTGGCGTCCGACTCGACGATGTAACTGGGCGTGTCGACGCCGATCTTTCCCCACGTAATCTTCTCGTTGGGCACCGCCCCCGAATACGACCCGTAACTGGTGGTGGAATCGCTGATCTGGCAGAAGTAACTCCAGAGCCGTGTGTCGTGCAACTTCATATCCTGCACGAGCATGGGCACCACGCAGATGGGGAAATCACCGGCAATCCCTCCCCCGATCTGGAAAAAACCGATGGGATGCTCCTTCGCGGTTTCCTGGTACCACCCTGCCAGGGACATCATGTACTCGATCCCGACGCGCATGGTGTTCACATTGCGGACATCACCGCGGAGACAGTGCGCCGCGTAGATATTGCCGAGGGTGGAATCCTCCCATCCGGGGACGAAGAGGGGCAGGTTCTTTTCACACGCGGCAAGGAGCCAGCTGCCGGCGGGATCTATCTGATAGGGCTGGAACCGCCCCTCGCGGATGAGACGGTAGAAAAACTCATGGGGGAAAAATCGCTCACCCTTCCCGTCCGCTTCCACCCACGCGTCGAGCATCTCATGCTCTATGCGCCGCATCGCTTCTTCCTCGGGGATACACGTATCGGTCACCCGGTTCAACTGGCGCTCCAGGAGATTCTGCTCGTCGGACGGCGTCAGATCCCGGTAGCGCGGGATGCGAACGTAATAATCATGGGCCACCAGATTAAAGATATCTTCCTCCAGATTGGCCCCCGTACAGCTGATGGCATGCACCTTATCCCTGCGTATCATCTCCGCCAGGGAGAGCCCGATCTCGGCCGTGCTCATGGCCCCCGCAAGGGCCATGAACATCCGACCTCCTGAAGACACCTGTTTTCGGTATCCCTCCGCCGCGTCGACGAGGGCGGCGGCGTTAAAATGCCGAAAATGATGCAGAATAAAGTCCTTGACCGATTTTCTTTTCATTTTTTCCTCTGTAGATTTAGGAGAGTTTCACACAATGCCGCAGGAAACATATGGCCCGGTTAGCGGCCCTTGAATTGAGGCGGCCTTTTCTCCAGGAATGCCTTGGCCCCCTCTTTGAAGTCCTCCGTGAACTGAAGCGCCCTGCTCGCGGCGGTCTCGATCTCAAGAACACCCTGCCGGAGGTTCGTTTCCAGTCCGAGCCTGACCGCCTTCATGATTTCCCGCTGCGCCACGGGGGCGCCCGCGGCAAGTTTCTGGGCCAGGGCCTTGGCCTCTTCCAGCACCTTTTCCCGCGGGACCACCTTGTTGAGAAGACCCAGCGCCAAAGCCTCATTCGCGGGGATGAAGTTTCCCGTCAGCATCAGTTCCAGGGCCTTCGTCTTCCCGATAAACCGGGGGAGACGCTGCGTGCCGCCCCAGCCCGGGTTCAGCCCCAGTTTCACTTCCGGGAGGCCGAGCGTCGCCTCTTCGGCCATGATCCTCAGATGGCAGCAGCATGCCAGTTCAAGGCCTCCTCCGTACGCGCCCCCCTGCATGGCCGCAATGATGACCTTCGGATACTCCTCGATCTTGAAGTAGATCTCGTTGCCGTTGTACTCGGGAACCTTCCCCTTCTGGAGGTCCGCGAATTCGGTAATATCCGCGCCGGCGCAGAAAAGCTTCTCCCCCGATCCTGTCAGGATGATCACGCGGACCCCATCGTCCTTTTCACATTTCTCGAGAAGATCCTTGATGTCCCTCAGGACCCCCTGCCCCATGGAATTCGCCGGGGGATGGTTGATCGCCGCGATTACCACCATGCCGTCCTGCTCCACCTTCAACTTCTCATATTCGTACGCCATTTCATTCCTCCTTGCTGTTGTTCATAGTAGATCCCTGTCCCTTGAATGGAATAGTACATGCGACAGACAAGCCGTTCCGCGCACCCCTGTTTTTCCACCACGTACCCCATGTTTCAAACATGAAGGCGCATGTTTGTCAATGAGTACTTTTTTTTGCATGAGCTTTTTTTGCGACTTAAATACTTCCGTAATCTCGATTCAGACTGAACGGTGAAAAAGAATATTCCTTACTTTGCTCTGAAAGAACATACTGCTGTTGGTATCAATCGTGCCCTCCGGCAGAGCCGGAGGCTTGAATGTATGAACCGCTCCAAGCGGATTGAAATGCTGAGCCACCTAAAGGTGGTTA
>ENA-OSEO01006374-OSEO01006374.1-sediment-metagenome-genome-assembly--contig:-NODE-6374-length-10639-cov-6.512498_pt1 | contig 10639 bp, 6 predicted proteins | sample MGYA00237883_ERZ534232 | MGnify/ENA metagenome assembly ERZ534232
CGGGCTGCTGCAAGAGGCCGACGGGCCCACCACAGATGCAGTGTGCTCGGGTGTCCATGGCGGATGGATTTCTCACGAGCGCTGGCCTTGTTGATCGCATCCAGGGGCAGAGCCACTTCGATGAGCTTTTTGCGGTGGTTCATATGTTATTCCCATTATTTGCTTCCAAATCGGATGCGGTTGCCACACCGGTGACCTTCTTGATTTCTTCCCACAGCCGCGCCTGACGCCATTCAAGAAATCTTTCGTAGTCATCCGTCCAAAACGGAGATTGATCATCCGTTGGCAGGCAGTGGGAGGTCAGCACCTTATCGAAAGGGAACCCATTCAGTTCTTGGAGAGCCCTAAAATACTGAGAAGGGGCTCTATCTCCGATCATTTGGTTAGTAGTCCGGTCAATCAAAGTACGATTGAGGATGCAGTCTCTGTGTCTCGTCAGGGTTATGCCTTTCATTTTTTCGAGGAATTTCGAGGGAAAGATGTGATGGTCATCGATACCCTGTTCGCTGGCCAGATTTCCCGTGATAACCGCCTGAGTGTGAAAATCCCGTGCACCGTTTGCCAAGATAAGGCAGATAATGCCACGATAAATGGATCTTTGCCGGGGAGTCACATCCCTTAGGGCTCTAGGATCGAACCGGAAGGCTGATACGGTTTCGGGCAAAGGCCCCCCTTTAAGCCATTCAACTAAGGCAGTGGTGTCCTTGGCAGATTGGCTGTTGGGTGCGCTCTCATAAGCCTGGCCGAAAACTGCGCACCAGAACCACCGCTTGATCTTCTCTCTCTGTACAGCTGCCTCGGGGGTCTTGGGCAACCCGCATTTGCCAAGCACTGCCGCAAGCGGAGCCAGCATAGTTTGATAAGGGATCCACTTGGGGCGTATGACCTTGCAGTCATCCCGCAGAATTTCAAGGCCTGTTGCCAAACCTTCGGTCACCTGAGGCCACCATGCCTCGATATCGGTATTGCTAAGGTTCAAAACGTCCCCTCGCTTGCAGGAAGGAGCTTTCCTACAAGCCAGGGCTATCGCTTGAAGCACATAGTATGGGTCAACCTCCAGTTCACCTATGATCGGATAGCGCTCCCTGGCACTGTCCCACAATCCCCTAAGGTTAATGTTGTGGGGCCAAAAGCGGGCCGTCAGCAATTCGAATACGCTGAGCTTCACCCCTGTGCGGTTGAGGGTTTCGAAGATTGTACAGAGGGCATCCGGCTCGGTTTTGTCGGAGAGGGTGACAACCGGGAAATGATAATCGTCTATGGTCTTGATCCACTGCTCATTGATTTTTGTCAACCCATCCTGCATGCGCTCCCGATCTTCGCTTGGCATAGGATTTGTGGCCTGCAATAACCATTGGAGAAACTCCCCGGCACCTCCTTTGAGAACACTGAGCGGCAGTATCAGCTCCTTCGCCTGAAGTTCAAAACTCTCATGTGCCTTAACCCATTTGGTGGTGGCACGGACATGAAAGATAGCTTCTTCGAAGTCAAGTCCATCGAGCAACTTGCCAAGATTGAGATAGTAACGGTGTTCCCCGATGCCATAGAAAGCTTGATAGAGAGATGTCAGGCGCTGCTGACCATCCAGAACCATAAAGGTATGGTACTGGCCTCCCACGGTTGGAGCTCCTTCAAATTCCCGGCAGGCAAAGACCCTTTTCGTATCCCTTACCCGAAGGATGCTCCCCGCAGGGTAGTTATTGGCGATAGAAACGATCAACTCCTGCGTTGCGCTGGGTTCCCACACGAAGTCGCGCTGAAAATCAGGCAGGACGGTCACGCCGGCATGAATTTCATGAAGCAGATCTTTCAGCGCCCGTGGGTTCGTATCTTCAAAAATGCTCATCAGAAATCCCTTCTCGAAACAGCCTCATGCTGGTGCTTGGGCAAGGGCCAGCAGTTGACTAAAATCATAGTTGACGCTCGTCACCCCAAAATCGGGCTCCCTCCGGAAAGGCCGGTGAACATAATGCACACGGTGCTCGCCCCCTTCGAAAAACTCCACAATGGCGAGGATAAAATCCTCAGGCTTATTGAGGGAATAAAGGATCTCGTTGCGAGTGACGGTGATGGTCTGGGCACCGGAGACTCTGCCCTTCACCTCGATAAAACGGAGGCGGCCGGTCCCTGGGATGCGGCTTTCGATATCGTATCCCAGCTTGTCGAACTCACGATCCACCGGATCGAATCCAAGCTTCCTTTCCACCTCTATAACGATTTCACGGGCCCGGGCTGCTGCAGCCTGAGTATCGGTTGAGACTGGAGGTGAAGGTGAAGTTGTTCCCGCCATTTTTTGAAGCAATCCTGAAGGCACCACGAGAAGCCCCCCGAGGACCACCGGCGGCAAGGGCGAGATCTGTCGTTCGAGGCGCAGATCTTCAAGGCGCTTTTGAAGGCGCGACTGGAGCACGTCCGCTCGCTTACGAGCTTCGGCCGAATTCAGCCGGGCGTTGGGTTTCCCCGCCTGCTCCTGGAGCTTTAATTGTTCCGCACGGTGATCCCAGTAGGTGATCTCCTTGGTCAAGCGGTCTTTGACGGCGGCCTGGGTCTTGTCGACCAGAGCGATTCTGTGATCTCGGACCTCTTGGAGGTGCTCTGGAACAACCTTTGAGACGGCGTGGCTGACCGCGGCCTTTTCGAGGTCTCGGTCGATCCAGGCGCATTCCGGGAGGGCCAGAAACGCATCGACCCCAGGCTCATTGTCCTTGAGCGGCCGGTAATCCAGGTAGGGGGAATAGTGGAGGTGTCGCGCGTTTCCCTTGGAATCGATCTCGACATAAAGCACGCGCTTTGAAACCACTCTCCTGTCACCGGTGCGGGTTTGCCCTGCGTCCTGGATGGCATGCTCGAGGTAGAACAAAACCCTGGGGTCAGTGCCGGGATCACGCTCATCCACCAGCACCGCTCCACGTTTGAGGAGGTCCCGCTGGCGCTCGAGGGTCAGATCGATGACCGAGTCTAGGAGCGGATGCCCGGGGCAAATGAAAGCCGCCAGGGGTTGGCCTTGCGGGGCAACCAGGGATTTCTCGAAGGCGATCCGCTCATAGCGGGGAAGCACCGGCTCTCCGATGCCGATCAAACGGTCGCGGTTTCTGACAGGGGCCGGCACGTGGGTGATTTCGTAGCGGCGGGGTTCGCGCTGTTTGACACTACCCCCGAGGCGCCGGAAAGCCTCGAGAAAAAAGGATTCGATGTAATGGGGTTGTAGGCGCCGCGCCTCGGCCCGCTCCATCTCTTCCCTGACGCGGTGGACACGGCTTACGTCCATGGTGTCGTGGGCAAGCGCCTTTTCTTCGAGCAGGTTTTGAAGGTAGCCCCGGTCGAAGGCTTTTTCAACGACCTGGGTCAGCCGGGCCTTGACTTCGGGCTGCTCCCCATAGCGGATCGCCTCGATCAGCAGGTCGCGGAGCGGGCGGCCCTCGAACTGTAGCTTTCCGAGCACGTCGAAGACTTGACCCCCCAGGGCCTGACGGGCCTGGTCGAGCTTTTCGAGGAGCCTCCGGTAGACGTCGCCTTCCCGGGTCTCTTCCGCCACCAGGTTCCAGAGGTGGCAGACCTCCGTCTGGCCGATGCGGTGAATCCGGCCGAAGCGCTGCTCGATACGGTTCGGGTTCCAGGGCAGGTCGTAGTTGACCATCAGGTGGGCGCGTTGGAGATTGATGCCTTCCCCCGCTGCATCGGTGGCCAGGAGCACCTGCACCTTGGGGTCATGCCGGAAGGCTTCCTGCGTCTTGAGACGGTCCTCCCGGCCCATCCCGCCGTGAATTATCACAATGGCCTCACTCCGGCCAAGGAGGGTGGCGATTCGGTTTCCGAGGTAACTGAGGGTGTCCCGGAACTCTGTAAAGATGACAAGTTTCTGATGGGGAGAGGAAAGCGGTTTTATTCGGGCGGCGCGCCCGCAACCTTCGGCTTTGTCGGCAGCACGGTTTGCGATGGCGGCCGGGGTGAAGACCTCGCCAAGGAGGCTTGCCAGTTCACGCCATTTCCGGTCCTCACCGCTCCTCCGGACGGATTGCGCAAGGTCCTCCAGGTGCTTCAGGGTCTCGATCTCAGCCTTGAGTTCCACGATCGACCGGGCTGCGGTGGCCTGGTCCAGGACCTCCTCTTCGACGGCTGCCACCTCGCTGTCAGGGGCCTCATCCAGGTCTTGGACGTCATCCTCGTCCAGGGTGGGCGCGGTCGATGTGAGCATAGAAGCGACCACGGCGCCCCGTTGAATGACTTCGAGCTCCCTCAGGCGGCTTTCGAGCCGTTCTCGGCGCCGACGGAGGGACTGGTAGATGGCCTCAGGGGAGGAAGCCAGACGCCGCTGCAGGATGGTGAGCGCAAACCCGACGGTCCCGGCCCGTTTGTCGTTTTCAAGAGCCTCGGCGCGGTTGAATTCTTCTCGGACGTATTCGGTGACTTCTTTATAAAGGATCGCCTCGGGGTCGGAGAGTCTGTAGGGGACCGTGTAGGCGATCCGCTCAGGGAAAAGCGGGGTGCCGTCGAACTTCAAAAGCCCTTCTTTGACCATGCGGCGCATGAGGTCGGATACATCTGCCGTGTGGACCCCGTCCCGGAATCGGCCTTCAAATCGGTCCCCGTCAAGAAGCGCCATGAAGAGCTGGAAGTCCTCTTCTTTCCCGTTGTGCGGAGTGGCGGTCATGAGGAGGAAGTGCCGGGTCAGCGTAGACAAGAGCTGCCCGAGTTTGTAGCGCTTGGTGTACTTTATCTCGCCGCCAAAGAAGGTCGCCGACATCTTGTGCGCTTCGTCGCAAACCACCAGGTCCCAGCGGCAATCAGGGGCTCGGAGTTTCTGCTGGACATCCTCGTTCCGGGAAAGTTTATCCAACCGTGCGATGACGAGGTTCGTCTCGAGGAACCAGTTCCCCGTGTGGGCGGCTTCGAGCTTGTCGTTGGTGAGAATCTCGAAAGGGAGATGAAAGCGGTGGTAAAGTTCGTCCTGCCATTGCTCGGCCAAGCTACCCGGGCAGACCACCAGGCAGCGTTGGAGGTCGCCCCTTGCGATCATCTCTTTCATTAATAGGCCGGCCATGATGGTCTTGCCTGCACCCGGATCGTCGGCCAGCAGGAAGCGGAGGGGCTGCCGAGGGAGCATGGCTTCATAGACGGCTGTGATCTGGTGCGGGAGAGGGTCGATGACCGACGTATGGACAGCCAGCAGGGGGTCGAAGAGATGGGCCAGTCGGATCCGCTGGGCCTCCGAGACAAGCCGGCAGAGAGCACCGTCCCCGTCGAAGCTCCAGGGGCGGCCTTTTTCGACTACTTCGAGGCGGTCCTCGTCAAAGCGGTAAAGGAGTTCGTTCGCCACCTTGCCGGTCGGGGTTTTGTAGGTGATCTCTATGGCCTCCGAGCCGTGCCAGGTGACACTGACGACAGTGACCAGGCCATCGGGGAGAATGCCCCTTACGGCAGCGTTTGGCTGGAGATCTTCGAGCTTGCTCATTGCTCCACCACCTCACGCAATCCCGTTGATCGCCAGGGAGGACGACATACGGAAGCCCCGAAAAGGGCTTTGTAAGTGCTAAAAATTTTTAAAGAGGTAATATCGGGCGTTGAAATCTCGATTTTGTTCTGGCTATGGACATCCGCTTTCTCCCCTATACCGATTCGTCGGGATAGTCAATCAAGAAAGGCGCCTCACACGCAAAGAAAGCATTTTTTCTTCGAGCCGAGCCGGGGAAAATCATCAAGAGCATTTAATCAGCAAGCAGAGGAGAGGACAGATCTATCTCTGCCAAGGTGATCATATCGGCCAGTTTTGACGGATCCGGTCAAAGGCGAGGATATTATTTCAGTTGGGGTTGAAAAGATAGGTTTGTTGTAGCGGCAGGCAGCTGATCTCAAGAGGATATGAGGTTCTGAAAACTGGCGGAAAACCTTTGGAACTTATAAGAATGTTATACCCGCAGAACACTCTGCGCGGCATCAGAGCAGGTTAGAGTCGACGTTCCTGCTAGACCCCTTGGCTATCTCTAGCCATCACAACACTGAGCGCGAAATTTATGCCGAATGCCTTGGCGAAGCAGCCGGCAAGGAAGTGTTCACCATGGGCTGCCCCTGCCCGCGATATCGCAAAATATTCGCCACAGCTGCTCGAAAAACAAAAATTCACTGTTTGTTGTATCATAAGCTATTGATTTTACATGGTGCCTGGGACGGGAATCGAACCCGTACAGCCCTAAGGACCGAGGGATTTTAAGTCCCTAAAAATACGTTTCACTTAGGTTTTGCTAGTTCCATTCCTAAGCCAATTCATTCTTGACATTCCGAATACTTATCTGATATTATTCTCACCATAGCTTCATTCGAACCACCTTGCGTTTTGCTAGAAAAAGTTGGACAATAGTTGGACAAAATTCGGGGGAGGCCAGGATCATGGCGAAATGGATAGCATCACGGTTTCCAGGCGTGCGATACCGGGAGCACGCATCGCGCAAGCACGGGGTTACTTTCGACAAGTACATCACAATTTATTACAAGTTGGACGGCAAAATGGTGCAAGAGGTCTGCGGGTGGACGTCCAAAGGCTGGACTGAAAAGAAAGCCGCCGCGATCCTGGCCGAGCTTCAGGAGAACCAGCGACGAGGTGAAGGACCCCGGACCCTTCGGGCAAAACGGGCCCTGGAAGAGAAAGCCCGCGAGGATCAGCAGGCCCGAGACAATGAGGCCGAACTGAGGGCCCTTACCTTCGGGCAATTCTGGAAGGAAACCTACGCCCCCGCCGCACGTCAGATGAAAAGGGCGTACACGTTCGAAAAGGAAGCCTCGCATTTCAAATTTTGGCTTGAGCCCGCCATTGGAGACCGCCCCTTGTGCGAACTTGCGCCCTTGGACGTGCGCCGCGTCCGCTCGAAATTGCAGAAGGCCGGTCGATCCGGGCGAACCATTCAATACGTTCTGAGTAGTTTAAGGGTTGCCTGGAATTTCGCCCGGCGCGAAAAGCTGGTTTCCGGCGACTGGCCCGGCAAAGGTGAACGACTTCCCCGCTTCGACAACCAAAGGGCGCGCTTTTTGAGCCAAGATGAGGCCGTGAAATTACTTGATGCCGTGAGGGAAAAAAGCGTTACCGTTCACGACCAGGCCCTTTTAAGCCTTCACTGCGGGCTGCGGTTCAGCGAATTGGCGCGCCTGACGTGGAGCTGCATTGACTTCGAGCAGAGAACAATTTTCATCAAAGACGCCAAGAGCGGCCGAAACCGGCATGTGCCTATGACGAACGAAGTTTACGCCGCCCTGAAAGCCCGTTACAGCGACGAAACCGGCGACACCATGCTTTGGCCCGATGCCAGGACAGGGGCCGCACAAAAACAGGTGAGCCGGACCTTCACACGGGCTATTAAAAAGTTGGGGTTCAACGACGGAATAAACGACCCCCGGCAAAAGGTCTGCTTTCACAGCTTGAGGCATTCCTATTGCTCGTGGCTTGTTCAGGCGGGAACCCCACTTTATACCGTCGCGAAGCTGGCCGGACACCAAACGCTGACAATGGCAACGCGATATTCGCACCTTGCGCCCGACACCCTTCGGGGCGCCGTGGCCGCCCTGAACGGAACGCTGACCCCGAAGACAAAGGCCGAAGTGATAAAGATGCACGAATGAGCTTTCAGTTTCAGGGGATAGGTCCAGGCTGATCACCAGGACCGAAAAGGGCGTTTCCTGGCGCCCCTTCCCCTGGATAACCGCCAGGAGCCCGCCAGGAGGGGCACCGTGTACGAGAAAGCCCGTCAGTTTTTGAGCGAATGGGAAAGCGCAACAGACCGCGACGCTTTCATTGATGAGACCTGGAACAAAAAAGCCGAATACGCCCAACGCTTATTTCTGAACTTTTGGGCGCTTTGCGACAACATGAGGCCCGCGTCCGAGAAGGGGCGTTTCCTTGAACGGATAGGATGGGCCGCGAAACAGCTTTCCAGAGGCCCGCTTGACCATTCCGCTTTGAACGGTCTTATCATGCGCGTGGACGGCGAAGAAGCGCCGCTTTCTGAAGATATTGTGGCTGAAATTTTCGAACTATTCATGACGCCCAATTATGAGCCCCCGCTTTTGAAAAAGGGCAAAGCGCCTGACCCCTTCACGGAAACGCTTCTGCATTTTCACTGTCTTTGGATCTTCTACGCCCTCGGTGCCGCGCCGGACAGCGCCGTCCCGTTGTCCGTGGCGCTTAAAATGGACCTTGTTTTGACCCAGCTTGCAGAGGCAGGAGCCGCCGCCTACATGCTCGCCTGTCAGCAAATTCCTGACAAGGAGCGGACACAGGCCAGCGCTGCACAAGTGGCGCAGGGCAAAACGAAGCGGATGCAGCGCGTCATCGAAGCCTTTTACCGGGTTGAAATTCCCGAAGGAGCCGGGCCCGACAAGACCGCCCGGTTGGTGCGCGAATACCTTGCGCGGAAGCTGAAGAACCCGCCTTCACAAAGCACCGTCAAGCGCTACCTGAGAGACGAGGGCCTTATAAGTTAGTCAAACGTAACGCTTGAATGTCAGTTTTAGTCAAACGTAACATATGACTAGAAAACTGAGCTATTTTTAGTTTCATAACATTATTTCGCCTCTTAATATGGGGACACGGTTCAACAACGTGTCCCTTTTTTTATGGAGGTTGCATCATGGTAAACAGCAGAGTTTTTGACGAAATGGTTGAAAAGTGGCCAAGCGCCGTTGTGGCGCGGCAAGACGTTGACAAATTCAGCGGGGGCGTGCTGACTTCGGCTTACATGGCGAACCTTGATGCCAAAGGCGAAGGTCCGGCGAGCTTCAAAATTGGCCGGAAGCGTGTTTACCCTGCCCGCGAGCTGGTGAATTGGCTTCGGACCCGTGCGGTTTAGGGGGCTGCCATGCTGAAATTATCCCAGACCGCCCCAGACCGACAGCGCCGCCGCATTTTTGAACTCGTGGAGGAAGCCCTTCAGGCGCGCGGCTTTTCCGAAGGCGAGACGGCCCAAATTCTCGAAAGGCTTGTGCGTTGCGGAGAGGATGCTTCCTGGCCGCCGCCGGCGGACTTTTCCCGCCGGGAGTGGTCCACCATGCCCTTTGGAAAATACGCCGGGCTTGGAATGGATGAGCTGCCTTCCAATTATCTGCTTTGGCTGACGGACCAAGACTGGTTCGAAGCCAAATATTATGGCCTTTTCCTTGAGGCGTGCGACGTCCTGGAAGGCCGGCAGGAAGGCAGGCCATGACCGCAACGTTGACCCTTGTCACCGCAAAACGCCCGGCCCGCCTTTCCAAAGGCTTTGAGCTCCAGGCCGGCGCCCTAATGAAAATTCCGGGCGGGCAGCTCGTGGACGGAACCGCCGAACGCCTGACCCTGAAGGGCGTCGAGGACCTGGCCGCCCTACTCGGAAGGCTGACCCCGGCCCAAGCGCTCGTTTATGGCGTTTGCGCGCACGAGACCGCCCGCGTCCTGACGGCTGACGAACTGGCCCGCGTGAAGCGGAACGGTGGCCCGCCCCTTGTTGCCAGGACCCGCGAGTATTTCGCGTTTCGGGCCGGCGAGGGCATTCTCATGTTGGACCATGACCCCGGCAAGGCCCAGGAGCCCTTGACCGCCGACGAACTGCGGGCATCTCTATATAAGGTATGCCCGCCCCTCGAACAAGCGCCGCACGTCCTGACCGCAAGCGCGTCGAGCTTCATCTACCAGGGCGAGCGCTGCCTTCGGGGCCCGGCTGGCTGGCGCGTTTTGTTTCTGGCGCAAGACGTCAGCGACGTTCCCCGAGCGGGCGCTGCCTTATTTCAACGGGCATGGCTTCGAGGTCTCGGCCGGATCGAGGTCTCGGCCGCCGGGAGCTTGCTTATTCGGGGCCTGCTTGACGATGCAGTTTTTCAGCCGGAACGCCTGGACTTCTGCGGGGGCGCCGCCTGCAAACCGCCCCTCGAACAACGCCGGCCCGCCCCGAAGGTCTTCAACGCCGACGCCGAACCCCTGGACACCAGACAGGCCATTCCGAGCTTGACCCTGGCCGAGCAGGCGGAGTTTCGCCGGCTGGTGGACGAAGCCCGGAATGCTGCCCGCCCGGAGGCTGAAAAGGTTCAAGCGGAATGGATCGACCGGCGCGTTGAGGCCGGACTTGCCGGAGTGCCCGAAGCCGAACGCGAGCAGAGGGCCGCCCAGCTACGGGAGACCTACCAGCAGGCCGTCAAGGGCCAAACCCTTTTGGCTGACTTCCCGATCCGGCTTGCATCCGGCGAAACCGTGACCGTGGGCGAAATGCTTGATGACCCCGACCGCTATCACGGAAAGCGCTGCGCCGATCCGTTGGAACCTGACGGGCCGGACCAGCGACCAGGCTATATAAATTTGAGGGCCGCCGGCCGGCCTTACATCTATTCGCATCTGCACGGCGGCCGCCGCTTTGCCCTGCATCGAGCCCGGCAAACGATCCGCGTAGTGCCGGGCGAGCGTCCGCGGGCGGTTCAAGCAGTGTTTGAGCTAATGCGCGTTCAAGGCAGCCATTACGGGCGGGGCGGGGAAATTGTCAAAGTCACAAGCGAAGGCGCCGTTGTGCCCCGAGACCGTGAGGGCCTACTGTTCGACCTGGACGTTCTGGCACGGTGGGAGCGCTTTGACCGGCGAGCGGAGGACTGGCGCCCTTGTGACTGCCCGCCGAGCGTTGCGGCCGGCGCTATG
>ENA-OSEO01006375-OSEO01006375.1-sediment-metagenome-genome-assembly--contig:-NODE-6375-length-10639-cov-3.390740_pt1 | contig 10639 bp, 7 predicted proteins | sample MGYA00237883_ERZ534232 | MGnify/ENA metagenome assembly ERZ534232
AGCCGACAAAGTATCCCCCGTATCCGTTTGCGGAACAGTCCCTGAGACAGCCATGGATCCATGAGGCCACCTCGCGGGCAGCGCGCAGATACGTTTCATCCCCGAGCTTTTTATAGGCCCCGGCCAGCGCCAAAACGGAAAAGGCGTTGTTGCCCCCGGTGGCGCCGTCCAGCACCAGGCAGAAACCCGTTGGCGGGCATCCTTTGGAACGAAAGCCCGCAAGCCGGATTTCGCCCTTTTTCCCCGCACCCGTCATGCCCTGGTGGTTTTTCAGGGATAAATCGCCCGACATGTAGGCATTGTGCAGGCCGCGGCTTCCATCCGGCGCAACCGGCAGCGAAGCACCACTGTTGTCGTGGTAAAGCGCGTAGCATAGCGCGTCCGCGATTCGTTTCGCATCGACCAGATCCCGGCCCTCCCCCCGGGCAAGAAATGCCAGAACCGCCAGCGAGGCCTCATAAACAGTGGCCACGTTCACGATAACCTGGTCGGTAGGGTAAGAAACCCGCCCTGCGGCGGGCGTGTCCATGTCCACGACACCGCAGGTTGCCGTGCCCAGAGGAATACTCAGCGCCTCCTGTCGGCAATTTGGCACGGGCTCGAACCGGATGTTATCCAGCAGGACAGTGCCTTCGTTTGGGGCATGGGCATGGTTGGTCACGACAGAAAACAGGATATGCACGTTCGTGATGTCCGGAATGTGCAGGGATGAAAGGGGAATGGCATAGTCCGTCCAGGCTGTCGGGATCGTGACAAACCGTCCGGTGGATCCACCAACGCCGAACTGCACGGTGGTATTGTTTGGGGATCGCGCCTCGAATTTCACATGAGTAGCCCCGGACAGGTCGTAGCCTGTTCCGGTACGAAGAACGCCCCAGCATTCGGGTTCTTCGATGTTCACCCCTGCAAACCGGCCAAAGCACATGGGCTTGAAGGTAATTCGAAGGACCGTGCCGCGGCTGCGATCGATGCTGGCGGAATCCGACGAGCAGCCGGTAAAAGACGCGGTGTCGTCGACGCAGGCTGTATACAGGCTGAGCATGTCTCCGGTGGGGAAAAACCCGGAAGGAAATCCGTGATTAAAGCCGGAATCCGCATCTTTAAACACAAAAAACCCCCTTTGATTGGCACCCGTACGTTCCGAAATCAACCTATAGGCGCCATCAGAAAGCGTCGTAGCAGCCGGCGACGCAGCGGCATATGCGGCCAACCCAGGTGAATCAACCGCCGTTTGAAATGAAATGAGAAAAAAAAGAAAAACCAACGCGGCATAAACAGCGCCCGAAATCGAACCTGATCTTTTCATAGCATCTGCCTCCTATAGAAGGTTCGACCTGCCACATAGGTGAGCCAAGGATTCATTTCCATAAGTTCGGGGTCAATGGAATCAGACACCCAGCCATAACGCTCCCCCAAAACGCTGATAAAATACGGCTGGCAATTTTCGATTTCGGCCAGGCAGGCCGGAAGGATCTTGCTCCTGTCTGCCTGCTCCTTGGTGATCTTCCAGCACAGGTCTACCTCCACCAGTTCCACCTGCCTCTCGCGGCACCGCCGCTTGAGCTAATGAACAACAACGGTTTATTATGCTGTCATGAAATGCCGCCGCCATGTATTGTACAGAGCTTGTCTTGAATTATCGCAGTCAAATTTTCAAAAAATCACTAATGCCCAGCCGATTGAACAAGTTTTTGTCATTGTGGCTTAAATATTCAGGAAGATAATGGCATGTCGCTACTCCCTTGTTTTCTCTGAGAATAATAGCAATCAATTCAAGGGGCTGAAGTCTTGCAAAACGATTTTTGGAGGCTGCTTCCCATGCTGATCAGGACCTAAAACTTTTCCCTGTGGAAAGGAGAACAGGCTCCAGAGCGACTTCTTCTCCCGCATTCATAGGCGTAACATCCACGGTCCAGGGATCACTGTATCCTTCAATGGTTACGGTCATTTTTAAGAGAGGCGTGTCGGCCGGCCCGGAATTTCTCAGAGTGATACGACGAATGATGGGAATGCCGCAGTGATAAAGGGCATAGTTGACGGCAGGGGTACAATCAATGAAGGCATTTATTCGACAATTATCACTTGCCAGGGAGGCCGATATCATGTCTCTATCCGCTTAGTCGTGCTTGTGTTCCTGCCTTTCCAGCCAAACAGCGTATGCATTCAGATCCTGCACTTCGTCTGTTGATAACTCTGCCACGAGGTAATCTGTTTCTTCAGGTCGATGGGTCTCTTTTATAATTGACTTGCCTTCTTTCAGAGGAAAAAGCCAGAGCAGCGGGTAGGGCTGTTCAAAGGATAAGGGTATTATCTTAAATTGTATCAGCCCTCTTGAAAAATAGATGCTGATCTTTTCGCCTCTCGGCCCCAATCTTTTTTGATGTTCGACCTCTTCATCCGTTTTTTCACCAAGGACTCTGACGGCTTGCGGGGCAGGCACAAACCACGACAGTTGCTCGATTTGCCTGAGAGCATCAAGGCCTTCCTCCATGATTTCCAGGGTCCATTTCGATTTATTCACTACCATATTGGCGATCACCTGCGATCTATTGGAAAACTCACCTATCCAAGACCGTATTCGGCCAAGAAGATCAGGCCTGACATCCGAGTATTCAATGGAATGCATCAGACGAAGAACCAAGAGATCCTCTGCCAGGTTTTGCACCGATAGGGACTCCCAGATCTCATCGGGATTCTCCCTTAAGAGATTGTATTGATGAACCATCTCAGCGCATTCATCGCAGTCCGCAAGATGCATCTCTATATGAAAGGAGTCCTCTTCGGAAAGTCGATCTGATACGTAAGCCAAAATGTCCTTTTTATTTGGGTGTTCCACAGGTTAAGCTCCTTTTTAGCCCTAAGGCGTTCTCATTTCATATACGCTTCGAATTTACCTTTCTCGCACGTTTACCCTTAGCATGCTCACGCTTAGGTCGCTTACGTTCAGTGTAATCCAGTAGGCTCAATGCATTCCACATGGCTTTTTTGACTTTATCCGTCCAATCCGAAATGCTCTTTTCCGGGTTTTCGTTGTAAGAATCAAAAGCCCTGAAAGTGAGTTTACCGACTTTTAAGTCACCATTTTCTTCTACCAGTTTCTCATAATCGCCCTCTTTATAGATCCTCCTCGTCAATTCTGCCAGCTTTTCCGGAAGAGGAGAGAAGCACTCCTTGAGATCTTTTTCATGAATCAAGAAACCCAAGTCGGAAAGGGTGTTCTTCAAGAGCTCAATGAAAAGCTTGCCCAATTCTATATCGCTACATTTCTCTACAACCATCTCAGTCTTCCAGCGCAGCCATTTGTTGAAACCAAAGGCCAGAAACTGATGCGGTTTCGAGTATTCTGCGCACAACCTGATTGTGAAAAGCTTGGCTTTGATCGATCTTTTTCTTTGATTGACTTCTTCCTTCACAAGCATAAGGCCCTCAGGATTGGTGTGATTCGGCAGGCGACTTAGCGGCTCCTCTCCCGTCTTGCTGTCAGAGTCACTTAGGCCATTAGTCAGATGTATCTCTCGCGGATCTGTATAGATCCCCTTGGTGCCTTTAAATGGAAGTCCTATTCCATTCCCGGCGCTTTTCCTCTTTTCCATGTTAACGATATTCCCTATATATTTTAGGTAAGAATAGAGAGAGTACTTTACCGGATCATAAGGGCAATCGTAAATCCTTTCCCTTAACCTTACATAGGTCCAGTTGTAATAATCCTCGGCGAGGCCCGAATGGGCCCCGAATTTTGCACTCAAATAGCCAATGAGAGGCTTCCTGCAGAGGAGGAAGAGCCTATCGATAGCCACCTGCTCGCCCCCGTTCGCTCTTCGAGCCATCTCATTCCAAAATTCGACCGCCTCATATTGACAGTGCTTGAACCAGTCAATCCCTTCACCGCCCATTCCCACCCGTTTTTCTGAGGCAAGGCCCAGCGCTTTTTCAAACGCCCCTTCGCACAATTCAGCAAGACCCTCAGGCAATGGCGTCCCTTGCCAACTCATCTTACATATTTTAGGAAGGAGTACAGCCTGTATAGTCCCGACAGTTCGTTTATAAAGCAGATCCCTTGCGTCCTCATCGCCGTCCAAAGCTTTACCAACGAGGTCTTTCTCACTCAACATGTCTACGCCTCTCCTGAATCATGGCTCTACCGACACGATCGTATATCATCTTTACGCCAAGATGGCTGTTGCTTTCGCTACCAAACCCTCTATTGAGCCTGTCCTATGGCTTGGCAGGCAGAAACATCAAAATGCTTGCCATTCTGCAACTCCGCCTGAGTGACGAACATCGCCTTTCGCGGCTCCCAACATAAGGAAATTGTAATTACATTCAAAGGGTTACCAGTCTGATCTTACTTATAACCGATTTTTTAAATTCGTGCAATAGTCATATTTTTTATAATTGTTTTTTTTGTGAACTGAAGACTCGCTTTCGCTTGCCGGTGAAGCGGATAAATTAGGGGCATTGCATTCCTCAAAAAGCCGCGAAGCATCGACTCATGATAGCTGAACGCCTGACGTCACAAACAGCGTGCCGAGAGTGGCCGCCGAACGTTACAGCATGGCTATTAAATTTTCGACCCGATGCCATCGTTTTAAGGTCCTCCAGCCGGTATCGGAGTGATTCTTCAACGTCTTGGCACATGCTGTTGAAATCTGCCATGGGCCAGTTGGACAGGACCTCTTCAACCACTCTAGTCGTGACCCTAAATATCTTGCCATGACCCGGAACGACAAGGTCGGCAGCTGACAGAACAGCTCCTACCGAACGCCAGGTTTGGACGATCTGTTCCGCGGTATACCCGTTCGGCCAGTAATAGCCCCAACGCAGGAGCCATTCCCCGTTAATGATTGCATCACCAACGATCCAGCATTGCCCATACTTGGTATTAAGGATCAATGCCCTGAGATCGGCACTGTGCCCTGGACAGGGATGAAATCGAAGGTCTTGCAGTGGCCCACTTTCACGGCAGGTAAATGGAACCCAATGCCCCATTGACTGCTCTACAAGGCTATTGGGCAGATGATCGCGATGGTTGTGGGTAACGAAAACATGGCCAATCTTGTCAAAGGTAGTACCCAGCTTTTGCATGCGCTTGTCAGCCGTACGCAGGCTTCTTTCATTGAAGCAAGGATCCACAATCAGACTGTTGCCTGAAACCGGGATTGTAGACTCCGGCCAAACGAGCACGGATGTGCACAGATGATCGATAGAGGACCGTATGCACCCATCAGGTTGCAATGGCAATCCTCCTTTTTGCAGGACCTGTAATTCATAGCGATTGCTCTCCATTCCGGCCTACATCCTCCCTCCTTTTTTTGATTTCCTTGAATCGAGATAAAAATCAATGCGATTTTCATAATGTCATATTTGATTTTTTTAGTTTCCAGATCTGACCTCATACTCAGTCATCTCTGTTGACAAAGAAATAGACCAGCATAATTTGATAACAGCAAACTTTTCAGTTTATCGCAGCTATTTTGAAAATAAGTCATCGGGTTTGTAACATTGGGTGCTGTTTGGGTGAGATATGAAGCTATTTTCCAGCACTTTTTTCCCTAAAGAAAAGGCAAAAAACCGGGCTGCCTGCGGGATTGAAGCTTAATCATGGCTAAAAGGAGAGGCTTGTATCTGGTGATGATATTTTTTCTGAGTGAACCCTATTTTATTGCATCCCAGGAAATAACACGACAGCCCTTAATCTCAAAAGAATCGGGGACATCCGCAATGACCAGACCGTTGGTTGCCTTGTCATCTGCCAGGTTTTTCCATTTGATCAGGTTTTCAATATGCCCGGGCATGATGGTAGATGTCGCTTTTATCTCTATTGGGTATAACCTGGCATTCCTGTCAATAATAAGGTCAACCTCTATTCCGGCTTTTGAACGCCAGTAATACAATTCCGGTCGTTCACCCCTATTGTAAAATGCCCTAACCCATTCGGAGATAACCATAGTCTCAAATAATGGCCCTTTCATTGGCCCCTGAAGCAAGGGTTCGGGTGAATGTAAACCAAGAAGAAAAGTGGCGATTCCGGTATCAAGAAAATAGAGTTTCGGGCTTTTGATCATCCGCTTGCCAAAATTATTGAAGTGGGGGGGGAGAAGGAATATCTGAAAACTGGCTTCAAGGATACTCAACCATTTTTTTACAGTAGGGACACTGACCCCCACGTCCCGTGCCAACTCAGACATATTTAAGATTTGACCGGTCCGGGCCGCACAAAGGCGTAAAAACCGATGAAACGAATTAAGATCCCCAATATTCATAATCTGCCTGACATCTCTTTCCAGATAGGTCTGGATATAACTTGAAAGCCAGAGTTGTCTGTCTACCTCACTGTTTATTCTTATTTCCGGGTAAGTGCCTCGCAGCAGCCAGTCAGCGAGGGGTATGGGGTTGGCCTTTTTCACGGTTTTCTTTGACTCAAAAAACCGCTTCAAAATTTCATCCACGTCGGACCATTCGCCTCCCTTTCCTTGACTTTCTTCAATAGAAAACGGCAATAGCGTGAGCACGGCAATACGGCCCGACAGGGATTGACTGACACCCTGCATTAAAGAAAAGCTTTGTGAACCGGAAAGCAGCCAATTTCCCGGCGATCGGTTTTTGTCAATAGCCGATTTTATGTAGTGCAACAACTCAGGTGTGTACTGGATTTCATCCAATATAACAGGAGGAGGGTTATCTTTAAGAAAGCCGACAGGATCTTCAAGAACCCTTGCCCTGACATCAGGATTTTCAAGTGAGACAAATTGGTGAAACTTTGAAAATCTCTCAAACAAAAGCGTGGTCTTCCCTGACTGACGAGGTCCCGTGACCAGCACAGCCGGAAAAGTTTTCATGGCCTTTTTAATAGCGCCTTCTAAGGTCCTGGGAAGCATGCCAAAACCATATCATATCCATATTTAATTTTCAAGTTTAAATATGGACAATATTGCAGGGACGATCTTGAATTATTGTAGCCCATTTTCAAAAAAATCACTTTTGGTAGCCCATTTGATAAATTTTAACCATCGTTGAGGGCCAGCCACCAAGTAACCGGCTATCCTCGATTTCTATCGCGCAAACTCTGAACGGACCTGCGTCATTAAATATAGCATTCCACGTTATAGCGACAGGTTTTTGTAAGTATCTTAAAGCTCTCAGTTCCAAAAAATAATTTGCTGCAGCTGACTTTTGCCGACCTGCCTACATATAGACCCCTAAAAAAATCTTTTTTGGGCTGCGATAAAATCAGGGGAAAGCTGTATTTTTACCAAAGCAGGTAGTTTTAAACAAAGGGAGGAGCAGGCAATGAAATCAGCAATTCGGTTCAAATCTTTGGTTTTGAGGGCTACGGCTGTCGTGCCATGCATTTTTCTTTTATTAACAGATGCCTTGGCCGCCGGGGCACAGGCGGGTTGGTCTGCGGGCTCCATTATCGGACTCCTGGTGGTTACTGGCGTGATGTTCAGAATCCATCCGGTTCTGGGCAGTATCACCCTGTTTGCCGGACTGGTGAATCTGGTAAGGATGTTTTCCTGAACGATCTCGAAGCAGTCAATGGCCTCCAGCCCCTGGGGCCGGCGTTAGAAGGGGACGGGAACATAAATTCGAGGGATATGTGAGAAGAGACAAGGAGCAAAATGATGCAACGCGAAGACACGATCAGGATCAACACCAAGCTGGTACAGGCGAGGCAGCCGTGCCGGATTCCCCTGGCGGAGATGATTGGCAGGGAACGGGAGATGAGAAAGATACTGGCTGCCTGGATGGGCGGAGAGCGAGTGATGCCCCTTTCGCCGCTGCTCGTCGGCGAGGCGGGCCTCGGCAAAAACAGAATGGTTTACGAATGCGCTCGCATGTGCAGAAGGGATCTCTACATTGTACAGGGGACCGAGGATTTGACGGCTGAAGAGTTGGCCTGTAGCGTGCGCTTCAGCGATGACCCCGACAAAAAGATGGATTATATTGCATCGCCCCTGGTAACGGCATTGATCAAGGGGGGCGTCTGCTTTGTGGACGAAATCGGCAAAATGTGCCCAAGGGCGCTGGCGGGTCTGGCGAGCCTCCTCGACGAAAGGCGGTATATCGACTCGACGAGCCTCGGCGAACGGGTCATCGCTCATCCCGGATTCAGGTTCATTGCCGCCACCAACACATCCGATCTGGAACACACGCCTCTTCCTGACTTTATCCGATCGAGGTTGCGGCCGGTCATTACCGTGGGCTACCCCGGCCAAAGCGAGATCAACAGGATAATCGAAACACGGTTCTCGATCCTAATTGAAGATCGGGAGCGCCATCTGGACTGTTTCTGGTCGAACTGGAGGAGCCGCTACGGGGACAGGTCCCCCAGCCCCCGGGACACCATCTACATTTTTGCCTTTGCCTTAAACCTTGCCGATCGCAGCCCCCGCAACGGCGACGGCATCATCGACCTTGAATACCGTCCTACCCGAACAGAGCTGAAGACCTGCCACATCGAAGAGGCCTTCGAAACCTTTCAGGAGAGCATGGGAGAGGTGAACTGATGGCCTCGACTCCTATAATCCAACAATACGGGGAATCATCCCTGTATGCTGTCCCCGGGGTACACTTCAATAACCTTTTTGCCCGGGAGGTTAACCGGCTTTGTGCCGACCCCCACACTCGACCGAGTGCTATCGCCGTGGAGATTGACCCTTACCTGGCGGCTGCCGCCCTGGGGTGGTTGAAGGAACTGGAAGGGGACGGCACCAAAAAACTTCCCATTATGCTGGGTCTTATGGGAACAAACCGCTTCATCAGAGCATCTCTGAAAGAAAAGACCCGGCGCCTTCAGGTTGAAATGGGCATGGATCTTTCCGAAATGTCTCCGGCTCTTCTCCATAGGGAACTGGGATTGCAAACCCACGAACTTCTCTGTCTATCCCCGTCGGATTCCATCGTGGAAGCTCTTCGCTGTGCTATTGAACTGGAAGTTCCGGTCTATGGCGTCGACCTCCAAGGCTCTGCAGGCGGTTCCGGCCGAGATGCGGTTATCCGGGATCCTTCCGCAAGTCCGGACGCGTGGGCTTTTGTCCTTGCCAATGCCGTTCTCGCAGATCAACAGCGTGACGAGGAGGTTGACATTCGCAGGGAATTGGCCATGGCAGCGCGCCTTAAGACGCTTCTTCAAAAACATTCTAAAGTCCTTTTTACAGGGGGGCTCGCCCATTGGATCCGAATTTCGGATCTCCTAAAAAATGATTCGCTGAGACCCGCACCGGTTCGGAATGTGCAAGATGCAGCAGGCAGAGGCTACATAAGGGTTGTCATCCATCCGGCTCTCGCACTCAGATGCATTAATCCGATTCCTGGCATTCCGCTCCTTTATGAAGAGACTCGGATCCCTGCGAACAAGTCATCGGCAGAGAAAAAGCTTGTGAAACCTATTCGCTTTCAGGACCATACCAGCATCTTTCGGGAATACATGGATCGAGCCTATCGCGGGTACTTCCATAAAGAGAACATGAGCGGAGAAGAAGAAAAAGAACGTCACAAGGATTTGGAGAGCTTGCCTGCTTTCGAAGCCTACCTCAAGAACCTCTGCCTGCTCGGACACCGCCGAACACCTCATTTTTACTCGGTTTTGGGGTCCGCACGGGAGACCATGAGTCCCTCGTTCGTTCGAGCCCTTTCGGAGACTTTCATGGACATTCCCTGGGCCAACCCGGAGGACTTTCCGGAGTGTTCGATTCTTGCGCCCTCACGGGAAGCGGGCGGCAAGGAGAGCGTGGTGCTCATTCGGAACCGAGGTGAGACAGAAAAAGTTTATCCTCGATTCCTCCACACGAGCATCGGAAAAGGCTACGCCGAGGTAGATTCGAACTGGGGTGAATCTGGTGAAGCTTCGAAAGTTCATGATCTCCAGGGTTATGTGCACACCTGGCCTCCTTGGGATTATCTTTTGACATCTTTGTCACTTCGAGCTGTAACCTTAGGAAAACAGAGGAGAAAAAGGATGAGAACACAGGTTTTCGAGGGAAATCTTCTCGAAGGTATTGATGTGAAGGCTACGGTCCGTGCCTTCTCCAGAGGGCAAGAGCGATATTATGTCAGAGAGTTAGCCAAGGTGACCGAGTCTTATCTTAACCCATTGGATGGTTTTCCTGTTGTTTGGATTACTGACGACCATCCGTCGACTTTAAGAAACTGGTCTCTACTTTATTATCTTTACGAAGCTTACGAACCCTATGTCAGGAACAGGGAAGTCCTGGCCCGTGTAATTGAGCAGGAGGGCCCGGACATGGTGGCCATTATCGTCTGCATTAAAGGGTCTTCCCTTCTTGCCAATGGCTGCGAAGGAAAATGCATTACGGTTGATCAGTACTGTGGTCTGGCCGCCTTCCATCCGGTATGCTGGACAAACAGACAGATCGTGCACTGGGCAGAGAAAACCCAGTTTCGAAGAAGTCCCTTCTCCAAGAATAGCCGTCCGGCCAGTGAGGTCGTAAGAGGTTTTGGCATGCAGGCGAACCCTAACTTGCGAGAAAAGGCCATGAGTAGACATTGGTCTACGACCCTGATCCTTGCCGTAATTCCATACGCAGAACGTACAATCACGGTAGTTGCTCCCAGAGGTTACGTCATTGACGAGCCGGTTTTCGAGCAGGCCAGGCTCAGGGGCATATCGGTCCGC
>ENA-OSEO01006376-OSEO01006376.1-sediment-metagenome-genome-assembly--contig:-NODE-6376-length-10638-cov-10.953035_pt1 | contig 10638 bp, 6 predicted proteins | sample MGYA00237883_ERZ534232 | MGnify/ENA metagenome assembly ERZ534232
CGGAGTGAATGCCCCGGAATGGCACAGAAAGAAACTGGTCTTCTGCGCCTAAAAATGGCTTTTTTCAAGATCGACTAGCTAAACTCATTCTCAGGCTGTCCAAACATTGGGTTCCATCTCTATGGTCGGTGGAAGATAGCAGGTCACTAACTGGAAAACCTTAATGATTGAGATGATAATTAAACAGCTTCAAGATCAATCGAGTTAGCCTACTTGTCCTTTGTTTTTTTTCTCCTCCTTTCTTTTGCCCAAAGGTCACTGCAATGGTCAAAGAATTTCAAAGTATTGAAGTGTTTCTGTTCCGCTCCTTTTGGCACACCATGATTAGCTAACAGAGTGAGACACTTTGCTCTTCTCTTTTCACCCGTAGTGATTGGTTGCACGCCTTTCACATAGAAACCTTTTGGCCAATTGACCACCTTGAGTGATAATGAAGCACGATCCTTAAAAGGCACATCGTAGTCAACAAAAATGCGGTCAAGGTTTCCACTTGATTGTTCGATGAGGGCCTGCATTATCATTGTTGCCTGCGGAGTTGCGTTTATCCCCATCCAGTCTGCTGAGTCATACCAAGCTGCTGCATCGGTCACGGCCTCACCCATAACTGTATTCGATTCGTCACTAACATAGAACTTACCAATTGATAGAGACCCCCGAAACAGGATACCTTGCGCCAAAGAATCGACCATGAATTTTCTCATAAGTAAACCGAAGTGCTCAGTGTCCTCCAGGGAAGGTTGCGCAGGTGTACAGAAGATAATAAGTACCGTGTCATTGAAGGTAAATGTAGAGACTGAGCTTTGTTCAATCAGTCCTCTCACCTCTTTGGTATGAACCTTATCCTGAAGAATCTTCAACACCCTTTCGCGCGATTCTAAGAATTTGGCTATCTCTTGATCGCCATAACTCGCTGCCCCTAACGCGTCAAGGATAGCAATGATACCTTGCTTCTGTTCCATTCACATATGCCCTATTTAATCCAATATTCAGCCCAACCAACTTTTCGGCCAATAATAAAGCCGATAAGGCACCAGACCGTCTGTTAATTCGACCATTTGATAATAACATATGAGATTTCAATAATTAAATAGAAATAAACTATTTTGTTTCGTTTCTGACTATGCTGTTCCCAATGGATGGTTCCATTCATTAACATTTACTCTACCTCATCATTCTTATCCTCTGACGCCCCCATAAATTCGCTGATCTCACGGGGAGTGTAATATTTGAACCGGATCCTTTTGCTCAACCTGGCAGTGTAGTTGGAAAAGTCCATAACAATCTGCCGGCCTTCAGCCATCAGTTCTTCGCCTTCCTCATGGGAGATTCCGTTCATTTCACCCAACCGGGCCTTGAAATGGGCATATGCCATATCGAATTGCCGTAGAATATTGAAAAGGGTCGAGCCAAGCGGTGAGTTGATTTTTAAAACCCGTGAACCGCGCTCCTTGACCATGTTGATCTTTCGTTCCTGGATCTCCTGCCAAGTTGGTTTGGTGTCTTTCTGTTCACTCATAGAATTCCCTCTCTTAGGCTGAAATAATTTTCTCGTTCCTTCTGATTTTGTAGCGATTCCACAGGTCCAGGAGATACACGGAACCGTATGGAAAAATAGCTGCTGCCAGCATAAGCAATGCGCTTTCGGTTGCAACCGGCAGCAGAAACGGTTTAATCTCTAAGAACCCGTAATAAATGTTTGCGGCCTTGGTGCCAAACAATTGGGCCGCCTTCCAAACATTTGTCGGTGTGCTCACTTTGGAAATAATCATGTAGATCACATAAAGCAGGAAAGCTTTTATCAGCAGAGACATGGCCCTGCCGAGAAGAAGAGAGTTAATGCTCTTCCTGGTTATGTTGCCGACGTAATAACAGCTGATATACGAGCACATAAGGGTGTTGATGATCAGAACCAGATACGGAACAATTCCAAACAGGATTCGACTGACCATATCAAGTTCCGGCAGAACAAAAGGGAAAAGGTAAAAGTAAAAAAACGGAAACAGGAAGGCCAGTGCCACTCCTTCGTGAAATCCACTTGTCACCCCGATCCTGAAAAAATCAAGTGTCCGTTCCAAGGTGAGAAACTCAGCCGGAATATTCTGGCCTTTACACTCGATCACATAAAACTGCTGGATCTCGGAAATGGCGTTAAGCAAATTCCTGGGTCGATAGATTCTCCCGGCATCAGTGGTAATGATCTGGGCGTTAATATCGCTTGTTTCCTTTCCGTTATCTCTTCCGCGGGTCATATCGGTCTTGTTATGCATGAAGAAAATGTTTAATTACTACCTATCCACTCTTTCCGGCAGGGGTGACATGTTTCCAGCGTTGAAAGCAAAATTTCGTACAATTATGGTGATGATAATTCGGCGGAATCTGCAGGCACGCTCTCAGCGCCAATGTATGGAAAGTATTTTAAAGTAGAAGGTCATTTGAAGCGTGGTTACGTGGAGCAAAGAACCACCATCTGCTGGATTTAATATCGAACGGCACTTAGCTCGTCTGACCCCCCCTTCCACTCCCCTTGAAGTATGGGCTCGAAACAATATCAATGTTTACGCTGTAAGAAAATGGAAGAAAAGATTTAGCATTTCATTGCTCGCAGGCTTGTTGACTGAGCCTGCACTGCATGCAAATGGATTAAGGTTTGAATGGCTGCAACGTCTCGTCTTCGCAAAAGCTAACGGTAATAGGAAACCAAAACCTCCTGAGTTGAGCCGAGCCCTGAATCTCGGCTTGGAAAAAGCACGTGTACTGAGTTTAGAAGACCCTATTGAGGACTTGTTTTGTGAAATCATTGTTACCGGAAGAGGTAACTTTCGAATCTTTACGGGTAACTGGGAAACTCCAGGGCCATACACACAGACATTATTAGATGCATTTGAGGCGCTACCTCCAGCTCCTCAAAAGGACGCTGCACTAAATAGTGTTTATGCGATTTTACGGTTAAGCGATGAATTAGCTCAAAGATCACACGTCGATCGGCTTTCACAGTCAGGGGGGGATCCAAAAGTCTTCATTGAAGTTCCTGATGTCGCTACCCTAAATCGTTACGCAGCGCGGGTAAGATTTACAAATGATGAATTGTCAGGCTTTGGGATTGAAAGGCAATTACTTTCGCCCTTTTTTCTTGCGCTTCATCATTTTCCTTATATTGGTACAAGCGAACTGGGAGATAGTCCTCTGGAATTTCAGCCGCTCTTGCCAGATTCCAATGGTATAACTGTAGCAAGTCCGGCGGGGATTTCATTGGCTATTCGGGCTTTGTTGATTGATGTGGCAATACGCGGTGGAATTCAAAATCTACTGCTTTTTCAGATGATGAGGGAGCAGGAGGGTTATTCGGAAGAAACCAGCTTTTGGCCTGTTCGCAAGATACGACTCGATATCCCAGATCAACAATTCCTTCGAAGCTCCATTATACAGAGCTTGGAAGGTCGACACCTTCAAATCATTCAGATTCCAGGTAATTTTGATCATTTCCCTTCAAAAGGGTTTGCATCGGTCAGAAGAACGGACAGTATACTCAATAGTGCTTTTGCCAATAAAGTTTCGTATTTTTGGGACCACATAAGACGGCAACCACAAGTTAGAGACAGCACGACAGTCTTGCTATTAAGTGGCTGGGGGGCACCTCAAGTGATAGAACCGTCGATTGATCATGACAAAGCTCCTGAAGGATGGCGCTTCATGGCCGTGACCTTCGCAGACGTAGCTACTCTTGGTGCGTGCGAGAATGGAAAGTTCTCCAGTGTCCGACGTATACTTGATCAAGTCGAACTACTCGAAGGTAATGGGTTCTCATTTATGAATCCAAACGGGCTGCTTAACCTTTTTGGGTTCTGGCAGAGCACAAAAGGCAATTTAATACCGGAACACCTTCGTGAGATTGAACCTCCGTGTACACTCTTGCTTCCAACCGATGAGCTTCTAGCACCAAGGATCGAGGCAGCAACCAAGCGCGATTTCCGCGCACTGCCGTTTACAGATGGCACTTTTAAAAAAGTCCTGCTAGAGGACTGGGACACATTCCAACCAGTCTATGCAAGCCTAGCCGATCTTGATCAAGGGCGACTTGTGGGTGCGGTACGTATAGAAGGGCGCGTTTGGTGGGTTGTATCAGCCGAGGAAGAAAATGTGCCGAGAGAGGAGCGCTATCACTTGTGGGAAACGGTCCTTCGATGGCTTGCTGCAATTGGTCCAGAAGTGATTCGGCTTTTTCCAACAACATTTCCCGAGAGCCCAAGCGCTGTTTCAATCAATACTCCTTCCATAAGTGCATTTGAAGAAATTAAAAAACAGGTAAGTATTAGGAAGGAAATTGCTGCATGCGTTAAAGTTTTTCTTTCCCCGGGAATATCCGAGGTCGTTTTAACGCCTGACTGGCTAGGACATGTCCAAGGACGCGAGAATGACGCTGAAGTTGAACTTGTTGCTGCGGTTCTTGAGGCCCTCCAGTTGCCAGTGCTAGAAAAAGTATCTCGCGATGTTCTTCGTCAAGTCATTCGAACGGCGATGGATTCAACCGATTGGAGATGGATGCATGTTCAGGAAGCTCACTTTCCATTGGAGCGCCTTGCAAGTAACGGTCTTCTTGGGAGTTTTGAGGAAATTCCTTTGTCGGCCTTTACTTTGGTGAAATGTGGTTCAATTTGGCAATTTCGAGACAGATCTGAGGGAACCAAAATAACGGGTAAAGAAGACTGTAGTAAATTTCTGAATCAGTATCGGGAGAATATCCTCCATATTCTTATATCCCGTATCCGACGTTTTAACCGTGACAAACTTGTAATTTCAGCTGCAATTGGGTATCAGGCTGCTCGACAAGAACAAGCTCGCTGGCGTCTTGCGATAAGGGCTATGAGAGCAATTCATGGTGAAACAGCAGACCAAAAAGCATTCCAGCGACAAAACGCAATTAACGCCGTACAACGCGCTGCGAAAATAATTATGGAAATCGCTGCATGTGAGGCATCCAGAACTACAGACATGGTAGCTGACAGACATGATATGGAGGATATTTTTGCGATTGCTCTCTTGCTTTTTGGAAACGGGCAACTTTTTGCAACCATCCGTGCAGGTCTAGTTCCCCCAACGCTGTGGATAAGCCCAGCTGGGGATCTATTAAGTGATCGATCTGCCTTAGAGGCAGTGCTTATGCCTGCAGTGCGATTGGTCACTACGAAAATTTTGAACGAGGCTGATGAAGCTTATGGACGTATTCCCCCAATAACGGAGCCTTCATCTGATGGCAAGCTTTTGATTGATGATGATTTTCGAGCAGCAATCGAAGCAGAATATCAAGCAACGGCGGAAGCTTTTGTAGATCTGCAATTCGCGATTCTACAAATCGCCGAGAAGCGAGAGTCTGGTGTCCTAATCATGAAAAGATCAGAGCTAGCGAGAGAACTGAACGAGAATAAGTACTACATATACAAAGCCACTGAAGCCATGCTCGACCGCCTCACGTTATTATCCAGAAATAATTGGCACGACCTGTCCGCAGGCATGACAGAAAGAGACTTAGATATAAGTAGGTTTGATCGACCATATTCACTCATTAATCGTCCCTTGCTCACACTGGAGTCTGGCGATGATCCATTGCTGTTGATCTCGCCGATCCTTATAAGTGATTCGATTATGTATGTGCTGGCCGGCTTAAGGGATGGAAGTCTTCAAAATCAATTCTGGATTTCCAAAGAAGCCAAAAGCTATGTCGGGATGCGTTCCAATTGTGCAGGGCTTGCATTTGAGGAACGTGTTGCTGAAAAGTTGAGGGACCTTGGATTAAGGGCATGGACTAGGGTCAAGCTCTCCTGGATTTTAAATGCGAAGGTGGACGCTGAACTAGGCGATATTGATGTGCTTGCTGTAAGCGATGACAATCAGAGGCTTTGGGTGCTCGAAGCAAAGGATTTACGATTTTGTCGGACAGAAGCGGAGGTATCGGCGCGTCTATCAGAATATCGCGGGAGAATGGTGATTGACGCGAAGGGGCGCAATAGACCTGATAAGATGCTAAGGCACATAAGACGTGTTCGATACCTACGAGCGAGAAATGATTCTGTGTGTGCCCGCCTAGGCTTAAAAAATCCACCTGAAGTTCACGGTCTTCTTGTTGTCGACTCGCCTCAACCTATGAATTTTTACATGCTCGACCAGTTGGAGGACGGCCAAAGCGCCTTTCTTGAGGCGATCGATGAGATCAACTTTTGATAACAGCAATATGTTCAGCGACAGTAGGTTCGATATTTTGTTTATCGGTTAGAGAGGAAGACTGGAACAAATTTATTTTGTATGGGGCAAGATAATAGCAATTCTTTATCATTATTTTGCAAGCATTGCTTTAAAGTTGAAAGCAGAAGTTTCCTTACGGGTTATTAATGATACAGGATCGCAGCCCAAATAAATAGCAGTAATCGAAGTAATATGACTACGCACCGAAATGTTGTGCTGGCCGCCCTTGCCAACCTGACGGACGCCGCAAAGTTCGAAGATTTGGTGCGCGCCGCCCTCCCCAGTATTGATACCAGATTCAAGAGCCTGACTCCTACTGGAGTGGGTGCACACGGGAAGACGGTGCGGGATCCTGTGGATGGCATTGGTTTTGCGTGGAATAATCAAGGTCAAACCTGGGTGACTTTTCAAGCGACTACACAGCAGACGAAAGTGGCCGAGAAACTCCACGAGGACTACGACAAGGCCTTAGACCGTCTTCCACCTAAGGACAAACTCTCGCCACATGCTGTCGTGGCACTGGCAATCAACACCGATGTGGGCTCAGGTGTTGTGGCGGAGCTCATAGAGCGCGGAAGGAAGGATGACGTACTGGTTTACGTTGTCAGCGTGACAAAGCTCGCCGACGTCTTGACTGAGAGTGCAAATCACGGTTTGGCGCACGCCTTTCTGGGTGTTCGTCCGCGTCTTGCCAACGAAGAGAGCCTCCGCCAAGCTTCAGGACACTTCCTCGACTCGCTAGAATCGACACTTTTCGGCCAGGTGGGATCGATGCCGCAGAGTCTCGTTCTGGACGACCTTGTAAACGCAACAAAGTTCCCGTTAATCGAACTTATCGGCACATCGGGACAGGGCAAGACTTCAACTGTCGTTCAGTTGGGTAAACTGATAATGAAGCGAGGGGGCATATTCCTGCACATCCCGGAGACCGTTCTCGAAGGTTACACTTCGTTAAGCGCAGCAATCGATGCAGTCCTCGAAGCAGAAGGTTGGCAATTCGAGGACAGCCCTGGCTCATTCATCACAAGCGGGCGCTCGTCCACGGAAGTCCTTGTTGCAGTCGATGACTTACAGCGCCTCGCTGCCCCGCAAAAGGCTCTTGATAAGGTGCGATCTTGGAGCCGTCAATTTAACAGGATCGCCGGTGTGAAAATTACAATCCTCTGTACTCGGTGGCCCCAAACAAGCGACCTCCAGGAGGGAAGGAAAACAGCCGCTAATCGCATCTCTTGTGTTTCTCCCCAACAATCTGATCTTGTCGCATACGCAAGAACCGCCTTGAATGCCCTCGGACAGGACCTGTCGGAATACGATGCTAGATCGCTTTTGGAAAGCTTGGGGGACGACCCTCTCCTATTGGGTGTCCATCTTGAGACCTACCAACATATCAATGTAAGACCGACACCTCGCGAGGTTTGGGTATCTTTCATCGAACGCGCCATTCAGATTTCATCCGAGACGAGCCATTTGACCCCCGTGGAGACCAAAGCTGCATGGGATTGGCTGGGTGACCGCTTGTTAGGGTGCGGTAGATTGGCTCGTCAGCTTGAGCTAATGAAAGAAGCATATGACATGGGACATGCGCGGAGCTTGGCTGCCTTACTTCAATCGGGCATACTCGTGCGCTCTATTGATGGGAGGATATGCTTTCGACATGACCGTCTACGAGACTGGCATGTAGGATCACGCATCTTGGCCCACTATCAACATGGTAATCTGGCAGAAGCCTGGCCTTATCGCTGGGACCCATACTTCAATCAAGCAATTGCAGACACAGTGGTCCAATCAAACTACGATGAAAGGTTGGTGAACTTGGTGGCAGAAAACAGGCCAGAGGCCTTATTTGGGACCTTGTGGGACCAAAACGTTTCCGCGGAAGCTATGTCATCCATGCAGAAGTGGGCGTCGGAACATGACCAGGCTTGGAGTTTCGAACCAGGAGTCGAGTTTGCTGTTCGGTCCATCATAGGCGTCCGCCATCCTGAGCTAAGCACAATCCTTGACGCGCTACCTCCGTGGCCCGCTGTCCAACTGGCCCGTATGGCCCACGGCGATGTGAACGCTGCATTGAAAGAATTTATGCGCTCTGGTCTTTCGATAAGATATCTAGCGCGTGACGCAGCCCTTGAGGCAGGTCTAGCGTATTACGGCGATCGGCTCATGGAAGGACTCAAACGTGTGCTGCAGGAACCACCCGGGGAAGAGTGGATTAAGGCTGCGATTGATTTAGTTAGCGCTTTACGCGCCGTTGATCTAGCTCCACTTGTTAGGAACCTCGCTGATGCCAAGCCTAACCTTCTCCATCATGCTATTATCTTCGAGTACCTCGCCATGCCAGAGGATTTCGCCAGTCACGGCGAGTTTTTGTTGCGTCATTGGTTAAAGTTGCGGTCCGAACTGGGCAAGGGCGACCACGACATCTGGATCGACGAGATTAGATTTGCATTCGCCAACTCTCCCATGAGCGAGGAAGCCACAAAGGCTCTGACCCAATCCATGCTCACCCTTCACTCCGGTTGGGAAGGATCCTGGTTACTTCATGATGTGCGAACCGCTTACGGTGCAGTGGCGACCGTGCGACTCTTTGCCCAACATTGTCAAGGTCGGTCGAATACATACGAACAAATTTGGTTCGCTAAGACTAGCATTTTTGACAGTCACACGCGACAGCTGCGACGAATTCCAGCGTGTCCAGAAGAGCGTCCTGCAATACTCGACTTAGCTAAGAACGACGAGGACGATATGGTTCGAAGGGTAGCCACGTGGGTGTGGTTCATGGATCCACGATCGGAGGACTTGGACGACATTTTGGCTCTGATGACCGACGAGAACGAGCCACAAGCCGTACGAGCTCGTGCGCAGATAGGTGACTCGAGAACAATTCCATGGATTACCGAAAACGCAAGGAAATGGGCACACTACATTGAATGGCTCGTTCACGTCTGGGTGCCAGAAGCGCGGGTGTGCTTCGAGGAATGGTTCGACGAACAGCTGGATGCGCACTACGCGGATAAACCGGAGTGCGATTCGTGGGACGCCGCGTACAAGGTTCTACTCATGGTTCAGAGGGATGAAGCAAGGGAGATTCTCGAAAAACGATTGGATCGACTACCACCTGTTCACCAGCTTGTACAAGCCGCTCTTTGTGTCGAGTCACAGCCACTGCGAAATTGGGCATTTAGTCATGTGCGGAATGGCCCTGCACCCTCACCCCTTCTTAAGCACATGTTCTTTGTGTTTGGGTCAGATCAGGACGGACCACTAGTTCCCATCACATCCTCCCAAGTTCGACAATGGGAACCGATCTTCAAGTATTTCCGCGATCGCGATCTGGATAGTCTGTACCGCATTTGTCGGCGCGACGGCGATGAGGATTGGATACGCCCTCGACTACGATCGAGATTATTGAAAAATTATCGCCAGTGGCTGTGCCCAACGAACAAAGATTTGGAAGAGGAACTTCGTACTGAACTAGAACATGCTCGTTCATTGTTTGCATTAAGACTCCTCGAGGATTCCCCAGCATCTCATGAAGAGTTGCTTCAGGCCTTAATGAAGGTTATCGAAGGTCACGACATTGAAGAGATTGCAGGTAAGCTGGAGCGCCCGCTGCGACAATGGTGCACTCGAGAAACACTCGCAAATTTCTGGGTCCGCCATCCGCCAACCGGACAGATAAGCGAGCTAGCTAAACGTCGCACGACGTACTTGGTGGCTATGCAAAATCCTCCTGCATGAGGTAATATTGCTGCAGATGTGCTAACAAATCGATCAGCATTATAGATCTAAATAGATGGTGTGGATGGCGGATCAATTACCTCTTGCTTACTTGTAAGTCAGCCGACTTTTTTCTTTTTGGGGCTCGCGGCGGCTGACCTCAGTCGTTTTCAGATCGAAGGCATTAATATCAATAAAATAAGGGCTATTCTCAAGTGTTTCTAGTCTGCGAGTATACTTGGTAATTCATTATTCAGTCTCATCGTTCATGTACGGTTTAACTGAATGAATATTTCGTAATATATCGGATTTATTCTGTTCCATCTCGGCAATCGAGCCGAAGATCTCGGCATGGAAGGGTGTGTAAAATCCTTTCATGCTGTCGCCGACCTTTTTGGTGACAGTGAAATAACCACCAAAGTAATTGTCTTTGATCAGGCCTCTAGCGATAATGTCATTTTCTCGACGTAATTGGTGAACTATGGTAAAGAGCACTCGTTGCATAGTTGGATCTTTCTGGGCCATGGTGGCAATCTCCATGCATCCTGCTCTTTCCGCCTGCTTTCGGGCTACTTCTTCCAGCACCTTTGCCTGGAAATATACGTAACCGTCCGGCATGGAAAAGGCCATGAACCTCCGGCCGAACATTTTGTTGATGTAGGGTTTTAGTCCCTCCAGGAATTG
>ENA-OSEO01006377-OSEO01006377.1-sediment-metagenome-genome-assembly--contig:-NODE-6377-length-10635-cov-8.801951_pt1 | contig 10635 bp, 12 predicted proteins | sample MGYA00237883_ERZ534232 | MGnify/ENA metagenome assembly ERZ534232
CGCCTTTCTTTATGGCTTCAACTGAACTTTTTATGGTTCCGTGACCAGTTAAAATGATACACATGGTTCTGGGTGTTCTTGATTTTGTATATTCAAGGACTTGAATACCGTCCACATCAGGCATCATGAGGTCTGTTAGAACCATATCATACTCATAACTCTCCAACTCTTTTATTGCCGACTTACCACTGGAGGCCGTTTTGACTTTATAATTATTAGATTCCAGTATATTCTCAATAAGTTTTAACACTTCTGGGTTATCATCAACGATTAATATTTTAGACATAATATATTCTCTTAATGGGAAAGGGGCATTGAGCAAGAATTATATTAACTCCAATATAAAGTTATGTTTTAGCCTTTTACGAGAAGATTATCATCTAATATTGCAATATTTAAAACAAATCAAGGGGAAAAAAGCTTAAGTGTGCATACTTCATGCATAAATGAGGATTTTTGTTGAAGGTCAATTTGAAATACCGGACTTTGAAAGGGGGGATGAAAAAAACCACCTCGATACGAAATCTATCGGAACAGGATCGTTGGAGTACCGTGACAAGCCAGCATATGATTCAGTAATTTTGCGGGAGTTATCTTATGCTGAGCATAACCCCGGGGCAATAGGCTCCGCATTTCACGGGGCAGGCGCAGAGATTGGGCAAAAAAGACATTTGGCTGGACACTATATATAATCCCCGCGATTGAACTTATATATCGCCACTTTTGCAGTCACAGCCAATTCCTCAACGATTCGATCAAGCGCTTTGTCACCATGGAATTTATTCGCAGCTTCAGACTCGAATCTGTTTACTTCTTTTTCGATATTGTCCACCAAAGGTTTGATATCCTTTAATGTTTTAGCAGAATTTGCCAACTCTCCGGCATAATTGTCTAAAAGATTGAGGATCTTATCAGTTTGTTCTAAAATATTATTTTTACTGTCAACAGGAGAAGGGCTGGTGGCTGCATTTATTTCATTAATGGTTCGGTCAAATATATGTTTGAATTGATTATTACCTTCTATATTTTTGGTTGACTGCAATGTTGCCGTGAATGAATTGTTTATTTTATTAATATCCATTTTTCAATCCTTTGTTTATCCTTATATCTGTTTTTATCTATTCTTTATATATTCGGCACTGCCCAGGGGTTACTTTAGAGAATTATAATTGTTTTTCAAAAACATTTTCGCTTCGACATTTGACCTGAAGATCAGCCGTCAAATACTTTAGTTAATTTTTCGCTTATAGTTTCCGCAGTAAACGGTTTTACCACGTAATTGCTGACACCCGACTTAACGGCTTCTACAATATTATCTTTTTGAGCTTCAGCTGTAACCATTACAAAAGGAATTTCCTTTAATTCATCATCTGATCTCACGGCTTTTAATAAATCTATTCCCGGCATTTCCGGCATATTCCAGTCACATAAAATCAAATCAACTTTTCCTTTTTTCAGCTCTTTAAGTGCACTTTTACCATTATCTGCTTCTATTATATTTTTAAAGCCGATTTGCTTGAGAATATTTCTTACAATTCTTCTCATGGTGGCAAAATCATCGACGATGAGAACCTTCATATCTAAATCCATACTTTTAAATCTCCTTATTTATTTTTCTGTATTCAAATATTATTGGTATGTTGATTAAAATTATACTACAAACCAAAATCAATGTCTAATCACTTTTAGAGAATATTAGTTTCCCATCTTCGCTATTACAAACTCACTAAAAGTTCGTTTATATCTCTTATATCTCTCCGGTTAAGTCCATGTCCCGATTTTTTGGTCCCGCCAATTCGACAACCTTATTCTCAACCGTCTTTTGTAGTCCCTTTATTGCACATGCGGCAAAATTTTCCGCCTGAGGGTAATAGGAGAATTTATGCAATTTTTGGGCCCGCTTTTTCTTTTCTAATGGCCCCCCTTTGATTTTGAAATACCGAGGCAATGATCCTTTCTTGATCATTCACACTTAGATCAAGGAACTTTATCCCAAGAGAGTATAGGGTCCTACCGGATTCTTCGACTTTGGTTGCACGAACAACCTCACCAAATATATTCATAACAACAAGCGGTATCTTTGAAAGATTAAATTTGGAATGAAGAATCTGTCCAGTTTCAACGGGCGCATCCACCATGATATTCATACCTGAGCCGCTTATATTTAATCCCTGTCCAAACTGACCTTTAATCTGTTTGTCTTTTGTTAAAAGCTCTAAAATTAGATCCAATTTTTCGTCCATCTGTACAAGATAATTTATCAATGAGGCATCGGTTACTGTATCAGTGCCCATTTTTGGGTCTAGTGCATCAATAGTGAGTTCTTTTTGAGATGAATGGGAAATTGTCTCATTGGACTTTAAAAATGTTTCATACTCATCTAAAGTCATTGTCTTAAATTTAATTTTAAAAGAAAAATTCCCCCTGACATAAGAACGTCTCTCAATATGAGGCATATTTGTCACCTATTCTGATATGGGAAAAATGGAAAAATTTTTAAAGAAAATATGCAACTATTATACCATATATTTTAAAGTTTTTATTATTATAATCCCTTTAATTGAAGAGTACCCAGCATCCCTCCTAAAACTGGACTTTCTATTTCACTGCTAACTTAAATATTTCGTAAGTGTTTAGATATTTGAAACAAATCTGTGTTTAGGAAGCTTCAGGTGTGCTTAAATTTTTACTGGAAGCTGTTTGAGCAGATTACGGCTCGTTATGAAAAAACCATTCCAGATTAGCTTGAATGCACTCATATGGCCTTAAAACCAAAACCATTCTCAGAAGCTAAATCCGGTTTTTTCATTACGAGCCGTTATCTACGAGTTCTTTCAGAAAAAATTTAAGCACACCTGGAGCGATTCATTTTCAAAAGGCTAAACGCTTACCAAATATTGTATCGGAAGATCGTGGAAAACATGGTACCATTCGAAATGCCCGATAAGAGCTAAAAAAATAATCCGACTTCCATAAAAAGTCAAAACAAATTTTTTGACATAAAATGCTTTGTATTGTAAATAAAGATGAAAACTTGCCTTTAAATCTCGATAACAATCACTTTAAAGAGGGTATGGTTATGAAAACTTTTGCCAGGCTCGATCGTCTTCCTCCGTACGTATTTGCCAGCGTCAACAAAATAAAAATGGATGCCAGACATGAAGGGAAGGATATCATTGACCTTGGAATGGGAAATCCCGACATCGGCACCCCGCAGCACATTGTGGACAAGCTCCTCGAAGCGGCGCAAAAGCCCCAAAATCACCGATATTCCGCTTCCATGGGCATTACCAAACTGAGAATGGCGATTTCAGACTGGTATAAACGCAGATATGACGTTGACATCGACCCGGACTCCGAAGCCATCGTTACCATCGGTGCGAAAGAAGGTATATCCCACCTCATCCTGGTAACCATCCGGCCGGGTGATGTGGTGTTTACCCCCAACCCAACGTACCCGATCCATCCCTATTCGGCAATTATCGCCGGTGGTGACGTCCGGGGGATACCCGTCGGACCGGGCCATGATTTTTTCGAAAATTTGATGAACGCAACCCGTCAGACCTGGCCCAGGCCCAAGGTCTTGATAATCAGCTACCCGCATAATCCGACCACGGAAGTCGTGGACATCGGATTTTTCGAGAAAATCGTGGATTATGCCAAAGCGCACGATATTATGATCGTTCACGATTTTGCTTATGCAGACCTGGCGTTTGACGGGTATCAGCCGCCCAGTTTCCTCCAGGTCAAAGGCGCCAAGGATATCGGGGTTGAATTTTTTTCGCTTTCCAAAAGTTACAGTATGCCCGGCTGGAGGGTAGGCTTTTGCGTCGGAAACAGCGAAGTTGTGGGAGCCCTCCGCAGAATCAAAAGTTATCTGGATTACGGAATTTTTCAGCCGATCCAGATTGCATCCATCATTGCGCTGAACGGCCCTCAGGAATGCGTTAAAGAAATATGCGACACCTATAAAACGCGAAGAGATGCCCTGATATCCGGCCTCGAGCGTGTAGGCTGGGAAATCGAAAGCCCCAAAGCGACCATGTTTGTATGGGCCAAAATCCCGGAAAAATACATCAAGATGGGTTCGGTGGAGTTTTCTAAAATGCTCATCAACGAGGCCGGTGTGGCGGTTTCACCCGGCCTGGGCTTCGGTGAATACGGAGATGACTTTGTGCGGTTTGCCCTGATCGAAAACAATATGCGCATCAACCAGGCCATAAGGGGCATCCGGAAAATCATGTAGTATATCCGGAAGTGTATGGGTCAGATTTACACCCTTTCATTCAACAAGTCCTACCTGCTTTCGGTTTGAAAGGTGTTATTCAGTGGCAAAATTTTAAAGCAATCACGAAAACTCGAAAGGTCGAAAGCACGAAATAAAAAAATGTTCTTTTTCGTGTTTTTAAAATTTCGTGTTTTCGTGATAAATTTTAGGTGTATCGAGGTTAAGATTTTTGAAGGATGAGTGGATTATTTAAATAAAAACAATTTACAACCTGATTCTGAAACACTATGAGAACAATCCATGTAGGTTTGCTCGGCTGCGGCACGGTGGGTACGGGCGTTGCGAGGGTCCTGATCGAAAACAGGGATCTGATCCTGGCTCGGGTCGGCGCCCCCTTGAACCTGAAGCGGGTGGCTGACATCGATCAGGAAACGGACCGCGGTATCCGGTTCGGCGAAGGCGTCTTCATCGGCGATGCATTTAAAGTGGTCGATGATCCGGATATTGACATTGTTGTCGAAATGATCGGCGGAGAAAAGGTCGCAAAGGATCTTATTTTAAGGGCCATCGACAACGGAAAACCGGTCGTCACTGCAAACAAGGCCCTGCTGGCCGTCCACGGAAACGAAATTTTCAGGGCCGCCATGGACCGCGGCGTGGATCTTGCCTTTGAGGCCAGTGTGGGAGGGTGTTTGCCCATCATCAAGTCGTTGCGGGAGTCTCTGGCCGGGAATCATATAAAATCCATGGCCGGGATTCTCAACGGAACCTGTAACTACATCCTGTCCCGGAGTACCGATGACGGCAGCAGCTTTAAAGACGTCCTGGTCGAAGCCCAGAAAAACGGCTTCGCCGAAGCAGATCCGTCCCTGGATATTGAAGGAACCGACACCGCACACAAACTGGCCATTTTGACCGCCCTTGCCTACGGCATGGAAATCAACCTTAACGATATCTACATCGAAGGGATTTCAAAAATCACCCCCATGGATATCGAATTCGCCGGTCAGTTCGGTTACAGGATCAAGCTCCTTGCCATTACCAAGAATACCGGGGATGCCGTTGAGGCCAGGGTCCATCCCACCATGATCCCTTTTTCCAATCCCCTTTCAGGTGTCAACGGGGTCCTCAACGCCGTTACGATTTCCGGCGATGCCATCGGCGACATGATGCTGTATGGATATGGTGCGGGGATGATGCCCACGGCCAGTGCCGTTGTGGGGGATATTGTCGATCTTGCCCGAAATCTTTTATCGGGTTCTATGGGAAGGGTGCCGTTATTATCATTTCAGTTGGATTATATCCGCAAAATTCCGGTGCTCCCCATGGAAGAAACACGGGTACATTATTATTTCAGGTTTTCCGCATTGGACCGGCCCGGAGTGTTGTCAAAGATATCCGGGATTCTGGGCGATTATGACATCAGTATCAAATCCGTACATCAAAAAGGAAGGAGGACCAATGGTTCGGTTCCCATTGTCATGCTCACCCATCTTGCCAAAGAAGCGGATGTTCGGAAGGCTCTGTCCGATATTTACGATCTCGACGTGGTCGGCGACCCGCCGGTGCTCATACGGATCGAGGACGAAAACGAAGCGGATTGAATGGTGAAAAGTGAGGTAACATGCATATTGTTTGTTCCGACCTGGAAGGGGTCTTTGTGCCGGAGATTTGGATCAACGTCGCTGAAAAAACAGGGATTAAAGAACTCCGGCTGACCACACGCGATATCTCCGACTACGATGTATTGATGAAAAGACGCCTCGCGATTCTGGACGAGAACGGTATTAAAATAGACGACATCAAGGCGGTGATCGCCACGATGAATCCCCTTGAAGGTGCGGTTGAATTTCTGAACTGGCTCAGATCACGAACCCAGATCATTGTTGTTTCCGACACATTCGACCAGTTTGCACGTCCGTTGATGGAAAAGCTCGGATGGCCGACCCTTTTCTGTCACACATTATCCATTGCGCCGGACGGGTTTGTCACGGATTATGTTCTGCGGCAGAAAGACGCCAAACGGGAAGCGGTGATTTCATTAAAAAATCTGAATTACAGCACCATCGGCGTGGGCGATTCTTACAATGACATCAGCATGCTCAAAGCGGCTGACAGCGGTATCCTTTTTAATCCGCCGGATAATGTAAAAAACGAATATCCGGAATTTCCGGTAACCTTCAGCTATGAAGAATTGAAAAGCATTATCGAGGAAATTTTAGCAAAGTAAAAAAATGCTGACACATAAAACCACAATCCGGGTGAGATACGTAGACACGGATAAAATGGGCTTTGTTTATCATGCAAATTATTTCCGGTGGTTTGAGGTCGGCCGTTCCGAAATGTTAAGGTCTATGGGGATCCCGTACAAATCCATCGAATCAAAAGGGTTTTTTCTTCCATTATCAGAAGTGCACTGCAAATTTAACGGACCTTCACAATATGACGACATTCTGCATATTGAAACGTCTCTCGATACACGTTACAAAGCAGGGATGAAATTCGATTACCAAATATTCAGTGAAGGCGGTGAAAATCCCCTTGCCGTCGGATACACAAAGCACGCGTTTGTGGACAGCAACGGCCGCTTGGTGCGGCCGCCCAGGTTTTTAACGGACATTATTGCAAAAAATTCTGATGCGGATTGACATTTCAAAATTTGATCAATGCCGTCTCCTTGTTGTCGGAGATTTAATGCTCGATGAATACCTCTGGGGTGAAGTTGACCGGATATCTCCCGAAGCACCGGTTCAGGTGGTCGCCATTCAAAAAGAAGATTTTACTCTTGGAGGCGCCGGCAATGTTGTGAACAATATTGTTGCGCTGGGTGGAAAAGTTTCCGCTGTGGGCGTGATCGGTACCGGCCAAAACGGAAAACTTCTTCTCAAATTATTCAAAAAGCTCGGCGTCGATACTTCAGGGATTGTCAAAGAGCGCGGCCGGACCACCACCCGGAAAACCAGGATTATCGCCGCAAATCACGCAAATCAACAGGTACTCAGAATCGACAGAGAAAAAAAACAAGATATATCTCTGTCTTCACTGAAAAAGATTATAGAATTCATAGAAGATAAAATGCCCGATATCGATGTGATCCTGATTTCGGACTACGGCAAAGGATTGATTACCGAGGGCATGCTTTCGCGAACGATCGCTTCTGCAAAAAAACACAAAAAGATGATCATCGTCGATCCCAAAGGGCTCGATTTTTCGAAATATTCAGGCGTATCGCTTCTCACACCGAACAAAAAAGAAGCGGCTCTGGCTTCGGGCGTGGAAATTATTGATGAACCCAGTCTTGAAAAAGCGGCACACAAAATTCTTCAAAACGTCGACCTCGATCAGCTGTTGATCACCTGCGGCAAGGACGGAATGGTTCTTTTCGAAAGAAACAAAAAACCATTCAAGGTCGAGGCTGAGGCGCGGCAGGTTTTCGATGTTTCAGGCGCCGGTGACACGGTCATTGCAGTATTGGGTCTGGCCGTGGCATCAGGGGCTTCCATCCGCAGCAGCGTGACCGTTGCCAATGCCGCTGCCGGAAAGGTTGTAGGTAAAACCGGAACTGCAACGGTGTCAAAACAGGAGCTCGCTTCAGCCTTAAAAATCGTCATGGGGAAAGTTGGAACCGCCACTGTTTCAAAACAGGAACCCGCTTCGGCCCAGAGGTCCCATGACCATGGCCTGCCGGCCAAATACACAGATTTTTCGGAGCTTCCGGCGCTCGTGGAAGAACTGAAGAAAAAAGGGAAACGGCTGGTTTTGACCAACGGCTGCTTCGATCTCTTGCATGCAGGCCATATCAAGCTCTTTTCCGCGTCAAAACAGCTGGGGGATATCCTTTTTGTGGCCATCGATGACGATGAATCCGTAAAAAAACTGAAAGGACCGGGAAGACCCGTGCTCAATGCAAACGAGCGGGGCAGGATTTTAAGTGCCCTGGACGCGGTGGATTATGTCGTTGTTTTTTCCTCCCATGAACTCAAAAAACTGATTGAAATCATACAACCGGATGTTCTGACCAAAGGATCCAACTACACGTCCAAGGAAGTGTTCGGCCGTGAACTCGTTGAAAAATATGGCGGACGGGTGGAACTGATACCGGTTACCGAAAATATTTCATCCACCCGTATTATCAACACTATTAAAAGCAGTGGGCAGGAGTAATACTTCTGAATAACGTGCCATTCATACAGGAAAATAGTGACGGTATCATTCTCAAGGTTTTCGTTCAGCCCCGATCTTCAAAGAACATGATTGCCGGTCAGCATGGCGACGCACTGAAAATCAAGCTTACGGCGCCGCCCGTGGATGACGCGGCCAACAGGATGTGCATTCAGTATCTATCGAAATGGCTCAAAATTCCCAAATCCTCCATCGAGATCCTATCCGGACACGCCAGCAGGACCAAGCGGCTGCTTTTGAGGACCGGCAATGACAAAAAACCGCCCGGTGACGAGCAAAAACGGATAAGATCTTTAATTTCTTCGCTATTGGACCCCAAAAAAACAACTTGACTTATTTCCCTTATTTGATTAATTTTATTTAAATAATTCATTGCTGCGGGGTGGAGCAGTCTGGTAGCTCGTCGGGCTCATAACCCGAAGGTCGTTGGTTCAAATCCAGCCCCCGCTACCAATAAAAACAAAGGGTTACAGAAAATTTTCTGTGACCCTTTTTATTTGTCTAAATATCTAAAACCCAACACTATCGATACCTTTATCCTGGATATATTGCCGGTCCTTGTCGGAAAGTTTGAATTTCGATCTGAACTTTGATTTTCTGAGAGATTCGAGGGTTCGGGGAATTTGATGATTTTGTAACATTTGCGGTATCATCATTTTAATAGACCGGTAACCAATACATTTTTTAAAATACTTGAATAACAAAAGGGCAACACATTAGTTTTTATAATATTGAAGGATGCCAAGAATGACCCCTATTATCGCAAAAAATAATGTCGAGCCGGAAATTATTACCAACCAAAAATTTCTCCGGCTATTTAATTCATTGGTAGCCGGTTCAGACCAATGTTTTCTATCTCCTCTAAACAGATTCGCCTGAATAATTTTTAACTCTCTGTTGGAGAGTTTTTTCCAGTCAAGCCTATCGGTTCTTTCAAGATTATCAATTTTTTTTCTAAGCTCTTTCCATTCTTGTTTCATAACAATCTCATTAATCTTTTACATCTACCTTAACGTCTTGTACTGACCCAAAATCAGCTCATACCTCCGATCTGTAACCTCTGTCAAATCAAGTTTTGTTTACGACAATTGAGACTACCTACCGATTTTAAATTTCAACACCCAAACGCAAATCCCGGACTTCTCCCGGGTCGAGATCATTAACCTGCTCCGAAAATTCGAAACCGTTTTCTAAATCAGGATCGAAATCAATCTCAACTATATAATCTTGATTTGGGGAAAGCCAATATATGCGAAACTCTGTTGAATCTGCATCTGATTTCGAAACCTCCATCTTGGTGTACGCTTCGTACTCTTTAGTCTTAGGGTTAAGAACAAATACCGTCACTTCTGCATTGGGGACATTCTTTTTTATAGATTCAATTGGGTTTTGGGCGGACTGTTTCCCTCCTTCAATTTTTCTGGTTGGGTAGACTTGCAAAGTTGTGAATCCCATGCTTTTTTAAAAAACATGACTTATTCGGGTCAGGTGATTTTTTCATGCCTAAATCTTCTATCCATTCTATTGGCCGTGGATTTTCTTCAACAGCCATGCCATATTTTCGCCCAGAACTTTCATGGTATCAAGGCCTTCCTGGTCTTCTTCCACATCACCTTTATCCTCGCCGATACCCATATTCCAATAAATGGAACCGGGGACAATCATTTCCCCGATAAAAAAGAAATGGTTCATAGAATTGCTGTATTACCGTCTTTACGTGCACTTCCATTAAAAGCTACTATTTTCATTGCATCCAACCTCCTGGTGCCTTTTGAAATTTTAACTATCGGAAAACCATAAGAAATTATATGATTAATGTCAATAAATACAAAATGTCTCAACAGTATTAACAGATACTCAGGACAACCTACGGCAATATGGCGTCAGTGTATTGACAAGCATGTCCCAACCATTATCTTTGCTTAAGGCGTCTTCGGTCTTTCTTGGCGGATTGACAATAAGACCGATCTCTTGTATTTGAATTTCAGTGCCTGGTACCTGAATCAGAACTGGTGTTGCATGCCTAATCGTACCATATGTTATTCTTCTTCATTCGATTGTCGAACAGTATTGGGATTTTCAGCTATTTCGCCTCAAAAAAAGGATTTTTTGTAACTGTTTAGATTTTTGAAACAAATCCGTTTTTAGGAAGCTAAAACCAGTTTTTTCATTACGAGCCGTTATCTACGAGTTCTTTCAGAAAAAATTTAAGCACACCTGAAGCG